>Ga0209287_10000587_pt1 | contig 20850 bp, 18 predicted proteins | sample PPLLak3cmMay2015_2_FD_187255 | JGI IMG/M metagenome (GOLD analysis project Ga0209287, IMG submission 187255) | Freshwater sediment microbial communities from Prairie Pothole Lake near Jamestown, North Dakota, USA - PPLs Lake P8 Core (1) Depth... | ecosystem: Environmental > Aquatic > Freshwater... | reverse complement strand
CGATTGACCAGATCGAGGAGTGAATGGAAGTAGCGTTCGAATCCGCGGAATTCGCCAACGATGAAGAGTCTGGAGTCGGGATTGAAATGGTGTTGGTACAGGTGAAAGGTTTTGATGACATCTTCGATTTTTTTATGGGAAATGATCCGCCCGACAAATATGATATTGGTTTTCCCATCGGCGAACAAACGGCGAAAAACCGGCAATGGTTCGCGTTCGAACTTGTCGAAGTTGATCACCAAGGGGAGAACGCCTGTATTCGGATATCCTGCGGCCACCAATTCTTGACGGTTGAATTCGGAGTCTCCCAGCGCCAATTCCACTTTATCGGCCAAATTTTTCAATTCGATGCGGCCTTTGAAACACTCCTTGGCGAGTCCGCGGTGGGAATCCAGAAAGTATTGGAAAGGGGTGATATTGTGGTAGATCATGAATTTACGGTCGGGGAGGCGCAAGTATCGCTTGGTAACGGGAGAAGCGATGGAAAAATGAAATATGACGATGTTGTCAGGGGCTGAATAGGCGTCGTAAATGAGGTAGTTTTTTACTTCATTGGCGTATTTCGGGTGAAAGGATTGGGAGAAGATCTCCGACTGGAATCCATGCTTTCGCAAGACATCGCGGATTTCGATCGCTTCGTTACCGATGGCATCGCCATAGGAAAATGAGGTCAAAAACTGGTGAACATTCATGACTATTGAATCGCTTTCTCGATCGCCCGCTCCCGATTTTCCACGAATTCTATCTTATCCTCCAGCACTTTTAGCTTTGTTTTCAGAGTTTCCTGTTCAATTTTAAGTTTGGTCATTTCGAAAATTACATTGTTGAGGGTATTGTGGAGGAGTTTGATGTATTCACGGCTCTGCACCACCGTGGGGGTTTGCCGTTGCAGGCCGATCAGGCTGGTCTGCAATTCCAGGACAAGCGGTCGGGTCATGAAACGGATCAGGGGGAACAGGATGGTGCGGATTTTTTTCAATATCGACTTGATAAACCCCGATTCATCTATAACAGGGTCGGCCAATACATCGGCGGGGAAATTGTCCTGAAACAGATGGGGTTCGTATATATTGGGGACCTCTAAAAAATCGGGCATCGGTTGGAGCTCCATCATCTCGATTTCATGGATTTCCGACTCACGGAGCAACCCGGCTTCTTTCTTTTCCTTTATCCTGGCTTGTATCCGTTCCATAAGTTGATCGACATCAATGGTTTCGTTTGTGCTGAGGAAAGGATTCATGTGTCCTCCAGGAAAAAATTATACAATACCATGACAAATATAGCAATAAGAGGCGTTTCCGACACTAGAGCGGACAGTGATTAAGTCCTGAAAGGCGTTTTGGAAATTAAAATAAAAAAAAAGCTGATTGTAGCTTGACAATTGGGAAATCGCAAATGTAAAATCCGTGTCAGGAGGTAATGATGAACAAAACCGAGTTGATCAAAGCCATTGCTGACAAAGCTGGTTTGAAGGTTTCAGAAACCGAGAGACTGGTCAATGCCTTTATTGACACCGTTTCCGGTACTCTGAAGAGGAAACAGAAGGTGACACTGGTGGGATTCGGAACTTTTACCGTTGCCCATCGGAAACAGAAAACCGGAATCAATCCGAAAACCGGTCAAAAGATCACCATCAAAGCCAAAGATGTTCCGGTCTTCCGGGCCGGCAAGGCTTTGAAAGAAAAAATCAGATAAGTCAAGCTTATTAAGCAATGAGCTGGGTGGGAGGGAGGCAAATTTAGAATAATACTATTTCAATAGACTTCAATCCGGGCGGGATTGACGGAGAGGGTGAGGGGACGATTCAACTGATCGAGAGCATTGATTCCTTCCAAAGAAAACTGATAGGTACCTTTGGTCGGAAACTTGACCTTGATTTGGGCGATGCTCGAAACGGGTGGCGATTTGGCGGGATTGGTGAAGGAAACCCCTATATCGAAGCTGTTCCCGGAAACGTTTTTCATGGTCTGGACCGACGGATCGGTAAATGTCGGTTTGACATCTAAAATTTCTACGTTTCCCTGGAATGAGCCCCGGAATGAAAGAGTGCTCAACTGTGCCTGGGATTGTAATGAAATCGAGAAAAATGCCTCGGTATTGGCCGGAACGCGGAGTTGCATAGGCGTGATCAGCACGGCATTGCCGCGGGATTGGTCTTGATTGCGCGGGGCAATTCTTTCTCTGGATCCGGTTTCAGGCATCATCTCAGGAGGCAGATTGGCGGTACCACCTGTTGAACTTGACATACTGTTCTCATCGAGCCATACGGGCTTCTGGTTCCGGTCCTTGATAGGGACGTGTCGGATGATGCGGGGGGTGATGGAAAAGATCAGGTCGGTTTGTTGAATCGTTTTTTCGCTGCTGCCGAAGAGGCGTCCCAGTACCGGTATTTTGGCCAGCGCGGGGAGGCCGCTCAGGGATTTGCGGATATCGTCGCGGATGAAGCCGCCGATGATGTTCGTTTCCCCTTCCTTGAGGCGAATTTTGGCTTCGATCTCCCGTTTTCCGAGGGTGGGAAATTCGCTGCTGACACCGGTAGAGCTTTTGACATAACCGGTGATGAAAGTGATAGTCATCTTGATTTTCAGGGAGATCTCTTGGTTATGGTGAATCTGGGGGGTGATCTTGATTTCCACCCCGACGCTTTTGTACTGGTAGGTGGTGAGGGGTTGAAAACCGGTTGTTCCGGGGGAATATCCCTGAAACTGAGTCTGGGGGATGGGAATGTCATCCCCGACCATATAACTGATGTCTTCACCATCCAGGCCGCGCAGGTTGGGCTTGGCGATGAGACGATTGTTGTCATCCGATTCCAGAAGCTTGAGTGAAACGGTCGGGATGTTCATGTAGAACCCGACACTACCGAGGTTGCTGAGTGGAACGATGGGGTTGATGGTGGCCGAGGTCGTATCGGAAGAAGAGGTAGAGGTGACCGTTCCGCCCTGGATCAACGGATCGGGGAGATTGTAATTGGCACCGAGTTTGTTGATCAGGTTGCGGTTGATTTCCAGAATTTCGACATCGATGCCCACTTCGCTTTTGGGCATATCGAGGTTGGGGATGAACCGCTCGATGTCCTGCAGTGTCTTGTAATCGGCCCGAACGATCAGAGCGTTCAGGTTGGCGTCGGTCTGGATGAGGGTGGGCTGGCCGGCGCTGGAAAAGAGAGGCATGATGATCTTCTGAGCGTCCTCGGCTTTTATATTGGAAAGATAAAAGACCTTGATTCCCTTGAGTTCGAACAACTGTTTCTTGAATGGTTGATCGGGGTAGATGAAGACCGAATTCTGGTCGACGATTCGATGCTGGGCATTGGCCATCATGCAAAGCATGAGCAGGATTTCCTGGAAGGTCTTTCCGCGGATATCCACTGAAGTGATCTGATCCCGGAAGTCCTTGTCGAATATGAAGTTGATACCGAAAATCTGCCCGAGTGTCTTGAAAATACTGAGAATGGAGGCGTTGTTCAGGGACAAATTGGCTGCCTGCTGAGTCTTCAGCTTCAATGTGACCGGAGTCTGGATATGGGATGGGGGGAGTTGGGCCGGTTCAGCCCTGTGCAGGCTGGCATCCATCTCTTCCAGGAGGCGGAAATTGTTCGGGAAGATTGCCAGAGCGGCCTTATATTCTTTTTCAGTTTCAGCGGTGTTCTCCTTCTGGGCGAACTCCCGGGCTTTAGCGAGATGGGTATAATAACTGTTCAGTTTCGCACGGAACAGAAGTGTCTGTATTTCCTGATTCTGCGGCTTTTGCTTGGCTTCTTCCTCCAGAACTTTGATCGCTTCTTCGTAGTTTCCGGCTTTGAATAGTTCCTGGGAGGTCGTGATTCTGGGGTTATGAAGGGCGCAGGAAGAAACGAAGAGAAGAACGCTCAGTATTATGGGAAATTCCCACAGTTTTTTTTTTGTTGTTTTCATTTTATGTCTCTTTGTTTTTCGATATGGTGAAACTCTGGCCTTCGTATTCGACGGTTACCTGGTCGGGGGTGATCTTGATGATCTTGATCTGCTCGAGGATCACCTCCCCTTCTTTCACCGAAAAGCTTTCACCGGAAACATTCAGCAATGCCACCATTGTCTCGCCGATACTGAATGTACCTCCATATTGAATGGATTGAGCCAGAGTCTCCTGGAGAGTGTTGTGGGTTTCCTCGGCCATTGCCGCCTGGGAAGGGGGCTGTTGACTGGGTGCCGTCGCTGCCATCATGCCCGGGAGAAACAGGTTCCGTTGGCTGGAATGGGGCTTCCTTGCAATTTTTAATCTTGACTGTTGAATGATTTCCGCTCCGGCAAGTCCCGGGAGCAAAAGCAGGATAATCATAATTTTAGGAGGCAAAATGCACCTCCAAATCCAATAAGGCTTCGACCTGGCTGTTGTCGAGCTTGAGTTGGGCTTGATCGAGCAGGACCATCCAGGGGAGATCTTCTAACCCCTCGATGAAACGCTTGATGCTCGGGTAATCGCCGACGATGTTCACGTGAAACCGGATCTTTTCCGTATCGATCATCGTCTTTTCCTTCGCATCGAATCTCAGCGAAACTTTTTTCAGGTTGTTGTTTCTGATCATCATTTCCAGGTTCTGCCGGAAGGTATAAAAATCGATCTTGGGGATAAACCGCTGTTTCTTGAAGGCGGAAAACTCGGCTTCGATCTCATCCCATTCTTTTTGGTTCTGTTTGATATGACCAAGCTCCGTTTTTCGTGCTTCCCATTTGGCGATCTGCTGCTGTTCTCTCTGCCAATACAACCTCTTGGCGGTGACAAATATCCATGTCCCGGAAAAAAGAAAGAATCCGATGGAAAACAGAATCGCAGTGACGGCAAAGATGATTTTTGCTTTATTTACTGACATATTTCAGTCTCACATTCATATGAAACCGGCCATCCTGCTCGAAATCGCTGATCAGATCGAGATCATACGGAGCCAATGCTTTGTAAGTACTCAGCACCTGAGGGAATCCCGGGGCGATCAATTGCAATTCCATCTGGTTCTGGGCGTTCTTCCACTGCAGAGAGGCAACCTGGATTTCAGAAGGGAGTACGGTTTCCAGAAAATTCAATCGTTCGCTGAGATAATAGACCTTTTTTTCGATCAGAAAATTACAATAGGCGATGCGGGGATTCCAGAGGCTTTTTTCACTGGCTATTTTTATGTTCGCCGTTTCCCCCTCTTTTTCCAATTTGGTCAATTCGGATTTGACGCTACCCAGGCGGTTTTTCATTTTACGGGTGTCATTGATATAGCGGGAGGTCAGGTGATAGGTGAAATAGAATAAAAGCAGGGTGAAGATGAAGGCGGCCAGAATGGATGGGATGAAAACGGCCTTGTTGATGCGGCGGTGCAAGGCGATATTCAAACGAATTTTTTTCATGTTCGTTTCGGTAGAAAAAAAAGTGGTGTGGCGGGCGTGGGGGCGGGTTTGCAACCCGTTTTTATCATCTCTTCCTGGAATTTTTTCCGATCCACGAGCTCAAAAAAGTCGATCAGGTTCCATGAATCGGGTTTCCAGGAATATTGGGTGTTGATGAATTGGAGTGTTCGCAGGACATCGTCGACGATCTCGGCCACGATCGAGTATTTTGTTTTTCTAAAATAAAGAAGCTTTCGCCGGTGACAAAAGACGGTCACCAGCGCGGTGGGCGTGACTTCAATGAAAAAACCGGGGGTCTTTTGTTTATGGAACAGATGGTTGCAGATCTCCACCGTGGAATTTCCCGAGAATATCACCGGGATTTTAAGGGAATTGAGTAGATTTTCCCAGAATTGATGAGTTTCCCGTGAAATCAGGATGGAAAAATATTGCTTCGCCGAGGTTCGAAAATAAAGGTGGCTGTACTGGTCCATCTTTTCGGGAAATACCTTTTGCAATCGCCATTCGATCATGGTCCGGCGGGTTTTGGGCGATAGTGGAATCTTCTCGAAGTCGAACAGGTTGAAGATGAAAAAATGGGGATCGAAGATGAGCCCGGTTTTCACTAATCGCAGTCGCTCTCCCAGATTCTGCGTCAACTCCGTTGTCGATGCAGCCAACCGTTTCGGGTCGAAGTAGAATTCATCAGTCGTTTCCATGCGACCGCTTGCCGCCGATATGATTCGTATCCGGTTCGCGGATATATACAGATACTGCTGAGGATACTCGTCGGGGAAGATGCGTTCGATCAGATCCATTCTTTTACCGTCACCCTGTTCAATTCCTCGATAGTCGACAGCCCGCTCCGGACGACCTCCAAGCCATTTTTCCGGATCGGGATCATACCCTGTTCATAAGCCATTTTTTTGATTTCCGATGTCGGCTTTCGAGCCAGGATCATCTCCTTGATCTCGTCGGTCAATTCCAGGATTTCACCGATTGCCGTCCTTCCGGAGTACCCGATTTGGTTGCATTCTTCGCAACCGGCCGATCGGTAAATGGGGGTTTGAAAATAATTCCGTTGAATCCGGCTGGCTTTCAGAGATTCGGGGTCGGGAGTGAAAGAGACCCGGCAACGAGAGCAGACGATGCGGACCAGACGTTGGGCGATGATGCAGTTCAAAGCTGATAGGAAACTGTAGGTATCGACTCCCATATGGATGAAGCGGCCGAGCACGTCAAAAACATTGTTGGCATGGACGGTGGTGAATACCAGGTGGCCGGTCAGGGCGGATTGGATGGCGATCTGGGCCGTTTCCGGATCGCGGATTTCACCGACCATGATCTTGTCCGGATCATGTCGGAGAATCGATCGCAGTCCGCGAGCGAAGGTCAGTCCCTTTTTTTCATTGACCGGGATTTGGGTGATACCGTCGATCTGGTATTCGACAGGGTCTTCGATGGTGATGATCTTGTCTTCGGGGCTTTTGATTTCATTCAAGGCAGCGTAGAGGGTGGTGGTTTTCCCGCTTCCGGTGGGACCGGTCACGAGAAACATGCCATATGGTTGACGGATATAATAATTGATCTTTTCGATGAGGTCATCGGTAAACCCGAGTTCCTTCAAACAGAGTTCACGGACATTTTCGGTGATCATCTCCCGGTCCAGGATCCGGATGACGGCATTTTCCCCGTAGATTCCGGGCATGATGGAAACCCGGAAATCGATGGTTTTGTTGGGGAACCGCATCCGGAACCGACCATCCTGAGGGATTCGGCGCTCGGCGATATCCAGTTCGGAAATGACCTTGAGACGAGTGATGAGAAAAGAGTGGAAGACTTTGTCCAATGGTTCCATTATCTGGTTGAGAATCCCGTCAATCCGGTACTTTACCACCACAGATTCATTCTGGATTTCAAGGTGGATGTCGGAGGCCTTTTTTTGCACAGCTGTGAAAATGATGTTGTTTAGGAGCTGAATGACCGAATCTTCCTCTTCCGTGATGCTGTCCACGGTGACGATATCGTCTTCAATCGCCTCGCCTGTTTTTTTCAGGGCGAACGACTCGCTCTTTTCCCGCAGTACTTTGGCGAAAGTATCGCTTTTCTTGAGGATTTTTTCGAGTTCTTCCTTCTCCATTTTCAGCGGAATCACCTTTTTCTGACAGTAATTCTCGATGATGCCGATTTTGGTCAGGTTCTCCGGGTCGGGCAGAGCCACTTGAATGGTGCTGTCTTTTTCCTCCAGTGGGAAAAAGAGATTTTTCAAAAGAAAATCGGGTGGGAACCGGCTGAGCAGTTGATAGTCAATGTGGATATCGGTCAATGTTGCTGTTTGGCTCATCAGAACGCCTGTATGGAAGTGAAAATAGGCAAGTATATCGATAATAACATGAGTGCGATTACTACTCCCAATGTGATTATGATAACAGGTTCAATTAATGAAATCAATGTATTGATCTTCATGTCGATCGAGGTTTCATAAAAATCTGCGCTTTCATCGAGAACCCGGGGGAGGCTTCCGGAAGCCTCCCCGACCCGGATCATCTCCACGAGGATTGATGGGATTTGGGGGATTTTTTTGATCACCTGCGACAAGGCGTTCCCTTCGCGGATCTGGGTGGAAATCGGTGCAAAAAATCGGGACAGGAACCGGTTCGAAATGGTCTCTGAAGCAATGGCCACGGCGTCGGGAACGGGGATTCCACCGGCAATGAGAATGGCCATGGTCCGGGAAAAGACCGAAAGGCTGCTCTCCAGGATGATTCGCCCGACAAATGGTAATCTCAATTTTATCTGATCGATGATGATGATTTCGGGTCGCATCCGTTCGATCAGGCGGATGAGGAAATATATGGCGATCACCAATCCCATATACAAGAAAGCGTTTTTTCGCAGAAAAATACTGGCTTCGAGGAAAAAGATGGTGATTCCGGGGAGTTCTGCCTCGAAGTTTTCGTACATCTCGGAAAATTTGGGAATAATGACCATGGTGATGATGAAGAACATAACCCCCATAAATCCAAGCAGGACAGCCGGATAGGTCATTGAGGAGATGGTTTTTCGGCGGATATTGGACATCTTCTGTAGGTATAAGTTGAACTTGTCGAGGATCGGTTCGAGGTGACCGCTGCGCTCTCCAGCCAACAATGAGGCGGTGTAGATCTTGTTGAAAGGGAGTCGGGAGTCGAGAAAGGCTTCGGAAATCTGTACACCACTCTGTATCTGGGTGGAGGCTTTTTTCAGGATGGTCAAAAAGTGACCCGGTTTGAGGTTTTCGGTGACGATTTCCAGGGCGCGGATAAAAGGGGTTCCCGAACGGATCAATGTTGCCATCTCCTGATTAAAGCGGAGAAATTCGATCTGCTTGACCTTCTGCCGAAAGCTTAGTGAAAATCTAAAATCTTTGAAAATGATCCGCCGGCAAGCAATCAACTTTTCGTCGGCGTTGGCGTAGGTTTCCATCAGTTCCACTCTGCTGAAGGCGTTGATCTGCCGACGATGTAACCGGCCTTCAATATCCAGGAACGTACAATGGTAATACGGCATTAAAAGTGATCGGATTGGGGATAATAGGGCTTGAGCACTTCTGGGATTCGCACCTTTCCGTCTTCCTCCTGATAGTTTTCCAGGATGGCCGCGATGGTGCGGCCGATGGCCAGTCCGGAGCCGTTCAGTGTATGGACGAACTCCTTTCTTTCATCTCCGGTTTTGTATTTGATTTTGGCGCGGCGGGCCTGGAAGTCGGTAAAATTTGAACAGGAGGAGATTTCCATGAATGCACCCCGTTCCGGCATCCAGACTTCGATATCATAGGTTTTCGCCGAAGAAAAAGACATATCCCCGGTACAGAGAACCACGACTCGGTAGGGCAACTGCAGTTTCCGGAGAATGGCCTCGGCGTCCCGGGTCAGCCGCTCCAATTCATCCGCTGACTGCTCGGGAGTTGTAAATTTCATCAATTCCACCTTGTTGAACTGGTGCAAACGGATCAATCCCCGGATATCCCGCCCATGGGAACCGGCTTCACTGCGGAAACAGGGGCTGTATGCCACATACTTCAGGGGAAGATCGTCTGCCTGCAGAAACTCGTCACGATGGATATTGGTCAAGGGGACTTCGGCCGTGGGGATGAGATAGAGGTCGACGTCTTCCACCTTAAAGAGATCGGCTTTGAATTTCGGCAGGTTGCCCGTCCCGATCAGGCTGGCTGAATTGACCAGGAATGGAGGAACCACCTCGGTATAACCATGCTCCTGGGTGTGGGTGTCGAGCATCAGGTTCATCAATACCCGTTCCAATTTGGCGATGGCACCGAAGGAAAGGGCAAAACGGGAGGCGGCGATTTTCACCGCCCGAGTGAAATCGAGGAATTTTCCCATTTCCCCCAATTCCCAATGGGATCGGGGGTGGAATGGGAATTGAATCGGTTCGCCCCAGGTCCGGACCACGACATTCATTGAGGCATCAGTACCTTCAGGGACCGAATCAAGCGGAATATTGGGGATGTCCAGTAAAAAATTTTCGAATTCTGCTTCGCTTCCCTTTAATTCATCTTCGACTCCGGCCAGCTGCGTGGAGATGGCAATGCTTTCTTCTTCGAGGAGGCGTGTATCTTCGCCTTTCTTTTTACGGATACCGGTTTCTTTGGCGAGGGCATTTTTCCGGCTTTTCAGGGATTCACTCGCAGTGAGCAGTTGGCGGCGACGCTCATCCAACTCTTTGAACCGATCCTCCCTGAACTCGACCCCCTTGAGGGCGATCCGCTTTTTCACAGCGCCGGGATCGCGGCGAATTCGATTGAGATCAAGCATTTGGAGATTATACCACAGTGAGAAAAGGCTGAAAAGCTTCTTGCCCTGGAAGTGGGAGTATGACATAATTTGGGTTTCGGAACACCACCAATCTTACATAGGAGGCCAATGGTGAAGAAATCCATTCTGGTATGGTTGCTTGGTATTGCGATCGCTTTGCCGATCGGAGCTGACGAATTGGTCGAAAAGGCCAAGGTGATGCATGAACGGCTGCTGACGATTGATACCCATTGCGATACGACCATGTCCCTGCAAACATTCGATATGGGGATCCGTCATGAACCGGGGAAACGGGGAAGCGGTAAACAGGATCTGATCCGTATGCGCGAAGGGGGTCTCGATGCTTCGTTTTTTGCCGTCTTCGTCGGTCAGGGGGCGTTGACCCCGGAGGCTTTCGAGAAAGCTCATGCAAGAGCGGTCCAGGCTTGTGACAACCTGGATAAGATGTTTCAAACCTATCCGGACTTGGTTCAAAAAGCGATTGCTCCGGAGGATGCGGAGCGGATCGCTGCAACCGGGAAACGGGCCATTTTTATCGGGATGGAAAACGGTTATCCACTGGGAAATGACCTTTCCACGCTTGACTATTACTATCAACGGGGTATCCGCTATATCACCATCTGTCATTCTGCTGACAATCAATTTTGTGATTCTTCGACCGACCGAAACGGACCGGAGGATCGGGGCCTCTCCGGCCTGGGCCGGGAGTTGGTGCGGCGGATGAACCGGATGGGAATTCTGATCGACATTTCCCATCTCTCTCCCCAGAGCATCTCCGATGTATTGGCCGAGACCAAGGCTCCGGTATTCGCCTCCCATTCCTCATGCCGGGCACTGTGTGATCATCCCAGGGATTTGAGTGACGACCAGTTGCGGGCGCTGAAAAAGAATGGCGGGGTTGTGCAGATATGTCTGGTCTCCGACTTTCTGAAAAAGTCAGATGCCAACCCCGAACGGGAAAAGGCGTTTTTTGACTATTTCAAACAGGTCCAGGAGAAGTACGGCTCGTATGAGAGCATCAAGAATGAGGCGGATCGGGAACAGGTGGAGCGCGGATTTGAGGAATTGAACCGGAAATTCCCGCAGGCGCAGGCGACGCTACAGGACATTGTCGACCATATCGATCACGTGGTCAAAGTGATCGGTATCGACCACGTCGGTATCGGCAGCGATTTTGACGGCGGTGGCGGTACGGTGGGCTGCGATGATGTCACCGAAATGCCGAACATTACAATCGAATTACTCCGGCGTGGATATTCCGAAAAGGAGATCGCCAGGATCTGGGGGGGAAATTTTCTGCGGGTATTCCGGCAGGCGGTAGCCTTCAGCCGCAAACCGGAGAAATGAATCGCGGAGGGAAAGATGACTGTCATCGTGAATGGCCGGAAAGTCGAGTTGTTTGCGGGAGCTTCGGTCCGGGATGCCCTGCGGAAGTATTCCCCCGAGGAGTTGAAACGGATCGAACAGGGGGAAAAGAAGGTTATCGACTCCTGGGGAAACGGTCTCGACCTGCAGGGAAGCCTGGATGAGGGTTCGGCCATCAAAATCGTCTCATGAAAATCATCCGTCTGATTTTCTTTGGTTTGGTCTTATCGTTCCTTCCCCTCCTTTCAGCGAAGGAGGGGAAGCCTCGCATCGTCATCTTCCATACCAACGACATCCACGGGATGATCGACACTTTTCCGCGGATCGCCCATCTGGCCGATCAGGAGAGAAAACAGAGCCGTGATGTTTTTTTTCTGAACGCGGGCGATGCGTTTACCGGGAATCCGATCGTCGATCAGTATTCACCGCCGGGGCAGCCGATCATCGATCTGTTCCAGGCCATCGGCTTGACGGCTTCTACACTCGGCAACCATGAATTCGATTATGGCCAGAAGGTGTTGGCCGGATACATGGCCGCTTCACGCTTTCCCTTTCTCTGCGCCAATGTGGACACTGCCGCCGGAACCATTCCCGCCCCCCTTTCCCATGTGACGCTGACGACCAAAGGGGGAACCCGTTTGATCGTTGCCGGCCTGCTCCAGATCAGCGGTCCCGGGAAAATTCCCGATACCCATCCCGATCATGTTGCCGGGTTGAAGTTTCGCGAACCGTTTGCGGTCGCGCGCTCCCTGGCCCGGTTAAAACGACGGGGAGACATCCTGGTTTTCCTGACCCACCTCGGGTTCGACCAGGATGTCCGCTTGGCGAAAGCGGTGCCCGGAATCGACCTGATCGTCGGCGGTCATTCCCATACGGTCGTCTCGGAGCCGCGGCAATGGAATGGAACGTTGATCGTTCAGACGGGTGCCAAGGGGCGTTTCCTGGGGCGGATCGACCTCGAGATCAAGGGAAAACGGGTGACCCGGAAAACGGGCCGGTTGATCGACCTCGAACAAATACACGAAGAAAAAGCCGAGATCAAGGCGATGGTGTCGCGGTTCAACGACAATCCCCGGCTCAATCGGGTTCTTTGTACAGCTCCGGTTGCCCTCGAGGGATACGACGAATTGGGGTGCCTGTTCGGCGATGCCGTGCGCAGTGAGTTGGATCTGGATGTCGTGTTTCTCAACCAGGGCGGGATCCGGGTTTCCCGGCTCCCCGAATCCATCCGGTTGCTCGACGTCTATCGACTCGATCCCTTCGCCAACGATGTGGTCGAATTCCGTCTCGCTCCGCGGGAGATCCGTTCCCTGATCCGTGATTCGATCGAGCGGACCGGCGGCATCGACCTCCAGGTCTCGGGATTGTCCTATCGGGTGCGCATGACCGAGAAGAACCGCGTCGAAGCGATCGACCTGCTGGACCTCATAGGTCAGCAATGGCCCGAAGACCAGTCCTTGCGCGTCGGCCTCAACAGTTATATCGCCTCCTCCTACCGGTTCGACCACGCCGATCCGGGGCGCTCCCTGCAGACCCGGACGAGCGATTGTTTGATCCGCTTTCTGGAAAAGCACCCCGATCTTTCCCGATACAAGGGAATCCGTCGCATTCAAATTAATTCGCGTGATAATGATGCGAGCGGTGATTTTCGGCAGGGAGGAACGGGGGGAAGCGGTCGTGCCGTGGCTGATTGACCTTTTCAAGGCGGATACGCCCGCACATGTCCTGCTGGTGCTGGGCATGGTCATCACTGTCGGCTTGGTGCTCGGCCGGATCCGTATATTCGGAATCCAACCGGGCGTCGCCGGCGTCCTTTTTTCAGGTTTGGCCGCTGCCCATTTTGGCCTGGGCATCGGGGGAACCCAACTCGATTTCATCCGTGATTTCGGCCTGATCCTGTTCGTCTTTATGGTCGGACTCCAAGTCGGGCCTGGATTCTTCGCCTCCTTCCGCAGGCAGGGGCTGGCCATCAATCTGGCTGCCACCGTGATCGTCCTCTCCGGATCGGCCATCGCTGTTTTTTACCATCTGGTTCTCCGGTTCCCCCTCCCGGCAGCGGTGGGGATTCTTTGTGGAGCTGTCACCAATACCCCCAGCCTCGGGGCGGCGCAACAGGCCTTCCGTGAGGTTTCACGGCCTCTTGCCGGCGGGGGGGATATGGCCGGATTGGCCTATGCAGTGGCCTATCCTTTTGGTGTAATCGGGATCATCGTGACCATGATCCTCCTGCGCCACCTCTTCCGCGTCCGCATGGAAGTGGAGCAGGACCGGTTCCGCGCTGCTCAGGAGGTCTTGTTCCCGGCGCCGTGCAATGTCAACCTGGAATTGAGGAATCCCCAATTGATCGGAAAACCGCTGCGGGTGATCGGTGAGGTGATTGGCGCTGAAGTGGTCGTTTCCAGGATTCTGCGCCGGGGGGAACTGTTCAGCCCCAGGTTCGAAACTCTGCTGGAAGCGGGGGATGTCATGCTGGCCATCGGTTCCCGGGAAAATCTCGAAAAACTGAGGCTGCTCATTGGTGATGAAAGCCGGATCGATCTCAAATCTCATGCTGGCCCCCTGGCTGTCCGCCGCATCCTGGTCACCCGGGAACAGGTAATCGGCCGGTCCCTTTCCAGCCTGAACCTGCGGGAACGGTACGGGATCAATATCACCCGGATTTTCCGGGCCGGCATGGAGTTTGTCCCAGGTGGTTCGGTCCGACTCCAGTTCGGTGACAAGCTTACGGTGGTGGGCGAAGAGGAGATGCTCAAACAATTGGCGGGAGAACTTGGCAATTCGCTCAAGCACCTCGATTTTCCCAATATTCTGCCGGTGTTCCTGGGGATTGCCGCCGGCGTCCTGCTGGGGAGCGTCCCCTTCCGTATCCCCGGCATCCCGGCTCAGATCAAGCTGGGGTTGGCCGGCGGTCCGCTTCTGGTCGCCATTCTCCTGAGCCGCTTCGGACACATCGGCCGGTTCACCCCCTATCTGTCGGGCAGCGCCAACCTGGCCCTCAGGGAAACCGGGATCGTTCTCTTTCTGGCGACAGTTGGTCTCCGTTCCGGGGCCGGATTCCTGCATACGGTGATCCATGCCGGAGGCCTGAACTGGATGCTGCTGGGGGCGGTGGTCACCGTCCTGCCGCTCCTGTTGGCAGGCATTGCGGTCCGATTCCTCTTGAAAGCGGACTTCCTGGCTGTTTGCGGATTGTTGGCCGGCAGTATGACCGATCCACCCGCTTTGGCCTTCGCCAATTCCTATACCGGTTCGGATGCTCCGGCGGTGACCTATGCGGCGGTCTATCCGTTGACCACCTTTTTACGGATCATGGTCGCTCAGTTGATCGTACTGATTTTTGCCTCCGGGTAGCGGAGATACTGAAAATTCCGATTCGGTTTATTATGGGAAGAGAATTACAAGGGGCTAATTGAGCGAGCGAAAAAAAAGGATCGCAAGATAGATTCCCGCTACCGCAGTCAGCACCACTGTCAAGTTGAGCCATTGTGTTCGTGCCATTTTATTTGTTTTTTCGGGGTCGTCGGAAGTATTTGGCCGTAGTCGTTTTTCGCTTCTTGTGCGCAACCAGGCACGCCCGACGATCCAGACCGGCACAGCTCCCATCAGCCAGAAAAGGGCTCCGCAGATCAACCAGGCCACGGAGGTGCCACCTCCGGGCGGGTTGAATCCGAACTCCCAGAAATTGTATCCCAGCGACAGGAACAACGCCGGCCAGGCCAATGCGTGAATGGAGAGGCATTGCAGTTTTCTGGCGGCAATCCAGTGAATGAAGACAAAAATCATCCCGGTGACGATGGAGACGGGGGCGATCCAGATCCAGGACGGGGCTTCGTGGGCGATGACGTAAGGTCCGCCGCTGGCCACGAAACCGCCCAGGCGCATCACTCCGCGCATGGCGTGATAAAGACAGGTCAGGGCGAAGCTGAACCCGAATGCCCCGACCAGCAGGCCGATCAGGGGGAGGAGGATTCTCTCCCGGGATCGTTTGTTGAAAAAAGGGTCGGAGGCGTATTGGTTCTGCGGGAACCGGTCGTTCATGCGGCGATTATAGCACGATTCGAAAGATGAGGATCGCAGGCCATCGAGCATCGTCGATACTTCTTATAAATTCAGACGGATCGGGAGGGTTACGGAAGGAATCTGGTCCCATTGCAGCTTGCGCTGGATGGAAAAGGCGGTTTCGTTATGGAGCAGTTTGTGGAATAGTTTTTCGGTACGGAATACCAGCTTTCCTGAAAATACAGTGGAGCGGGGGAACTCGAGTTTGATCTGCCGACACAGGGCGGTTGCCGTTTCGACCACGTCGGTGCCGACGCCCATCCGGCTTTCGGCGGCGAATCCCAGCCGGCGCGCCAGGTCGACATACCTTGCCAGGTTCTGTTGCACCGAAGCTTCGAGGTTTTTGATCTCTTCGCTTCCCTTGAATGTCCCCGAGTCGACCACGGCCACCGAAGCGAATATGACGTTCTTGTATTGCTTGGGAAAATTCTGAATGATCGAGAGAAAGGTGTGGACGCCGAAACCGCTGTAATCGGTGACCAGTTGAATGGCGGTCATCTGATGGGGATCGACCGGATCCGGATTGGGCGCGCGGGTGGTATGGATGTCGCCGAGCAGATCGTCGAGCTGGCGGACGGCGTTGCGGACCCGCTGGTAATGTCCGCGGATGAGCAATCCCAGCAGGACGAAGAGAGCCGTGATCACCAGGGTGACCCAGCCGCCGTCATGGAATTTCTCGAAGCTGGTGACGATGAGGATGACAAAGCAGAGGAAAAAGCCGATTACGTAGACCGGGAGATAGCTTTTCCACTTCTTTTCCCGGCGGCGATGGCGGATGTAATAGATCACCATCCCCAACTGCGACAGGGAAAAGGTGAGAAAGACGTTGATCGAGTACATGACGATCAGCTTGGAGATGTTTCCCCGGGTGTAGAACAGGAGGAATATCGACGCTCCACCCATGAGCAGAACCCCGTTTTTCATGGTCAGCCGGTCAGAGAGCGAGGAGAAACGGTGGGGTAGCCAGGAGTCGACGGCCATGTTGGCCATGACCCGTGGGCCGTCGATGAAGCCTGTCTGGGCGGCGACGAAGAGGAGAGCTCCCTCGGAAATGATCGTAACCAATGCCAGTCCATAGGCGAACGGCCAGCCCCGGAAGAGTTCTCCGGCCAGGATGGCGTTCAGGGTTTTACCCTCGGCCGGAGCCACCCGGAACAACAGATAGCAGAGATAGAGGCCACTGGAGGTGAAAGCCAATGAGACCGCCATCAGCAGCATGGTCCGTTTCCCAGTTTGCACCTTGGGCTCGCGCATGATCTGCATGCCGTTGGATACAGCTTCGATGCCGGTGTAGGTGCCGCCGCCGAGCGAGTAGGCTCTGAGAAAAAGGGCCATGACGCCGAGAAAGCCGATGGAGGCGAAATCGCGGGTGAGGTCGCCGCGGATCTCCCGGGTCAGCGGCCCCAGGTTGGGGATATGGGAAAAGACGCCGTAGAGGATCATGACCAGGTGGGTAACCAGGAATACGGCGAAAATCGGCGCCAGCATGGTGACCGATTCCTTCACGCCGCGGATATTGAGGACGATCAGGATCAGGATCAGCAGCAGGTCGAACTCGAGTTTGTACGGTTGAAACCGGAGCGGGAGGAAACTGAACAGGGCATTGCCGCAACTGACGATGGAGACGGTGATGGTGAGCATGTAGTCGACCAGCAGGGCAAATCCGGAAAGGGCGCCGACCTTCGCCCCCAGCGTATGGCTGGCTACGATGTAACCGCCGCCGCCGTGGGGGAAGTGCTCGATGATGCGCGAGTAGGCATAGGAGATGATCAGTACCGTCATTGTGGTGGCCAAGGCCAGGAATATCGACAGGTAGGTGTGTTTGCCCAGGGCCCGAAACGCCTCTTCCGGACCGTACGAGGAGGAGGAGAGACCGTCGGCGCCGAGGCCGATCCAGGCGAGCAGGGGGATCAGAGACAGTTTGTGGAAGATCGAGGGATCTTTGATGTTCTTGGGCTTGCCGAACAATCCCCGGCTTATTTTTTGATATACGTCGGTCGGCTCCGTTGGTTCTTGGGTATTCATCGTGACCTCTACCGTAAGTTGCATGAACAGGGCCATGCGATTACCGGGGAATTATATACTTTCCCCAATTCTGAGTCAAATTATAGCATCGAAATGCCGGTTATGATGACTTTTTTTTCAAATGGTTGACTCTTGGCCCGCCCTTCTATATGATATAGGCACGGTGCCTGAGTTCTTCGGGTGAACCGGATCTAGCCAGTCAAGGAGGCCATTATGAGTACCATCGATTTGAAACCCGGGGCGGGATTTTCCAAGTGGATCGTTCTACTGGTCGTCATCGTCATCCTGCTGTTACTTTCCAATCCGATAGCGGTCATTCCCGCCGGGCATATTGGTGTCAAGGACTTCTTCGGGACCGTTTCACCGAACAAGCTGCAAGCGGGTATCCGCATCATCTTCCCCATGACCAAGGTGGTCAAGATGTCGATCAAGACCCAGGAATTGAAAGAGACTGCCGAGGTTCCCTCCAAGGAGGGATTGATCCTGGATCTGGAAGTGTCGGTCCTTTATCGCATCGATCCGGAAATGGCCGATAAAATCTACAAGGGAGTAGGCCGGGAGTACCAGAGTATTATCGTCGAGCCCCAGGTTCGCTCCTCTATTCGCGAGATCACCGCTTCCTATGAAGCCAAGTCGCTCTATTCGGCGGAGCGGGAAAAGATCGCCAGTGAAATATACAGATTAGCTGATAGTTTGACTCGTGAAAGGGGGATCGTTGTAGAGCAGGTGCTGTTGAGGAAAATTGGCCTTCCCTCGGTGGTGGCCAATGCCATCCAGGAGAAGTTGCGCCGCGAACAGGAGGCCGAGCAGATGAAATTCGTCCTCCAGAAAGAACAGCAGGAAGCCGAACGGAAGCGGATCGAGGCCCAGGGGATCACCGATTTCCAACGGATCATCACCCAAGGGCTCAATAGTCAGATCCTCGAGTGGAGGGGAATCGAGGCCACCGAAAAACTGGCCAACAGTCCCAACACCAAAGTGATTATCATCGGGAATTCCAAGAACGGTCTCCCCATCATCATCGGAGATGATAAAAAGTAGCCACCGGTCCGGCGGATTTGCCTGACCCGTAAGGAGCTGTGACGATGCTGCGAAAATGGATGGGAATATTTGGTGTCATACTGATACTGACCGTGGCTGTAACGGCGGCTGAATTCAAATCCCCCAAGGGAATTTCCTTCTACTATCCCGACGGTTGGAGATTGATCAGCCCCGATTCCGACCAGCCGCAGGAGATTCATCTGATCGTCAATTACTGGGACAATGATGACTTTCGTGAAATGGTCACGATCGAGATATTCGATGGTTCGTTGGGGGAGCCGGGGGAAAAAACCCTGGACGAGATCCGGAAAACCAGCGAAACCTACATGAAAGAGAAGGGCCACGAATTGAAACAGGCCACGTACGAATTAAAGACTTTCCGCAAGCACAAGATCACCCGGGCGTACCTTGAGGTCTTCAACTCCACGTTGCAAAAGGAACTATCCCTGGAGCAGGTACGGATTCATGGCGACCGTTATTGGTATCAACTGACATTCGCCTGCAAGAAAGATGAGTATGACCACTTCAACCTGATTTTTACGAGATTGATGAACAGCCTGGAGATCCAGCGGATGTACCTGAATCCGATCGAAAAGCTGGTCCACAATGTCCCCCTGCTGGTGGGGATTCCACTAGGCCTCATCTTTATTCTGGTGGTCTTGTACCTGGTGATCCGGCTGCGCCGACGTTCCCGTAATTCCTGAGAATTTCGTTGATGTCACGATCGAACGAATTTGAATTCATTTCATCATAAGGAGAACCGACAACCATGAGAACCATGATCCTTAGTCTTTTTCTGATCGCCATGCTGGCTTTTTCCCACTCCGGTCTGGCGTGCACGAATATCCTGGTCAGCAAGGGAGCTTCGAAGGACGGATCGACCATGATCACCTACTCGGCCGACTCCCATACCCTGTACGGTGAGCTCTACTTCCGCCCGGCCGGGAGCCACATCGCCGGGACCCTGATCGATGTCTATGACTGGGACTCGGGGAAATACCTGGGAAAAATCAAGCAGGTGGCCCAGACCTATACGGTCGTCGGCAACATGAACGAATTCCAGGTAGCCATCGGTGAAACCACATATGGCGGGCGGGACGAACTGGCCGACCCGAAGGGGATTGTTGACTACGGCAGTCTGATGTACCTGGCCCTGCAGCGGGCGAAAACCGCCCGCGAAGCCATCCGGGTCATGACCGAACTCGTTGCCGAATACGGCTATGCCAGTTCCGGCGAGTCGTTCTCGATCAGCGATCCGAATGAAGTCTGGATCATGGAGTTGATCGGCAAGGGGCCGGAGAACAAGGGCGCCGTCTGGGTCGCCCTGAGAGTGCCCGATGGGTATATTTCCGGTCACGCCAACCAGGCCCGGATCACCACCTTCCCCTTCCAGAAGGTCAACAATTGGACCGATCTCAAGCAGACCGTCTACCATGCCGCCGATGTGATCTCGCTTGCCCGGTTGAAGGGGTGGTTCAAGGGGGAAGACAAGGAATTCAGTTTTTCCGATACCTATGCACCGCTCAGTTTTGGGGGCCAGCGGTTCTGCGAAGCCCGCGTCTGGATGGCCTTCATGCGGGCCACGCCCCTGAGCAAGCAGATGGCCCCCTACACCGAGTATGCCCGGGGAGTCAAATCCGCCAACCGGATGCCGCTCTGGATCAAACCCGATGAAAAACTATCGGTACGGGACGTGATGCAGCTCATGCGCGACCATTTCGAAGGGACGGATCTCGACATGACCAAGGATATCGGCGCCGGGCCATTCGTTCTTCCCTACCGCTGGCGGCCGATGACCTGGAAGGTCGATGGCGTCGAGTATGTCCACGAGCGGGCCGTCTCCACCCAGCAGACCGGATTCTCTTTCGTTGCCCAGAGCCGTTCCTGGCTGCCGGCACCTATTGGCGGCGTGTTCTGGTTCGGTGTGGACGACACCTACAGTACCGTCTACGTTCCCATCTATTGCGGAATCCAGGCAGTCCCTCCCTCCTTCGCCCAGGGGAACGGTGACTTCAGCAAGTTCACCTGGAATTCAGCCTTCTGGGTCTTCAGCGCTGTGGCCAACACCGCCTATTCCCGGTACAATGACATGATCTGGGACATCCAACAGGTGCAGCGGGAATTGGAGGGCAAGTTTCTGGCCGATCAGGCTGAGATTGATGCCGCAGCTCTCATCCTGTACAAGAGCTCACCCC
>Ga0209287_10000585_pt1 | contig 20866 bp, 18 predicted proteins | sample PPLLak3cmMay2015_2_FD_187255 | JGI IMG/M metagenome (GOLD analysis project Ga0209287, IMG submission 187255) | Freshwater sediment microbial communities from Prairie Pothole Lake near Jamestown, North Dakota, USA - PPLs Lake P8 Core (1) Depth... | ecosystem: Environmental > Aquatic > Freshwater... | reverse complement strand
CATGGAAGACGGCAGGCTGAATGCTGTCCGTCCGATCTATGCGGGCAAGGCCTACGCAAAGGTAACCTACAGCGATAATTACCCGCATATGGCAACGGCAAGGCCCAATGTAATGTCCATGAATGCACCGGATGAATCCAAGACCGCCCAGGTGTCAGACGCGTCTTTCACCCTGAATGATGCCGACATCAAGACAAAGATTGCCGAGGCGATAAAGGACAAGAGCGGGAAGGTTGACCTCACAGAGGCCGACAAAATAGTGTCCGGCGGACGCGGCATGAAGGGTCCTGAGGGTTACGGGATACTGGAAGAGCTTGCCGACCTTATAGGGGCAACGGTGGGCGCCTCAAGGTCCTCGGTTGATGCCGGATGGAGGCCCCATGCAGACCAGGTGGGACAGACCGGAAAGGTTGTCTCCCCTACCCTTTATGTTGCGTGCGGCATTTCCGGGGCCATTCAGCACCTGGCCGGAATGGCCACATCAAAGGTTATCGTGGCCATCAATAAAGACCCGGATGCACCAATCTTCCAGAAGGCAGATTACGGAATTGTTGATGACCTGTTCAAGGTTGTCCCGGCCCTCAAGGAAGAACTCAAAAAAATGATGTAATCTCTTCAGCAGGCGTTTAATCGGAGGCCGTCAGACGGCGGCCTCCGACCATTGGATAATAATTCCTGCCAGGATGTAAAAAAACAAGATACAACACCTCAACGCCACCGCTAACATCCTGATAACAAAGAATTTATCTACAGTGTCCTGATTCAGTAATAAACCGATGAATAAAATTAATGTCCCGGATTTGTGATTATTTGATTGACAAAAAAATCATTTTTTATACATTAAGCGTTTATCGGCGGTGTAGCTCAGTTGGTCAGAGCATACGGCTCATATCCGTAGAGTCACTGGTTCAAGTCCAGTCACCGCCACCATAAAATTATCGGTCCGACATTGACAATTTTGGTAATCGGCTTTATCTTCGACATGAATTTGCTCATTTTATTGAGAGCTTGCCTATGACTTATTTGGCCTTTGAAGATAGAGATTTAAAGGATATAAGCGACGCCCTTGATATCGCTGAAGATAAGACGGGCAATTTCTATAAATTCTCCTTCGGCCAATGGAAACGGCATCAATACGATGTCAAGACATTGACCTCTCTATCGGAAAATGAGATCAGCAATTACGCCTTTGCCATGCTGAAAAAGTGTTCAAGGGCGACAAGAGGCTATGAATCCAGGACAAGAATCCGGGATTTTTATTTTATCTGCCTCCAGGATCACCGCATATTGAATGCCCTGGAAAGGGATAAAAATCTTGCGCTGGTCTCGCTCCTTGTCTATGTGTTTACCCATGAACTGGTGCATATTATCAGGTTCTGCAATTTCTTTCAGCGATTCGAAATTACAGGCAAGGGCAGGGAAGACGAAGAGAGGCTGGTTCATAACATTACCCATGAGATACTCAGGGACAGCAGCCTTCCCAGGATGGATTATGTCCTTGAATCATACAAACATCACAGGCTGTTTGAATTGAATGCATGACCAGGGTCCTGTCGGCCCTTATTTAATTTTAATTTTTGAGGTGATAGACATGCCTTTATATGAATATGAATGCACAAAATGTAACAATCATACAGAGATATTTCAGAGAATGTCGGACAAACCCATTGCCAGGTGTGAAAAATGTAACGGCAGGATGAAAAAGCTTATCTCTCAGAGTTCCTTCCACCTGAAGGGATCAGGATGGTATGTGACCGATTACTCTTCAAAAAGCGGGGGACATGACGGCAAATCATCCGGCAGGGAAATCACCGGCGGCAGTGATGCTGCAGGGGATTCCGCAAAAGAGGCAAAGGCCGAGTCAAAACCTGCTAAAGAAGCCTCCTGCGGCACAAAGAAAAAGGATAAGTCAAAGGACTAAAAATATATGAAGAATTTTAATACGGGTAAAGAACAGGACAAGCTTATTAACAGGCTTGAAAAACAGGAAAAGCAGCAGGCATTTCAAAGAGACAGGTTTTATAAGTATAAAATATCCGAGATCCATTCAAGGCTTTCCCAGAGCCTCCTGATGGAAAAGATTATCGAGACCGATAATCCGGCCGCCTTTTCAGAGGTCCTGATGAAAGGCCTGAAAAAACTGCTTAAGACCAACGAATTTGACTTCAAATATTTTATTGCCCCCATACGCAGCCTTGTCCCTCATCCTAATCCGATCTCCCTGTACCTCACCCAGTATATCCTTGAAGGAGTGCTTAACGACCCTTGCGTTATCGAGGTGTATGGGACCGATAAAGAGATATATCAGACAGTAAACAAGGAGATCACAAACATAAACCTCAAGTTTGAAAGAGATGAAAAAAAGCTCGTTGAGCAGCTCTCCCACAACAAATCACTTAAACCTGGCTCAAGGGAATATGATATTGCCCTTGAACAGCTGTTCCGCAAGACAATGGGCGACCCGGCGGAGGGGGAAAACTTTAACAAGACCTCTGAATAAGTGATTTCCCGGTTTTTATTTCACAACGATAAAATCTAATAAAGGAGTATTATATGCCTTCTAAAAGGATAGCATTTCTTTTTCCTGGCCAGGGCTCACAGTCAGTAGGCATGGGGAAGGAGATACTTGACGGATTTCCCGAAACAAAAGAGATCTTTAGCCAGGCGGATGAGATATGCGGCAGACCCATATCAAGCTTGTGTCTTGAAGGGCCCATTGAGGAGCTGACACTCACCGACAATCTCCAGCCGGCCGTCACCGCTGTTAATCTTATGTGTCTTTCCGCCCTGAATAAATCAGTCATCTCTCCTGTGATCTCAGCCGGACACAGCCTGGGCGAATACGCAGCGCTTGCATCATCCGGCATCGTAACATTTTATGACGCCCTCCGCCTTACCATGAAACGCGGTGAACTGATGCACAGGGAGGCCCAGAAAAATCCCGGCACAATGGCCGCAATAATGGGCATGGAGATGGAGACGGTATCGGAGATCGTCAGCCAGTGCAAAGACAAAGGCGTGATTGCCATTGCAAATCATAATACAGCCAAGCAGATAGTCATAACCGGACAAAATGAACCCATGTCCGAGGCCATGGAACTGGCCAAACAGCGTGGAGGCAAGGCTGTTCAACTCAAGGTGAGCGGGGCGTGGCACTGCAACCTGATGAAAAATGCCGTCAGTGATTTTCGTGCCTTTATGAACGATGTGACATTCTCGACCCCTAAAACCACAATGCTCTTTAATGCCACGGCAGGGATTGAGACAGATCCGGAAAAAATAAAGGATATAATGGCAAAACAGCTGACAAGTCCTGTCAGATGGTACGAAATTATCCTTAAAATGCTTGACCAGGGTATTGATACCTTCGTAGAGGTTGGCCCCAAAAAGGTCCTGAGCGGACTGGTCAGCAAGATTGTGCCTGATGGAAAGGCACAGATTTACAATGTCGAGGACATGAAAAGCCTTGACACATTTCTGAACGGGATAAAATAAATCAAAATTTGGAGGCCAGTGTAGGGGCGACCGGCCGGTCGCCCCTACACTCGTTTCTGGCATGGTTCAATTTGTCGGAGCCGCCTCCCAGTTTACTCCCTGTTGAGGCGCTTCATCCAGTGTAATATAATTATCCATGTTTTTATTATAGTTGGGCCAGCGCTTGCTTTTCTAAGCAGTCTTTCCCTTGTTCATCTCCCATTCATCATGATCTATCTTTCCGCCCTTGTTTGTATCCATGGCATCGATGAAGGCCTGGCCGGTAGGTCCATCTCCCACATGGGGGCTGTTCGCGACAAAGCCGCCCGCAGGCATTCCTCCCTCAGGAGGAGTGCCGCCCGCAGCGCCAGCAGGTGCGCCGCCAGGAGCGGCTCCAGGTGCACCGCCGCTGCCCTGAGCAGGCATTGAAGCCATAAACGCCTTGACCTCGCTCAGTGTGGCCTTGCCGTCCTTGTCTTTGTCAACATCTGCAGGCGGTGAGGACGCGCTGAGTTCTTCAGGCGTTACCTGGCTGTCCTTGTTGGCATCAACCATCTGCAAAATCATGTCCGGTGCGCCCGCTGACTTCCATTCCTCAGCTGTTGCCTTCCCATCGTTATTCGCGTCAATTTCATTGAACATGGGCGTTTGATCCAGTTTTGCACCGCCCTGTGTTGCCTCACCCTGGCTCTGTGCAAAGGCATCCCCGCTGAAGATTAATTCCATCATTATAATTGTGAATACGCAAACAGACCCTGAAAATATTTTCTTAATTATCTTCCCCTCTCCTTTCTGGAATAAAATAAATTGTTATTGAAAATGATCAACTACGTCTGGTCCTGATTACCGATAATTTCATGCCCTACACCCTGTGGCTTAATGCCTCTTTCCGTAAACCAGTAGACAAGCATGCCTGCAATCAATACGCTTGCAAGAATGATCAGTCCTATGGGCTTCATCTCCAGGACATAGGTAAAAGAGCTGTAAAACATGAAGATGCAGGCCGCACAGAATATCAGGGCAGGCAGGGGAAAGCCGGATATCCTGTAAGGTCTTTCGATCTGCGGCTCCTTGCGCCTGAGCACAAAGACAGCAATGCCTGTCCCCAGAAAGAACAGCCAGACCACCGGGGCAGAATAAAGAATCGTGTCTATAAATGAACCGGCAAGGAAAAGGATGGCGAGGCTGATGCATCCCTGGACAATAAGGGACATGACAGGTGTTCCGAAACGCTCGCTCCATGCCCCAAGGATACGGAACGACCTGTGTTCAGCGCCGAGCGCATAGGATATGCGGGCGCCTGTAAATATAAGACCGTTGACCGCACCCAGGGCGGATATGCATATTATAATACTTATTAATTTTGCAGCTATCCCTGGAGCGATCACTGCAAAGGTATCCACGGCAATCGCCTTTGAGGAGCTCATGCCTGCCTGCCCCAGGGCGTGAAGGAATGAACCGTTGATAAGCATATAGAGACCTATAACTATCACGGTCCCAATCATAAGGGAACGGGCAATATTATTTTTTGGCTGCTTGACCTCCGCAGCTACATAGGCCATCTCGTTCCATCCGCCAAACGCAAAAAGGACAAGGATAAGGGCCAGCTTAAAACCATCCAGTGTGATGCCCGATGTCTCAGCAGGCACAATCTGCGGCGTCGGAGCAAGAAAACCTGCCACAACAATACCCAGTATCCCGATGGACTTCAGCACTGTCAGCAGGTTCTGTGTCCATTTGCCCTGTTTTACTCCAAGGATGTTTATGAGTGTCAGGGTCACTACGGCAAGCGTTGCATAGACGGAAAGCATATTCTCATAGGGCGCATATATGGTAACTGCATACCTGGCAAACACAAAGGCCATCAGGGCAATATCCCCGGGCCTGATGATCGCAAGCTGGGACCAGCCAAAGAGATATCCCACCCAGCTGCCGTAGGCACGTGTCAGATATATATAGTCTCCGCCATCGTGCGGATAAGCGGTAGCAAGCTCCGCGTAGCAGATGGCCCCTGTCAGGGCAAGGAGCCCCCCTGCAAGCCATATGCCCAGTATCCCAACCCATCCCCCCATGCACGCGGCAACTGTGGGTGTTATCTCATATATCCCCGCACCTATAATAATCCCGACAATGATGCATATGGAATCGAAAAGAGATAGTTCCTTTCTTGGGACCATGCCCATGGTGCGTTCCTTTCAAATCGATTATCGGTCCCTGATGTGAAGAAAACACGACTACAGGAAATGGTGTCGTTCTCAATATTTTTTAAGCGTAACGCCAACGCTTCCTGAACCTGTGTTTATAAACAGGGTTTCCAGATCTGCATTGTTGGTGACTGCACTGATATAGCTCTGAGTCCCCCCCTGGTCCATGTTATGGGCAACAATCAGGCCGCCGGGACGCACAAGGGGCAGAAGCTGTTTCAGGTAGTCATGGTAGCCGTCCTTGTCGGCATCTAAAAACAGGAGATCAATGGGACCCTTCAGTGTCTTTACCTTGTCATGGGCATCACCTTCTACGACCGTAGCAATACTATCTACCCCGGCGTTTTTAAAATTCTGCCTGGCAAGTTTCACGCTTGAGGCCTCTATTTCGAATGTGGTAAGCCTGCCGCCAGTTCTCTTCAACCCCAGAAGCATCCACAGGGCTGAATACCCGTTGGAGGTGCCGATCTCCACCACGTTCCTGGCGCCCATGCTCTCCACAAGCGTCCTCAGAAACCTCCCGTCATCCATGGGGACGTTTGCGCCCTGCGCCCTCTGGGTTGCGGTCATGTCATTCAGCACTGCCACTATCTTTTTCTCATCATCGTTCTTTGGGAGAATCGAACTCTGGGTGGATGTGGAGCCGAAACCGCCGCGCATCCCGCCCCTCTGGGCCTGGGATATCAAGGGAATTATCATCATAACAATAAGGATTGCGGATGCTGAAAATAGTTTATTATTATTCATTTCTGCACCTCTTATATTTGTGGATTATTGCAGCCTGTTAATAAGGCAGAGCAAAAATACCCTGCCTTATCAGATTATGGATAGCGGCGCACTTTTATTAGTTCATCCTTTTTGCAACCATTTCCTGAGTCCTTGTAGTAGGCTGTGCCCCCTGAGCAGAACCGGTTGCGCCTTGAGAAGTGCTGGGTCCGCTCATAGATGTCATACCTGCCGGCATCGGCATCTCTGCTGTAAATTTAATCTCATTGCCGGCAACAGTGCCCTTATATGTCGTCTTCATTTCATTCTGGCCCATTCTGCTGACGGTTACAAAGGAGACCTCATTACCAGTAATCTTGCCTTCTGATATTTCAGTCTCGCTTCCGGTCTGTGTTGTAAGCTTGCCGGTCATCTTGGGCTGACCCTCCACCTCAAAGGTGGCATTAACAGTCTGCTGGTTTATTATTGTGCCTGTCACCGAGTTACCGGCGACCTTGAATGTAAATATCCTGTCCCCGCCCGGTGATCCTGACGGGCTGGTTACCGAAGCAATCCACTTGCCGCTGATATCAGCCGCACCTGCTGATACTGCAAACATGACTGTTATTGCCGAGATCATGACCAATGCCTTTAATACTAATTTTGTCCTCATTTAAATACCTCCCTTGTGATTGTTTATGGATTTATTGCCCCTGCTAACCTATTATAAAACCTGAAGAAAATCGTGAAGCAGAATGCCTGTTTAACATTCCACATCTTTTCTTCATATTCTGATTAGTCGCATATGAATGGAAAAAGTTACATGGATTATTTTATTTAGTCATGCTGCCGCCAAAACAGGAAATTGGTGTTAAGGCTAATTTCATTTCTTTTGCATGAGATTGTGACAGCGGCGGACAGGTTGGCCAATTAATCAATGAAATTTTATTGGCCCTTCTTATGACCGGAAGCTATATGAGAACACCTTTCAGGGTAGTATTAATCCTGTCTGGATTAACTTTTGAGTGGGTGAAGAAACCAAAACTCTCCGAATCTCCGTGTCTTTGAATTCCTCATCCCCGGCCCCTTATCTACAACTCCTCAGGGGCAAAGCAGACCACATCATCTATCTTCTCTGCGCCGGTGAGCAGCATGACAAGCCGGTCCACTCCGAAGGCTATTCCCGCGGATGGGGGCATATCCCTCAGGGCATTTATGAATTTATCGGAAACAGGATACCTTTCCCTGCCCCTCTTTTCCCTCAGGTCATTTTCCTTCCTGAACCTTGCCTCCTGCTCGAGTGGATCGGTCAATTCTGAAAAGGCATTGGCAAGCTCAAGACCGCCCATGTAAAGCTCAAACCTTTCAGCCTTATCCGGGCTGCCTTTTTTCAATCTGGCCAAGGAGGCAAGGGTTGCGGGATAATCATAGAGAAATACGGGCCTGGATTTATTTAAGTTCGGTTCAATATGCAATACCATCATCTCGTCGAACCGGTCTGTCTCAAGTGCCTCTTGAAGTGAGATGGGTGAATAGGCGACAAATGCGTCCTCAACGGAAACCCGGTCCCATGGAGTCTGGAGATCTATTTCCTGCCCACGGTATTGGATGGTCTTTCCGCATCCAAGCCCTCCGGCCACATGGCGTACCATGGCCTCACAGTCAGCCATAAGATCCCTGTAGTCCGATTCTGTACGGTACCATTCCAGCAGCGTGAATTCAGGCAGATGGAGGTGCCCTCTCTCCCCGTCCCTGTAACATTTGCATATCTGAAATATTTTGGGAAAACCTGCCGAGAGGAGCCGCTTCATGCATAATTCGGGCGAGGCATGCAGAAATCCGCGTTGAGTGGCCACCAGGTCAATATGGACCTCCGGGGCGGGGGCAGAGATCAGGTTTGGCGTCTCAACCTCCAGAAAGCCCTGTTCGATAAAAAAACCTCTTATGGATTGTATGATCCTGGCGCGCAGCCACAGGTTTGATTTTAAGGCAGACAATATCAGATATCCTGTTGAATCCTGTCCCCTACTTTACGCGGGTCAAATATTCCCCGGTGCGCGTATCAACGCTTATCTTGCTTCCTTCTTCAACAAAAGGAGGGACGCGGAGGGTATATCCCGTTTCAAGGGTGACAGGCTTGCTGTTACCTACTGCTGAATCGCCTTTGACCCATGGATCAGCCTTTGTAATCTTGAGTTCCACAAAATTCGGGAGGGTGATGTCCAGGGGTGTTGTCTCAAAAAAGAGTATAGATACCTCGAGGTTGTCTATCAGAAAGTTCTTTGCATCGCCCACCTGGTCGCTGGTAAGAGTTACCTGCTCATAATTGTTTTGATCCATAAAGCACCATTCATCGCCCTGGTTGTAGAGAAACTGCATCTTACGCTCCTGCAGATTTGCAGACTCAAAGGTATCGACAGACCTGTAGACTTTTTCATCTGACCTATTGGTGAGCATGTTCTTGATCCGGGCCCTATAAAGGGCCTGTCCCTTGCCGGGCTTGGTAAACGTGAAATCGGTGACCACGTAGGGCTGGCTGTCAATCAGTATCTTCAGGCCTTTTCTTAAATCACTTGCTTGGTAGACTGTCATATCATCCTATCCTTAATAATTTTATTCGGTTAAAGGTTTGTAATTAAAAATCTATGGGAATATAGGGGAGACTGAATTTTCTGTCAAGATTAAAAGCACTTGGGAAGATTTCTAATTTTCTTTCAGAAATACTGGAGGAATGCTGATAAGTGCGTGGCGGTTTCCGGATAATATCCCGTCATGTGCTGCAGGACCCCCGGCTGCGGAAACATAATAACCCGGCTCTAAAATCCTTCAACCGGTTTCTGTTGAATTCCCGCGTTTTCATTTAGCCGAATGCGCCGAATGAGGCGCATTGACTGAATAGCCTACACCGTAAACGGTTTGAATGATATTATTTCCAGGCAGAACTTCATCAATTTTTTTTCTAAGATTCTTTATGTGGCTGTCTACAGTCCTTTCATATCCGTCAAAATCATACCCCTGCATCTTTGAAACAAGATCGCTGCGTGTAAAAACGCGGCCCGGACGCGACACCATGGCCTTCAGCAGTTCAAATTCATTCGGTGTCAGATGGAGGTCGCATTCTCCAACTATTGCCTTATGGCAGTCAGAGTTGACTTTTAGGTCCCCCACAATAAATTGATCTTCAACCGGTTCAGGACGATACCTGCGCAGGACTGATTTGGTCCTAGCAACGACCTCCCTTGGACTGAATGGTTTGCAGATATAATCATCAGCCCCGAGTTCCAACCCCAGCAGGCGATCGATCTCATCGATCTTTGCCGAGATAATCAGGATTGGCACTTTCGAAAAATACCTGATCTCATTGCAGATAGTCAGGCCATCTTTTCCCGGGAGCATGATATCAAGAATTACCGCGTCAGGAGGATTGAGTCGTATTTGAGATATTACGTCGTCACCCCTGTTGAGGATTGAAACGAATATATTTTCCTTCGCAAAATAATCGCTTAAAAGAGCGGTGATTTTTTTGTCGTCGTCAACGATTAATATTTTGAACTTTCCCATATTGAATATCTACTTTTTTATAATAATTATCCGTACCCTGTATATGCTGCTTTATAGAACGTTTATCTCCCAGGGAAAGTTACAAAAAATATTTCAACCGGACACATTATTGAAATATCTTGCTTCTGCAATCTCTTTCCTTCTTGGAATATCATGCTGTACGCCTCAGGGCCAGCTCGTATCAAACATGTATAAAAGCCATAAATAATCACCAATCCATACACAACATGTTTGATAGTCGTACTATTACAGGACGTTACAGGGTCAGCTGAAATTTCCGCAGGATCCATGGGCTATAGGCAGGGGCTCTTCCAGGCAGGTTTTTTATCAAGCGCTGTCCTTACTTTGGGGGGAAAGTCCTTTGTTGAAAAAGGCTTCTGTAAAAAGTCTCATAAGTAATCAGGACCATCATAAAAAGGCAGGGCCAGATACTGGCCCTGCCTAAATATTACTTCCCTTGATGCCGTTATTCTTCTCGATCCCAACCCTATATTTATTTATATTGTAGGCCAGCCGAGTTGAAGATGCACGTACATCCGAGGAGCCTGTAATTAATTGCCTCAGCACTTTCCTTTTTAAAGTATAACCTTTGGAGGCATTTGGCCATCTCATGGTTTATCGGTTTTATTGGATCTGTGGGCAATCAATTTATTAATAAGATAAGTATGGGTCCTTGGATGTCAATGAACTTTAATCCGCGTTCATTGTGAAATCCATAATAGGCAAATAAATATACTGCATCAGGATGGCAGCATCTTCCTGCCGTGACTTCTTTCTTTTTTAAACTAAACATAAGTCAACTAAAGCCCTTATCCCTATCATGATCAGGCGAGATTTGCTGATGGCATTCGATACAGAGATCGCCGGCATACATAACGCCGGCCTTCAGCAGGGAAGAAAATGCCGCTGCAATCATCATTTTTACAGTTGTTTTCATAGGACTTTCCCTCTCTACAATAAGTGGAACCGACCTTACGGTATCAGACATAAAACTGCAAATATAGAAAAAATGGTTGCAGATCAATCTTGTCCAAAACAATGATGCAATTGCTCATGAGAGCAAATAAAAATGCTCTATTCGCTATATATATGAATAGAGAACCTGGAACTGTCATTCCCGCGAAAGCGGGAATCCAGAGTTTGCAGTTGAGAAAAAACCACTGGATGCCCGCCTTCGCGGGCATGACGAGATATTAATCTTTTTCCTTAAAGACTTCATATAATGGTTTAAAATTGTTTTGGACAGTAATGGTTGCAGATATAATGAAAAATTAATATTGATTTAGAGCTTGATTTTATTTTGTCTAAATGTAATTTTTGTTATGGTTTTATAAATTTTTTCTTTTATTAAGAATGCATGAAAAAAATTACGCCCTATTAAAATTTTTCTGTATCCAATCAGCCGCCCGAATTATTTTTTGTCGGCTGATCCAATATCGGCGCGAAATAATGACCAGGAATACTGCCGGGTTAAATTGCTGCGGATGGAAATTCCAGGCGATTGCAGGTTGTTTAATGATATATTCATTAATTAATCTATAAATGGAGGATAAAATGATTGGGAGAAAAACAGCACCGATAGTGAGAATCAGTTTGTTCTTTTTTTTCTTTTGCGCCATCCAGGTATTATACAGCTCAAATGCCAATGGTGATCAGGAGGCCAATTTATCCCAGGGTAAGAGCGCAATCGAAAAAGGAGATTTCAAGGAGGGGGTTGCACTCCTGGCAAAGGCGGTAGAGGAAGGCGCTACTGATGCGGGGAAAAATGAATATCGCACAAAGACGCTGGAAGTTATGAATACCGTAATTACCGACATGTTCGGCACGAATGAAAAGGATGCCGACTATAAAGGGATCCTGAAATTAGTTAATGTTGCCCTGGAATACGATTGTTATAAAAATTCCGATCTCCTCTATCATCAGAAGGGCACTGTTTATCGGAAAAAGGAAGATTTCAAAAAGGCAATTGAAGAATACAACAACGCCTTGAACATTAATGAAAAGCATTACCCGTCAAGATATTATCTGGCTGTAACCTACTACAAGCAAAAGGAATATCAGAAGGCCTATGATGAACTGGGAAATATCCCTGCATCTGATCCGTCTCTGGGCAAGACAGCCAAGGAAAAGAGAGACTTCTTGATGAAGAATTTCGGAAATTCCATTAACAATTAACTGCAGGTGATCTGTCAACCTTCTTGACAACATTAATCTGTGCAAGAACCCTGTAATCACTGAGTTGATTACAGGGTTTTTATTTCCATATGTTGATATGAGAGTTAATCAACATGAACCAACTCAAACAAAGAAATGGAGTCTGCAAATGCAAAATCACGGGCCACAATGCGTAAAATGTACCGTTCTTCGATGTCGTTCTAAGGAAAAGGACAAAAAAGTGCCGGTATCCTGTCCTACCGAAAAGTATTCCGGTTTAGTCGAGGAAACAGTAAAAAAGTTGATGCTGCCAGAAAACCAGGCTGTAAATAAAGGCTGGATTGGTTACATGAGTAAAGTCATGGATCCGGAAAAACCGAAAGAGAAGCTCTCCTGGACAAGGGTTGATGAAATTATGGAGTACGCTAAGATACGCGGAATGACCAGGCTGGGCATCGCAACGTGCGGGGAATTGATGCCTGAATCAAAAGCGTTATCCGACATTCTTGAAAGTAACGGGTTTGACGTCGTCTCTGTAATATGTCTCTGTGGTGAAACAAATCCGCAGGACATAGGCATACCGGGGAATAAGATCTGCAACCCTATAATGCAGGCAGAAGTACTCAACCGCGAAAAAACAGAGCTGAACATGATGGTAGGGCTTTGCCTTGGGCATGACATACTGTTCCTGCGTTATAGTAAAGCAGAGACAACTCCTCTTGTGGTCAAAGATCGTGCCCTTGGGCATAATCCTGTAGCAGCGTTGTATCTCAGCCAGAACCCCATGTTTAAGGACAGATTCATTAAAAAATAAGCGTGATGCGATGTATTGTTTTCCCTGCCGTGGGCAGCGGGACTGGCCGGCCGACCTGTCCATCGACCTGTACACCATAGCCTTGGCGAAGGCTCAAGTCTTGACGAAGGCGGGGGGAGTCGCCCCCCTAAACATAGTTTTAACCACTTGAATCAATTAATAAAATTTTATGAAAATCTTTGGTTGTAAGAAAGTGCAAGAAATCAGATATCATAATTAGCTTCCTTGTTTTTCTATTAAGGGCACTTCATTGTTGAAATATAAATTTGATGTTGAATGAAAAAAATGATATTTTCAATATATGGATAAGAAACATACAGCCTTAAATCGAATGGCAGATCGACAAAACGACGACCTAGTCCCTGGTACATCTGAAGACCGTATCGGATTCGTCTGGCCCTTGATCCTTGAAATTTCATCCTTGAGTAAAAAACACAATGCTGAACGAAGACTACAAAGACATGTTACATGCCTTGTCCGAAGAGAAGGTTGAATCCCTTCTTATTGGTGCATATGCGCTTGCGGCCTATGGTTATCGTGGTTTTTATTTTATATTTAAGTCCATCTGTCTTTATATCTAATAGATTACACATGAAAAGGACTTTAATGAAAGAAACCGATTCACATACATCTTCATCAGAAAAACAACCCCCGATGAAAAATGAAACTCCGGCTTACAGCATTGATGGTGTTGATCTAACCCTAATCAGGTGGATGCTTTCCATTACACCTGCAGAACGTCTGCAGATCCTCCAACAAAATGTCCAATCATTGTCGAGGCTGATTAATGAAAGCACCTTCTCCTGATTTTCTTGAACTCCTAAAGACAATGTTTGAACATAAAGTGGATTTTATTATCGTTGGAGGTGTTTCAGCTGTCCTGCACGGGGCACCTGTAACTACATTTGATCTTGACCTGCTGCACTCCCGTGAACCGGATAATATTGAAAAGCTTCTTGTAGCAATAAAAGACCTTGATGCATATTACCGCGGGGTTGGAGAACGGCGAATCGAACCGGGCAAAACACAGTTGTCATCAACAGGCCATCAACTTCTTATGACCCGCTTGGGGCCGCTTGACCTTCTTGGGACTATCGGGAAAGAAAGATATGACTATACTGATCTTTTGGAGCACACAAAAAAAATGCAGATAAGTGGAATGACCTTTCTCGTACTTGATCTTGAAACCCATATCCAAATCAAGGAAGGATTGGGACATGATAAAGATAAGGCAATTGTTCCAATCCTTCGGCGCACCCTTGAAGAAAAGGCAAAATAAATTTCTATTTTCTGCTCCTTTCAGAAATAACAAGCCAAATACCCCAACCAACAACATTATGTCCATGTTATAAAATCGCAAGATAGAGAAGCCGACTATAAGACCCTTATCAATAGATGAGGTGAATAGGTTTCTGGATTGCGTCCTTCCCTTTTATATCCCGTTCTTTGTAACGGCATTCTTTACTGGGATGAGAGCAGGTGAAATGAGCGCACTGAAGTGGTCGAATATTGATTTTGACCGCAGGATCATCAAGATTGTTGAGACCAGGGTAGAGGGAGAGGAGGGAAGACCCAAGACTAACAGTTCATATCGGGATATTACCATGTTGCCTATGGTCTATGATGCTCTGAAGAAACAGGAGTTGAAGACCCGACTTCGCAGTAAATATGTCTTCTTGAATCCTGACAATAAACCCATAGAGATAGAGACCCTCCGTAAAAACGCCTGGTCAAAGGGATTGAAAAGTGCAGGCATAGAATACAGACTCATAATTCAGACCAGGCACACCTTCGCTACGATGATGATTTCAGCAGGGGAGAACCTGGGCTGGGTGCAAAAGATGATGGGGCATTCATCACTCAAGATGATCACGGACAAATACTTCTCCTACATCCCGAACATGACGCATCAGGATGGCAGCAAATTTCTGCAGGAGTATGGGAAGAAGATTGATAAAGAGGTTAAAGTTTCTGGGTGATATGTAATATAGCGATGATGACAATTCCATATTGAAGCTATCTATTTTGAGGAACCGGGTTTGATTGCTATTAGAAAGTCTAATGTAAACAATCGGCTGATTTTTATGAAGTTTATGTTTATAGCAGTAGTATGCCGTCAGGTTTACATAATATTCTAGAAAAATTATACGATATATTAATGAAGGAAGAAAAAGGCAGGTTTGTTGGCCTGCCTTTTTATGTTATAAATTTTTTAACTTTTTGGCTTTTATTATTTTACAATAGCCTGATAAACGAGAGTTCCAAACTTACTATTAATATCAAAATCTGCCGGCGTATATTGGGTAAAAAAGAGGGAAACCATATCTTCTTTAGGGTCCATCATAACTGCGGTTGTCGCCGATCCTCCCCAAGTAAAGCTACCTACCGATCCCAGATTTCCAAAAGCAGCAATGTTAAACACGTACCCTACTCCAAGACCATATCCTTGACTTCCTCCTTCTGGAGTCGATATCTCCGGGATTTCTTTTGGCAGGTGATTGGACGTCATCAATTCAACGGTCTTTTTACCAAGAATGCGGACGCCGTCTAGTTCGCCACCATTCACAAGCATCTGGCCAAATTTCAGGTAATCCATCGCCGTAGAAGAAAGGCTTGACCCTCCAAACGGATGTCTTGTATGGAAAGCATATTCACTGGTTCCCATGGGATTGTCTATTGCTACTATGTCGCCTCCTTCTTTTGCCGGGCCGTAATTTGTGGTGTATCGTGAGATGTACTCTGATGGAATGCCAAAGACTGTATCTTTCATCCCCAGTGGTTTAAATATCGTTTCGGCGCAATACTTATCAAAGGGCATACCTGAAAAATATTCCACCAGATATGCCTGAACGTCGTGGGCAAAACTATAAACCCATTTTTCCCCGGGGTGATAGAGCAGTGGAAGCTTCGCCAGCTTGTCTACCAGTTCAGTAAGGGATTCAAGTTTATTATAATCCACTCCCGCTTCCTGATATGCCTTTTCCACCGGTCCTTCTCCATCTCCATAACTGAATCCGGCAGTATGACGAAAGACATCCTGAATAGTAATTTTACGTTTAGGTTCCACCAGGATCATCTTTCCATTATTATCAAAGCTTTCAAAAACTTTTACATCCTTAAAGGCAGGGATATAGATTTCAAGGGGATCAGTAAGCTTGAATTTGCCCTGCTCGTACAGGGTTAAAAGGGCAACACTTGTTATGGGTTTTGTCATGGAATAGAGTCTGAAAAGATAGTCTGTTGTCAATTTCGTTCCGGATTCGACGTCTGCAAAACCAAAAGCCTTGTGATATACTATCTTACCCCTCCGGGCGATCAACATGACAATACCGCCGGTTTTTTTGTTGTCGATCAATTCCTGTGCAAACTTATCGAGACGGGCAAGCCGTTCGGAAGATATGCCTACATCCTCCGGTTTGGCAGTTTCCATGTCTTTTGCCATTGCGCCTGCGACTATAAATAATAGAGCCGTGAATATAATTATAAAGAAACGTGAAATAAGGTACAACGATTGAGATTGTATTTTACTCATAGTTCCCTCCTTTCAAGTCATCTAATCAATCACACACAAAATCACCGTTATCCAGCTGGTGACACATGTCAGGCCAGCCGAACTTGTTCCAGTAGTCAACGAGGCCTATCTTTTTGACGAATGTTTTAAATCGAGGTGTCTGTCGGACATCTTTCATTACTGGAAGCCAAATCCAAAATATACCCGAACCCTCTAATTTGACCCCTTTCTCCATAGCATCCATTGCAAACTCAGGGTTACCGAAATAAGCTGCCCATACTGAAATATATACTAACTCCTTGCTGCTTAGACTATTATTCGTGGCATATGATTGATAAAGTTCTGCCAATCCTTTTTCCGGTGTTCCAATATATTGACTAACCTTATCACCTATCGGATCCCAGCTTGGGACCTGGCTATTTATTTCATCACGTGACACCATAGCAGTGGTGCCGAGACGAATAAGTCTTATATAAGAATCACCAATAATCCAATGACCGCCAAATAATTCCTTGCAGCGTTCATACTCCTCCTCGGCACGCCGAATATCGCCCAATAGACATAAATTCGCCATATAATTCGCTCTTGAGTCTTGACTGAGGGGATCATTTTGCCGAAGCTTATCTTGAAGTTCATAGGCTTTTTTGAAGTTGGCAACTGCCATGTAATGTATAGCAGCTTGCATAATTCCTTTGTTCCACAATAGTTCAGTCTGTAAGTCAATAGCCTTATAAAAAGATAATCCCGCCTGAATCCAATCGCCTTTTGACATTTTTGTAAAGCCCAAGCTATAGTATCCAGCTGCCAAATTCGGCTCAAGTTCAATGGCTTTCTGTGCCGCATTCAAAGCAGCATTGCTTTCAGAAGCTATTTGGTTACCTGGTACAGAAACTGCTAAAAAGTTATGAATCCAAGCCTTTGTTGCCCATGCGAGCGCAAATTTAGGGTCCATCTCAATTGCCTTATCAACAGGGATTATAGCGGTGGTATAGGTGTCATAGTCGCCCATTTTCCCTTGGGCAATCAAATATTGCTCATAGGCTTCCAGATTGTCAGTTCCACCTAACTGTTTAAGAGATTTCGCAATTCCAAGCGATGCTTTAAGCTCGCCTGCAATAGCCTTAGCAATATCCTCTTGGATTAAAAAAATATCCTTCAGCTCTCTGTCATAGGTTTTTGACCATATATGGAAACCATCCTTTGCACGAACAAGTTGTGCGGTTACTCTAAGCTCATCACCGGCTTTTCTAACACTGCCTTCGAGTATATTCTCAACACCCAGTACGTTAGCGATCTCCTGAACAGTCTTATTTGAACCCTTAAATGAGAAAGAGGATGTTCTTGCAGTAACGCCCAGATCGGGTATTTGTGTTAGAGTGTTTAATAATTCCTCTGAAAGTCCATCAACGAAATATACCTGTTCAGGGTCTGATGACAGATTTTCAAAAGGAAGAACGGCAATGGTCTTTTTTGTTTTGTCTACATCGGTAACAACTGCTGCCTGCTTAGTCTCAACAGTACGTCGGTCAAGATAAAAGTTGTCAAATATAAGAAGCGCGACGGCCAAGACAAGCAGTCCTATGATTATGTAGTTGAGTTTTCTTCCTGTCAGATGTGTGGTGCTTTTTGAAATGGGAATATCTTTGGTCTTCTTGAGACCTTTAGGTGTGACTTCATAAACCCAGGAGAATATAAGAACGAAGGGAAAGCAAATGATCAGGAAGGCCGTTACCAGGGTTATTGACCACTCTGGTAAATGCAGTATAGGGAAGATGATGTCTACTGGGTGGATTATTAGCCATGCTGCTACCGCATAAGCTATTCCTACTTTAACGACATTACGTCTACTCAGTTCCTTCCAGAAGGACATTGAGACCTCCCAAGCAATACTTTAGAAGATAAGAGGTTAAGAAGTTGAGATGATCAGATGAAAATCATTTAACCCATCAATCGCACACAAAATCACCGTTATCCAGTTTATGACACATGTCTGGCCAGCCGAACTTGTTCCAATAGTCGACAAGGCCGACCTTTTTGATTAGTTCTTTGAATCTGGGCATCTGGCGAAATTCCTTCATTAATGGAAAGTAGAAGGTATATATATTCTCAGGAGTTATTCTAATCGATTCTTCCATGGCTTCCATAGCTAATTCCAGGTCAGCTAAATAGGTTGACCAATAAGCGATATTACAAAGTTGCCAAGAAGAAAGATATTTTTTGTCGGCATAATTTTTGCGGATGATTTCTATTGCCTCTTTTGGTGAATCAAGGTGCTCCATTGCCGCCTTAAAGATCAGATCAGGAGATCCCCATAACGTATCGTAAGAATCTATTCCATTACGGGTTACAATATTACCTGTCCAAAGGTGGACATATGGTAGCCCCCAGTCCCCCTCCTGCCCACCTTCATATAATACCCTTTTCATATTTTCGTTTTCCTCCAAAGCTCGCTGAGTATTACCGAGGAAGATGAAACTAAACATATACCATCCGCGAGTGGCAAAGTTGAGAGGATCGGTTATGAGCATCTCCTCAAGAAGTTCATTAGCCCTTTCAAAGAAACCGACTACATTGTAATGTATTGGAACTACAGGCTGAATAAACGATGGAAGCTCGTCTGTCAGTTCGAGTGCATTACTATAGGCCAATCTTGCTCCAATGAAGTCACCGCCATTAGATTTCGCATATCCCAAAGCATAGTACCCGGCAGCCATATTAGGTTCGAGTTCAATGGCATTCTGGGCTGCATGTATTGCCGCATTTTGCTCCGCAGCAGCGTGGTTGGCGGGACCAGATATTAAGAGCCAAGTGTGTATAATGGATTTAGATGCCCACGCAAGTGCAAACTCAGAGTCAAGCGCAATTGCTGAATCTAACGATTCCAGAGCAAGCTCTTCAATGAATTTGTTATGCGGCCCTTTGATCAATTTGTTATACTGCCCTTTGGCAATTAAATAGAGTTCGTAGGCCTTAGGGTTGTCAGTGCCCCCCAACTGTTTAAAGGATTTGCCAAAACCGAGCGTTGCTTTGAGTTCATCAGCAACAGCCGTTGCAATATCTTCCTGAACTGCGAAAATGTCTTTGAGTTCCCTGTCATAAGTTTTTGACCAGATATGGGATCCATCAGTTGCTTTCACCAGCTGAGCGGTTATGCGTAGGGCATTTCCAGCCTTCCTTACGCTCCCCTCAAGTATATTCTCTACTCCGAGCACACCTGCTATCTCCTGAATTGTCTTGTTGGAACCTTTGAAAGAAAAGGATGAAGTCCTTGCAATGACACGTAGGTCAGATATCTTGGTGAGGCTGTTGAGCAATTCTTCGGATAAGCCATCCACAAAGTATTCTTGATCCTTTTGGGGTGATAGGTCTACAAAAGGGAGAACAGCAATAGTCTTTTGCGTTTTTACTACATTAGTAACAACAGGTACCTGCAGAGCCACGATGAGATGCGGCTTAAGATAATATTTATTGAATATGATATAGGCTATGGTTATTGCAAGCAGCCCAACAAGGATATAGAGGAAACGTGGTTCAAGATAATATCCACTGAATATTATATAGGCTACGGCTACTACAAGCAGGCCAGAAAGGATATAGTTGAGTCTCTTTCCTGTAAGATGTGTAATGCTTTTAGACGGAGGTACATCTTTTGTCAGCTTTAGTCCTTCTGGTGTCATCTCATAAACCCATGAAAAAATAAGGACAAGCGGAAAGAGAATGATGAGGAAAGCAGTCACTAAGGTTATCGACCATTCAGGTAGATGCAGGATAGGGAAGATAATATCGACAGGGTGGATGATTAGCCATGCTGCAACGGCATAGGCTATGCCTACTTTCACAACATTGCGTCTACTCAGTTCCTTCCAGAAGGACATGCCTGCCTCCGTGAAAAGGGGTTGTAGGATTAGACTATATCAGTCACACTCAAAATCACCGTTATCCAGTTGATGACAAATATCAGGCCAGCCGAATTTGTTCCAGTAGTCGACGAGACCGATTTTTTTGATTAACTCTTTGAATCGAGGTGTTTGTCGAACTTCATGCATTGATGGCCACCAGATATTAAATAGCCCTGAAGCATTTATACTAATCGATTTCTCCATGGCTTCTATTGCAAACTCAGGATCACCGAAATAGGCTGCCCATATCGAGAGCCTGCAAAACTCTGCACTACTTAGATTATCGCCATTGGCATAAAATTGGCGCAGTTCCGCAAGTCCCTCTTTCGGGGAGTCAAGGTGCTGCTTTGCCACATCATAGGTCGGAGAGGAGTACATTATATCATCGCGTGACAAGATATTTCCAGCGCTAAGGCGGACCAAAGATATGGTACTATCATTCCAGTGTTGACCCCCTGATAATAGTACAATAAAGGGGGCATAAAATACCTGAATAGATTGACAAGAAGGAAAAATTATCTGATTAAAGAGGACCGGTGGAGGG
>Ga0209287_10000584_pt1 | contig 20905 bp, 23 predicted proteins | sample PPLLak3cmMay2015_2_FD_187255 | JGI IMG/M metagenome (GOLD analysis project Ga0209287, IMG submission 187255) | Freshwater sediment microbial communities from Prairie Pothole Lake near Jamestown, North Dakota, USA - PPLs Lake P8 Core (1) Depth... | ecosystem: Environmental > Aquatic > Freshwater... | reverse complement strand
CTGGGGTCACAAGAGCACGACCGGAGAGGACGAGAGAAGCCCCGGCTTCTGGCATCCCGAGATCCGCGACGACGGCATTTGGGCCGTCGATGTCGAGTGGACCCCGAAGGGTTACGAGCAGCTCAAAAACAAGGAGATCCGCTTCTTCTCCCCGGAGGGCAAGCGGAACGAGAAGACAAACGAGGTGCTCGCGATCACGTACATAGCGCTGACGAATCGTCCAGCGACGAATCGAATGAAGCCCCTGGTTGCGAGCGACGCACCAGGCAAACAACCCGCTCCACCACAGGAGGATATTCCAATGAAGGAGCTGCTCAAGAAGCTCGGCCTGGCCGAGACCGCGACAGAGGACGAGGCCATCGCCAAGCTCGACGAGCTGACGACGGCACACGACACCGCCAAGGCGGAAGCGACGGCGAAGGACGCCGAGCTCGCCACGCTCAGGGCCAAGGCCGACGACAAGCTGGCCGAGTTCAAGGCCGAGACGCTCAAGGCGTGCGACCTGGGAGCCGACGCCGGCTTCGACAAGGTGCTCGCCCGGATCGAGACGCTCAAGGCCAAGGCCCCCGAGGCCGACAAGGTGGCCAAGCTCGAGGCCAAGATGGCCGAGTACGAGACGTTCCGCGAGGACATCCGCGTGGAGAAGCTGCTCGCCAGCGTCTCGGCCAAGGTCGTCCCCGCGAACAAGGGCACCGTCGAGAAGCTCGCCAGGGTCCTCGATGAGGGCACCTTCATGGCGACCATGAAGGACTGGCCGGACATCAAGGGGCGCAACCCCGAGCCCGCCAGCGGCAAGACCATCGACGAGCGCAACGAGAGCATCGTCGCTCACGACGCCCTCAACGACGCCGACCGCTCGTTCTTTGCCAGCAAGGGCTGGGACCCGAAGACAGACGCCGGCCGCAAGGAGATCCAGGAGTACATCGCAGTGAAGATGTCCACCCCTGGGATCGGATGACACACGACGGCAGCAATGCCGAGCGCTCATAGCGCAACCCCGCCATCATCTCTGAAAGGATATAACCGATGGCAGTCACCGCAACACGCAACACGCAGTACCGTGAGAGCACGACCCCGCGCAAGATCCGCGCGGTCGTCGCAGCCGCGACCACGGTCTACCAGGGCACCATGCTCAACTACGACACGACCTCCGGGTACGTGGTCAACGGCACCAACGCCGCGAACCGCCGGTTCGGTGGCGCGTACATGGGTCCGACCATCACGCCGACCGTGGACACGGCCGTGGAGCTCTACCTCGATGGTGAGTTCCTCTTCGCCGCCTCATCGATCACGGCGCTCATGCACGGGCAGGCCATGTACATGGTCGACAACGAGACCTTCGACGACACCGTGGGCAACGGCATCAACGTCGGAGTCCTGCGCCAGTGGGTGAGCAACACCTCCGGCTGGCTCGACGTGTCCGTCTCGGCCCAGCTCGCGACGACCGCGGCGGCCGTGACCTTCGCGGACGGCGGGGCCTACACGCACGTCGTGGCCCTGGCGGCCGCGAACGCGGACGCCGCCCTCGAGGAGCTGAACCTCGAGATCGACACCCACATCATCTCGGACGGCGCGGGCGGTGCCCAGGATCCCGGTGTCAACTCCGAGCACTGCGCCCGGGCCATCGTCGGATGGGGAACGGGCATCGCGTACCAGATCATCGACTCGGGCGCCGGCATCGCGGCCGAGTCGCTCGTGTGCCCGAACGGGTTCACGAGCCCGAAGCCCGACATGGTGCAGAGCGTCGGCACGACCGGCGCTCCCCCAGCGCAGATGTACTGCCCGGCCGCGATCCTGGCCGGTGCCCAGGGCCACGGCTTCAAGTGGTACGTGGACGAGGCGTCTGACCTCGACACGTCGCTGTCCGCCGCGCAGGCCGCCATCTACCGCAGCGCCACCGGCACCCTGACCCTGACGAAGCTCACCGGCGCAAACCAGAACATGGTGGTCGGTCGCGTGTTGACCGTCGGCGTCAACGGCGACATCTGCATCGACATGGACGACTGGCAGTTCCCCGAGCACTCGCACAACGACGAGTCCGAGGGCGGAGAGCTGGGCATCGTGGTCCCGTTCGTGTCGTGCCTCGCGTGGACGAAGAACGGCACGGACCAGGCGGTGAGAACCCCGGCGTTCGAGATGCCCTACGCCGTCCATGTCAGGCGGGCATACGCGTGCGTCGGCACGGCCCCCGATGGGGTCGGTGGCATGGCCCTCAAGCTGAACACCGTGGCGTGCTGCACCATCGCACAGGCTGCCGTGGTCGGCGAGGACGAGGCCATCAACATCGCAATCGCCGCCAACACCGATTGGGCGCTGACCTGCAACGAGGCAGGCGGTGGCGCGGGCGCCGATCTGCGGATCATGTTCTACTGCACCAAGGACCCGATCTGACCATGAATCGAGGGGGGCCTAGCGCCCCCCTCACCCCGCCATCATCGAAAGGTAAATCAAGATGGCACTCCTGAATCCTGCAAACATCGCAGCGCATCTCACGAACTACAAGAAGGACATCAACAAGTGGTTCGGCGAGTACGTCTCCACTCCCGCCGACTGGAAGAAGGTCTCGTACCAGACGACCAGCACGGCGGCCTCGAACGACTACGCTGGCCTCATGGACATCCCGACCGTCACGCAGTGGGTCGGGCCGCGCGTCGTCAGCAACATCAACACGCAGCACTACGTGGTCACCAACCAGGACTGGCAGGTGAGCTTCGAGGTGTCAGCGAACGAGTTCAACGACGACCAGAGCGGCATGATCTCCGAGCGAGCCAAGGGGATGCCCGTGGCCTTCGAGCGGTGGATCGACAACTGGGTGTTCACCCTTCTGGCCAACGGCGACCTGGCCGGCAGTGTCGGCCCGGACGGCGTACCGTACTTCGCGGCCAACCACCCGGTCGGCGGCGGAATCGACTCGAACATCAACACCGGCGCAGCGCAGCCCCTGTGGATCCTCGCGGATTCCAGACTGGTCAAGCTGTTCGGTGGCGTGGTCGTGCAGCAGCGCCAGGCTCCCTACGCGCAGACCTTCGGGCCCGGCTCCGAGTGGGCGGCGCTCCAGAACACGTATCTCTTCATGCACACGGCCCGGTACGGGTTCGGCTACGGCGCGTGGCAGGCGATGTACTGGACGGACCTGGCCTTCACCGAGGCGAACTTCTGGACCATCTACGAGGACATGCTCACGTTCCAGGATGCGGGTGGGAACTACATCAACCCGAAGCCCGACACCATCATCTACCACTCCTCGCTCACGGCAGAGGTGAGGCGGATCCTCATGAGGCCCAACTCGCAGCAGGGCCTCTACGGTGTCACAGGCGCCGGCCTCGGCCCCATCGACTCGGTGGCTCCGGGCGTCATCACCAACTTCATCTCCACGCCGTACCTCGTCTAGCACAACCGGGGCGCCCTACGGGGCGCCCCACTTCCCGCACTCCCGATTCCCAGACACAGGGACAGCGGGCAAAGGGTGACAACATGTACAAGATCGTAAGCACGCTGACGCAGTTCAAGAACGACGACAGAGGCCCCGTCAAGGACGACAAGGGCAACCACGTGCAGGAGCAAATCGGCTGCCTGATCGGCCTGTTCCGGTGGCCGCCCGAAGGCGTGGTCGTGCCTGATGACTTCTTCGCAGACGACGCGCAGTTCGTCAAGCTCGTCCGCAACCCAGGAGTCGACGTGTTCACCAGCACGGACGGGAAGGACTGGAGGCTGCTCGAGCTCGAGGACGAGGACGCGGCGGCCGGACCGTCCCCTTCCGGCCGCCGTGCCCCGTCCCCGACGGACATCATGAATGCCATGCGGGCGGGGATCAACGTGACGCCGAGGACTTCCCCGAGAGCACAGGAGAGGGGACCGCAGAACGCCCAGCCTGCCGACAAGGTGAGGGCGCACCTCGAGGCCATGACCACGCAGACGAAGAGCAGGCGCGACCGCAAGGCACCGCAGGGTATCGATGGCTGACTATCTCACCCAGGCGATCCTTGAGGCCCGCTACGGGACTCAGCGCGTCAAGGAGTTCCTCGATGACGACGGGGACGGTGTGGTGGATACCACTCGCCTGGACGCCGTGATCGCTGACTCCGAGGCCGACGTCAACGCCTGCCTGAACAAGGGATACGTGATCCCGATCAACGTCACGGACCATGGCCAGAGGGCCTACGATGCTGTCGTGAGCCTCTGCGCTCGCGCTGCCGAGTACCACATGGCAGTGAGGCGTGGACAGGTCCCCGACAGCGTGAGGGATCGCTACGATACCACGCTCAGGCTCGCGCTCGAGATGGCCAAGGGTGTCCGCGCCCTGCCCGGGGAACCACCCGTTCCGCGCACGAGCCCCGAGTCATCGCAGGCTAGCCACAGGCTACTCGCCACGACCGACCCCAAGCCCGTCAACCGGGTGTGGAGCCGTGACGATACGGGGAACATGTGACCCCGGAAGAGGCCATCGAGACCGGCATCTATAACCGGCTCACGGATGCAACGGACGGCATCACCGTGGAGGCAGGGAAGTATTGCGCCACGCCTGACACGACGGACCCCCTGTCCTACGGTGGCGTGCAGCTCTACCAGGGACAGGTGGACCTGACCGCAGATGCGATGATCGAGTGGGGGAGGGTAGGCGTAGGTGAAGGCCCCATCGTCCTCATCGTCGCAGGCGACGACGTGAAGGCCGAGACGGACCATGCCGACTCTGCACTCAGCACCTACACGGTGCGTGTCTTCATCGCCACGGCCAGCTACAGGACTCCTCACGAGGGGCTCACCGGGGACCCCGTGGCGACCCGGAAGCCTGGCATCTGGCAGGTCAAGCAGGACATCCTGGACCGGCTGCTCAATCACATCGTCGTGACGACCATGCCGACGCTCACGTGGTCGAGCGGACGGCTCATCACCGTCGAGCAATCGGTCTGCCTCTACGAGATGACGTTCGAGATCATCGGGTGCGCCACGCACGAGTACGTACCGTGGACGACACGCGACGACCTGACGAAGATCAGGACCACGTTCACCAAGCAGCCCAGCGCGGTCCTTCCAGCCGACGATCTGATCGTCGAGGTGGATTCACCGGGCGGACCATAAGGAGAGACATCCATGTACGAGACTGTCATGGTGCGCGGGGTCAAGTACCCTGTCGGCCACAAGCTCTATCCCATCCACAGCTCCATGCCAGGCGGACCACTGGTCCGAGTACCCGGCACCGTGGCTGCCCATCAGCTCTACATCGGATGGAGCAAGGTGCAGATCGAGCCAACCGAGAGGGACCATCCGACCAAGCCAGGCGTGAAGCAGATGGTCGTGAAGGCTGACCCGATGCCGGACGGAAAGCCGCGCATCAAGCTCAGCGCCGGCCCGAACGGGGCGCTGACGCCGAGGGTCGTCACGTACAGGTGGGTCTACGATCCGACACCGATCAGCGTGGTGCTGACCGGCGAGCACAAGTACATCCGGGACGCCATCGAGGCCGGGTCGCTCGAGGTCGTGACCGCGAAGAAGATCAAGGGCGGAGGTGAGGCATGAGCGTTCCAGCGCAGTTCCCCACGACGACGTTCACTCCGGTTACCGGCGTGTCCGTCATCCTCGGCACGGGCGGAAACACGAGCCAGGCACAAAAGAAGGTGCTCATGCTCGGCGTCGGCCTCGCGGCCGGAACCAAGAACGCCGGCGATCTCGACGAGATATTCTCCGGTGACGAGGCGGATACCTACTACGGCGAGGGCTCCAGCCTGGCGAGGATGTGCCGCAGGGCCATCGAGCAGGGCAAGGTCGCCAGGATCTTCGGCGGGTTCGTAGCTGATGCCGGCGGTGCGGCAGCACGGGCGACCATCACGTTCGCTGTTGGACCACAGGCAGGTGATGCCACCTACGAGATCACGATCCACGGGTGGACCACCTCGGTGTCGATACCGCATGGGATGACGGCTGCGAACGCAGCGACCGCGACCATCGCGGCCATCCAGGCCCATCCGTACTACGGGCAGATGCCGATCACGGCGGCAGCCGGTGGCGCGGGCGTCGTCAACCTGACCACGAAGGAACTGAACATCGAGGCCACAACGATGGTCACCAACATGCGCCAGGACGCGAGCCGTCTGGTCACCCTGACGGCAACGCTCAACACGGCTGCCATCGCGGGGGCTGGCGACCTGTCATTGGCAACGATCCTCGGGGTGGCCGCGACGCAGCGGTATGACTACATCGTGGCGTGTACCTCGGACTCGACGAACGGCGGCCTGCTCGAGGCTCACCTGGACACCTACGTGGCACCGCTCCATGGGATGCGCCAGCAGGGTCTCATCGGCTCGATGGACGTCCCCGCCGACGTGAACACCCTGGCTCAGGCGATCAACGCGCACCGCGTCGAAGTGGTCGCGTGCGAGCTGTGCGAGGAGCAGCACTACGAGATCGCCGCAGCCCTGGCCGTGGACCGTGCCCAAGAGGAGGCGATGGACCCGGCCACGCCGTACAAGTACTGGCCCATGCAGTCGGTGGCCATCCCGTTCGACCCGGCGGACTACATGCTCGGGACGGAGGTCGAGACGGCGCTGCACTCAGGCGTCACGCCCGTCCAGGTCATCAACAACCAAGCGTACATCCCGAGGATGATCACGTCGCGCTCGCTGACCACAGGAGGTGGACCCGACACTACCGTGCTCGACACGATGGCCGTGACGATCTCGGACGCCTGCGCCGATGACATCGAAGCGGACTTCTCGACGCGGTTCATGAAGAAGGAAGGCGTTGCGTTCAAGGTCATGGACGACCCGGCCGAGGGTGTCACGCCACCGCCGTTCACCGCGACCCCCACGCTCATCGAGGACGCCGCGAAGGAGTGGGTGTGGCGCTGGTACAAGCAGGGCAGGCTCCAGGACCCGACCTCGTGGGTCTCGACCGTCAGCGCGAGCCTGGACGCCGTGGATGACACGCGGATCAACGTGTCGATCCCGCTCTACACCATCCGGGGCCTGATGGTTCTCGACATCGCCCTGTTCCAGAAGTGAGGTAGCCATGGCAACGACTAGAGCGATCCGCAAGATCAAGGTGGGTCTGCCAGAGATCGGATTCGTCAACATGCTCTCCGACGTGTCCGTGGAGTTCACCGGGGACCCGGAGATGGCAAATGCCATCGAAGGAACGGTGGGCATCATCAAGCCCGCCGAGAAGGGGATGCGTGTCACTGGCTCCATCTGGATCCCGGCCGAGGACACGGCCGAGTACACCAAGATCCTGGACTTCTGGTTCGGGGACAAGGAGCTGAGCATGACCGTGTTCTTCGGCGCCAAGCGAGCCAAGGCCGAAGGCATGTTCAACGCCCCGTCGATCTCGGACGACGGCACGAAGATCAGCTTCGAGTTCAACGGCCACGACGTGATCTGGCCAGCGTGACATGACAGAGGGGACACATGACATTTCAGACAGCCGGTGAAGCTGCCCTCGAGGAAGAGGGCGCGTACCTGGATCGGATGCTCGACGGCCGGCTCATCTGGCCGAAGCGCGAGATACCAGGATGGCCAGAGGCGATCCGCATCCGTCCTCTCGGCAGAGGGGTTGAGCAGCAGCACCAGATAGCGGCTCTCAAGTGGGCCGGTAGACAGGGAATCGACACAGCACAAGCACCAGGGAAAGACATCTTCGAGGAGCGCGCAGCCGTACTCATTCTCTACCAGGCACTCATCACCTCCGACTCCGTCCCACCGTGCGATCAGTACCCCGACGGGCTGATCAAGCCGCTCGCCAAGGACTTCGACTCATTCTACAACCATCCGAACGTCTCGGACGTTTTCATCGGCCTCGCGTGGCAGGAGTACGAGGATGTCAAGCGCGCCGTGTCGCCGTGGATCGAGGACCTCCCGGACAGGGTGATCGACGAGATCGTGGCTGAGATAAAAAAAAATCCACACACGACAGCACTCGAGCGATTCACGCGACCATGGTTAGAGACCCTGGTTCGTTCTTTGGTGTCCCGCTCGTGCGAGTCAACTGGGTCCAGTCCCGATACTTCTTCGAGCTCCGTGCCGTAGGCCAAGAGAACCTGGAGTCCGTGATACGAAATGCCACCACGAGCGAAAATACAGGTTGACCTCGGGATTGCTGGCCAGGCAGCAGTCAAGCAGGTCAAGACGCTTGCCGGCAAGATCAACTCGGTCATGGGCAAGATCAAGCCCATCGCCGGGATGGTGCTCGGTGCCGGTGGTGTGTACGCGATCCAGAACGCGATCCGCAAGACCATCGACTTCGACCTTGCCCTCACGAGGCTTGCAATCCAGGGCCACAAGACGGTCGCAGAGCAGGCCAAGGTCCGCGAGGAGATCATCCGTGTAGCCGAGGCAACCGGCATGGCCAAGGAGGAGATCCTAGCAGCCGGCAAGAGCGTGATCGACTCCACGGGCGACTTCGATTTCATGGTGGGGACGCTGGAAAACCTCACGTCCCTTGCGATGACAACGGGCTCGGACATGGGGGGACTCGGCAAGGTGACGGGTGCGCTCGGCAACGTGTTCAAGTTCACGGCCGAGGATGCGAATGAGTTGACCAGGGCCTTCGTCGAGCAGGGCGAGAAGGGCGCGTACACGCTCGAGGAGATGGCCACCACTGCCCCCAAGGTGTTCGCAGCAGCTTACCAGGCAGGCGTCAGAACGAAGGACGAACTCAGGAACTTCATGGCCTACATGCAGGTCATGAGGACAGGCTTCTCGACAGCAGAAGAAGCTGCGACAGCGTACAAGGGGATCATCGCCCGACTTGGTGTGCAGAGCGCCAAGCTAGAAGGCATGGGCATCAAGGTATTCGACGAAGACACCGGGAAGCAGCGCGACGTGGCAGCGATCATGATGGACATCTTCGACAAGATCGGCACGAAAGCCGAGAACCTGAACGAGCTCATGCCCATATTCGGCGCTGAAACATTCGGTGCCGTCACGGCCATGGCCGGTGCCTACGATGAGGCCGCGAAGAATGGGAAGAACCTCAGCGAGGAGTTGAAGAAGTTCACGGACGTTACTGGAGATGCGGAGACGCAGGCTGCGAAGCTTGCCCGACTCAACAAGACTGCGGCCGGCCAGTTCAATAAGCTCGGGACTACCCTCGACGGCATAATGACGAAGACGCTTGTCACCGAGGAGAACATGGAGAACCTCGGCATCGCGGCAGAGGGCGCTGCGAAGGCGCTAGTCGTAGCGGTCGAGGGCTTGCAGGAAACGGCTGCATGGCTTGCCAAACAAGCCGACAGGCTTGGATTTGTGGAGCATGGTGGCAGAGCAGAGGATGCCGCCAGTATGACTCCTGAGCAGGTGCTCGCGCGCCAGGCGATGCATGAGGCCACGATGCTCCCGGCGAGTGCCATGAAAAGTGCTCAGGCTCAAGCATTCGAGCAGCAGTACACGGGGTCCGAGACGAAGAAAAAGTTCATGGGCATGGACATGGAATCGCTCGCGCCGAAGCTTGGGGCCGCCGCGGCAGGATCGGCTGCGGTCGGCGCGTTGCCACTCGCGGCATTGCTAGCTGGGGCAGCATTGCTGGCACCCAAGGCGCAGGATTACATGCAGGATAAGGAAGCCGAGAAGTTCGCGCGGGAACTTGAGCTGTCGGACGCAACGATAGACAAGATCGCCAGTGCAGTGGAGAAGGGTGCCGAGAAAGGTGGCAGCAAGGCCAAGCCAACCGTCGAGATGTTGCAACCGATGAGCACGCCGACAGGGACGCAGGGTAAACCTGTCCACGAACCAGGCTGATGGCTGATACGCTCATACATCCGGCGTCCTTCCGGGACGTGACGTTCCCGTGCACGCGGATCTCGTCTTCGAGCGAGAACGCCCTCGTGGTCACGACGTACCCTCACCGCGAGGGCCAGTACGTCGTCAACCTCGGTCGCCTCGGCACGTCATGGGAGATCGAGGCAACCTTCTCGGCAGGCTACAACGGCCGTGGTCCCTACGCGCAAGACCTGTATCCATACGGATACCTGCGCTTCATCCAGTCACTCCAGAAGAAGGAGCGCGGATACTTCGACGATCCGTACCACGGGCGCGCGTGGGCGCAGTGCGCGAAGTTCTCATGCACCGGGGATGGCCGCGAGGCCGTGCGCGTGCAGGTGTCGTTCATCGAGGCGAACCTTGACGAGCCGACCTACACGACGCGGATCACGTCCGATGGTGGAGGCAGTACGGAGCAGGGCGCACGTACCAGGGTGGATGACCTGGATGCGATGTACGGAGCCGTGTATCCGGATGCCATAGAGAGGGTGCCGTTCTCCCTGGCGTGGGACATCTTCATGGCGTTCCTGTGGACGACCGACCGCGTGCTCACGCTCGGTGACATGACCGTGGCGCTCAACACGTTGAACGAGACGATCACCACGCTCGTTGATTCGTACCCGCTCATTCAGGACCCGCTGAATTGGGAGATGCAGTACAACATCTCGCGGATCCGGGGCGATGCCATCACGATAGCGAGTCGGCGCGCATCACCGCAGGACAAGCGCATCATCGACTACAAGGTGAGCGGCTACACATCGACGCTTGAAATGGCGATCTACCTGTACGGTGACTCGACTCGCACTGCGGAGATCGAGCAGCTCAATGACATCGACGACCCGCTGTTCGTGCCGCCAGGCGTCTACAAGGTCGTGTCACCGTGACGACTCCAGAGCCACCGATCCTGGACAGGACCGGCGTCATCGTGAACGGCAACCGCTTTGAGGAGTGGACGAACTACGACGTGACGTCGGACATCTTCACGCCGTCTAACACGTGGTCGATGAGTTGCGGAGCTGTCTCGACGGACATCCTGAAGGGGCTGCTTCCCGGGCGCCGTATCTCGATCTACTTCGGTGACGGCTCAGAGGACAACGAGCACGTGGTCCTCGATGGATGGATCGAGGACTTCGACGACGTGACCAGTAAGAGCGCGTGGTCCACGGACATCGGTGGCAGAGACCTCGCGTCGGACCTCATCGAGACCACGGTGCCGATGGGGCTGTCCGTCAAGAACCGCACGTTCTACGACGTCGCAAAGGAGGTCTGCGACCACGTGGGCCTCAACGTCATCTGCACGAACGAGGCTAACCGGGTCGCCATCGCGGACAAGAAAAAGTACAAGGCCCTGATGGCCGAGTACAAGCAGGACGTGCAGGTCTACAACGACAAGATCGTGGACCTGATGAAGCCGCAGAGCATCGCATCACCGAGCGGCGCAATGGTCGAGATCACGCTCAGCGAGGGGGCTGCGAAAAGCATCCTGGCAGCCGGCCAAGGTATCAAGTCGCCGCTTCGTCCACCATGGGTGCCGGGCCTGTTCAAGACGATGGCAGAGGCGGAACCATCGGACGGTGAGAGCTGCTGGGATTACCTGGCACGATACGCGAGTCGCCTCGAGGTCATGATGTGGATGAGCGCCTCCGGTGTGCTCATCCTCCAGAGGCCGCGCTACGACCAAGAGCCCATGTACCTGTTCGTGAACTCCATCACGAACCCGGTGCAGAACAACTGCGTGACTCGGCGCTACGGACTCCACATCGCGGGCATACCGACGAGCCTTACCAGGATCGGGCACGTCAAGACGGATGGCGTCCGGGAGAGGGTAGAGATAGCTTTCGACTCGACGAGGATCATCCCATCGAATGCGGACAGCGTGATTGTCGGCACATCGGATGAGCAGGACTCGGACGTGCTCCAAGTCGCGTCCTCATTCTACCGGCCGCGCTGGAATAAGGACAGCGAGAGTAGGAACCTGGACGAGCTGGGGCGTAGGGCGTGGAACGCGCTCAAGGCTTCCGAGATGGGATTCGTTGCCATCGAGATCGAGGTACGCGGGCACGACCAGGGAGGCATCCTCTATACGCCCGACACGGTGGCACGCCTCGTCGATGAGAAGCTCGGGATCGATGGCCTCTACTACGTCTCGAAGTGCAACTACAGGATGGGGCCGAAGGCCGGCGCAGCGGAAGGCAAGACAACGACGCTGAGCCTGACGCCCCTCTACGCATGGAGCCCACTGGCATGAAGCTGGGATTTGCACAGATACGCGACAGCGTAGCATCGACGGTGAGCGGGTACGTGTACCGTCTCATCGGCGGCTCGACCGAGCCTCGTGACGCCAGGCTGTTCGGGGTGCCGGGGATCTTCACGCGCCCGCAGGACCAGGACTCGGACCTCGGGGTTGAGGACTGCGTGAGCATCGAGAGCGGTACGGAGCGCATCATCATCGCCACGAAGAACGCTCGGCTGATGGAGCGCCTCGTGTCCTACCTTGCGAGGGATCTCGACAAGGGAGAGATCGTCCTCGGCTCAGAGGATGGGACGGCCAGGTGCTACGTGTCATGCAGGCCAGACGGGACGGTGGTCGTGAACGGTGATGACGGCGGTGGCAATACATGCGTCGTCACGTGGGACCCGGCAGCCGGGAATGTGGACATGGAGACATCCGGCAACGTGCGATTCGGTGGAGCCCTTGCCGATAGCTATCTGGCCAGGTACACGGAGCTTTCCGCCCTGTACGGTAGCCTGAAGACTTCCCACGATACACACACGCATCTCTACAATCCTGGGCCAGGTGGTGCAGTTGCCACCGCAACACCGCTTCCGCTGGCCCCCGCGTGGGACCCGAATATCGCCAGCTCCACGCCGATGAGTGACTGATGAACACCTGGAAGACACGCTCGGAGGAGGGGCGCAAGCGGGCGATCCTGATAGACGAGGATACCCGCTCGTGGCTCATCGAGGATGGCAAGCTGGTCTTCGACTCGACCTCGGTAAGCCAGGTGTACCATGCCGTCATGACCCAGCTCGGGAGCATCCCTGCAAGCCCCACATACGGCTCCAGGGTCCACGAGCCGTGGAAGATGACCACCACCATGCCCCGGGAGTTCGAGGCCAGCGTGAGGGCATCCGTGCAGCCTCTCGTGGACTCTGGCGTGATCGAGGGCGGTAGCATCGACGTGGAGTTCACTCCGGGGTCGCATGGATATGGGATGCTGGACCTCCAGTGGAAAGACGGTGGCGGTCAGCGTCGCAGCATAGCAATCCCGATACAGCCAGGAATACGAGACTGATGGCATACACACCTCCAGACGTAGACACGCTCCTCGAGATGTTTTTGTCAGAGGTGCGCTCGAGGCTTCCGGAGCTGGATTGCTCCGATGGGTCCGAGCCGTACCACATCGGCAAGACCATCGCTCATCAGATCGTCGCGGAGATGGGCTACGCGAAGAGTCTGGCCCGGTCCGTCAACCCCCTGTACGCCGAAGAGGACGCACTCATCGAGCTGGCCGGGATGTACGGCCTGAGCCAGAAGGCTGCGACTGGGGCAACTGGCATCACGATCCGCTTCTGGGCGAGCACGGCTGCCGGGGCGTGGCTGGCAGGCATGGCAGCCACGACGGCCGATGGCTTGAACTACGAAACGCCTGCTGGTGGGGTGTGGACGGCAATCGGGTGGGTGGACATCGAGTTCGATGCCGTCTCCACCGGGGCAGCCACGACGAAGGGCGACGATGCGCCGTATACCCTCACGGCTCCACCGGCCGGCCTGTCGTCTGTCGGCAATCAGCAGGGCGCTCCTGACGTGGAGGGGCGAGATGCAGAGACCTCAAGTGAGCTGAGGTACAGACTCGGCAATCGTCTTGCTGGGATCGGCAACAGCGGGACGAGAAGCAACTACATCACGTGGATGGCAGAGGCTACGAACGTCGCGGAGGGTTTCGTCTACCGGGAGCAGCGTGCGTATTTGAGCATGGACGGAGTGATCTTCGGGGCACGGACCGTGCCGGGCCAGAGGTGGCTTACGGCTGCCGATGCAGCAGTGGTAGAGGTCATAATCAACGGCCTTGCACCAGCAGAGGGTTATCGTCCTGTTGGCGCAGACTTCGCCTGCGAGATACCAACCGCAGATGACCAGGCAGTGGACTGCACGATCTACTCGGATGCCGGGTACGGACGGGACTGGGGCGACGCATCGACAGACACGATCACGGCAGGGCAGATCGACTCGATAGCGCCCGATGGATCGTACATCGTGGTCAGCGTCAACCCCACGACGGCACCCAGAAGCATGGCCGTGGGCGACATGATCGCAATCAACTGCCTGATCCAAGGCACGCACTATCACCTCAACGTGAGGACAGTCACGGCAATCAACACCTTCGGCGTCAACTTCCAACTCATGCTGGATGAGCCACTCGACAGTGTCACTACAACGGGCGATCTGTACCCGGCAGGGCCGACGACAGTTGGGACCGTCGCAGCGATAGAGGCTGCATTCGATGCGCTCGGGCCTGGGGACACGATCCCGGCATCGAGGTGGCCGGAGATATCGAGCGAGAGCCCTTGCGATCTGGTGCTTGCCGAACTCAACCGGCGCGTGATGGACGTCACGGTGTCGGGCGTTCGCAGGCATCTGGATGTGGACTGGACGGCCCCGGCGGGCGACACGGCACCGACGACCACGGCTGTAGCAGCAGGTGTGCTCGTCGCGTACACGCTGAGGCTGACCACCATGCGAATCCGTTACAACACGCTGAACTCATGAAGACGGGCGGGCTAAGCTTCTTCGGTGGGACCGCGCTGTTCGGCGGTGGACCCGATGCAGAACAACGCTTCTATGATCTGCTTCAGAGGTGGCTTGGCGAGGGAGCGTTCGCCAAGGATGAAGAGGATCCGCGCAGTCGCTTTCTCATGTGCATTGCCAGGATGCTGGCGACCACGGAGAACGAGGCGATCAAGCAGGCCATCGAGAGCATCCCAAGCCTGTCCATTAGCCAGATGGACGAGTGGGTCAAGGTCTTCAATGTCAAGTACCTCGAGGGCTACTCTGATACATGGCTCAAGCAACGGTTCATGGAGGCGGTGCAGCGGTTCACGTGCGACACCCCGAACATCGTGAGGCTTGCAGACGAGGTTGCCAAGATCCTTGACGCGGCGTTCACGGGCGCAGCCGGGGGAGGTGGTCTCGGAGTCGAGGGCTTCGAGAACACCAGGGCAACGAGCATCTCGGAAGACGGCGAGAGGTACTTCTGCATACTCGTGCCGGCATCTGTAGGCTACGGCTACGGCGGGTTGCTGGGCAGCGGTGCTCATCTGAGATTGTACCGGGCAATCAAGCACCTCCTGATGCTGGTGAGCCCGGCGCACACCGAGGCGGCGCTCTGCACATCGGACATCGCGGCGGCGCCCAACAGACCGGCATGGTACTCGGATGGGTATCTCGGGACAGCCTTCAACAAGGATTGCGTGGGGAGCTGATGGGAGAAGAGAACAGAACGGTAACCGCTGTGGCCTACGGCGGGGTGCAGGACACGACTGCGACTCCACCGGAGCTTTGCCACGAGCGATTCACGGACTGGAACGCCTGGCAGGATTCGACGTGCAGAGCGATGAGTCTCGACGGCGCGATGACACCTGCGGCGCAGGGCTTCGAGGACATCGAGGGGTGCTTGAAGTTCTTCTGTCAGACGCCCGTCCATGCTGCTGGCACGTATCAGGATCTCCCCCTTATCGGCAACCCTCACGGGCCGGCGTTCGAGCTGTTCTACCCATTCGACAGGATCATCGAGATAACGATCTGGGGTGACAGCGACCCGGCCAACCTGTTCAAGGGCGCGACATACGACCCGGACAACGTGGAACCGCTGACGCGCAGAACTCATCTGTGGTTCACGGGGGGCGGTGCAACCAATACCAACCCGCCCATCGGTGACTTCTGGAAGCCCTGGTTCGGCATAGACATCTACCTATACGCTAACACCGCTGGCGCGGTTGCAGACCAGGCTCTTCGCATGGCCAACCTCACACTGGTAGATTACTACTTCGTCATGATGGGCACGATCACGCAAAGGATCACCTGATGTCATCAGAGAATCGCATATGGACGCAGAACCTCTATCAGGAGGTCACCGAGGCACGCATCAACAGCCTTCAGGATCACTTCGCGTTCTCTCTTGAACTGGACGGATCCACGCTTGCGCCGACGACACCGTGGGCAGGGCTGACGATCTGCTATGGCCAGTTCACGATAGCTGGCGCAGGGAACACCGTGCTGGATAGCTCGAGGGACTGGCGTGATAGGGCGCTCAGGGTGACCATCGTCTTCGAGGCCGCCGCGGCCGAACTGCCCAAGGGTGCCAGCTACGACCCTGACGGTGCTACGTCTGTTGCTCCCCATGTCATGTACACCGGCGGCGGATTCGATCCGGCTGCTGGCGCAGGCGTTTTCTGGACACCCTCGGCCGGCAACTTCTTCGGGGCTGCCGATTCGACGGTTGGAGCTGTCACAGAGGGAGACCTCTTCGTCCGCAACACGGGGGCCGCTACGTACATCATGGTCTGGGTCGAGCAAGGCCCGGACGCATCGTAGGAACACCATGACAATCACCGCGAAATACCCGGCAAGCCTGGCCACCATGACGGACTACACCGACACGGGGGTGGGGCGCGAAAAGTCCAACGACAAGGACCCTAGGCACCTGACGAAAAACATCATCGGGCCAGAGTACAGTCAGCTCTGCGGCGAGCTCATAGCGACCCAGAAGCATGTCGGGACCACGCTGTCGGAGCCGACGAGCTACGGTGACGACTGCCTGGACTCGCACCAGGAGACGCTCGAGTGGATGGCGATGCGGTCAGACCGTGCCGGGTTCTGCGAGCACTGGTTGCAGGACGCATATAGTACGAGATGGCTACAGGACATCGGTGCAGTGGGCGCTTTCGCCCACGTCGGCGGTGCCGGTGGGGATTGCGGCGTCGTGAACATCACGTGCGCCGCCGGTGTGGCGACCGGATACGATCAGACATACGACCACTTCCGGCAGCGGTATACATACATGCGCGTGAGGTGGCAGATCGACGTCCTATTGGGTGGCGGTGCTGACACGATGGAGATCGGCCTGATACGGACCGGTGGCGGATTCGTCAAGTTCCACGTGACGGCTCCATCCGTGCCAAACCCGTGGACCGTAGAGATAGACGACAGCGTGAATCCGCCTGACTCGCAGGCGATGGGAACGCTCCCGGATCCAGGCACGTGGCACGTCCACGAGATCCTCACTACTGTGTCCGGTGCACACTTCTGGATAGACCGCGGGACAGCTCAGGAGGAGCACATCTATCTGAGCGGTGCTATCCCCGAGAACAACTACTGTCACCCGGCCGTGTACGTGACGCAGGCGGCAGGTGGTGCCGTTCAGAGCTTCGACATGATGGCGTGTAGGGACACGCGGCCTCTCTGATAGGAGAATGAGACATGGCTAGATTCACGCAACCGCGTCGGCAGGATTTCTACCAGGGCGAGAACCCCTCGTTCTTCGTCACGCGGTACAAGTCGGACCTCGGCAATCACGTGTGCGGACCTGCGGACATCGGGCAGGCGACGGACAGGGGGACAGACCCTGCCATCACCGCGATCCTGGTGACCACGACCGGAAACACGGCGCTCTGTTCATTGCCGACGCCCGACTGGTGGAGCGCCCAGGTGTCCGGTATGGCCTTCCGCGTAGAGATAGAGAACAACGCGACGGCGGACCTGACGGTGGACCTGGAGTTCTACAGGGCCGTGTACGGGTCCACGTTCGCTGTCGAGAGCTGGGAGCTCATCGAGACCCGCCAGGGTGTCGCAGACGGTGAGTCGGCGATCATCATCGGAGAGACGGCACGCTCATCGATCTTCGTGAGGGTCGCCGGCATCACGAACCCGGACAACGACGCGCAGCTCTACATCTCCGCGCGCCTGGCCTCCGAGGCGGAGATCGGGGCAGGCGGTGATTCGGAGGTGGGCTCCGACGTGGTTGGCGTCAAGGGCTGGTACGCGACAACTCGGAGCTGGCTTGGGCTTCTCGTGGACAACACCGGGGCCCTGGTCGTGTCCGGGTGGACCGTCACGTGGGCAGCCCTCACCGCGCTACTCACCACCATCAGCAACACGTGTACCTCCATCTTCGGTGACACGACAGCGATACACACGGATACCACGGGAATCCTTGCCGACACCGCCGACATCGAGACGGCGACGGAGACGGTTGCAACGGCGGTCGAGGATCACAGCGCGGTCCTGTCCGATGCTGCCATCGTCAAGGTGGGCGGTATTGCCGACGCTGCTACCCCGGCAGTCGTGGCTCACGGTGACGTGGCGCGCGTTTCCCTGACGCTCGACCAGGCGCTACGTATCGCCGAGACACGAGGGCTCAACTACACGAACGATAGCGTAGAGGCGAGGGAGACACCTGCGAGTGGTCTAACGAGTGGAAGCACGCAGGTGAGCAACGCGGCTGTGACCATGCTCAATGGTGGCACGTCGCTGCCCTGCATTCGCGCGACGGTCCAGAACCGCGTTGGTAACAGCCCCATCGCCATCGGTGACTCTGGCCTCGCAGGCGTGAACGAGGGGCAGATCCTCCAGGCTGGTGCATCGCTGGAAGCAGACATCGACGACGTGGCGAAACTCGGCTCATACGCAACGGTCCTAAACGAGCGTCTTGATTGGATTGCTTGGACCCGCTAGACGTTTTTCCACGTCTTGCGGTTTACTATCAGGCAAGCGGCTGGTTTGCTGATATCGAACCTGGATGCAATCACACCAAGACTTGCACCGCTTGCGTGCATCCTGCGGATCTCCCTGACCTGATACTCGTCCAGTTTTGAGTAGCGGGAACTTTCCGTGTCCCTAAAATTGACGGCACCCGGTAGATGACACCAGGCCACGCCCCTGGCTATCTTGCACGCTGTGGACTTGTGGACGCCGAATAGATCGGCAACCTCCTTCATGTCGGCGCCCATAGACGCAAGGCACCTGATCTCTAGGGCTTCGTGCTCAGAAATGCGGGAGAACGGGTTGTTGGCCCCGACTGGCTGCGTTCCGTTGCTGGTCCTGTCGTCGGCATTTTCCTTTGGGGTTCCCCATCGGAGGTTGCCGACGTGGTTGTTCAACGGGTCGCTATCAAGGTGACGACACTCCATCCCGTCAGGGCATGGACCGACGAACGCTTCAAGGACAAGCCTGTGCACAAGCTCCATGCGGCTACCTCCATTGCCATCGAACAGGCAGACGCGGAGGTGCCCCATGTGCCCTGGGTGCTGCCTCAGTATTTTGGGTTTACCTTTTGCGCGGGAAACAATAGCGCCGCTTGAAGTAACAGAATACAGAGAATACCTAGGGATGGGTCTGATTTCATCGCCGTCAAATAGTGCTGGTATGATTGATTTCATGAAACAACTATAACACCGTTAAGAGCGGTGTCAAGCAACGACAAGGAGATATCTTGCCAGTATCACAGCCATACTTCTTGCACGCTGCGAGAGTGTCCATCACTCACGCATCGTTCACGGCGGCCGCTGCCTCCGAAACGATCAACCTCATGACGATCCCTGCCAGAGCACAGGTGGTCGGGGTGGTGTGCGTCGTGACCGAGACTCCAGACGACGACGACGGTGACCTAACCGCGTGGTCGCTGGAGGTAGGCCACGACAGCGGAGGCGGTGACGTGGACGCCTTCCTGACCTCACACGACTACATCGCTGACGGTGCAGGCGTGGTCGAGTCGACGTGCGGCGCCGCGCTGACGACGGAACAGGGTCTGATCTCGAGCACGGCATCGTGCAACCTGACGTGTACCGCAACGGTGGTCGGCGTGACGCTGAACGACGCAGGGATCGATGCGGGCGGTTGGACCTTCTATGTTCACTACATCCAGTTTCCATCATAGGTGACACCATGGCTTACACGATCAACATCGACAAGGCTTCAGTGGGTCTCGAAACGGTCAACGGCGAGGTGCGCTTCCACTGCCTCGTGACCGTCATGGATGGCCTGACTCCCGTGTGCAAGCGCCTCGTACAGGCGAACCGTGACTTCGCGGATCTGAAGGGCAAGTGCGAGGAGATGCTTGCGTCGTTCGCGGTAGTGCCGCCCGCCGTCGTGCCCGTCGAGAAGACCGAGGATGAGAAGGTCGAGGAGATCAAGGCGAGCATCACCGAGGTCAAGATCACCAAGGCCGTCAAGGAGATCGCGTAGTGTCCAGGCGCACAAAGCCAGTCGGGCGTGATCGGCTTGCGATCCTTGGTGCGCCGGTGGGTGCTGTGGCTGCGCTGTCGGCAACGCATGTAAATCATCGGATCGGTACCAATGACTACATGTACGAAGTGATTGTGCGTATCAATCGCACAACAAACACTGCTACTCTCTGTCCGTGCATGTGGGCATACGAGGATACGGGAGATCATACTCTCAGTGTAGCGGAAGGCTACGTGAGAGCACAGGTTGGAGCGGTTGGGTACAATTCGGCAGTGTCACCTCTTGTTCAGCTTGGAACATGGCTGCATATTATCGTTTTCCTTGATCGAAGCAGCAACGCTTACTACTATGCCAACGGAGAATATATCTCTGCAACAGACATATCGGCGCAGGTAGGTGTTGATATTAATAGTGACACTCTCGGTATTTCAGGGCGATACGGGGCTGCATACATGATGAGTGACAGCCAGCTAGACCGCCTCTTCGTCATCGACCCTGCGAACTTCCCCACGGAAGCAGAGCGCAATGCCATCGTAGCCGAGCGATGGGCGAACCCCGATGCGGAGAGCCCTACGCTTGCCGCGAGAACGAACTACGCGACCGAGCGCAGGGTTGATGTGGACTTCAGCGACACCGAATACAACGACACCACGGTGGTGAACAACGGCACCGGCGCTGCAACCTTCACTATCGGCGGTGGACTTGCGTGGTCTGCCGTTCGCTCCGTTGCTGAACGCGCAACACCGATGAAGCCTGCCGAGAACTGGTACTACTTCGATCCGACACACGAGGCGACGGCGACGGATGACCTCGGCGGTGTCGCTGGATCGGCCATCTGCGAGATCATCTACGCTGACATCGACAAGCTCATGCCTGCGACCGACTACCTCGCGCGGATCTTCAAGGCAGCCGG
>Ga0209287_10000581_pt1 | contig 20999 bp, 13 predicted proteins | sample PPLLak3cmMay2015_2_FD_187255 | JGI IMG/M metagenome (GOLD analysis project Ga0209287, IMG submission 187255) | Freshwater sediment microbial communities from Prairie Pothole Lake near Jamestown, North Dakota, USA - PPLs Lake P8 Core (1) Depth... | ecosystem: Environmental > Aquatic > Freshwater... | reverse complement strand
AAAAATGGGCCAGGAAAGTTGCTGCCATAATGCCGATGGAATATTTACGAAAGGCCTGTTTCATCTCCGATTCGTTCATGGATTTTCCCTGTTTGATTAGTGATTGATACAGCAGATTAATGACTACTCAAATATTTTCGCAAGTTCAACATAAAAATTATTATCAGAAATAACATGATTGTGTACAGCACAAAAAGCTCACCCTGCTGAATTTTATAGAAGAGCATATTCAACAGGGTGAGAAGGTCCATCACGAAAAATCGAATGAATATGCCGGTCTTAAGCTCAATCCCTAAAGGCTCTCCAAAGTCACACTGCAGGGAGAATCAATCGAAATACATGATTAATATTCCGGTTCGTGACAATTAGTTTTAAAACCGCAATTCCTGTGCCATTCATTATAACTTATTAATTTTAAAAGCAATCATGGATATTTTGCGTAAAAAATATGATAAAAAACTTTTCATATATGAATAGATTAACGACATTTGGTAAAAACTCAAATGTATTTTCCCGCACTATTTCCCGCAAGGAAACCGCTGCTTACCGCCCAGGTCAACTCACTTAAAAGAAACATCCTGTGGTCACCTGGACCTGGCCTCCGGAATCCCCAGCTTCCAGTGTTGTCGCCGCATGCATAAAGCCCTTTGATAGGTTTTCCATCTTTCCGTAACACTTCACTGTCCTCGTTTATAAGCACTCCACCGAAAGCCCCGTCAGTGGCAGTTTTATTGAAGATGGCATAGAATGGGGCCTTTTTAATCGGCTTCATGGCTTCCGGCTTCTTATAAAAATCAGCATCAAAACCCCTGGCACAAAATTCATTGTATCTTTCAATAGTTCCCAAAAAGATTTTTGGCGGGATTTTGCAGTTCTCAGCCAGCTCTTCAATTGTATCCGCCTTTTTGACTGCGAGGCCATGCTCTAATTCGTTCTTCAGGTCCAGCTCATAGGTGTCGAAAAGCCACTTATCCGGGGCCAGTTGAGGCTCGGACGCCAGACGCTTCATGACGGAGTCCATAATCTCCGCATCCGTTACAGCATAGAAATATCGCTTTGGCTGGTTGTGTATGACCCACGGGCCGTTGGCAAACTCGCTCTCATCGAAGAAACGATTGCCGTTCATGTTAATATATACGATTTCAGGCTGCATGCTGAATATGAAAAAGCTGAAGCTGAAAGGATGATGTATGGGACCAAAGAGATTCAAAAACATATTATCCCTGTCGACAATTGCACCGCAGCTCTCACCTAATCCCACAACGTCGCCGGTTGTTGTGGGGATTGCAAACCTGTGAGGCGGCTCGCTCCCCTCTTCCCTGCCGCAAAACCATGGATAGAGCCGGTCTATCATCTCATCGTTCCTCCCCCATCCTCCGGTGGCCAGTACACATGCCTTTGCGTCCACCCGGGTCTGCCCCCCTGGGTCATCTGCTATTACGCTGGAGAAATTGCCGGCAGCATCGGTAAGGATTTTTACCGCCCTGTGTTCTGGGAGTATTTCTATGCCGAGTTTATTGCACTCCTGCAGCATCTTGCGGATGACATAGTAGCCCCCCATGCCGGGGCCGATCGCAGCGTCGCGGCAGCCCAGGTTTTCAAACCTGCGTCCCTTCCATGAAGGCGCCAATCTCGGCTTTTCGCCCGGGGGCGTGAACCATAGTTCTCTTGCCCGTCTCATCTCAAAGCAGTCCGTCACTTCTTCCGGGTCCTTCTCATACATCCAGTCAAATACCTTACCTGTGCCGTAGACAGCCTTATAAATCAGGTGAGGATTAATTTTCCATTCAAGGTGCTTTATATATCGGCGCACAACCTCATCCCTGATATCCGGCTGTCCGGCATCCATTTCCCATTTTGTACCGTATTTTGAAAAGTCGTGGGCATACCAGGCATTGCCGCCGGGCTTTTTTGCCCTCTCCAGAACAATGACCTTTTTCCCTGAAAGCTCGGCAGCGCGGACTGCGGCAATAAGGCCTGACGCCCCACCCCCCAGTATAACCAGATCGGCTGTGATCTGTCGAAGATGATGAGGCTCATGAACTCTGGGAGGCGCGTCCATATCCGTGATGTCGCTTATGTTACATACTTCTGCGCATTTGCCGCAACCTGTACAAAATTCAGGGATAATTTCATATTTTGTATGTACTATTCGGATTGCTCCGGAAGGACAAACCAGAAAGCAGCTATGGCAGCAAATGCATTTGTCGCCAATTTTATATGCCATATCAGGACCCCTCTTCTTTTTTCAGCAGATATATCATCGAGTTCAGAATCAACTGTTGATTCAATGAAACATGTATTTTTTACCTGAGTATTGTATTGGAAATCTGGATGTAACTAGTGAAACTAGTAGGGTTAAAATGCAATTGATATACCATGCGGCCTAACCACCTAATGTTACTGGTTTAAGTTAAAATAATGGATAAAATATAATTATAAAAGGTCACCGTATATGAGTAAAATATTTAAATGCGCCTATTTTTAGTGTACTGTCTTCCTTGGCATGGGGCCTGGTCACAAATGAGCTGCCCCGCCACAGCGTACCGGGTATTAAAATCGAAGACATATATAAGTGTTCATCAAAATAGAAAATTCTTCCGTGAGGAGTAGAAAAAATCATCCGCATCATATCGTGAATTTGTTGTATCCTGTGGTGCAGTTTCCCACCTGAAAATATTTGACCACTCTAACTCTCTTTAGTATAACTGTATTAATTCAATAAAAAATTTCCTGTGCCAGATTATGGGATATGATCAAAATAATCCGTCCGACACCCAAAGACGTCTACCTGCGTAACAGGCTCTTTGATCGCCTTGATCACATGCGCCGTTTCCGGGTTATCTGGATTTCCGCCCCGGCAGGATCTGGAAAGACTACTCTTGTTAGCAGCTACATCGGAGACCGGAATATTCCATGTCTCTGGTATCAACTAGATAAAGGCGATGCCGATCTTGCAACATTTTTTTATTTCATGAGAGAGGCTTCAAAAAAAGCAGCGCCTAGAAAACGCCTATCCCTCCCGCTTCTCACACCGGAATATCACAAGGGCATTTCTACCTTTGTATTGCGCTATTTTGAGAGACTTTATGATCGTCTCAAGCCCCCTTTTATTCTGGTATTCGACAACTATCAGGAAGTACCGCTCGACGCTCCCCTTCAGGAAGCAATGAGCAGCGCCTTGTCCATGATTCCGGAAGGAATCAACATCATCGTGATAAGTCGAAATGATCTTCCGACCCACCTCTCCAGGTTGAGGGCGAATCGAACAGTTGGGCTAGTCGAATGGGAAGACATCAGGCTTACCGAAAAGGAAGCAAGGGGAATCATAAGCCGCGGTATGGACATATCGCCTCCGGCAAAGACGATGCGACACCTGTATCAACTGTCCGACGGATGGGCTGCAGGATACCTTCTCCTCTATGAAGGGTATAGGAAGGGCACTCTCACTCCTGAGTTTGCCGGGAAAAGGATTTTCGAGGAGGTGTTTGAGTATTTTGCAGCGGAGATATTCCTACACCTGGACGACAAGTACCGGGAATTCTTCCTGACAACCGCTTTTCTCCCTAAAATGACTGTTCCTATGGCCGAGCAATTGACCGGTGACCAAGCTGCGGGAACCCTCCTCCGCGCCGCGACACGGAACAATTATTTTATAATAATGCATGCCGGCGTAAAGGCCATTTATGAGTATCACCCATTGTACAGGTATTTTCTTTTGAATCGCGCAATTGCGGGGTTTCCTCCCGAACGCCTGTTAATGGTGCGCCGGGCTGCCGCTGTTATACTCGAAAAGGCAGGCATGACGGAAGATGCTATTATTCTCCTCAAGGATATATCTGATTGGGATAAAATGATCGACATCATTGTTTCTCATGCCCCGGACATGTTTAAACAGGGAAGGCACCAATCGCTTCAAGCATGGTTGGGGAGCCTTCCGACGGTGATAAAGGATAGAAACCCATGGCTGCTTTATTGGGAAGGGATGTGCATCCTCACCTTTTATCCTGGCCAGGCTGAACTCATTTTCAAAAAGGCCTTTGCCGGATTTCAAACAGCAGCTGATTCTTTCGGGGCAATGATGGCTGCATCGGGCGCGATCAACTCTATCATTAACCACTATGACAATTTCTCATCCCTTGAACAATGGTATGCAGTTCTCAATGACCTGGCTCTCAGAACAGGTGAATTTCCAGACGAGGAAATCGAAGCAGTGGTGGTTACAAATTTAATCACTGCCGCAATCCTGTGCGAAAAGAATACCCGTGAGCTGGATACATGGGAACAACGTGCTCTTAATATAAAGGAGAACCCCTCAACGATCAACATCAAGGCCCAGGCATTGCGTTGGGCATTTACACGCCACCTGTTATGGAGCGGGGGGTGTCATGAAGCCCTGCCTTTGCTTCATGAATTGCGGCGACTCTCCCAGGTGCAGGGGGCTCATCCGTTGCTTTCCATCTTCGCGTGGTCTGCGGAGTTTCAATATCACACATGCAGCGGATCACATAAAGACCTGGTTGATGCGGCAAGAAAAGTTCTCGATATATCAAAGGAGACCGGCATTCACACGGAAGATATGTGGATTTATGTTCATACAGCAGCAAGTTTTCTCAACCGCCTGGATGTGGAAGGTGGCCTTAAATGGCTTAATGAGATCCCCCTTACGGCTGAGGGTTGCCCTAATTGGATTAAAGTATTTTATCATTTACAGTTAATGCGCATCGCCCTTATCCATAAAGAACACAGCCATGCATTGCGCGAGGGGAAAAAGGCCCTTGATCTTGCGACCAGAGTCGGATTACAGGAACTTGTCGCCAGTAATCAATTGCTGCTTAGTCAATTGTACCATATAGCCGGAAAGCGCAAGGAGGCGTTGAAGCTCCTTGAGAAAGCACGTTCTTATGCCGTGATGAAGAGTCGCACCCCTATTATGATGGCTATCCTGAGGACCGATGCACAGTTCGCCTTTGATGAGGGGGACGATGACAAAGGTCTTTCTTTGCTTCACAAATCCCTGGCAATGTCGCGGGATGCCGGGTATCTAGGTTTGCATTTTGAAAATCCTGTCAAAACGATTGAGTCGTGCGAAAAGGCCCTTGAGGCAGGTATCGAAGTCGAATATGTTCAGGAGATCATACGCAGTCGCGGATTTGTCCCCCAGTCGCCTCCTTTCCATATTGAGAACTGGCCCTGGCCCCTGAAGATTTATACACTAGGGAGATTCACGATCGTTAAAGATGGAGCCGAGCTTCGGTCTTCAGGGAAAGCTCAGCAGATGCCGCTCCGCCTGTTGAAGGTGTTGATTTCCCTTGGAGGCCGGGAGGTAGCGGAAGTCGACATCTCCGAACTGCTATGGCCGGATGCAGAGGGCGACCTGGCTCACCATTCATTCGAGAACAACCTGCATCGCCTCCGGAAATTGCTGGGCCATGCAGAGGCACTTCGGTTCAGCGACGGGAAAATAACGCTTGACGGCAGGTACTGCTGGGTGGATATCTGGGCCTTTGAACGTCTTGCCGCCCAGGCCGATGAATACGAGCACCTGGGGAAAACAGACAAGGCATGGGAGTTCATGGGAAAGGCGCTGGCTTTATATCAGCATGACTTCCTTACAAGCGACAGCCATGAAGCATGGGTCATATCTCCCTCCGAGCGTGTGAAGGCAAAGTATTTTAAGAGGCTGTTGCGGCTTGGCAGCTCCCTGGCGTCTGCGGGCCATATTGAAAGGGCCATCCTTCTTTATGAAAGAGGTCTTGAAATCGATGATTGCATGGAGGAAATCTATCAGCGCCTTATGGTCTGCTACAGTTCCCTTGGAAAGAGAGGCCAGGCCCTGGCTGCCTATGATCGCTGCCGGAAAATCCTTAATTCCACCCTGGGCATTGAACCATCCAAAGAAACCGAAGTTATCCGCTCATCAATCCTTTTATAACGGGGCTTGCCGGGGGTATCCCGGAGAAATTTCCTCATGTCATTGCTTTCGCCCCATAATACATTACAATAATCTTGCACCCATTTTTTTCTTATAATAATTCAGCAATGTCCGGTTAGGATTTTGCAGGGAGTAGTAACCGGCACAGGTGTCATGGGAGGTCCAATTTTTTAAATTGAAATGGTGCGGCCAGCTGAGGATTAAGCATCAAGCCTGTAAAGCGGGCGGAAAGGGACCTCAAATGCTAAAGGGGTTGAGGTCTCGGCAGATATTATTGATCATACCCGCCCGCTTTAGATCACCTTTTGCCGGAATTTTGCATCCGATCCATTTCAATTTAAAAAATTGGACCTCCCATGACGAGGATGCATGCTGATGCAAAATCCTAACCGGACATTGCTGATAATAATTCCATTTTTTTACATTTTTCGCAAATCTGAGAGCTATCTGTGAGTCTCCACATGTCACAACGATAACCGTTTTCTCACTTTTAAAAATGTAATTTTGAGTTATTTGTCATAATCCAATAACTTGAAGAAAAGGAGGATGTTATGAATCCGATTCGATTGTTTGGAAGACGGCAGTTCCTGGTTGCCGCGGGGGCAAGTTCTGTGTCGGCGCTGGCTTTTAACAAACTTGCACAGATCGTTGGCCCGGATTTTCAAACAGCTGCTGCAATGGCAGCGGACAAAGATAAAACAGAGGAGATTAAAAAAATGCATGTTTCGGAAAAGTTTAAGATGCCCCAACGGGTGATCGATGAAATGCTTTCGCCAGGGTACGGGCCGAGAGAGATAGGTTATGAACAACTGGAAAACGGGGATGCGCTTGTGTGCGTCCGCGCCAGGTTTGACAACTGCAACGGAAAGATCCTGGACTGGTGGATGGCGGACTATCTGAAGGGAACAAAGGAATATCAATTCTGGCACCAGGATCATACTACTCTTGAGTGGGATGAAAGCAAAAAGCCGGGCACCTTCATAAACGCCACCCATATCAGCGGGGAATATATCGGGGGAGAATTTATTCCCATGTGGATCTCTTTCTATGATCCGGCGGAAATTCTGGGCATGAGGTCGTATCCCGATAAGACTATTTCCTCCGTGGCCTGTGTCAGTATCTGGCTGAAGGATAAGAAACTTTTTGCCTCCCTTTTACAGGTTGTCAGGGACACCTATTACGGCTGCGAGATGCGTCTGCGTTTTAATGCGATCAACACCAAGGCAAAAGACTGTGTCGGGCTGATGGAACACAGCATGGAAGAGATGACTAACCTGGCGGGATTTCTGCCGGCCCTGTACGCAAGGGAGCAGCAGCGCAAGGCAAGCAATCCGCGCCTGTAAACGTTGCAATATTTTTCTATTACTCATGGCTGGATGGCAGGCAGGTTCGTAGCGGAAAACATCATCTAATAAAAATGATAAGGAGGGATTATGAGAGAGAATAAAAAAAGCGGCGTAACACGGAGAGATTTTATCCGCGGCAGTGCAGGCGCTGTCCTTGCTACATCCATAATAGGGGCGGAATGGGCAAAGGGAAGTGAGAATGCCCCTTCGAGTCCGGCAGAGGCGGAGGGCAATCAAAAGACAACAGGCCAGGCTATCAGTAAAAACGTGCGGGTCATTGAAAAAAGCACAGCACTCAGATCTCTGACCATCGATGAAGGAACTACCCTGGCAGCGCCCGCGGGAAAGAGCCTGACAATGACAGTGGATGGCATAGGAACTGCGATGAAACCCGGGACCTATAAGGGCGATATCTTCATAACCGTCGCCGACAGCTTCTTTATGCCGCCCTCAGGCCTGGGACGAATGATGAAGGCTAAGGAATTTCGTGCCGCCATTTACATGGAGGACGGCAAATACGTCCCCGAAAGATCCGTTCCGGCCATTGTTCAAGGCGGCAAGGTTACTGACAAGGCAATTGTCGGCGTGTCCATCTCCGGATGTGATGATTCCTTCAACGGCATCATTGTTACCGGCAAAAGCGATTACACTATCGATAAAGTCAAGATCGACTTTGAAGGCGAGGGAGCCAACGACTTCATCGGCTTAGGCGCTGGGATCATCTGCGCAGGCAATTCAAAGGTCACGATCAATGACTCCACCATTAAGCTGAACGGCGTGACAAGATGCGCTGTGGATGTGTGCGCCAACAGCGTAGCGACCTTTAATAACTGCCGCATATCCAATGACAGCCCCCCGACTGCCAGGATGTATCCAACGTGGATGTTCGGCCTTAGAGGAAGCAACCGCGCCACGATGCATTGTGACTATGCTACCGTCTATTACAACAACTGTTATGTGAGCAGCAATGGATGGGGCGTTCTCAGCGTTGACGGGGGGCAGCGCGTCCGCATGTTTGTCAAGAACAGCACTATCGAACTCACCGGTCCCAGGGCGCGCGGCTACGGCGCATTTTCCATCGGCGACTGCCTTATCTCTTTCGACGGATGCACCATGAACGTGCAGGGCTATCCAATCCTTATGGGTAATGGCGAGGGCATATGCAATGCAGAAATCACCGGCGGCACTGTCGTCAACTCCACGCTCTACGGCGCCATGATATTCAGGGACATTGGAAGTGAACTCAAGGTCAACAAGGGAGCTATCCTCAATACGGATTCATCCACCTTTGTGGTAAAAGGCTCCAATACCCATATCAATGTCGACAACGCAGTGCTGAATCCGGCCAACGGCGTTATCCTTCAGCTGATGGACAACGATGGGCCCGACATGACCTTGCCGACATTTAAAGTGCCCGTCGGAGAAATCGATGCGACCATTCCCGGTCGCGATCTGACAATTGCGGATCCGAAGGAGGACGTCTTCATGACCGTCGCTAACATGGAGGTATCCGGCGACTTCTACAACTCTACAACCAACCTCAAGGCAAACTGCAGAGAAAAGGCAGCGGGTGGCATTGCCGGTGTGCCAGGCATGCCCGAGATGGACACAAGCGCCGGCACCCCCGCGGGCATGGAAAATATGGAAATCAACTGGGAAGCCCACCAGGGAGTGAAAAACCTGGATCTCAAGTTTGCCAAGGCTAAAGTAAAAGGCATTATCAGCGCCGCAAATGCCGCATATAAGAATGGTGTGACGGTTATCGACGTCGGTAATAACAAGGAGATAAGCGCGGTAACGCAAACTGCCCAAGAGCCCGTGAACAACGGCGTCATAGTGTCCTTCGACAAGGACTGTGTCTGGATAGTGGCCGGAACTTCGTATCTGACCTCGCTAACTGTTGCCAGGGGCGCCGTTATTAAGCCCCCTGAGGCTAAGACCCTTACAATGACAGTTAACGGCGTAAAGAAGACGATTGCTCCCGGGACTTATACCGGAAAAATCGTCATAACTATTGCCTGATTTATGTTCCATGGATAACCGGTATCCCGGGATAATAATAAAACAAGATATATAAAGGAGGATGTTATGAATTTAGTCAAATCATTAATGGCAAGACGGAATTTTTTGGCTGCCGCTGCCGCGACTTCAACGGCAGCGCTGTTAGGCGGTAGTGCCTGCGCAGGGCAATCGGAGACCCTGGAAAAAAGACTGGCAGCCCTGGAGGAGGCCAATAAAAAGCTGGAGCGAGAGGTAACGCTTGCGCGCGACATCCAGGAGATCCAGAAACTTGTGGGTCTGATGCAGCATTTTCATACGGGAGGCCTTGATTTAAAAGTAGCCGATTATTTTGCCAAGAAAGCCTCTGATGTAAGGGTTTATTTCCCTGGCGGTGGGTATTGGGAAGGTCCTGATGCGCCCAAAAAGATGGGCAGTTTATTCAATACCGGAGGCAAACCGCCGGTCGGCATGATGGCTATGCATCTGATGGGAAATTGCGTCATAGAGGTCGCCGGAGACGGCCAGACTGCCAAAGGTGTCTGGCATGCATGCGGTATAGTAGCCTCCACGGACGAAAAAACGAAGAAACCAAGCGCCATGTGGGAATGGAACAGGTATGGCGATGACTTTATCAAGGAAGACGGCAGATGGTGTTTCTGGCATCATCACATCTATCCCCTGTTCCAGATCGACTGGGATGAAAAATGGTCGGAACGCTTCGCGAAAAAGGAGACCCAACCGGCAGCTGAAGGAGAGGGTGGCGGCGTTATGCCGGGACTTAAAATGGACGGACCTCCCGGGCCGCTGGATGTCGGCTATGACCCGGACGGCAATTTGCCGTATATACCCGAACCGCAACCTTACGAAACATTCGATTCTAACAATATATACTAATGAGGAAGGCGATGGTGTCAGACCCCGATCAACCATGATCAACAACATGCTAACAAAAGGAGATAATTATGGGTAAAATATTATTTTTCTTCGCCCTGCTTGCTTTTCTTTTTACATCGTCTGCATGGTCGGCGGACATATCCGGGACATGGACATTTTCGATGAAAAACGCCCAGAATAAAGACGAATCCGTTGACCTGCTTATTAAGGCTGCCGGCGAGAACCTTACGGTGACAACCAGCAGTCACCCGGCGTTAAAGAACCTGGTGGGGTCCGGCACATTAAAGGGTGATGCCGTTGCCATTAGTGTCAAGACAATAGACGAGCATAATATTGAATTTATCTTTACAGGAAAGGTGGAGGGCAACAAAATAACAGGGACCAGAGAACTTAAACTGGGCGCTCCTCCTGCCGGTCGTACTCCTATGCCTGCTTATGAAGGCGAAATTTCAAATACTTTTAAAGCAGAAAAGAAATGATGCTTTATTAGACTATCTGAAAGAACCGGAAGAGTTGCTGAATCCATCTCTTCCGGATCCAATAGCTCAGAATTCATATTCAGGGCAGTCGCAAAACATTTCTATTTTTTATCCTTATAAGAAAATCTTTGATTTCCGAACTAACGGCAGGTAATAATTAAAGCTGCAAAGATTTCTTCGAGATGATCATCAGAAAACCTCAGAGATATATGCTGATCAATTATGGGCTGGAACACGATCAGTTTCATAAAATCCTGAAGGAGCGTCTAAAGGCAAATAATTTAATTCTTATTTTACGGGATGTTAAAAATTTAAAAGGAGAAATTCTTATGAAAATAAATAAACGTTTTCAACTTATAGTAGCTCAATCCTTTCTATTCATCTTTATGTGCATTCCCAACGCTTTGATAGCACAGCCTGAAATGAATGCCGGTAAAAACTCATCTGCTCAAAAAGAAGTCAAACAGGTCACAAAACCATTATATGATAGCAGTATCAATGCCGACAACATCCGGCGGAAAAATATTGAGACAATAAAAAAGTTTCTGGCCCTTGACGGTATGGGTGACACGACACAGTTTTTTGTAGACGGCGGCGTGTTTGAACAAACATTTCCTTTTTACGGCGACGAGCCTACGAAAATGGTTATGAGGAGAAACCAGGAGCAGCAAGCGCCGCAGCAGGCAGAAGGAAGCATGCCTGAACTGACAATCGACTGGAAGTTTTTCAACGAAACGATTCATTACACAGACGATCCGGACTACATCATTGTAGAAAATTATGGATCCGGAAAGCAGCTTGCGCCAACAGGGGAATATGTTCCCTACTCAAATCACTATTTGCATACCTTCCGGATGCAAAACGGATTGATCAAGGAATACAGGGAGATCACCAATCCTCTAAACCTGTATAAGGCTTTCAGCCTGCCGATGCCACACATGCCAACTCCAGATGAAACGATGGAGGCCGTAATAACTGCCCGAAAGGCGAAGGCAGCAGAGCACAAATGATCAACTATTTTCGAAGGCAGGATAAAATGAAAACCTGTTCTTTAATAATGAAGACTTTTTTTGGCAGTTATCCGGAATTTCCGGATAACTGATTCCTGCTTTAGTTCGCCTTCTTTGAAAATGTTCTTAATATGTTCATTGATTGTTCTAACATTTTTCTAGAATAGCTCTGCCAGGGACGATTATGGGATCTATGTTACGTTCATTTTTGGGGTAGAACGACTACCAGATGTGCTACAAATTATCTCTCTGTGTTTTCAATAACAATAGAGGCCTTATATTTGAACCCATCTCATGTTTATTAATATTATCTATCCCGAGGCTATGGTTATTTGAAAGCAGGCGGTTTTGCGATCACAAATTTCATGGGAAATACCCTGCCCAACATTATTTCATCGGTTCTTAAAATATTGTACCCTTCGTCCCTTATTGAATCTTCGACATAAATAGGTCTGCAACTTGCGTATCTGGGGAGTTTGATGTGCACCCACTCATAGAATCTGAGAAACCTTGAATTCTCATGATTTTCTTTTTCTATACTTACTACTTCGAGTCTTCCGTCCGGTTTTAATACCCTTTTTATCTCTGTGAGAACCTTCGGGATGTCAGGCGTATCAAATAACTCAAGAACCCCGGCCATGTATACAGCATCAAACATATTATCTTTATAGGGCAGGTTCCTGGCATCAGCTTCAGCTAATCTCACCTTAGTCACAACCCCTTCCTTCACTAATCGGTTTTCGGCTGATTGAACCATTTCAGGAGTTACATCAGCGCCATAAACCTTTCCGGTTTTTCCAACAGCCTTTGCCAGCTCTACGAGGGTAAAGCCTGTCCCAAAGCCAATCTCCAGGACTATGTCACCTTCTTGAACATCCAGAAACTTCAACCCCCGTTTTCTCAGTTTCTTTTCAAACCTCCCTTCCAGAGTTGCATAGATCCTGCTGAGCTTAGCGTATGTTTCCTTGATTTCTCCACCGACTCTCAGGATTTTTCTTTCGTTGGCCATAAAATCAGCTCTCTTTTGGTTTAGACATCCATGGGTATTCGTCTTTAAAAGCCAGCGCCCCTGTGGGACAGGCCTTCACCACCTCATGGGCCGTTTTTGTAAGACCCTTTTTAATCGACTGATTGAAGGGGACTGCGACCTTTACATCAAACCCACGGCCTATGAAGGTCAGGCCGAGATTTTCCTTTTGTTGTTGGGTTATCCGTACACAGATCCCGCAGCTGATGCACTTCCCTGGCTCATATACCAGGTCAGGATGCTCATCCAATCGGAAAAAGGGGCGGCGCTTTCCCTGATAGCGAGTTGCATTAGCCCCATATTCCTGCGCATATATACGCAGCTTGCATGATGCGGCCTTGCGGCAATCACATTGCAGGCAGCGCGTTGCCTCCTTAATTGCCTGCTCCTCGGCCAGGCCTTTATGTCTGTCGAGCGGTTGAACACGGTCGATGGTTCCGGCTGGATCTGACATCCGTGCCAGTTCAGCCGGTTCAAGCCTTCCCATGCGGCTGTTGAAGGGCCGCATGGAACCGGTAACAGGGACACCCTTCAGGAACTGAGAAATGCTTATCGCGGCACCCTTTCCGTCTCCCAGGGAACGGGCGGCCAGTCTGAGTTTTCGCCGCATATCACCTCCGGCAAAGACACCCGGGATCTCGGTCTGGAAGGTATTTTGATTTACGACCAGGGGCACGTGTTTTGGATCAAATCCTAGCGCCTCAATATCCCCGGCTTCAGCACCCCCTATGCCCAGGAATACTGCGTCAAAGGTCTCAAGTAATTGGGTCAGCGTCAAATCTCTGCCGATGCGCACCTGCTGCTTAAATACAATGCCCAAAGACCTTATCTGCTCAATCTCAGCGTCCAAGACGGTTCGGGGCAGATCCTGTTCCGGCACGCCATAGCGCAACATCCCTCCCGGTTCCTCCCGATCATCAAAAATCGTGCATGAAATGCCATCCCGCTGCAGATAATATGCGGCTGCGAGCCCTGCAGGCCCGGCCCCCACAATCGCTACCTTTTTATTGAGACTATGTGAAACTACCGGCTGGTATGGCGCTTTTTCTGCCAGATCCAGTTCGGCCGCGTACCGTTTGAGCAGGCATATGGCTACCGGTTCGCCTGTCTGTCCACGCCGGCAGGCCTTCTCACAGGGTGCGGGACAGATATGACCTGCTACGGCAGGCAGGGCAATATCTTCCTTTATAGTCTCAATGGCCTTTTCATATTGTCCCTCTGCGATGTGACGGATCATCCGCGGGATATCCATACCGGCCGGACAGGCGATCTGGCAGGGGCCAATGCAATCACCTACATGATCGCTCAGCAACAGCTCTATTGCCGTGCGGCGTGCCGTGGCTACGACCGGATCATCAGTCAGCACCACCATGCCCTCCTGCACCCTGGTGGCGCAGGCCGGTAAAAGATTTTTATGTCCCTCCACCTTCACCACGCAGACCATGCAACTGGTTAATGGTAAAAATTCCTTTAAAAAACAAAGTGTAGGGATGACAATGCCGAGGGCCTGAGCGGCATCAAGGATAGTGGCGCCTTCCGGTACGTTAATGGATTTATTGTCAATGGTTATGTTGGGCATAAAAGTTTCCTGATCCGGCGTGGCCGGAGGTTCACAGTTCACGGTTCACAGTTTATGGTTCAAGGTTAATTAGGTTCACCTTCAGGTAAAACCTCGAATATTTGTTTTTCCTTGCGCCCTGTGCCTTGCGCCTCTATATCTACTTCAATCGTTCCCTATATAATCTCTTTTTCTACCATTGTCTTATTCAATCACTACAGCATTCTCCGAACACACCTCCATGCATATCCCACAGCGAATGCACTTTTCATCATCGATCTCATGTCTCTCGTAGGGCCGCAACGCAATCGCATCTGTTGGACAGCGCTGGGCGCAAACGGTACAGCCGATGCAGCCATCAGTGATCCTGTAATGGATAAGCGCCTTGCACTTGCCCGCAGGGCAGCGTCCCGCGACATGGGCCTCATACTCTTCACGGAAATAGGTCAGCGTCGACAGCACAGGGTTGGGCGCTGTGCCGCCAAGCGCGCAAAGGCTGCCCTGCCGGATCTGGTGTGCAAGTTCCTCCAGCTTATCCAGATCTGATGCCTTTCCCTTTCCGGTGCATAGCCGGTCCAGGATCTCCAGCATGCGGCGCGTCCCCACCCGACAGAAGGTGCATTTACCGCAGGACTGATTCTGGGTGAACTCCAGAAAGTACCGGGCGATGTCAACCATGCAGTCTGTCTCGTCCAGGACAACCAGGCCGCCGGAACCCATTATGGCGCCGGCACCGATGAGTGACTCGTAATCCACCGAAATATCAGACAGGTGCGCCGGCACACAGCCGCCGCTGGGGCCGCCGACCTGTATGGCCTTGAACCTGAGCCCATTGGCAATGCCGCCGCCGATCTCTTCAACCACCTGACGCAGCGTAATCCCCATGGGGACCTCAATCAAACCTCCCCGTGCGATCTTGCCTGCCAGGGCAAAGACCTTGGTCCCCTTGCTCTTTTCCGTGCCCATCCCGGCAAAGGCCGCGCCGCTATGGCGCATGATCCAGGAGACAAGGGCGTAGGTCTCCACATTGTTGATAAGGGTGGGCCTTCCCCATAACCCCTGCTGGGCAGGGTAGGGCGGACGGAGGCGCGGCATGCCCCTCTGCCCCATGATGCTGGCCAGCAGGGCTGTTTCTTCACCGCAGACAAAGGCCCCGGCCCCGGCAACAATCTGAAGGTCAAGGGACCAGTCGCTGCCGCAGATGCGCTCACCCAGGAAGCCGCGGGCCATGCACTGCTCCATTGCCTCGGTCATACGCTGAATGGCCAGAGGGTATTCGGCGCGGATGTAAAGGTATCCCTTTGCTGCGCCGACGGCCCGGGCAGCTATGGCCATGCCCTCAAGGACCCGGAACGGATATGACTCCATGAGCATCCGGTCCATGAATGCGCCAGGATCTCCTTCATCGCCGTTTAATACAATAAAGCGTTCTTTATCGGGCTGACCGGCTACTGCCCGCCATTTTTGAGAGGTGGGAAAGCCTGCACCACCACGACCACGCAGCCCGCTGATCTCGATCTCGGAGATAATCTGTTCAGGGGCAAGTTCTGCCATGGCCTTTCGCAGACCGGCAAAACCGCCATAACCGATATACTCATCGATATCGGTCGGTGTGATGCTTCCGCAATGCTCCGTGGCGATATTCCTCTGGCGGTCCAGGAAATCGGCTACATGTTTTTCGCGCACATCGACCGGGTAGCGCGGTGCTGACGTCGTCTGTCCCCCAGCCAGGAGAAAATCGAGCCCCCGTGAGATCAAAGGCTGTATCCTTCCTGCAAGCCCCTGCGGCTTGAAATGTTTCAGCAGGATGTCCCTGGCGTCTTCAGATTTTACTCCGACGTAGAGATGACGCCTGCCGTTTGACAGCAGGATCTCCATCAACGGTGTCTGGTAACACATGCCCACGCAGCCCACATGCTTGAGGGTGGCAGGTATGCCGGTCTCCTCCAGCACCTGCTCGATTGCCTGTTTAAGAAAACCGCTTCCCTTGGCCTGACAGCACGATCCAAGCCCTACCCTGATCTCGCCCTGGGTTGCAGCCGATACAGAGGTCGAACGTCGGACCTTGATCTTGAGCTTCGTCCGTGCTTCCTGATAAGCCAGGTAATCTTTGATTGTATCCCCGACTGAATCGGCTGTAAGATGTCCATAGATCACATCCCCGATCTGAACTGCCGGGGCCAGCGTGCAGCAGCCGAGGCAGGCTATGCGTTCGACAGTAAAACGACCATCCGGGTCCGTGTCACCGCCTTCAGGGACATTCAGGTGCCGCAGAAAGGCCTCATAGATTGTCTGTCCTCCCTTAACATGACAGGCCGTTCCTTTACAAACCCGTATGATATGCTCCCCCGCAGGGGTAAAGCGAAACTGGTCGTAGAAGCTGCTGAAACCGGTAATCGCCGCCGGCGTGATCTCGGTTGCCGCGCAGACCCGTTCCAGGGCGGCCTGAGGAAGATACCCGTATGTCTTCTGCAGGGCCTGTAGGAGGGGCAGGACCTTGTCAGCAGTGGCGCCTATTGTTGCGATGATGCCATCAATTTTTGTCAGATCAATGTTTTTCATTTTCCGATACAGTATAAATAATTTATCCCGCGGATATAGATACGCCCTGCCATGATGGCCGGTGATGCACTACATTCCTCACCCAGGGCGTTTTTGGACTCCAGCTTAAATTCCTTTTCACCGGGTGTGCCGATATACATTGTTCCGCTCAAAGCCAGGACATAGAGCTTGCCAGCAACGAGGATCGGGGAGGATTTGACATTCTCTTCAAAGTCGTGTTCATAGAGGAGTGTGCCATCCTTGCTGTTCACAACATAGAGCGAGCCGTAGTTGTCTATAAAAAATACGCGGCTGTCGTCCGCAACTGGAGAGACAATCTCCGGCACAATGTCCTCGTTTTGCCAGGCAATATGTGTGCCGGTGATATCGCCTGTGCCCCCGGTGCGTATGGCCACGCTTTCTTTGCCAGGTGCAACGACAATAACCATGTTCCCGGCGAGAACAGGTGAGGGAGCGACATCACCATCAAGGCACTTGGCACGCCAGATCTCTTTTCCGTCGTTCGGGTCATAGGCAATCACCCATGGATCTGCCGCGGTTATAAGCTGATAGTCTTTGCTCGCTCGGGCGACAAAGGGTGTGGCCCAGCTATTGGCTACCGGGCGTTCCGCCTCCCATGCTATATTGCCTGTTGCGCCGTCATAGGCGTACAGGCGTGACTTTCCGTCTTCTGCGTCGGCCTGATCATATTGCACCAGCAAACGATCCTGCCAAACCTCAAGGCTGGCGGCATGGCCATAGGTGTTTTTTGGCATGCCCAGGCTTTTATGCCACAGGAGATGACCATCGAAATCAAAGGCCGCCAGATCCCCGGTCGGAAAGATCGCGTAGACCCGGGCCCCATCCGTAGCTAAAGTGGAGGCAGCAAGACCTGTGTCTCCCATTATGTTGAGTGCCGCGGCGCTGCCCGGCGCAGTCGGCACCTCACCGGTCCAGAGTATTTTGCCGCTGGATGCATCAAAGCAATATACCTCGCGCTTTTCGTAGCTTGCGCCTGACAAAAATATGCGATCCTTCCACACAACCGGTGAGTTATGTCCAGGCAAGGGGACAGGGGTCTTCCAGAGGATGCCTGATCCGCTGTCCCACTTTGTAGGAATGTCGGTCAGTGATGTTACACCGGCCCCGGCAAAGCCGCGGAAGCGATGCCAGTTTTTAGCCAGCTCCTTTGGCGAGGCATAATCGGCCTTGCCTGATGTTTTCGTCTGACTGACCCATCCGGAAGGCACCCGTCGACCAAGCAAAAGTGCTGCAGCCGCCAGCAGCACAACAATCATAACAAGTGCAATACGGCTTTCACCCAGCCTGCGCCTATGTGACGGCTCCCCATTGTCTAAAAAGGGCTGCGGGGCGATTCCCTTCAAGTAGACAAGCCGCTTCAATGCCCCGATTGTGATTGCTGCACTTATTAGCAGCATTAAACCGGCCATGCCCGAATAGTCGAGATGCCGGAGTTTATTCGCGCGGATGCTGCGGTCCTGGTCGCGGATTGTATTTATCAAGGTTTCATTGTTCGTCTGCTGCAGGAGCTGCTGTTTCTCGATAGTCAGGTTTGCTTCCAGACGGGCGACTGACACGTACTGCCGATAACCGTTAAAGATCATCAGCCCCAGGAAGACGAAGGTAAAAACAGCCCCCACAACAGCTATGGCCTGGACAACCTGTCGCCGCTGTATGGCACTATCCGATTGAGGCGCCTTTCCGTTCATTCGCTGTTATTTCTCCTATCTGTTACGAATTTCAATAATAATGGCACAGGGCGTTAGGCCCAAGGCGCACGGTAAATTTAAAATCCTAAATCCTGTTGAAGTTTATCATCCCCTTAAGGTAAGGGGAGGCTCGGAGGGGTTATGTTAAGGTTTCCTGACTTTTTCATAACTCCCCCTGTCCCGATCTTGTCTTAAGAGGGGGAAATTCTATGGTGCGCATTTAACTGCCCATTCTTCTGTTCCTTCTCCTTCGGACAATACCGGTAGCATCTGCCGCATGCGAGACATCCCGCACGATCAGCCTCGTAGTCTGTCTGGCGTGGCCGCAGACTCAGCAGAATCAGCTTGCAACCCAGGACGAGACCGAGAAAGCCGCCAAAAAACCACCCGCCCTTTTTAAAGCGTGCCTGAATAGTTGAGGCCTTGTTATACAGGGAGGCGATCGATTGACCGCTTGAACGGAAGGCCTGGCTTGCATCCGTTGTCCCTGCAACCTTCCGGGTTTCCTCCATCCAGACCCGTTCGGCCAATGCAACCGTAGTGTGGGCGCGGCTGGCCATCGGTGCCAGGCTGTGACCCATCCAGGCGCCCAGTGCAATGAGGATCGGGAGCAGCACCAGCAGCCCGGCCAGCCGTTGCTTGTCCCTGGCATAGGTCGCAGCGGGCCATGAGGATACGGGCGGCTGAATCGCACCGTAAGGGCAGGCATCCTCGCAGAGCTTGCATTGGTTGCAGGTGGACGGGGTAATTTGAACCCGCCACTTGGACAATCGGGAAATCTGCCGGAGAATTACGCCATAGGGGCAGAGAAAACGGCAATAGGGCCGTCCCACAAAAATACCGATGACCAGCAGGATGCCGCCGAGGATCAGGATGTTCATATTGGCATTTCTGCGGAAGATGGCCACATAGGGATCGTACTTACAGATGATAAAGGCGCTGCCCGTGGCGGCCAGCCAGGCAGCCAGGGCCAGGTATATATAAGCAAGGTATCTCAGACTGTGTTCCAGCCAGGGCGGCACGGCAACCGGCCGCAGGAGGGTTAGATCCTGCACTGCGCCGAAAGGACACACGGCTGCGCAAAAGGTGCGCCCGAAAAACAGTGTTGCCGCCAGCGGTGCAACAAAGAATATCAATGTGGAGAGTGGGATGGCATAGCCTGTATCGAAGATCGACAGGGTCACGTCCTGGATCGCCCCGATGGAACAGACGCACCCCTTCCGGTAAAAGCCGAAATAGGCGAGGGAAAAGAGCATCAGCCCAAAAGTGGCAGGCCTGCTTCGCCTCTTCAGGACCAGATATGATGATAAGCCCAGCGCGGCAATAAGAACAAAGATATCGACGATCAGCCATGCGCCGGCACGCGGCGAAGGCGCCGTGGCAGCCGGTCGCTCGTAGCCGCTTTCAAACTGCGGCGGTGGAAACCGTTCTATGGAGAACGCATTCGCAAACAGGCCGCACACCAGCAGCCCGGCCAGGATGGCATATATAGTTCGAGTGCTCAAGCCTTATCCCCCCTCTTAAACAGGTACGGTTGTTTTAGGGATACACGCTGAAAGGCATCAGAGGGACAGACCAGGGCAATCGCGCACTGGTTGCAGCGGACACAACGATCATGGCGCACCTGCATGTGCAGTGAGCCGTTGCCGAAGGTGTTGCATCCTTTTACACATTTTGCGCAGCCGTTGCACAGGGTTTCATCGATGGTGTACTCATAATAGGGTTCTTCCACATAGGTGCGTCTGATCGCTCCCAGGGGGCACCTCTGATTTTCCGCACCTTCGTTGATGGCTGCGGGCTGGTCTTCGAAAAAACCGAAACAGATCCTGCAATAGCCGCAGATGTCATAGGAGTGCACGCACTTGACGGCCGACTCCTCCAGTACACAGGCCGTGGCGCAGTTATCGCAGGACGTGCATTTGGAGGGATCGATCTGCCAGAGGTGTGTATCGACACGTCCTCGTGCCAATCCCAGGCCAGCGAGAACTCCAATGGCCGCAAGCGATCCATTTCGCAGGAGGCCGCGTAAAAATTCACGTCGGGTTTTCCTGTTGTCGTTATCCGCCATTTCTATAATCCTCCATAAAAGCCTTGATGCAATTTTCAATTGTTTTGTAGAAATATAGCCCTGTAAGGGCGGCATATTAATAGAAAACGATTACAATTGATTTTTAGCCCCGTAGGGGCGGCATAAAAAACGCGAATACATGTCTCGCACGGTTAATTAATATGTCGCTCCTCCGGAGCTATGAATATTCTCCGCTGATGGCGCTATTAATATATCGCTGCTCTGCAGCTAAGGGTCTGTTCAAGGTTTCCTGCCTGATCAAACTGGCCACACTTCGAAACAGCGCAGCGCCCTTATCAATCCTCTTTATGCCTAAAAATCCGTATAACATTCCTAGCCCTGTCCAGGATATAAATATGTCCGGCAACATCAACCGCCACATCAAGGATGACCTGTTGATGCTGCTCCTG
>Ga0209287_10000580_pt1 | contig 21010 bp, 22 predicted proteins | sample PPLLak3cmMay2015_2_FD_187255 | JGI IMG/M metagenome (GOLD analysis project Ga0209287, IMG submission 187255) | Freshwater sediment microbial communities from Prairie Pothole Lake near Jamestown, North Dakota, USA - PPLs Lake P8 Core (1) Depth... | ecosystem: Environmental > Aquatic > Freshwater... | reverse complement strand
TCGCCAGCTCGGCTTTGGCCAGGATTCCCGGCCTTTCCTTGATGGCGAATCCCGCTTCGGAAAATCGGACGCCGCGCCGCTCCGGATCGCAGTAAAAGAGATTCAGCCTTCCCGGGTGCAGATGAACCTGCCCGGTATAACCGGCGTCGGTGAGTCGCCGGGTCGTTTCCAGGGCGCGGGCGGTGGAGGGGGAGTCGCCGTCGATCTCCCGGAGGAAGACCTCCTTTCCCAGTTCACGCAGCCGCGGATCGGCGGGGTCGAGAAAAATGAGCCCAAAGGGTTTGAACCAGCGGGTCAGCCAGCAGGCGAACGCTTCCACCGGCGAGCGTCCGGGAGCATAGTCCTCGCCCAGGGCGGCGATGATGGCTGCTTTGAATTCGGTATCGTGAATCGCATCGGCCAGTCCTTCGATGGCATGGCTGATTTCTCCGGGAAGGGCGACCTGAGATACAGGGATTTTCGACTCGGCTGGAGCGAGCAGGCAGCGAATGACCTGGAGGCGGTTTTCCCGGTCCAACACAGTGACGTGATCGATCTCGGTCAGGTCATGATCGTCGGCAGCCAGCCAGAACACCGGAACCATGGGGCTGGGGCCGCTTTTTTCCAGGGAATCGGCGAGGATGACTGCGGTCAATGCTTTATAGATGGTGTAGAGCGGACCTCCGAACAGCCCGACCTGTTGTCCGGTCACGATCGCACCGGTGCGGGGATCGATCAGCCGGTCGATCCGGGCGAGTGTCTCCGGCCCGCATCCGAAGCGCCGGTTCTGCTCGTGCAGGATCTCGACCAGCGCTTGCCGTGGCATGGCGCGGGTCCGGACCCACTCCGCCTGGCGGGCAAAAGCGTCGGCATCGCGGAAATCGCCGTTGAAAAAAGCGGCCGTCCGGTCCGGTTTTTGGAAATAATCGCGACTCAAGGCGGAGATGCCGGGAAGCTCGGCCAGCGGGACCGTCATCGGAATATCCTCATGAAGATGTAGAACAAAAGCACCAGCAGGGCCTGTGCGGTCAGCACGGCGGCATACAGGCGCCGCCAGCTCGCGAAGAACGGAGGCGTATCGGTTTCGCTAGCGGCTGCCGGTTGATGACCCATTTTCTTTTCCCGCCGATATCAGGTTGGCCCAAATCCGAAAGGCACCGGGAATCCCCGCCGGTAACTGCCGGAACCAGGATAAGGAGGAATGGATGTAGACACCCTTGCCATAGCGGGCATAGAGGAGTCCGCCCCGGCGGTCCGGCTCGCCGCTGTCGCGAGTCGCCAGTAGGGCTTGGTAGTGGTCGTCCCACTGAGAGGGGAAATTCAATCCCCGCTCCTGGATCCAGCCATTGAAATCGTCAAGGGTGATCCGGTTGGGGAACCGCAGCAGGGGGTGGCCTGGATCGAGAATGGTCACTGCTGCCGTTTCCTCGCAGACACGGTCCCGGCCGGGAGTCAGGGGATATGGGGCGATGAGAGGAAGCGGTTGCCCCGTCGTGACATTGTATTGGATCACCAGGGTCCCGCCGCCTTCCACATATCGAAGCAGTCTCTCCCGGGAGAGTATCAACCGCTCCCGGGTGTTGAAGGCCCGCACCCCGGTAATGATGGCATCAAACGTGGAGAGGTCTAGGGTGTCCAGCATCTCGTCGTCCAGGATGGTCACTTCGCAACCAAGATGACGGGTGGCTTCGGCGACCTCGTCCCCTGCCCCCATTATATAGCCGATCTTGTTGGCGGCATTGGTCACATCGAGTACCACCGCTTTGATCTCGCTGGTGGGAAAATAGACCTGGCGGTGGATATGGGGGTAGGTGATTTCAACCAGGGAGCGGTCGACGATCTGTCCGCCGATATCGATTTCGGCGCGTAAGACCGTTTCCTTTGCCGCTTTTGGAGGCGTCACCCGAAAAACCGCCGAGAGCTCCTCAAATTTCCCTTTCAGGTTCAGTGGAATCGTGGCGGGATGCACCGACCAACTGGCTGGTGCGGCCAGCCGCAGGGTCCCCGATGCCTGTGGGGAATGGCTTTTGATGCGGATGGGGACAACGCTCGGCTGGGAGCGGGTGAAAATCTGGACCTTGGTGGCGAATGTGGCGGTCAGGCGGGGGCGGATTTCGACCGTCCGGTATTGTTCGCCGGCGACCGGATCGGTCCAGCGATACCCGACCGGGATTCTGTATTCCAGCAAGCGGCCGGCGATTTCCAGTTCCGCCAGAACCGTAAGTGCGGGGGGTTGTTCGGCGAGGCCGATGGCTCTTTGATCGGAGACGATGACCATGCCGGGAGTGGGCGGATTCTCCAGCCAATAGGGTTGCGAGAAGGAAAAATCCAGGGGAATGGCCAGTTGGGTGTCGAGCGACTGCGGCTCGTTGGGCCTGAGGATTCGGTCCGCCACCGCATCGGGAGCGAGGCGCGGAAACCGCAGGCGACGCAGTGTGATGGGGAGAGCGGAGCGGTTGATGATCGCGGTTTTAATGCGCAGGAAGTCTCCCGGCGCGGCGGCGAAATCATCCGCAAGCGCTTCCAGCCACAGGCCGGCACAACTCCGGATCACCGCCAGGAACTCCTCTCGTTTCCGGTCCGCCCAGGTGGATGGGGGCAGTTTGTCCAGGCGGTTGTAGGCATCGAGAAGCCCGGGGATGGATTTTTCCGGGGTCAAAGGGTCGAAGGCGGCGATGATGCGGGTCAGCAACTCCGCCATCGGTTCTCCGCCCGGCAGCCGTTTCCAGGAAGTGTCGATCCCTTCGAATAGGTCAACGGCAGCCGGATCTCCGGCGATCACCTCGAATTGCTCGGTCTGGGCGCCACGGCGGCCGGTTGAACCGAATCCCTGGCTTTTGTGGAGCGACCGGATCGGGCCCGCCATCTCGGCGTACGATTTTCCCAGCAGGGGGTTGTAAATGCCGGTATCCAGGCGCAAAGGGGCGGCCGGCTCGTTTGGAGAACGGCGGAAACTGTTCCAGATGAGCCGTTTGACTTTCCACGGGGTGGTGAACGCCAGTTGTTCGGGGAAACGGTGTGGGTCTCCGGCCGCTGCGAATGCCTCCTGGGTCAGGATAGTGGCGGCGGTGTGGTGGCCGTGCCCTCCCATGCTGTCGGCCGCAAAGCGGGTGATGATGATATCGGGTTGGAAGCGGCGGATCACCCAGACGATATCGGCCAGCGTGTTTTCCCGCCCCCAGAACCGGAACGATTCGTCGGCTGTCTTGCTGTAGCCAAAATCGACGGCCCGGGTGAAGAACTGTTCGGCTCCGTCGATGCGCCGGGCGGCCAGGAGTTCCTGGGTTCGGATGATACCGATCTCGGCGCCCTGCTCGGATCCGATGAGATTCTGGCCGCCTTCCCCCCGGGTGATGGAGAGGTAGGCGGACCGGTATTTTCGTCCCTTGGAGAAGTAGGTGAGCAGGGCGATATTCTCGTCATCGGGATGGGCTCCGATGTAGAGGATGCTTCCCAGAACATTCAACTTGTGGAGGGCGATCGTCAATTCCGCGGTATTGAGTGTCTCATCGATCTGGGCTCGAATGGGAGTCAGGGGGAGCATGACCATTGTGAAAAAGAGTACAATAAAATTGTTCACTTGCTTGGATCCTGTTCGAATTGCCAGAAAAGCAGGCACGGCCGGCTTTTCTTTGTTTTTATTACTGCGCCGTTTTGATTTTGAACGGTACTTTGATCAATTCCCATTGCAGGAAGATGGTGGCCGTTGTCCCGGCGAGTTCGTCGAAGCCGTACAGCAACCATTCCTGGTGCGGAGCCTTGACCGGGGCGACGGTGATCCGGAGGGCGTCTTCCTCCTGGTTGTAGGTGTAGCTGCCCCAGGCGGTGTTGTTCTTGCTGAAGATGACGACCCATTCTTTTTCGCCCGGGATCATGTGGATTCCGTATTTACCGGCCGGCAGCGGTTTGTCTTCGATCAGGACATCCTTGGAGAATAGAATGGTAGTGTTTTCGTTGGCGCCGGCTCTCCAGGGGAAAGGTTTATTGTTGGAGTACTTGTTGCCCGGCTCCAAGCCCCAGGGAACCAGTTCGCCCCAGATCTTCCGACCTTTCACGCCCGGGCGGCTGTATTCGATGACGATGTCGGTGTCCACTCCCAGTCGCTGCATAACGGAAGCTTTCAGGCTTTTGGCCACTTGTTTCGGCTGGCCCTGGGCCAAGACCGGTGTCGACAGTACCAGGATCAATGACAGAGCCAAGCAGGCTCCCCAAACAAGACCAGTGCGTTTCATGTGTTCCTCCTTTTCTTCAAGAAAGAGACGGTCGTCTTTGTCGACCATTTTGGATCCATTTCCTGTTTCTATAGTAAGAAGGAAGCAGGGGAAAGTCAAGTAGCCACTTTTCCGAAACCGGAGCGGGGATATTTCTCGAAATCCGCATATTTAATGGCTGCTATCCGATTCCGGTTCCAGCTCCTTGACCTGAATGGCGGAGAACCGATATCGGGAATACTCGACTGTCAGTTCGGAACAGATGACTTCGGAATGGGTCGAAGTCGAATACTTTTCCAAGACGGTGAAACGGGTGGGGAAGCGGATCCCCTCCATCTCATGATGGTACTCCGATATCATCTCGGTGACGATGGACAGATTCTTTCGGTTATGCAAATCATTGGCGCTTTTATCAATGATTTCGAAATTCTGCAATGAGCGAGGTGACCAGGATATCTTCAGGACCGCTCCGGTTGCTTCGGCGATCCAGGCCTTTCCGAACCGGTCTTTGAGAGCGGAGACGGGCATCGCCTCGATGACGAGACAGGTTTGGCCATTGATCTCTTCCCGTCCGAGCAGCCGGAATTCGAACCCATCTTGGTTGAATGCGCTCAGCATGCCCGCCGGTCCGCGGCTGACACATGGGAATGGGACCAGCCCCACTTCCGACAACGATCGAACCGGCTGGCCGGCGGAGCCATCCGGATTCAGGGTGAAACGTGTCTCCTTGATTCCCGGCCTGTCCTGGTCCGCCTGATATAGAAACTTCCATAACCGCTTGGTGACTTTCGCCTGGGATAGTGCTGTTTTTTTATAGTAGACCGGTTTCCCCCCTTTCTTTACCCACCCTTTGTAGGGGAAATATACACGTTGCGCGATGGTCTCCTCGCAGGCAAAGGAAAATGTGGCCGATTCGATCCGTTCGCAGTAGGCGGCAACCTTTTCCAGGGCGGAGAGAAGCGGATCGTCTCCATAGGCATGCTGACTGAGAACGAAGATCCCTGCCACTACAGGCAGCAGTGATTGGAAATGCGGTTTAATCCTTTTTTTTCTAGCGGTCGTCATCAATGATTCCGCTCGGGAGAGTAAAGCTTTTCGCTGACGATGATATCGAAAAACCGGTAGTCCGAATATTCGACCACCAATTCCGAACAGAGCAGGGTCGGGTGCCAGTTGGCCGAGTAGCCTTCGAAGATCAGGAACCGGCTGGGGAAATGGATCCCCTGTACTTCCTGGTCGTACTCCGAGACCATTTCCAATCTGGGCTCACCCTTGATCTCTTTGGCCTTGTTCAGGATGATTTCATAGTCCTGCATCGATTCAGGTGCCCAGGAGATTCTGAGGATCGCGCCGCTCTCCTCGTCGACCCAGGCGCTTCCATACAAAACCTGCCGGGTTTCAGAACGGGGTGTGGCTTTGATCACCAGGCATGACCGGTCGAAGAGGATTTCCCGACCCAGGTATTGATAATCGAAAAGCGCTTGATTGGCCCGGCTCAAGAGCCCCACCGGACCGAGAGTGACGAATCGGAACGAGAAGAAATTCAGAGCGGGAAGAGTTTTGATGCGCTCATTGGCCAAGCCGTTCTTACCCAATGTATACCGCGCCTCATCCAGTACACCCCGCCTTTGATCCATCTGATAGAGAAACTTCCAGGAGCGGATCACGGCTTGATCCCGGGCTTCGGACCCACCGATGCGAATATAGATGTTCCGATTCACTTTCCACCCCTTGAAGGGAAAATAGGACTCCTCGTGGATCGACTCCTCACAGGCGAAGGAAAAGGTGGCCGATTTGATCCGCTCGCAGTAAGTGGCGGCTTTTTCCAGGACGGAGATGAGCGGATCATCAGTGACGCCGTTCAGATTCATTGATACCAACAGGCCGGATATTCCCAATCCCAACCATTTCTTCTTCATGGCTCCCTCCTCGATAGTTGTAATATGATTCACAAGCAAAGGGAATGCCAAAAAAAATATGATTTTTTGTCCTCAAATTAATCCACTTGACTCTCCCCCTGGGGAAGACGGTAGAATGCCGGTGAATCATCATCACTGTGGCTTCGGCAGGCTCAGCCACCGGGTTCTGGCCGGTCACCGAGCCTGCCGAGGTGAAAAGGCTTTTTGGTTGTATTTTCTGGTTGACAAAAAGAGGGTTTGATTACACTATACTGTTATTAAGAAATATTCTTAATTAGGAATTGTTAGGAATAAAGAATGAACAACCTGTCGGTAACAGAAAAATTCGCTGAGGTGTTTCACCATGCCGGCGTCAAGCTGACCCATCAGCGCTTGACGATTCTCGAAGAGACTATGGAACGACGGGACCATCCCAGCGCCGAAATGATCTTCCGGTCGGTACGCAACCGCCTGCCCACCGTTTCGCTCGATACAGTCTATCGCACTTTATGGCTGCTCGACGACCTGGGCCTGGTGGCGGCGCTGGCGCCGGAGCAGGAACGGATCCGCTTCGACACCGACCCTAGCCCCCATCACCACTTCGTCTGCACCCGCTGCGGAGACATTTCCGATTTCACCGATCCCCGGTTCGATCGCCTGCAGCCCCCGGAGGCGGTAGAGTCCTTAGGGAAGGCGGAACGGGTCCAGGTGGAGTTCCGCGGCCTTTGCGCGAGTTGTCAAAAAAAGCCAGTCAGTCAATAAAAAAACAATATAACTTAATGGAGGGAAACGATGAAAAAAGAGAAAAAAACTCTCACCACCGGCTTCGGTATGCCGGTGGACAATGACTTGAATTCACAGACCGCGGGGGAAAAGGGGCCGGTGCTGATGCAGGATATTCATTTGCTGGAGAAATTGGCCCATTTCGACCGCGAACGGATTCCGGAGCGGGTCGTCCATGCCAAGGGCGCCGGAGCTTTCGGCTATTTCGAAGTCACCAGGGAGATGTCTAAGTACACCCGCGCCAAATTCCTCTCCCAGGCCGGCAAGCGGACTGATGTGTTTCTGCGGTTTTCGACCGTCGGCGGCGAAAAGGGGTCGGCCGACTCTGAAAGGGATCCGCGCGGCTTCGCCCTGAAGTTCTACACCGAAGAGGGCAATTACGACATGGTGGGGAACAACACCCCGGTGTTCTTCATCCGCGATCCATTGAAATTCCCCGATTTCATCCATACCCAGAAACGCAACCCGGCCACCAACCTGAAGGACCCCGACATGTTCTGGGATTTCCTCTCGCTCACCCCCGAGTCGATTCACCAGGTCACCATCCTTTTCTCGGACCGCGGCACGCCCGCCAGTTACCGGAACATGAACGGCTACAGCAGCCACACCTACATGTGGTACAACGAGAAAAGGGAGCACGTTTGGGTGCAGTATCATTTCAAGACCGAGCAGGGGATCCGCAATTTCACCGGCGAGGAGGCCGACCGGATGCGCAGCGTCGATCCCGACTGCACCACCCGCGATCTCCACGATGCCATCGCCAGGGGGGAATTCCCGTCCTGGCGGCTCGAGGTCCAGATCATGACGCCGGAGCAGGCGAAAACCTACCGCTTCGACCCGTTTGACATCACCAAGGTCTGGCCGCATGCCGATTTCCCCCCGATCGAGGTCGGCCGCCTGGTCCTCAACCGCAACCCGGACAATTATTTCGCCGAGGTCGAACAGGCCGCGTTTTCCCCGGGCAATTTCGTCTCCGGCATCGGACCCTCGCCCGACAAGATGCTCCAGGGGAGGCTCTTCAGTTATCATGATACCCACCGCCACCGGCTCGGACCCAACTATCACCTGCTGCCGGTGAATGCCCCCAAAGTCGCGCCGATGAACAGCTACCAGAGGGATGGCGCCATGCGTTTCGATGACAACGGGAAAGGAGGTCCCAATTACTGGCCGAACAGTTTCGGCGGGGCCGAACCCGAACCGGGGCTCGGTATCCCGCCCGTCGATGTCTCGGGAATGGCGGCGCGGCATGCCTATACGCTCGGAGATATCGATTTCGTCCAGGCCGGTGATCTCTATCGCAAGGTAATGAGCGAAAGCGACCGCCAGCACCTGGTGGCCAATATCGTCGGGCATCTCGGGGGCGCCCGGAAAAACCTGCAGTTACGCCAGACGGCCCTGTTCTACAAGGCCGATCCCGATTACGGAGAAAGGGTGGCCAAGGGATTGGGCCTGGAGGCCGCCGAGATGAAAAAGTTGGCCGGAATGAGCCAGGAAGAACGAGTCAAGGCTACATCATGAAACCGGCAGAAGATCTTTCGATTATTCAAAAGGAGGTAAATAATTATGGATATTCACAATGAAAAAGAATGCTGTACGGCGATGCCGAGGATCGGTGAAAAGGCCCCCGCCTTCAAGGCGGTGACCACCCAGGGCGAGATCAAATTCCCCGAACAATATGAGGGGAGCTGGGTCATTCTCTTCAGCCATCCGGCCGATTTCACACCGGTGTGCACCTCGGAATTCATGACCTTCGCCTCGCTCGAAGGGGAGTTCGCCAAGCTGAACTGCAAGCTGGTGGGACTTTCGGTGGACGGTCTATACAGCCACATCGCCTGGCTGCGGACGATCAAGGAGAAGATCGATTACAAGGGGATGAAGAACATCGAAGTCAAGTTCCCCCTGATCGAGGATATCACCATGGAAGTGGCCAAGATGTATGGGATGATCCAGCCGGGCGAGAGTAATACCAAGGCGGTCCGGGCGGTGTTCGTCATCGACCCCAAGGGAATCATCCGTACCGTCATCTATTACCCACTGAGTCTGGGGCGGAATTTCGACGAGCTGCTGCGGGTGGTCATGGCTCTGCAGACGGCCGATGCCTTTTCCGTCGCCACTCCGGCCGACTGGCGGCCCGGTGATGACGTGATCGTTCCCACAGCGGGTTCCTGCGGCGTAGCCAAGGAGCGGATGGACGGCAAGCAGGCTGATATCACCTGTCACGACTGGTTCTTCTGTACCAAGAAGATCCCCAAAGAAAAGGTGTTTGCCGCCATTCAGAAAAAATAACCCAGGCAATCCGTCAATCCCTTTTTTGTGTCTTTTCAGGTATCTGCAACCGGGGCGTTTTCTGACGCCCCGGTTGACAGTACTCCCGAGTGAGGGTAGACTTTAATTATGCCCCCAGCGGATAAAAACTCCACCGATGTCATCCTCGAAAGCATCTCCGATGGAGTGTTCACCGTGGACATCGAGTGGCGGATCACCTCTTTCAACCGGGCGGCCGAAACCATCACCGGAGTAAACCGGAAGGAAGCGATCGGCCGGAGGTGCTCGGAAGTATTCCGATCCAGTATGTGCGGAGTGGATTGCCCCATGCAAAAAACACTGAAATCGGGCCGGCCGGTGATCGGCCGGGCTGGGTTTATTGTCAAAGCGGACGGGGCCCGGATTCCCATCAGTGTTTCGACAGGGGTATTGAAAGATGCATCCGGAGCGGTCACCGGTGGAGTCGAAACCTTCCGTGACTTGAGTGAAATCGAGTTTCTGCGCCAGGAATTGGCGGGACGGTCGCATGCCGGGGAAATGGTCAGCCACAGCCCGCTGATGAAGCGGATATTCGAGGTGCTGCCGGCGGTCTCCGCCAGTCCCAGCACGGTGTTGATCCAGGGCGAAACCGGTACCGGCAAGGAGTTGTTGGCCAGGACCATCCATGCGTTGAGTCCGAGGCGGGAAAAACCTTTTGTGGCCGTCAATTGCGGCGCACTGCCCGATACCCTGATCGAATCCGAACTCTTTGGGTATAAACGGGGTGCTTTCACCGGTGCGGCCAAAGACAAGCCCGGACGGTTCGAAATGGCCCGAAATGGAACCCTGTTCATCGACGAGATCGGAGAATTGAGTCAGTCGTTGCAGGTGAAACTGCTGCGCGTTCTGCAGGAACGGGTATATGAACCCCTGGGAGCCGTTCGTTCCGAACCGGCGGAGGTCAGGGTGATCGTCGCCACCAACAAGGACCTGGCCGACCAGGTCCGGGCGGGGCGGTTTCGCGAAGATCTCTATTACCGGGTGAATGTGGTGCGGATCGAACTTCCCCCTCTGCGCCGGCGCAAGGAGGACATCCCGCTGATCGTCGGCCAGTTCATCGACCGCTTCAATCGCCTGCAGCACAAAGCGGTGCGGGGGATCAAAACCGAGGTCATATCCCTATTGATGGCCCATGACTGGCCGGGGAACATCAGGGAGTTGGAGAATGTCATCGAGCGGGCTTTCATTCTCTGTGACCGGGGCCCGATCGACATCGGTCATTTGCCAGAAGAATTTTTTGGCGGGAACGCCCGTCCGGCTCGGCTTCTGGCACAGTCAGCCCACGACATGATCGATGCTCAGGCGATCCGTACCACCTTGGAGAAACATCACGGTAATCGTCTGGCGGCCGCCCGGGAGCTCGGTATTCACAAAACCACCTTGTTCAGGCGGATGAAAAAACTGGGCTTGCCGTTACGGGGACCGAGCCGTCGAACCCTAAGCCAGGAGTAATACCGGAGCCGGGAAAATGAAAGTTGCAGTTGTGCAACCTATATTTGCGCTTCAGTTGCAATTGTGCAGCGACTCGGTTCAAGGCGTGAATCACCTATTTGCTTGAAACCCATCTGGGAAAGGGATGGTCGTTCTTTTCAGGTTTTTGTTGAGTTGGAATGAAAAATGCTAGAGAATGGAATGAAGCAAGCGCCATATCAATCCCGACAGCGTGCGGCCTTCTCCTTCTGGGAGCGGCGTATTGCGCCGGTCTTCGATACCGCCCCGGATATCCGCATCATCGAAGTGGAAGCCAGGAGTATTGTCGCTGCCCGGGATGAAAAGCTGACCGAGGACCAGTTCGGCCCCCGCGGCTTGATGGTGACCGAGTTGGGGATCGATGTGCTGGTATGCGGGGCGGTTTCCCGGCCGCTTCATGAACTGTTGTCAGCTTACGGGATTCAAGTGATCCCGTTCGTGGCGGGAGAGTTGGATGAAGTCATCGGTGCCTGGCTGGGGGGGCAAAGCCTGCATACCGTCTTCGCCATGCCGGGCTGCTGCGGACGCTGGCGCGGGAGTGTGATGGGGCGTAAGAGTGAGGAGGTATCGATCATGCAAGGAAAAGGATTCGGATCAGGCAGAGGGTTGGGGGGAGGCGGGCGACAACGGGGAGGGGGCTTGGGATCGAGGTCGGGAGGACGAGGGGCATTCGCTGGGACCAGCTTCTGTGTCTGTCCCCAATGCGGGCATCGGGAACCGCATCAGCGAGGTCAAGCCTGCATCGAGTGTACTTGCCCGAAATGCGGAGTTAAACTGGTAAGAGAATAAAAAAAAACAATTATAAGGAGGCGAACATGCCAAGAGGTGATCGGACGGGGCCCATGGGAATGGGCGCGATGACGGGACGGGGAGCCGGGCTTTGTGCCGGATTCGGCGTCCCTGGATACAGGAATCGGGCTTTCGGAGGTGGTGGATTCGGGCGGGGACGAGGTGCCTGGTCCGGAGGATTTGGCGGCGGTGGCCGTGGCTGGAGAAACCGGTTTTTTGCCAGCGGCATGCCATATCGGCTGGATCCATGGCAGGGGGCGCCGGTGCCCGGTGCTCCGGCCGATCCGGAAAGCGAGAGAAATTTTCTCAACCAGCAGGCCGAAAGTTACCAGAAACAGTTGGAGCAAATCCGCAAACGGTTGGCGGAGATCGAACCTCAGACAGAATCCTGATCATTCATCTGGATTCGACGATATCGCCATCAGCAGGAGATACCAATGATTATCGTATTCACCACTTCCGGGAATGACTTGAGCGCGCCCCTGGACAGCCGGTTCGGACGGGCAGCCAAATTTCTCGTCTATGATACGGAGAGCAAGAAAATCGACATTATCGACAATCGACAAAACCTGAATGCAGCGCAGGGAGCCGGCATTCAGGCGGCAGAAACGGTCGCCAGGCTCGGTGCCGGGGTTCTTGTATCCGGGCATTGCGGCCCCAAGGCATTCAAGGTTCTTCAGGCGGCCAAGGTCAGGGTGTTCCCCTGCGCCGCGGCCACTGTCGCCGAAGCCCTGGCCCAGTACGAATCGGGGGCCCTGCCGGAAGCGACTACCGCCGATGTCGAGGGGCATTGGTAAGGAGAGCGAAATGAAAAATCGTGGCAAAATCAACCTGATCGTCGACCTGCTGATGCTCCTGGCGTTGGCTCTCATCGCCGGCATCGGGTTTCTGATCAAGTACACCCTTCCGCCCGGACGGGAAGTGGTCAAGAGATACGGGATCAACACTGACCTCGTTTTTCTGGGCTGGGACAGGCACCAGTGGGGAGCCTTTCATTTGCTGATCGCATATATCATGTTGGGATTGTTGCTCTTGCACATCGTGCTGCATTGGAAAACCATCCTCTGTCTGGCTCGATCCCTGATTCCCGCTTCCGGGCTGCGCTGGACGATGAGCGGGCTTTTCGGCCTGGTTGTCGCCGCTTTGTTCCTTTTTGCCTTTGTCCTGTCGCCGACGATGGGGGAGAAAAACGATTTTCTCCACCGCAATTCCCGGTTGAAGAGCGAGGCGGTGCAGCAGTCGGTTGTTTCTGGACCGGAATCGGAGCCCGAAGTCGGCCCGGCAGAGGTGGTTGCGGATGAAACCGGGGTCGGTCACGATGAGTCCGCCCACGATAAAGCGAACCGCTCCGGACACGATCATGATGCCCGGGGAGAGGCGGCCCTGACCGGCCGCATGACCCTGGACGAGGCAGCCCGTCAATATGGGATCACCACCGCCGAGGCGAAACGGAGGCTGAGGATTCCCGATCAGGAGTCTTCCCAGGAGACCCTCGGACGCCTGCGGCGGTTGTACGGCTTCACCATGCAGCAAGCGCGGGAGAGGTTGGAGACGAGTCGGTGAGTACGGCTGTCCCCCGCGATCGTGACGCCAGCTTCGAGGATGGGAGCGAAATCGTCTTTCATCCCATCGGACGGATTCATTCCGGTCACACAAAGAGGGACCGCACCCCGATCCAGCCGGTATACGCGTACGGATGTCCCGGGGTGGTCGAAGTCTACCCCAAGTTCGAAGCCGGATTGGCCGACCTGGAAGGGTTTTCCCACCTATTCCTCCTCTACCACTTCGACCGGGCGGGACCGCTGAAATTGACCGTTAAACCGTTCCTGCAGGATCGGGAGCACGGCCTCTTCGCCACCCGGTCTCCGAGCCGGCCCAACGCCATCGGTTTGAGCATTGTGGAACTGATTCGGAGAGAGGGACGGTTCATCCACTGTGACGGCCTCGATATCTTTGACGGGACGCCGCTTCTCGACATCAAACCGGTCGTCTCCCGCTTCGACTCGGTCCATCCGACCCGAAACGGTTGGCAGGATGAAGTAGACGAGGAGACCGCCCGAAAGATAGGCATAAAAAAAGGAGAAAAAGATGGCTGACCCCAAACGAATTGTTGTCATCGGCGGTTCGGCCGCTGGCCCGAAAGCCGCGGCCAAGGCCAGGAGACTGGACGAATCTGCCGATATCACCATCATCCAGAAAGGGCGTGATCTGTCCATGGCCTCATGCGGATATCCGTACTATGTGGGCGGGATGTTCGATGACCGGAACGCCCTTTTATCAACGCCGACCGGGGTGGTGCGAAATCCGGCCTACTATGTCAATGCCAAGAACATCAAGGCCAGGACCCATACCGAAGCATTGACCATCGACCGGGAGAAGAAAACGGTACGTTGCCGGGACCTGGGTACAGGGGATATCGATGATCTTCCCTACGATACCCTCATCGTTGCGACCGGGGCCATTCCCAGCATCCCCCGGGTCCCGGGGTACGACCTGGAGGGGATCACCACCATGCAAACTATGGAAGATGCCGATTATCTCCGGAAAATCCGCGACGGGAAAAAAATCGCCAAGGCGGTGATGATCGGCGGCGGATTGATCGGCATCGAAACCTGTGAAGCTCTGCAACTGGCGGGGATCGAAATTACCGTTATCGAACTTTTGCCACAGTTGTTGACGTTTCTCGACTGGGAGCTGGCAAAGCTGGTCGAATCCCATATCCGTAGCCAGGGTGTAAATGTCATCACCGGCAACGGCCTGGCAGCCTTCTTGGGAGATAATGGCAGGTTGAGCGGGGTCAAACTGGCAAACGGAACGGAACTCCCCTGTGAGTTGGCGGTCGTGGCGGTCGGTGTGAAACCGAACACCGGGATCGCCCGCGCCGCCGGTCTGGCCATCGGAGAGAAGGGCGGCCTGCTGGTCAATGACTATATGCAGACATCCGATCCGTCGATCTATGCGGCGGGGGACTGCGTGGAAATCGACCATCGGATCACCGGCAAGAAAACCCATGCTCCCTACGGAGACCTGGCCAACCTGCAGGGGCGGGTGGCCGGAGAGAACGCGGCTCTGGGGAATGTAGTCCGATTTCCGGGGACAATCCAGACCGGGATATGCAAGATCTTCGAGTACAAGGCAGCCACTACCGGTCTTTCCGAACGAAGCGCCCGGGAGGCGGGATTCGATGTCCTGACCGTGACCAATGCCAGCCTCGATAAACCGGGGTTCATGAATGGCAAGCTGCTGGTCACAAAACTCGTCGTCGAAAAAACCGGAGGGAGGATTCTGGGCGCGCAGTGCATCGGACCTGGAGATGTCTCCCGGCAGGCGGCGCAATGGGCTATGGCCGTCATGGGAAAACTGACGGTCGAGGACCTGGTCAACGCCGACCTTCCCTATGCTCCTCCCTTTTCCCTGGCGATCGATCATTTCATCGCCACCGCCCACCTGATGCAGAACAAGATGAAAGGAAGACTGAAAGGGGTTTCGGCTGCGGAGGTGAAACAAAAAGTTGATGCGAGGCAGAGGTTGTTCTTGTTGGATGTCCGTGGCCCTGATGAGTTCGAATCGGTGCGCTTGGGGATCGGTGAGACCTTGATTCCGCTGGGTGCTTTACGCAAGCGGATGGCGGAAATTCCCGCCGATAAAAATATCGAAATTGTTTGCTTCTGCAAGATTTCCCTGCGCGGTTATGAAGCGGCTTTGATACTGGAGGCCAACGGCTGGAAAAATGTGTGGGTAATGGAGGGAGGCATAGCCGCCTGGCCCTACCCCCGGGAAAAATAGGGAGGATCCGTGCAGAGTGATCTTTCGTTCCGGTTGATGGCGGCTGAATTCCGTCTGCGGGATTGGTGGCGGCCACCCGCAAAGATTCTGCGGGAAGCCGGAGTCCGCCCCATGATGACCGTTCTCGATTTTGGTTGCGGACCGGGAGGGTTTGCACTGGCCGCAGCTCGCCTGGTCGGCCCCCGGGGCCGGGTCTATGCCCTGGACATCAACCCCCTCGCCATTCGCTCCGTATCCCGCGCCTCCGCCAGGAAAGGATACCGGAATATCCATTTGCTTCATGGGGCGAATACCGATAGCCTCGATGATCACAGTGTTGACTTTGCCATTCTTTATGATATTCTACACGGTATCCCCAACCCCGCCCCGATCCTGGGAGAAATTCACCGGGTTCTCAAAGCGGAAGGGGTGCTGTCGGTCAGCGATCATCACTTGAAACAGAATTCACTGCAGAAGATTGTCGAAGACAGTGGTTTTTTCCGATTAGCCGAATGCAACCTCCGGATATGCCAATTCAGGGGAACCGTTTCCGGCAAGGAGGCGATATGATTCTAGCGGTGGCATCCGGCAAAGGCGGTACCGGCAAGACGACGGTGGCCGTCAATCTGGCCAAGACCTTCGTTTCCCCGGTCCAGCTTCTGGATTGTGATGTGGAGGAACCCAACGCCCACCTCTTTCTCCGGGGTGACACGGTCCGGGAAGAGATTGCCACCATCCCCGTTCCGGAAGTCGATCCCGCTCTCTGCGACGGCTGCGGAGAGTGTGGCCGGTTCTGTACCTATCATGCCATTGCTTCGTTCGGTACTCGGGCCATGACGTTTCCCGAAATGTGCCACGGCTGCGGAGGCTGCAAGATGGTCTGCCCGCGTGGGGCGATCCGCGAACGGGAGCACCGGATCGGAGTCGTCGCGACGGTTTTTTCCGGAGCAGTGACGTTGACATTGGGACGGCTCGATATCGGCGCGGCCATGGCCCCGCCGTTGATCCGGGCTGTGAAGAAGCAACTGGATAAAGACCGGCCGGTGATCATCGACGCGCCTCCGGGAACCTCTTGTCCGGTCATCGCCGCGATCCGCGGAGCCGATTTTGTCCTGCTGGTCACGGAGCCGACTCCGTTCGGTCTGCACGATCTCAGCCTGGCGGTGGAGACGGTGCGAGCCCTGGGTATCCCCTTCGGCGTGATCATCAACCGGGCCGGGGCCGGCGACGGTCGGGTGCATGACTATTGTGCTGCGGAAGGCATTCCCATTCTGCTGGAGATCCCCGATGACCGTCGTATCGCCGCAACCTATTCCCGGGGGGAATTGATCGTGGAAGCTCTCCCGGAATACCGGATACTGTTCGCCAAGCTGGCGGAAACGGTAAAAATCTGGATCAATGAATCAAGGAGGGCAACCCATGCCGACTTACGAATATGAGTGTAGCCAATGTGGCTTGCGGTTCGAACGCCGCCAGGGGATCAACGACGATCCGGTTACCCAGTGTCCTGACTGTCAGGGACCGGTGCAACGGGTGATCAGCGGCGGCGCCGGGTTCATCATGAAAGGTACTGAAAAGGGAGACAGACAGGATGGCGATTGCTCATTGGAGAAAACGGGAAAAACTTGCTGCGGTCGCAATGACCGTTGCGGCAAACCGTCGTGCGGATAAGCGGAATGAACGGAAGTAAACCCCGTTTTATCTATGGCCCCGTCCCCTCGCGGCGGCTGGGTCGATCCTTGGGGATCGACCTCGTTCCCTTCAAAACATGTACTTATGATTGCATCTATTGCCAGTTGGGGCGGACGACCGATAAGACTCTGGAACGGAAAGAATACGTTCGGAACGAAGAATTGATCCAGGAGCTGGAGGCTCGGCTGAGCGCCGGAGACCCGGTCGATTATATCAGCCTGGCCGGTTCGGGCGAACCGACTTTACACCGATCTATCGGGGGGTTGATCTCCCGCATCAAGAGCCTGACCGCTACTCCGGTGGCGGTACTGACCAATGGTTCACTGCTCTGGCAGTCAGAGGTCCAGGAGGGGTTGATGGCCGCCGACCTGGTTCTGCCGTCCCTCGATGCCGGAGATTCCTACCTTTTCGGATATGTCAACCGGCCGCACCCTGGTCTTTCCTTCGAACGGATGGTGGAAGGAATCGCCCGTTTCACCAGCCGGTTTTCCGGCGAAGTTTGGCTTGAAGTCCTTTTGCTGTCCGGGGTTACGGAAGAAACCAGCGAGGCCGCCAAGATCGCTTCGTTGATCGATTATATCAAGCCGGCCAGAACCCAGTTGAATACAGTGTGCCGTCCACCGGTAGAGGAGTTCGCTCATCCCGTATCCGGGGAGAGACTCCAGAAATTGCAGGGAATATTTCCCGGAAAGGTCGAAATAATTGCAGATTTCGAGAGAGAACTCGGTTCTGGATCCGCCCTCCTGGAAATCAGGGCAGAGGATATCTTCGCCCTGCTGAACCGGAGGCCCTGCACGGTCGAGGATGTGGCCCGGGGCCTGGGGATGCACCGGTCGGAAGCCGTCAAACACCTCTCGCAATTAACCAATAATGGAGCAGTCAAGACCGCCATCGTCTCCGGACAGTGCTACTATATCGCCAATCCCTCCCGTGAGGACCCGCCCAAGGGGAAGATCGGTGAGTGACACCCCGACTGTTTCCCGGTACCTGAGCGCGATAGCCTCCCCGTTCTGGCAGCAGGTTTACAAAGCTGAACTCGAATACATTCTCGGGCAGTTGACCGATGGGGAGCGGATCCTTTCGGTGGGGTGCGGACCAGCTGTCATCGAGGCCGGCCTGGCCGGGCGGGGATTCGCCATCACCCTGCTCGATTCTTCCGCAGAAATGATGTCCGGAGTTCCCGAGGGAATCCCCGCGGTGGTCGGTGATGCTGAAACGATGGCTTTCCCGGATGCTTCCTTCGATGTGGTGCTGTTCGTGGTTTCTCTGCAATTCATCAAGGATTACCGCCAAGCGGTCGATCAGGCGGTGCGGGTTCTCCGCCCGGGTGGAAAACTCATCGTCCTGTTATTGAATCCGCAATCGGCCTTTTTCCTGGAAAAACGGGGCGACCCCGATTCGGTTGTATCAAAAATCCGTCACCCGGATATTCAGCCTATTACGGTGTTCATTACCAGAAGATTCCGGGTGCAAACCGAATATTTGCTCGGGATATCGGGGGATACCCTCCATGAAACCGTCAACCCGGAGAAAGCGGCTTTGTTCTCGGTCATCGGTGTGAAACCGGAAGAGACGGACGGAATCGAGCCATGAGGGAACTCGTCATCATCAGCGGCAAGGGAGGGACGGGGAAAACCAGCCTGACCGCCTCCTTCGCCGTTCTGGCCGGGAATGCCGTGCTCGTCGATTGCGATGTCGACGCGGCCGATCTTCACCTGCTCCTGTCGCCGCAGGTGGATGAACACCACGAATTCTACAGCGGCCGGGAGGCGATCATCCGCGAGGCGTTGTGCACGGCGTGCGGAACCTGCCTCGATCTCTGCCGCTTCGGCGCGGTCAAATCGGATCACCTTGAGCCGGGAAAGGCTCGATATACCATCGACCCTGTCGGTTGCGAGGGGTGCGGTGTGTGTGTCCGCTTTTGTCCGGCGCAGGCCATCGAGTTTCCCGAACGCCGGTGCGGTGAATGGATGGTTTCGACTACCCGATGCGGCCCGATGGTCCATGCCAGGTTGGGGATCGCCGCTGAAAACTCGGGCAAACTGGTTTCGACCATCCGCCGCGAGGCCCGCCGGATCGCTGGGGAGAAGAATTGCCCGCTCATCCTGGTCGACGGTCCGCCGGGAATCGGCTGTCCGGTCATCGCATCATTGACCGGCGCCACTTTCGTGCTGGCGGTAACCGAGCCGACCGTTTCGGGGGAGCACGATCTGGAACGGGTTCTCTCCCTGACTCGCCATTTCGGTATCCCGGCCGCGGTGTGTGTCAACAAGTGGGATATCAATTCCGCCATGACCGATCGGATCGAATCCCATGCTGAAAAAATGGGAGCGGAAGTCGTGGGCAGAATTCCCTGGGATGGCTCGTTCACCTCTGCTCAGATCGCTGGAAAAACGGCGGTGGAAAATGGAAACGGCCCGATCCGGGATCGATTGACCTCGATATGGGAACAGCTGAATGGTCTGATGGCGAAAGCGGACGGAAGGTAAGATGCCGGAATCGACTCCAGAAAAAATCGAACTGATCGGACTATTGTCGGCGCCGGCGATCCGGAATGCAATCGCCGCAATGGATATTCCTCCCGGGAGCAAAGGACTGGATGCCGGGTGCGGAATCGGAACACATACAGTTTGGTTGGCCGACTCGGTCGGCCCCGCCGGTAAAATTCTGGGCGTGGATTTTTCGCCGGAAAACCTGGGTTGGGCGAAAAAAACCGCAAAGGAGAAAGGGTATCGGACCCGGGTCCGGTTTCTTCACCAGGATCTCCGGAGACTTCATATCCCTGACAATACGGTCGATTGGGCCTGGTGCGCGGATGTGATATGGCCCTTCCCCGGGATGGATCCGTGTGCCGTGCTGGGAGAGCTATGCCGGGTGGTGAAACCGGGAGGTCGGATCGGGATCCTTTTCTGGACGACACAGCTCCTGCTGCCGGGATATCCGGAATTGGAGGCGAGGCTGAATCTGGCTCATGCCCGTACCAACCCCTATTTGCATGACCTCCCCCCCGTTATGCATTTTATGCGAGCTCCCGGCTGGATGAGGTCGGCAAACCTGACCGGAATCGGGATGAAGAGTTTTGTCGCGGAAGTTACACCCCCTTTCTCACGGGAAAAACGTCGGGCCGTACATTCCTGTATGTCCATGTTTTGGGGGGAGTTGGAAACGCATGTCTCAGAGTCGGATTGGTCGTTGTGGCAAAAGCTCGCCGACCCCGAATCACCCGAGTGTATTTATGACCATCCCGATTATTGCGCGTTGATCGTGTATACGTTGTTTCACGCCATCGTTCCAAATAAAACCGGAAAGAGAGATCGGGGGTGTTATACTGAAGCAATCAGAAAGGAGAAATCAACGTGAGTGAGCAAAAAAAACGACTTGGAATTGCGCAAGGCTCCACTGTGGATAAGAAATCCTGTGATTCCTGTCAGGAAAAGGACTGCTCCGCTCTGTCCCGGGGGAGCAACGAAACGGACGAGGAGTACGCCGACCGGAAAAAGCTTCAATCCCGCCTGTGTTGCATCCGGCATAAGATCGTTGTACTCTCCGGGAAAGGCGGCGTGGGCAAGAGCACGGTGGCCGTAAACCTGGCGGTGGCGCTGCGGATGGCCGGAAAACGGGTCGGGTTGCTCGATATCGACATTCATGGCCCCAGCATTCCCACCATGCTGGGCATAGAAGGGGTACCGATTCAAGGGAGCGATGATGGACTCCTGCCGGTCGATCTGGATGGAATGAAGGTCATATCACTGGGGCTCATGTTGCGAAGTCCGGACGAAGCGGTTATCTGGCGCGGACCGATGAAAATGGGGGTGATCAAACAGTTTCTCAAGGACGTCGCCTGGAGGGATCTGGATTTCCTGATCGTCGATTCTCCTCCGGGGACCGGCGATGAACCCCTTTCGGTCTGCCAGCTGATCGGTTCTCTGGATGGAGCGGTTATCGTCACCACCCCGCAAAAAGTGGCGGCGATCGATGTGCGCAAATCGATCACCTTCTGCCGGCAACTTCAGGTGCCGATTCTCGGAGTGGTGGAAAACATGAGCGGCTTCGCCTGTCCCAGATGCGGGGAGGTCACGGCGATCTTCAACTCCGGCGGTGGGCAGCGAATCAGCGCCG
>Ga0209287_10000579_pt1 | contig 21022 bp, 15 predicted proteins | sample PPLLak3cmMay2015_2_FD_187255 | JGI IMG/M metagenome (GOLD analysis project Ga0209287, IMG submission 187255) | Freshwater sediment microbial communities from Prairie Pothole Lake near Jamestown, North Dakota, USA - PPLs Lake P8 Core (1) Depth... | ecosystem: Environmental > Aquatic > Freshwater... | reverse complement strand
GACTGTCGCTCCGCTCATGACCCGGAAGCTGGCTGTTCCGTTGTCCCTCGACGCTCCCGCCGCCGCGGGGCCGGTCCTGGTTGAAATCCGCCTCCGGGCCCGGGCCGGGAATAAAACGATCGAAACGCCGCCGTTTACGGTCGAGCTGAAGGCTGTCCCGCCGTCGGCCCATCACTCCCGCACGTTTTTAAGCGAGATCGACCGGAGCGTTCAGTATTACGGAGTCGTCCCGATAAAAGCGGACGGCCCGGTGGAGCCCGGCCGAAAACCCGCCCTCGTTCTCTCTCTCCATGGGGCGGGCGTCGAGGCCATCGGCCAGGCCCGGGCCTACCAACCGAAAGATTGGACCTATATCATCGCGGCCACCAACCGTCGGCCTTATGGCTTCGATTGGGAGGACTGGGGCCGGTGGGACGCCCTCGAAGTCCTGGCCGAGGCCTCGCGCCTCTTCGGCACGGACCAGGACCGGACGTATCTGACCGGCCATTCCATGGGCGGCCACGGCACCTGGCAGGTCGGGGTCACCTTCCCGGGGCTTTGGGCGGCCATCGCCCCGAGCGCCGGCTGGCACAGCTTCGCTTCCTACGGCGGGGGGGTGACGTTCAAAGATCCTTCGCCGGTCGAACAGGTCCTGACCCGGGCGATGAATCCCAGCGACACAACCGCCCTCTCCCGCAATTTGCTCCACTATGGCGTCTATATCCTTCACGGCGACCAGGACGACAACGTTCCGGTTGCCCAGGCCCGTTATATGCGGAACCTCCTGGGCCAGTTTCATCCCGATTTCGCCTACGATGAGCGGCCCGGAGCCGGCCATTGGTGGGGGAACGAATGCGTCGATTGGCCGCCGCTGTTCGACTTCCTCAAAGCCCGCTCGCGCCAAATCGGAGTCGAGAAGAAGCGGGTCGAGTTCGTCACGGCCGATCCGGGTATTTCCTCGCGTTCGGACTGGGTTGAGATCCTGACCCAGGTCAAGCCGCTGGCCTTCAGCAAGGTCGTGATCGAGCGCGGCGAAAGCGAGAAGGGAATCGCCTTCAAAGGCACGACGGAGAACGCCGGCCGACTCGCGATCGACGTCACGCCCATCGCGGCCGGGACGAAGTGCGTCTTCGAGCTTGACGGCTCGAAAGTGGAAGTCGCCTTCACCGGACGCGACAACCGCGTTTATCTGGAACGCGGCGAAAATGGCTGGCAAGCCGCCGGCCCTCCCGTCCCGATATTTAAAAATCCACGCCGCTCGGGCGGCTTCAAAGACGCCTTCCGCCACGGATTCATTCTGGTTTATGGAACGAAAGGCGATCCGGCCGAAGACGCCCGGGCCTTCAATAAAGCCCGGTTCGATGCTGAGATGTTCTGGGTTCGGGGCAACGGCGGAGCCGAAGTTTTGCCCGATACGGCTTTTAATCCGGAGAAATTCAAGGATCGGAACGTCATCCTCTATGGGAACGCCGAGACGAACGCGGCCTGGCCGCTCCTGCTTGCCGACAGCCCGGTTCAAGTTCGAAATGGCGGAGCGACGGTGGGGGAGACGCGGTACCACGGGGCCGACCTGGCGGCTTACGTCGTCCGTCCGCGCCCGGGGAGCGAAACGGCCTCGGTGGGCGCGGTTGCCTGGAGCGGCCCGGCCGGCTGGACGGCCGCTTCGCCCGGCCAGTATTTCATCTCGGGCTCGGGATTTCCCGACTTCATGCTGTTCACCGCCGAGTCCCTGCGCTCCGGTACGGACGGCGTCCGAGCCATCGGCTGGTTCGGCGTAGACTGGTCGCTCGAACGAGGCGACATCGTCCGCAACAGCGGCCGGATGTAAGTCAACTTGGCATTCAGAGCCCCTTGGAATAAAAGAAAAGCCCGGGTCGCTAGATTTGGAATCTCCCGAAGGCGGGAGGTATTTTCGGCCGAGGGAGATTTCTTGAGCTCTAGCTGGGTAGCTATTCCGCCGGTTATTTCAGCTCGAGAATGCCCTTGACGGCGTCCTTGTGGATCATGAAGTCCATCATTTTCAGCTTCACGTACTCTTCGCTGAAGAAGGAGTAGCCCTTCGGGTCGACATTGAAGGAGCTCGATCCGGAATCCTTGATCAAGTACCAGGTCTTCCCATCCTTCACCTTGGACCCGACGAGATGGATGCCATGGTCGTCCGTCGTGGTTCCGTTTCCGAACCGGAACTGCCGGGCGCTGTCGTCGATGTAGGCGGCCGGGATGTCGAAGGACGGAATCATGTGGACTTTTTTGTCGGCGTTCCGGCCGGGTTCGGAAACGTCTCCGCCGATACTCACGGTATAGCCTTCGGCCACGGCCTTATTGAGGATCTTCATGAAGGTGTCCAGGGGGACGTTGTAATAGTCCTTGCTGTGCCACCAGTTGTCCGGCACTTCGTATTCGACGCCCGGGCCGTAAGGCTGCTGCATATAGGAGAGGACGTCGAGGTAATCGTCGGGATCGATTTTAAGGTAATCGCGGAGGTAGGTCTTGGGCGTGTATTCCTTCCCCTCGACCGTGAATGTCGCGGGAGGCGTGCCGATGTGATGGTCGAGGATGGCCTTGACCGTTTCCAGGGCCGCCGTCTCGTTCCAGGCGTTGGCCGCTTTCAGGCCATCGAGATAGGCCGCCACTTCCTCGATCAGCTTGGAATGGTCGTGGAATTTCTGGCCGGGGAGAAAACCCGAATAGACGTCCCAGGGGACGATCCCGTAGAGCTTCCAATTCCGGGTAACGGCGTTGGCCTCGGAGCCCTCGGCCACGGCCGAATTTCCCCGCTCCCGAATGAATCGCTTGGTCCGCTCGAGGTATTCGTAATAGACGGGAAACACTTCCGACAGGCGGACCTTTTTCTTATGGATGCGGTAGACTTCCGACTCCAAAAACGAGGTGGTCGAGAAACTCCAGCAAGTGTTGGTGTTGCCCTGAGATGTCGGCGGGTTGTGCCAGGCATATCTGAATTCGTCAAGGTCCTTGGGGGCGTCGAAGCCCTCCAGGTCGACGACGAACGATTTGCGCGGGGTCCGGGCGATTTTTCCGAACGCTTCGGTCGCTTTCTGGATCTCGTCCCAGAAGCCCGGCTTGGGAGAGACGAAGATCCCCTTGTCTTTGCTCTTGTCCTGAGCGAGAAGGGCCAAGGGGATGAGCAGCGCCGCGATCAACACGATGCCGATTCTTTTCTGGGTCATACCGCACCTCACGATGTTTCGAAATTCGGGAGAAAAGATGGTATTCCCGTGCTTCCCGAGTGTCAAGAAAATACGATGATATTACGCCGCGGGCGGGAAATCGGCCAATTGGAAGACGTCCTCAACCTTGACTCCGAAGGCCCGGGCGATCTTCAGGCCGGGACAGTCGACGGGCGGTCTCGCCCTGCGCAGCTTCTTCACTTCGCGTTGGGAATGAGGAGGGCGGCTTTCAGCTCCGCCTGCCGGCCGAAATCGATGGCCTCGGCCAGGATCCGGGCGGCCTCCTGCGGGCTGTGGAAGCCGGTTCCATTTTCCGAGAAGACGAAATCCCAGCGAAGCTGGCCGCGCCGGATCAGGGCTTTGGCCTCGGCCAGCTTCTCTTCCGGAAGGCCGGCTTCCTTGGCCTTGACGATGGCGTCCATGGCCGCAAGCAGCGCCGTTTCTGTTTTCCGGAGCAGGCCGGCGGTCTTGTCCTGAATGTCCTTGACCCGGGCTTTCAGCTCCTCCTCGGTTCGCGGATGGCAGGCCTGGCAGGAGGCGGCGATGTTGGTCAAGGGGCTGCGGACCCAGTGGTCCGAGACCTTGACGCTCCCGGTCCGGACGTAGGGCATATGGCAGTCGGCGCAGGCCACGCCGGACTTCGCATGGAGCCCGGAGCCCCACATCTCGAATTCCGGGTGCTGGATTTTGATCATCGCCGCCCCGGTCTCCTTGTTGGTCCAGTCGACGTGGCCGTTCTCGTCATAATAGGCCTCGATCGCCTCGATCGTCCGGCCTTTGGTCCAGGGGAAGGTCAGCTCTTTGTTCTCCCCGTAGAAGTAGTATTCGACGTGGCATTGGGCGCAAACGTATGTCCGCATTTCCTGGCGGGTGGCCTGGCTCAGGTTGACCCCGGCCTCGGCCATGGCTTTCTTGAATGCCGGGCGGGTGATGACGAGGTCCATGGTCTTCGGGTCGTGGCAATCGGCGCAGACCGAACCGTGGCGGAGCTTGGGGGAGAGCTCGTTGTAGGGCATCGCGTTGAATTCATCCCAGCCCATTTCCTTGATGAGCTTCGGGGCCATTCCGCTGTGGCAGTTGGCGCAGGCGCCGGGCTGGTTGAATTCCTTGACCCGGCGGGTCATCTTCTGGTCGGTCAGGGCGAAAAAGTGCCCGCGCTCCTCGTTGTATTCGACGCTGAAGGCATAGCCGGCCCAGAGCCGCTTGGCTGCCGGGATCTCGTCAATCCGGCTGAATGGCTCCGATCCGCCGTAAAACGTCCGGCCGTAGTTCTCCCGGGTCCGGACGAAGGTGTCATACTCGAGCGGGAAGTTTTGGCCCCAGACGGCCGGGTCGATCTCGCCGTCCTTGAGCTCGACGACTTTCAAGGGATATTGATAGGCTTCTTCCCGACGCGCCCGGACGTTGAAAAGCAAGGCCAGGGCGGCGATGATGACCACGGCCGTTCCGAGGAAGGCCGTGCCGTACATGATCACGCTTTTCCGCGAATGCTTGGTTTCCGTCATGGTCTCTTTCCTTGCTTCAATGTCCGGTGTCCCGGTGGCACCGGCTGCAGTCGGCTTCTTCCCCCCGGCTGTTTTTCCGCATTCTCCCGATCACGGGCTCGTGGCAGCGGAAGCAGTTGGCCAGGAGAACCTTCTTGTTGATCGGGCGGATCCGGATCGGCTCGTGGAAGTTGCCGGTCGTGAAGGCCTTTCCGTGGTTGAAGCCGTTCAAGCCCTTGATCGCCCAGTGGCCGATGAAATCTTTCGGCGTATGGCAGTCGTTGCAGGTCGCCACGGCCTTGTGTGAGCCGCGGTTCCAGTCGTCAAAATGGCTCCGCATGATATGGCAGTTCATGCAGGTTTTCGGGTCGTCGGTCAGATAGGAGGCGCCTTGGGCGAAAAAGAAGGTGAATCCGCCGAGCCCGGCGGCGACGCCGGCCAAAACAAAGAACAGGAGGAGAGGCCGTCGCCGGCGGGGCGCGTCCGGTTCGGTTCCGGGCTGGATCCGGTTCATCGGGCTCTCATTTTATCCGGAATGTCCCATTTTTCCAAACGGCGGCCGGCCTTTGGCGAATTCTTTCCGACGAAAAAGATGAGGGAACCTTTTGCCCGGAATCTTCGTCTTATCTGATGAATACCGCGAGGAGGTTTGTTCATGAAAAAAATCGCTTTCTTTATTGCCGTTTTATTCCTCTCGACCCTGGCGTTCTCCGCCCAGGTCGAAAAAAGCCTGAAGCTTTCGGCTGAAGGGATCCGCGAGCTGTCGGTCGACGCCGGGGCGGGGAGCCTGGAAATCGTCGGCGTCGAAGGGCTCTCGGAGATCCAAGTCGAGGCCGAAATCGTCGTCCGGGGCGTCGGCGAAGGCCGGTTGGATGAGTTTCTAAAAGACCACCTTCGTTTCTCCCTCGAGAAGAGCGGCGGGGAAGCCGTCCTCAAAGGTCATTTCGAATTCACCGGGTTCTATCTCCATACTCCCGACGCAACCGTCAACCTCAAGGTCCGCATGCCCAAGACGGTCGACCTTTATGTGGACGACGGGTCGGGCTGGATAACGGTCGAAAACCTTCGGAGCAACGTCCGGATCGACGACGGCTCGGGCGAGCTGACTGTTATGAATATCGAAGGAAATCTTACCGTCGACGACGGCTCGGGCGACATTGAAGCCCGGGATATCACCGGGGACGTCCGGATCGACGACGGCTCGGGATCGATGCGGATCGTCCGGGTCGGAGGAACGGTCACTGTCGACGACGGCTCAGGAAGCATCACCATCGACGATGTGGCCAAAGACGTCGTCTTCGAATCGACGGGCAGCGGCAGCGTCCGGACGGGAAACATCCGCGGCCGGGTCGTCCGCTGACGAAAAAAGACATCTCCCGTTATTTAAGTTTTTTCTCGATCGCCTCGACGGCGGCCTTGGCCTCGGCCGCGAGGTCGGCGTCGTTGAGGAGCGACCTGGCCAGCGTCAGCGCGGCGGGGCAGGCAAACGCCGGCAGGGCCGCCAGGACCATCCGTTTTTCCTCCGGGCGACGGGCCATCTCAACGGCCAGCTTGAGGTCCGAAACGGCATATTCCGGGATCCGGAACTTGCTCAGAGCCGTCATCCGGACGAATCCCCGCAGAGCCAGCAGCCGGTGGGTTTCGTTGAGAGCCGACTTGGCCAAGTCGTAGACATCCTCGACCGGAGCGTCCGTGGGCCAGTCGATGATGGCCCGAACCGCGGCATTGCGGACGGCCGTTTCGGGAACGGCTATTTCCCGTCTTAGGTCGGGGAGAGAGGCGTCATCCCCGATTTTTCCCAGGATCCTGATCAAGCCCGCTTTCCTTCCGGGATCCTTCTCGTCGCGCAACCGGGCCAGGACCATGTCGGACCGGCCGATCGGATCGGCGATCTTCCCGGCCAGGACGGCGGCGGCATTTTCCGTTTCATCCCTTTCGGCTTCGTCTTTGGCCGCGGCCAGGTGATCCAATAATCCCGGAATATCCGAGGGTGTTCCGATCAGCTTGAGGACTTTCAGGGCTTGGATTTTCAGCGGCGCCGACGGGCCGGAAAGCTGGGCCATCAGAGCGCTTTTTGCGGCAAAAATCCGCCGTTCGCCGATAGCCAAAATCAGCTCGGACTTGACCGCTTCGGAAGCTCCCGAGCCCAAGTGGGCAAGGACGGCTTCGTCCGCGTCCCGGCCTTTGATCCGGCTGAGAGTCGACCGAATGGCGGTCTGCTCCTCCCCGGTCGAGCGGACAGCCGCTTCGGCCAGGGCCGGAATGACGGAGGCGTCGCCGACAAACTCCAGGGCTTTTAAGGCGGCAATCCTTTCGTGGACCAGGCCGCTTTGAAGGCGGCCGAGGATCGCCGGCCGGACAAGCTCGCCGGGGTACCCGGATAGGACGGCGATCAGCTTGATCCGGCTGCCGTCGGGAAGGTTGGGAAGCAGAGGCGTCACCTGGCTGATTTCGCCGGCCGGGAATACATCCCGGACCTTGGACAGAGCCGCTTCCTGGACGACTTCGTCCCCGTGCTTGAGAAGATCAAGAAGCGTAGCGCGGGCGTTATTCCCCGACGCGGCGATTGTTAAAATCGCCGCGGCCCGGCGTAGGGAGGAGGCGGGCTTTTCGGCCAGCATGGGGTTGATGATCCGTTCCGGCGCGGCGCTCTGGTCCGGGAGCATCGCTTCGGCGCAGGCCAGGGCGGCCGAAAAGGCGGCCTCTTTTACCGTGGGCTTGGGCGATTTGAACGCTTGAACGAGGGCCCCGGCGGCCGCCGTCCCTCCGATCTTTCCGAGGGCGTAAGCCGCGGCGACGGCCTCTTTCTCATCTTTCGCCGCAAGGATCCGGGCCAGGGGTCCGGCGGCCTCGGCGGTCTTCCGGAACCCGAGCGAAGAGATGATTCCGATGCGGCGTTCGCCGGACGTTTTATCGAGGGCCCGGAGGAGGGCTTGGTCTGCGGCCGGGCCGGCGATGTCTTCGAGGGCGTATCGGGCGGGATCCGACAGGCTTTGATCCATAAGATACCGTTCAAGCGCGGGCACGGAAGCGGCGCTACCGACAAGCCGCAGCTCCCGGCAAACGGCCATTTTGGCCGGAAGCGGGGCCGGCGTTTTCAGGAAATCGAGGAGCTTCGTCTCGGCCGCGGCCCGTCCGGCCGGATCGGGGCGAAGGGCCAGGACGGCGTCCCGGAATTTCCAGTAGGCGGCCGAATCGATATCGGCCTTGAACGAGGCCAGGTTTTTCAGGGCGGCGTCCAGCGGCTTCAGGACGGTTTGAGCGACGGCTGGAGATACTGCGCCGGCCAGGGAAACGAGGAAAGCCGCGGCGAGAGCGACGAAAGATTGGCGCATGTCGTTTTTCATGGGATGGCCTCGTTATTCCGGAAGGACGAACGGTTTGCGGTAGGACCGGCTGAGGAGGCGGCTCGCCTCGGGATCGTTGAGGATCGTTTCGGTCGCCGGGTCCCATTTGATCGTCCGGCCGGTCTCGATGGCGATGACCCCGAGATGGCCGACGCTGGCCGAGCGGTGGGCGGTTTCGGCCGGGGCGATCGTGGCGCCGCGGCTGCGGACGGCCTCGAGGAAGTTTCGGGAATGGTCGCGGCTGCGGGTCAGCTTGATCTCGTTGGGACCGATGACCTCGTGAACAAGGTCGGAGGGCTGAGCTTCGAATCCGCCCCGGTCCACCCAGATCCAGCCGCGCTCGCCAATCCATTTCGTCCCGCTCTGGATCTCGTCGTAACCACCGGCGATGACGAGCGGCGTCCCGTCGGCATAGCGGGCCTCGACCCAGTAGCGGGTCGGGCTGTTATAGATCCCGGTCGTCGGAAACTCGCCCGTGCCTTTAATTTCGACAGGGCCGGTGTGATCGAAGCCCAGACCCCAATGGGCGATGTCGAGGTGATGGCCGATCCAATCCATGAGCTGGCCGCCGCCGAAGTCCATGTTCCAGCGCCAGTTCATGTGAACCCGGGCTTTGCAGTACGGCCAGTAAGGGGCTGGACCGAGCCAGGTGTCGTAATTGAATCCCGCCGGCGGGGCGGTCAGCGCTTCCTGTCCGAATGTCCCGGCGAAATCGTAATGGCCGGAAGGGAGACCGACTTCGACCCGGTGGATCTTGCCGATCCGGCCGTTTCGGACGAGCTCGCAGGCCCGGTGGAAGTTGTCCACCGAGCGCTGCCAGCTTCCGGTCTGCCAGACCCGGCCATAGCGGCGAACCGCTTCGCAGATGGCCCGCCCCTCGGCCAGGCTGTGGGAGAGCGGCTTTTCGCCGTAGACGTCCCAGCCCTTCCGGAGGCAGGAAACGGACAGGATCGCGTGCCACTGGTCGGGGATGGCGAGGGAGATGGCGTCGATATCGGAGCGGAGGAGGAACTCCCGGTAATCCGCATATGTCGCGCAGGCGTTGTTGCCGTAGTGCCGGTTGACGATTGCGGCGGCTTCGGCCAGGTGGTCCTTGTCCAGGTCGCAGACGGCGACCCACTGAACCTCATTTTTCTGGAGAAAGGATCTCATGTTGGACCCGCCCTGCATGCCGAAGCCGACGCCGGCCATGACGATCCGGTCGCTCGGCGGAATGGCGCCGTTTCGGCCCAGGGCCGAAGCCCGGACGATCGAAGGGAAGGCGGCCGCCCCGGCCACGGCCGCGGGCAGGGTCCGGAGGAAGTCGCGGCGGGAAAAACGGGAGGGTGTTCGTTTCATGGAGAGTGTCTCCTTGAAGGGATGGAATATGCTTATATCAGCGGCGTTTTGCCCGGGACGGCGACGGGATCGACCGGATTGGGGCCGAACTCGTATTTGGCCGGGGAGAGGTCGAGCTTGCTGGCGTTCATCGCCCAATCCCAGGAGATCGCCCGCCCGGTGTAGGCGCTCATTCGGCCGATGATCGCGCACATTGTGCTCTCGGCGATCTGCCGGCCTTCGTTGAGCGGCTTTCCCGACCGGATCGAGGCGACGAGGTCGGCGTGCTCCAGGACGTAGGGATTGGGATCCTCGCCCTCGAATTTCCAAGGCTTTTCGCCCTTGATCTCGCCGTAGCCGAACGCGACGCCCTTAGTTCCGACGATCCGCTCCTCGATCCGCTCGGCGCAGCCTTCTGTCTGGCGGCAGTAGCTGGCAACCCGGACGCCGTTGGGATATTCGAATTCGACGGCGAAATGATCGAAAATGTTGCCGTACTCGGGGGCTTTCCGGACTTCCCGGCCGCCCATGGCGACGATGTTTTTCGGCATGGCCCCGATCGCCCAGTTGACGACGTCGATGTTATGGACGTGCTGCTCGACGATGTGGTCGCCCGAAGTCCAGGAGAAGTAGAGCCAATTACGGCACTGCCATTCGATCTCGCTCATCCCGGGCTCTTGAAGCTTGACCCACAAGTCGCCCTGGTTCCAGTAGCACTGGGCCCCGATGATCTCGCCGATCTGTCCGTCCTTGATCCGTTTCATCAGCGCGAGGTAGCTTTTTTGATGGCGGCGCTGGGTTCCGACGACGATGGCCAGGCCTTTTTTGGCGGCCGCTTCCGATGAAGCGATGACCGAGCGGACCCCGACGGGATCCACGGCCACGGGTTTTTCCATGAAGACATGCTTTCCGGCCTCGACCGCGGCCTTCAGGTGGATCGGCCGGAAGCCGGGAGGGGCGGCGGTGACGATGAGGTTTACTTCGGGGAGGGCGCAGACCTTGAGGTGGTTGTCGAATCCGGTGAACCGGCGGTTGGCCGGGACCTTGACCCGGTCGGGGAATTTTTCCATCAGCCGCTTCAAGGACGATTCGACCCGGTCGGGGACGAGATCGCCCAGGGCGACAATCTCAATCCCGGGAGAGGAGGTGAGACAATCGATGGCCGCGCCCGTTCCGCGGCCGCCGCAGCCGATGACGCCGATCCTGAGGGCATCCGATCCCTGGGCGAAGAGACCCAAATTTCCGGGGATGGCCGCAGCCAGCGAAGCGGCGGCGGTGGTCTTGATGAAATCCCGGCGGGTGAGGTTTTTTTCGTCGTTCATGTCGATCTCCTTCTCAAAATTAAAATGCGTCGCAGGCCCGGTAGGCCTCGATCACGGCCCGTTCGCCTTCTTTTCCGGCTTTGCTCTTGCCGTGTTCCATGCAGAGGGCGCCCGTGTAGCCTTTGCCATGGATCCACTTGAACACGTTCTTGTAATTGATCTCGCCGGTGGTCGGCTCCTTGCGCCCGGGGCTGTCGCCGATGTGGAAGGCGGCGATTTCACTCCAGGCCGCCTCGATATTGGGGATGATATTTCCCTCGGAGATCTGCTGATGGTACATGTCGTTGAGAATCTTGCAACAGAAGTCGTTGACCCCCCGGCAGATCTCATAGGCCTGGGGGATTTTAGAAAGGAACAGGCCGGGGTGGTCCTTCGGATTGAGCGGCTCGAGGACGAGCTGGAGGCCGGCCGGATGACAGACCTCCATGCAGGCCCGGAGGTTGTCGATGACGTTGGCCGTCTGGTACTCCCAGGAGAGGCTTTCGTCGAATCGGCCGGGGACGACGAGGGCCTGCTTGCAGCCGGTCCGTTTCATCGTCTCCACGCCCTGCTTCATTTTGTCCAGGAGCATCGTTCGGACGTCCTTGTCCTTGAGAACGAACGTCTTGATCGAGAAATCGGCGTACAGGACGAAGGGACCGAGGATCATGTTGCGCTTGGCCAGCTCCTTGGAGATCAGCTCCTGTTGGGCCGGCGGCCGGCCCATGATCCCGTTGTCGAACATCGCCGTGAAACCCTCGTCGGCGCAGAACTGGATCTGGGCGACGGGGTCGTCGCCGGTATGGGCTTTGAACATCCCGAAGCTCGGGGCGTAGGCCAGCTTGAGTTTGCCCGATTTTCCGGGCGGGGGAGCGGCGGCCTGGCCGCCGGCGAGCGGCCGGTTTGAGGCGGCGATTAAGGGGAGGGAAAAGGCCGCGGCGGCTCCGAGGCCCTGGGAGACGAAGGCGCGTCGTTTCATGGAGGACTCCTCCTCGGCGGGATGTCTCCATGCTTATATCAACGGCTGGAGAAAATCAATCGGGGCGTGTTCCCGACGGGGCGAATCGGGGACGAAAAGGGACGAGATCCAGGTTACGGATAAGCCGGAAGTGCGTTTGATCGCCGGTGCAGAGCGAAAGTCTGTATTCCGCGGCCGTGGCCGCGATCAGGGCCTCGGATCGCTATCGGGATGTTTGTTTACCGATGCTTCGCGTCGTTTGCTTTCCAATTCTTCTCGCACGTTCCTGATATCAAAGAATTTCATTTCTTCATCATTCACGCCGACAAGTTGATCGCCCTTGATGGCGAAGTAGCGAAGGGCCGGAGGATTTTTAACGCTCAACACATAATCAAAATCTTTGACGGTGTAAATATCCCAATATGCGATCTTGTTCTTTAAATCGTTGGCCTTAATGAGAATATAATCGCCAAAGATCATCCCGCATGTCGCTGTCATATATTCACGATCGACGGTTATCGCATAGGTGTCTTTAGCGACTTTCTTCCGGATCGCTTTCGGTTTCTTGTCCGGTCCGTCGATCGTATATTTCGCTAGTCGGAATTCTCCTCCGTCATATATTGCGATATAACCCAAATAAATGGGCAAATCAAAAAAACCATTTTCTCCAAAATAATCCGTCAACGTATTGTCATGGTAAACGATGTTATTCGGTTCGCTCGGATCGATGTATTCTCCGAATGATTTCAACGCCTTCCCGCTGAAGTCGCATAAATGAAACAGATGGCCGCCGGAATAGGAGGGTTGAATGACGATCCCTTGGCGGGTGATGACAAGCTTTCGGGGGATCTGTCCGGCATCGATTCTCATCCTCTCGAGGAATGTTCCGTCGGTTGCGTAGACGTCCAAGGAAGGGCCGGATTGCCCTGCGACATACAGCCGGTCTTTAAAAATTTTCATGTCCTCGACCCGGGAAAATTCACCCGGCCCTTGTCCCATGCCTTTGCCGAAAACGAGGTGACGATAGGGGAGAGCCTTTGCGGGAGAAAATTTGTGAATTTTGTAATTGGCATAATCCAGGGTATAGATATTACCCGGCTCGTCCATCAGGAGAAAAGTCGGACGGAAGACAGGATCCGCTAATGATTCGAAGATGATCGTATCCTTGAGCTGAATCTCGTTTTTACTGAATTCCCGTTTTTTCTTGGACTGCGCGGCAATGCGGGCGTTATTTCCCGCGATAAACGGATCCTTGGAATTAGAAAAGGAATTTCCCGAAATAAGGATTGCGCCCCCGCAGAGCAGTGAGGCCGCGGCAATTAATGAACGTACGATCTTCATATTCCCCTCTCACGATCAAAGATCTCATGATTCTAACAGATTTCTGGATATAATACCGGAACGGACGCAACGCCTTAGGGCGGATGGGTGTTAGATAACCATAGAGAGGTGTGCTATGAAATTAGCAGTTCGCTCGGGTTTTTATCTGATTCTGGCCGCCGGCCTCGTTTTCGGGCTCGTCGGCCATGTCTCCGCCCAGAAGGTTGACACCGTCGACGGCGTCAAAGTCGTCCACAATCCGGCCGCGGGAAAATGGGGGAAAATACCCCCGATCACCCTCCAGCCGGTCCGGGTTATCGGCGATGTCGACACCGAAGACGAAAACGTCGCCTTCAACGGGCCGATCGACCTGGACGTCGACGTCGAAGGCCGGCTCTACGTCCTTGATTCCAGGAACCACCGGATCCAAGTCTTCGACCGTGACGGCAAGTATGTGAAAACCATCGGCCGGCGCGGCCAGGGGCCGGGGGAATTCAACCTGCCGAGTTCGATTTCCTTCGACCCGGCCGGAAACCTGTACGTTGTCGAATCCGGCCCGGGACGCGTCCAGGTCATCGCTCCGGACGGCAAAATCTTGAAAACCCTCAAAATGGAGGAATCGGGCATTTCCAATGCCCATATCCTCTCCTCGGGCCAAATCCTTTCCGCCGGGTCGGGAGGCGCCATCCGAATGATGAGGATTAGGACCGGGGAGACCGGAAAGAATGACGTCCTGCCTCCGCTGGTCAAGGTCTTCGATGCCGAAGGAAAGCCTCTTCGGGAATTTGGAAAGGCAACTGATTTCGGCGAGCTGATGGTCAACGACCGAGCCAACAACACGGTATCCTCGGTCGGGGCTGCGGATCACGTGTTTCTCGTTTTCCCCTATCAGAACCGGATCGATAAATATTCTCCGGACGGAAAGCTCCTTTGGCGGGCCGACCGGGAACTGCCCTATTCGATGGAAATCAAGGGGAAAACGGATATCGACAGGAAGAGCGGAAGCCAGGGTCAGACGATGGTTTCCATCAAGATGCCCCCTCTGATGTCCTGCGCCACCGGCGCGGCCGCCGACGCCAAGGGCCGGCTCTGGGTCGTGACCCTGGCCCGTCAGCTTCGGGAAAATGAGCGGGTCCAGACGTCCATGACGGTCTCCAGCCAGGGCGGGGTGGAGACGTCCAGCGCTAAAACCACCGGCGCGATCGATCTGAGGACGACGGACGCCTTCAAGCTCGAGGTGTATGATGCGGACGGCGTCCTCCTCGGGTCGATTCCCGTCGGGATTTTCGTCGACTCGATGTTCATCAAGGGAGACCGGTTGTTCCTGATCGACCGCGATCGCGGCGTCCAGATCCACGAATTCAAGATCAAGGAATGAGGCACATCCGAGGCGGGCGGCCGCGGGTTTCGATAACCCGGAGAAACCTACTTTAAAAGCGCCTTGACCTCGTCGAGCGTCGCGACCTTGGCGTAGGTCTCTTCCATGGCCGCGAGTACCGCGGCGTGGACCGAGGCCGCCTTGACGGTCGTCGTCTTGAACTTGAGGTCGCGGGTGGCGCAGGCGTCCTCGACAAGGACCACCTTATATCCGGCGTCGGAGGCGAACCTCGTGGCCGCCTCGACGCACATGTGGGTCTGCATCCCGCAGATGACGAGCGTTTTCGCCTGAAGCGTCCGCAGCCGATTGTCGAGGTCGGTCTCCTTGAATGAATTGGCGTAATGCTTGACGACGACGGCTTCGCCCGGAGCCGGGGCGACGTTCTTGTGGATGTCGTACTGGGAGTCGGGTTTCTCCGGTTTCTGTCTCGGCATATGGGCGATGTGGATGACCGGAAATTTTTTCGCCCGGAATGTTTCGAGAAGGGCCTTGGCCTTGAGGCTGGCCGGGATGCTCCCGACCAGCGGAATCCGTCCGCCTTCGAAATAGAAATTCTGGATGTCGATGATCAGCAGGACGGGATTGTCGAGCGCCGCCTGGGGCTCCGGTTTCTGAGGCGGGGGAGTCGTCTGAGCCGTTGCCGCGATTGCGCCAAGCCCGATCATCGCCAGAAACAAACCGTGTCTCAACATGGGCCCTCCAAAAGAATGATCCCCGCCCCCCCCCTTGGGAGAGAGCGGGGATGATGGTTTCAGCGTCTTTGGCGGCGGGGAAACTCCCGGCCGCCGCCGGTCACTTTTTTTCGGGCTGCGGGGGGATCTTGTTGGAGAGGACCAGCTCCCGGAGGTACCAGTCGGGGAAGGTCAGGGACAGGCGCTTCCGTGATTTGACATCGTAGATCCACATCTTGTTGTACTTGACCAGGAGGGCGTCGCCCAGCTTCCACCAAGCGTCGGTCACGGCCTGGACGTTATTCCAGGAATAGTCCGTGAGGAATTTCACGGCCGCGGCCGGATCCTTCTGGTAAAGCTCGAGGGCGGCCTTGTCGATGACCGGCGTCCGCTCGAGAGCCGCGGTCTCGTAGCGTTTCTGGGCTTCCCGGACGTCCTGGATGGCGTGGGCATAGACGGCCTGAGTGTGGAAATCGACATAGTCGAAAGCCCATCGGGTCGATTCCCGGTTGAACTCCCAGTGGTCGCCGATCTGGAAGCCGCGGGGGATCTCGGCCATGGCGTTATATAGCGGCATGAGGCAGGACGTGTCCTGGTTTCCGAAGGCCAGCCAGACGATCCCGCCGATCGGGTCGGGCATCCAGCCGCGGGACTGGGTGATCGTCACGTATTCGGCCCGGTTGACGTTGATGATCCGGGACGTATTGTACGTTTTTCCGTCCAGCTTGAAGCCGTAGGGAAGGAAGTTGGGATTTGAAAACGGGCCGCCCTGAAGACCGCGGGCCGGGTCAAAAATCGTGCCTTCGCATTTGTCGCGAAGGATGGTCATGACGTCCTGGACCGAAAGCTTCTTGTCCGGCTTCACCGAGACGGGGAAATCCATGTTGTTCGTCTCGGGGCCGAGGTTGAGCGACGGGGCGACGAGGTTATAGAAGCGCCACATCCGGACGCGGTTGCCGTTGGTCGAAGCGGCGCTGAGGTCGTTGGGGGAATAAGCCCGCTTGAAGTTGAAGGGCTTGCCGCTCTTGGGATCGTAGAGCTTCTGGTCCACGGCGAAAGAAACAACGTTCGGCGAGAACATGAACATGTCCTTGTTGTTCAGGTCGATTTCGCCGATCCGCGATTCATTCGGGCAGACGGAGACGTGGTCGTCGGGGATGCGTTGGGCGCACCAGACCGCCCCGGGCTTGCCGCTTTCCGGCGTCCAGAGGGCGCCGACGGGCATGATCTCGAACAGCCAGACTTCCTTCGGATCGGCCACGGCCAGCATCTCACCCGAATCGGTGAAGCCATAGCCGAATTTCTCGGCCGCTTCGCCCATGACCTTGATCGCTTCGCGGGCGGTTCCGCCGCGTTCCATGGCCAGCAGGGTCAGCATGGTGATGTCGAACTTCGGCGCGGCCGTGGTGTTTTCGATCTTGGCCACGTTGCCGAGCGTCGACTCCCCGATACTGACCTGTTTGTCGTTCATGTAGCCGAAGCTGCCGTTGATGTAGCCGTACGTGTGCGGCGGCTCGGGGAGCTCCAGGCCGGTAAAGGCGTCGATTTTCACGCGATCCCACTTCAGGCCGAGGTCCGGAGGGGGGGCGTCGAACTGACCGATGTGGTAAATCTTGCGTGTGTCGCCGGGCTTATGATCGGCGGCGGGCACGCGGCGGAAGGTCCAGTCGCAGGTCCCGCAATCGCAGGTGTGGGTCGTGATGACTGAGCCGTCGGTCGAGGCGTTCTTGCCGACCAGGACTACGGTGCAGGCCTCCAGGCGGGGATCGTAGTCCACGCAGGTCGCGCATTCGGCCAGGGCTTGGAGAGCGGCCTGGGCGGTCTGCGTCTTGGGCTGGGCTTGGACGCCGTGTCCGAAGGGCCCGCCGGCCGTCAGCAGGACGGCGGCAACGATGAGGGAATACAAAGCGGTTTTTTTGTTCATGGCTTCCTCCCGGACGGATACTATAACGGAAGGACCTGGGGGAATTCAACTGACCGCTTATTGGGGTCGGACCTCAGTATCTTATTAATTATTAATAACCTAAAGATTATAATTTGATCTAGTAAAAAGATCAGTAATTTCTATGTTGTTTAAATAAAATAAGTTACTGAGGTCCGACCCCAAGAAATCGAGCGCCAAGCCTTAGAAGCTGAAGGTCAGCCCGGCCGAGAGGGTCAGTAAATCGGTCCGCGAATTGCGCGAATCATATAAACCCCAGCCATCGTTTTCGACCAGGTAATGAGCCCGACCGCCCTTGGCGTAACGAACTCCGAGGTCCAGCTCGATCGCGGCGAAGGTCGCTCCGTCCCGGCGGACAAAACGGACGATGGGGAACAGGATGCCGGCTCCCGCCCCGAAAGCAAAGGCCGCGTCCGAGGCGTTGTTGACGCTGAAATCGCCGCTTCCATCGTCGTCCCAGTCGCCGTCCCCGATCCGGGTGTCCGTGCTCAGGATATGCAGCCCGGCGAAGATATCGACGTACGGCCGCAGCCAGCCTCGTTCCGCCTGGAATCGCATGAAAACGTACCAGGCGAGAACGGCGTTGGTCGTCCGGACGTCGACGAGGACGTCCGGCCAGGTCAACCCAAGCCAAGCTTCTCGGTAATCCGTGTCATAGACTCCGAAGGCGAGGGACGTCCCGATTTGAAAGGGAAGCTCCGAGGGGCGGTAGGCGAAAAAGAGCGTCCCGCCCCAGATTGTTTTCCCCAGCTCGTCATTGAATTCCCCCTGCGGCAAAGACGGGCTGAACGACAGCCCGAACTGGAACCGGGAGGGCGCTGCTTCGGCCGCGCCGGCAAGGAGAAGAGCGGTCAATCCGGCCGCAAAGAATATCTTCGTTTTGTGCATGGAGAGTGTTCCCTTCGCGAAGATGATATCTCCGGTCGATCGGCCCGTCAAATCTCTTGGATCGGCCTCCAAAATTTCCTCCCGATTTATCTGTTCCCAATATTTGTCGTATAATCGCCGCACGATGCGGAAAATCTCTCTGCTCTTCGTCTTCGGTTTGTGCGTCCCGGCCGCGGCGGGAATCGTTTCTGCGGCTCAAGGTCCAGGGGAGAAAATCGCCCGGGCCGTGAAAACGAAGGAAACGATTACGATCGACGGGACGATGTCCGAATCCGTCTGGGAGACGGCGCCTGTTCTGGGGGATTTCATCCAATTTGAACCGGACCGCGGCCGCCCGGCGACACTCCGGACCTCCGTCCGAATCCTTTATGACGCCCGGGCCGTCTATTTCGGTTTCGTCTGCGACGATCCGGAATCCGGCCGGATCGCGGCCAGCCAGTCCAAAAGGGACGCCGATCTCAAGGTCGACGATTCGATCGCGATTTACCTGGATACGTTTGGAAACAAACGCAATTGTTATTACTTCATGACCAATTTATCGGGAACTCAGAGCGACGGCCGGATTGCCGATAACGGCTTGACCACCGATTCGACCTGGGACGGTGTTTGGGCGTCGGCGGCCGGACGGACCGATTCCGGCTGGATCGCGGAAATCGCCATCGAGTTCCGGTCGTTGAAATACGATCCCGGCGCTGATTCAACTTGGGGACTGAGCCTTGGCCGGGTCCTTCCCCGCCGGATGGAGTCCTCATTTTGGACCGGCCCCCTGGATTCGCCGTACCGCGTTTCTCAATACGGGCTTTTGACCGGACTTGACTTGGAGAAAGCCGAGGGACGGCTCCAAATCATCCCTCACGTCGTGTCCAAGCTCGAAAAAGGCGCGCCGGCCGAGGCCCAAGCCGGGATTGACGCCCGCTATGCCTTATCTCAAGCCGTTTCCGGAGATCTGACGATCAATCCCGACTTTGCCACCGTTGAGGCCGACCAGGAGCAAGTCAATTTAACCCGCTTCGAAGTCAACCTGGCGGAAAAAAGGAACTTTTTCCTGGAAGGCTCGGAAATCTACCGTCAGCGCATTCAGTTGTTTTATTCGCGGCGGATCGGCGATATTTACGGAGGACTCAAGCTCTATGGAAAATCCGGCGCCTTCGAGTTTTCCGGGTTGACCGTGCAAACCCGGGCCGAAGGAGCGGAGGAGGCGGCGAATTTTTCCGTGATTCGGATCAAAGGCGATGTCCTGAAATCCTCGACGATCGGATTTCTTGCGGCCAATAAAAACGCCACCGGGACGAATCGCGGGACGGCCGGGATCGATGCCTCTCTCAATTTCACCGATTTTTTCAAATTTACCGGACAGCTGGCCCTGTCCTACGGCGACCGAAGGACGGACAATGTCGCGTTCTTCTTGCGGCCGACCTATGATACGGCGACCTTCCATTTCCACGTCCGCTATTCCCAATTGGGAAAATATTTCGGCGACAACGCCAACGCCGTGGGTTTCATCAGCGACGACAATCGCCGCGAGCTCGATTCCGCCCTCGAGAAGACCTTCTGGGCCAAGACCTGGGGGATCGAGCGCGTCAAGTACAAATCGAATTATAACATCTACTGGGGGACGGACGGGACGCGGCGCAGCTGGAAAATCGACGAGGAGCTTCTCTTCGACTTTCAAAACAAGCTGTCCCTTGAAGTCCAGCATCATGAGGAATACAAGCTCTATGAGAAGAGCTTCCGGAACCGGAAGACGGAACTGACGCTCGGCTACAACACCCGGGAATGGCAATCGGTCGAGGTCAATTACGCCTTCGGGCGAAATTTCGACCTCGATTTTCACTTGATCGAAAGCCGTTTGAATGCCACGCTGACTTCGGATCTGTCCCTCGAATACGGGCTGACCAGACTCCTTTTCCGGCCCGACCCCAAAGGCGAGAGCACCTGGATTCACTTCATCCGGGCGACGAATTACTTCACGAAAGACCTGTTTTTCAAGGTCTTTCTGCAGATGAACTCGGTGATTGAAAAAAGATACATCCAGGTTCTTTTCGTTTACCGATTTCAACCGCCGTTCGGGCTCGTCCAACTGGCCTATCAGAAAGGCTCAGCCCTGTTCGGAGAACGAGGCAACCAGGCTTCGATGCTGTTTTTTAAAGTCGCTTATATGTTTTAAAAACGGCGTTCCTTTTTAAAATCCCGGGTCGGTGATCTTTCTCTCCGTCCAGGTTTCGTACTTTTTTAAGCTGGTCGCGGATCTGGGCCGCCTTGCCGACGACGACGAGGACATAATTCTCGGTGGGGATCAGCTTGGACGCGGCTTCCTTGGCCGAAGCCTGGGTCGTCGCTTGGATACCGGCCAGATACTTGTCATAATAATCGAACCCGAGGTTGTAGAAGGCCAAGCGGACTGATCGCGATTCTGAAAGCCATCTTCACGCCCGTCCTGCAAGTTCTGCTTCCAACCATCTTCGAAGAGCTTGACTGCGACAATCCGTTATGTGTTGCTCCACATAACATGTTATCGTAAGTCAGCCGGCGAACGAAATTTTCGGCGGGCCATTTTTTATGGAGGAACTTCGGGCCGCTAGGATAGAGGCTGCGGCTATCCTTGACATCGTGCGAGCCAGGACCTAGGCTAGTTCTAGGTACGAAAGATGAATCCCAGGCTCGACGTCTTTTCATTCCTCAATCTATTCGGCGCGCTGAATGGTTTTTTCTTTGCCGTCATCATCGTCAAAATGCGGAGGGGGAATCCCAAAACCAACCGCTTTGCCGCCCTTTTACTGGTCACGCTGGCCATCATCGCCGGGGGCTCTTTCTGCGCCTATTCCGGATACTTGCGGATCTTTCCGAAGCTGCAAAAAGTCTTCTCCCCCTTTTTATTCGCCATGGGGCCGTTATTTTTCTTCTATGTCCGGTCGCTCCTGCGCGGCGATTCCTCAGACACGAAGACAAAAGCCCTCCACTTCGTTCCGGCTTTCCTGAACGTGATCTACAACATCCCGTTCTATCTCAAAAGCGACGCGGAAAAAGCGGCCCGGCTGGTCTTGGGCATCACCCCATCGGTCCGAGTGATCCGTATCCTGACCTTGATTCATTTCCTGATCTATTTGTCGCTGATTCTGCGCGACATACGCGGATTCCAGGCGGCGGCCAGGGAGCAGTATGCGACTCCCTTCCAGACGAAAGTCCGTTGGATTGTTTACCTGGGCTTGGCCATGGGCACGACGCTCCTGGTCAACATCATCCCCGATC
>Ga0209287_10000578_pt1 | contig 21034 bp, 20 predicted proteins | sample PPLLak3cmMay2015_2_FD_187255 | JGI IMG/M metagenome (GOLD analysis project Ga0209287, IMG submission 187255) | Freshwater sediment microbial communities from Prairie Pothole Lake near Jamestown, North Dakota, USA - PPLs Lake P8 Core (1) Depth... | ecosystem: Environmental > Aquatic > Freshwater... | reverse complement strand
CGTGCCACCACCCATGCCGGCCGTGATGAAGGCCATGTGGGCGCCTTCAAGCGCGGCGCGGATTTCGTCGCGGTGCGATTCCGCCGCCGCCTGCCCGGCTTCCGGCTTGGCGCCGGCGCCCAGACCCGTCTTGCCAAGCGACAGCTTGGACGAGGCGGTATTGCGCTTGAGGGCCTGCGCATCGGTGTTGGCGGCGATGAACTCGACGCCATTCACCCCCTCATGAATCATGTGCTCGATGGCATTGCCACCGGCACCACCGACACCGAACACCTTGATGATCGTGCCGCACTCTTCTTCCTTCTCGATAATTTCAAACATGACTACCTCCTCTGAAAAAACTCTGAAAAACAATCAAAAATTCTTTGAAAACCATGACTTCATGCCATCGAAGACATCCTTCACGCCCTGCTTTTCCTTGATCTTCTGGCCACGCTTGCGCTGCGCCTGCGCCTCGAGCAGCAGGCCGAAGGACGTCGAAAAGCGCGGACTCTGCACGACGTCGGCCAGGCTGCCCGTGTACTTTGGACTGCCAAGGCGGACCGGCATGTGGAAGAGTTCCTCGCCCAGCTCGAGCATGCCCGGCATCACGCTGGCGCCGCCGGTCAGGACGATGCCGGACGACAGCACTTCCTCGAAGCCGGCACGCCGCAGTTCGCTCTGGATCAGTTCATAGAGCTCCTCGACGCGCGGCTGGATGACATCGGCCAGTGCCCGGCGACTCAATTTGCGGCTCGGCCGGTCGTCGACCCCGGCAACCTCCATGGTTTCGGCCTGGTCAGCCAGCTGCGACAGGGCGCAACCGTACTTGCACTTGATATCCTCGGCCTCGCGGGTCGGCGTGCGCAGCGCCATCGCGATGTCGTTGGTGATCTGGTCGCCCGCGATGGGAATCACCGAGGTATGGCGGATGGCGCCCTGCGTCCACACCGCGAGGTCGGTGGTGCCGCCGCCGATGTCGATCAGGCAAACGCCAAGGTCCTTTTCATCTTCGGACAGGACCGCGTAGCTGGAGGCCAGCGGCTGCAGGACGAGATCATTCACTTCCAGCCCGCAGCGCCGCACGCACTTGACGATGTTCTGGGCGGCCGAAACGGCGCCGGTGACGATGTGCGTCTTGACTTCGAGGCGCATGCCGCTCATGCCGATCGGCTCGCGGATGCCATCCTGGCCGTCGATGACGAACTCCTGGGTGAGAATGTGCAGGATTTCCTGATCGGCCGGGATCGGCATCGCCTTGGCCGTCTCGATCACGCGCTCGACGTCGCTGGCGGTGACTTCCTTGTCCTTGATCGCCACCATGCCGTTCGAATTGAAGCTCTTGATGTGGCTGCCGGCGATCCCGGTATACACATCCTTCACCTTGCAATCGGCCATCAGTTCGACCTCCTGCACGACGCGGCTGATGGTATGTACCGTTTCCTCGATGTTGACCACGACGCCCTTCTTCAGGCCGCGCGAATCCTGCGAGCCCATGCCGATGACGTTCAGCCGCCCCTCCTGGTTGATCTCGGCGACCAGCGCGACGATTTTCGACGTCCCGATGTCCAGCCCGACCACAAGATCCTTGTTATCCCTGCTCATAGTCCTACTTTCCCTTCACATCGCCCGCGACTCGCATCGCAAATCCGTTCGGATACCGCAAATCCACCACCGAAGGCCGCGTCGGACGCTTGGCGACCAGCTCCGGGTAGACCTCTATAAACCGTTGCAAACGCGTACCCACCGGTGATTTCTGCTGCTCGCGCCCCATTTCGACGAGCATTCCGTTGTCCAGCTTCAATTGCCACGCCAGACGCGGGGACAGCGTGACCTGCACCGGCTTCTGGTCCAGCGCCTTGAAATTCCCGACGAAATCCCCGTAGCGCTTGAGCACCTCGGGTGCCGTACCCTGCGGACCGTGGAGCAGGGGCAGCCCGATCAGATCCTCGTCCGGCGCCGTGGCGGCGAACACTTCGCCGAAGGTGTTGACCAGTTCGTCCCGCCCCTCGCCCCAACGGGCCGCCGGACGATGCTCCTCGACCTTGACTTCCAGCCGCGCCGGCCAGCCGCGCCGCAATTCGACCTTGCGTATCCAGGGCAGCTTCTCCAGTTCGCCGCGAACCGCTTCCAGGTCGAGGCTGAAGAAGTTGCCTTTCAGCACCGCCGGCAGCGACTGCTCGATTTCCGCCCGCCGCGTATGCTGCAATTCCTGCGCAAATACCACCTGCCGCAACGGCAGGGACGGCACGCGTACCAGCCAGACCAGCGCGACCGCCAGCGACGCGGCTGCGGCCGAGAGGATCAGCAGATCGGCGATGGCATTGAGCAGGCGCGGTTTGTTCCACATTCATCGTCTCAGTCGTTGGCAGCGAGTTCGAGCACGCGGCGCACCAGCGCCGGGTACTCCATGCCTGCCACGCGCGCCGCCATCGGTACCAGCGAGTGGTCGGTCATGCCGGGGGCGGTATTCACTTCGAGGAAGTAGTACTTGCCGTCCTCGTCCATCAGGAAATCAACCCGCCCCCAGCCACGGCCGCCGAGGATGCGGAACGCCTCCAGCGCCCCCTGGCGGATTTCCATTTCCCTGGCTTCCGGCAAGCCGCAGGGGCACAGGTAGCGCGTGTCGTCGCGGTTGTACTTGGCTTCATAGTCGTAGAACTCGGTCGCCGGCTCGATCTTGATGATCGGCAGGGCCACCATGTCAGCGCCGCAGCCGATGATGCCGACCGTGTATTCGCCGCCCATGACGCCTTTTTCGGCGATCACCAGCGGGTCGTATTTCGCCGCCTCGGCGTAGGCTATTTGCAGCGTGTCGCGCTCCTTGACCTTGCTGATGCCGATCGACGAGCCTTCATGCGCCGGCTTGACGAAGATCGGCAGGCCCAGTTCTTCCTCGATGTCGGCGAAATCGGAATCTGCCGTCAGCAGTGCGTATTCCGGGATCGGCAATCCGGCGGCTTGCCACAACAGCTTGGTGCGGAACTTGTCCATGCCCAGCGCCGAGGCCATGACGCCGGAACCGGTGTAGGGAATGTGCATCAGTTCGAGCGCGCCCTGGATCGTGCCGTCTTCGCCGTGGCGACCATGCAGCGCGATGAAGGCGCGGTCGTAGCCTTTCAGCGCATCGAGCGGCTGCTCGGCCGGATCGAAGGGATGGGCGTCGATGCCCTGCCCCTGCAGTGCGGCCAGCACCCGCGAACCGCTATTGAGCGAGACCTCGCGCTCGGCGGAAGTGCCACCGAAAAGGACTGCGACTTTACCGAAACCGCTCATTGCATTTCCACCACTTTTCCGGGCACGGCACCGATCGAACCGGCGCCCATGCACAACACCACGTCGCCGTCGCGGGCGACATCCATGATCGTTTGCGGCAGCGCCGCAATCTCCTCGACGAACACCGGCTCGACCTTGCCGACAACACGCAGCGCCCGGGCCAGCGAACGGCCATCGGCAGCGACGATCGGCGCTTCGCCTGCAGCGTAGATTTCAGCCAGTAAAAGGGTGTCGACCGTGGACAACACCTTGACGAAGTCCTCGAAGCAGTCACGCGTCCGCGTGTAGCGGTGCGGCTGGAAGGCCAGCACCAGCCGGCGGCCGGGGAAGGCGCCGCGGGCGGCGGCCAGCGTCGCCACCATCTCGACCGGGTGGTGACCGTAATCGTCCACCAGCGTGAAGCTGCCACCGGCCGGCAAAGCCACTTCGCCATAACTCTGGAAGCGCCGGCCGACACCCTTGAATTCGGCCAGCGCCTTGACGATGGCGGCATCGGCGACCTGCAATTCGGTCGCCACGGCGATGGCCGCCAGCGCATTGAGCACGTTGTGCAGGCCCGGCGTGTTCAGCGTGATCGCCAGGCGGCTGGTCGTGCCATTGACGCGCACGCAGTCGAAACGCATCTGGCCGTCGACGGCGACGATATTCTCGGCGTAGAAATTGCAGCCCGGCGTCAGTCCGTAGGTGACGATCTGCTTGGCGACCTGCGGCATGATGGCGCGCACGTTCGGATCGTCGGCGCAGAGCACGGCAACGCCGTAGAACGGCAGGCGACTGAGGAAATCGACGAAAGCGTCCTTCAGGCGCTCGAAGTCGTGGCCGTAGGTTTCCATGTGGTCGGCGTCGATGTTGGTGACCACCGAAATCACCGGCGACAGGAACAGGAAGGAGGCGTCGGATTCATCGGCCTCGGCCACCAGGAAATCGCCGCTGCCGAGCCGGGCGTTGGCGCCGGCGGCATTGAGGCGGCCGCCGATGACGAAGGTCGGGTCAATGCCGCCTTCGGCCAGGATGCTGGTCACCAGACTGGTCGTCGTCGTCTTGCCGTGCGTGCCGGCGATGGCGATGCCGCGCTTGAGGCGCATCAGTTCGGCCAGCATCTGGGCGCGCGGCACCACCGGAATCTTGCGCTCACGGGCAGCGACCACTTCCGGGTTGTCGCCCCTGACTGCCGTCGATACCACCACGGCATCGGCCCCGGCAGCATTCTCGGCGGCATGGCCGATCATCACCTTGACGCCCTCGCTTTCGAGGCGACGGGTCGTCGCGCTGGCCGCCAGGTCGGAACCGCTAACCGTGTAGCCGAGGTGAACCAGCACCTCGGCGATGCCGCTCATGCCCGAACCACCGACGCCGACGAAGTGGATGTGTTTGACCTTGTGTTTCATTTCGCACTCTCCGCGCAGATGTTCGCCACTTCTTCGGTGGCATCGGGCTTGGCCAGGCTGCGGGCCTTTTCGGCCATTTCCAGCAGTTGACCGCGGCTGTAGTTGCGGATCAGCGCGATGGCGTCCGGCGTCAGTTCGCCCTGCGGCAGCAGGAAGGCGCCGCCGACATTGACCAGGAATCGGGCATTGCCGGTCTGGTGGTCGTCGACAGCATGCGGGAAAGGCACCAGGATGCTCGCCACACCAGCCGCGGCTAGCTCGGCTACGGTCAACGCCCCGGCACGGCAAATAACCAGATCGGCCCATTCGTAGGCGCCGGCCATGTCCTCGATGAAAGACACGCAATGCGCCGGCACGCCGACCGCCGCGTAATTGGCTTTCAAGGCCTCGATATGCTTTTCGCCGGCCTGATGGACAATCTGCGGCAATTCGTTTTCGCCGAGCAGCGCCATCGCCTGCGGCACCATTTCGTTGAGCGCCTGGGCGCCCAGGCTGCCGCCGATGACCAGCAGATGCAGCGCCCCGGTGCGCCCGGCGAAGCGCTCGGCCGGCGGCGCCATCTTCGCGATTTCGGACCGCACCGGATTGCCGACCCAGGTGCCTTTGGCCAGCACCTCCGGGAAACCGGTCGCAATGCGGTCGGCGACACCGGCCAGCGCGCGGTTAGCTAGTCCGGCCACCGAATTCTGTTCATGGACGACCAGCGGCTTGCCGAGCAGCGCCGCCATCATGCCGCCCGGGAAAGTGATGTAGCCGCCCAAGCCCAGGACGACGTTCGGCTGCACCTGGCGGATGGCCTTCTGCGCCTGCCAGAAGCCGCGCAGCAGATTGAACGGCAGCAGCAGCTTGCGCAGGATGCCCTTGCCGCGCAGCGCGCCGAACTTGACACCGACCATCTCGAAACCGCGCTGCGGCACGAGGCGCGCCTCCATGCCTTGCGGATTGCCCAGCCAGACGACGCGCCAGCCGCGCTCTCGCATTTTTTCAGCGACGGCAAGCGCCGGGAAAATGTGGCCACCGGTACCGCCGGCCATGATCAGGATGGTCCGGCTCATAGCTTGCCACCCCGCATCAGCTGCCTGTTTTCCCAATCCACCCGGAGGAGGATGGCGAGCGCCACACAGTTGGCCAGAATCCCCGAACCACCGAAACTCATCAGCGGCAGGGTCAGGCCCTTGGTCGGCAGCAGGCCCATATTGACGCCCATGTTGATGAAGGACTGGACGCCGATCCAGATGCCGATGCCCATGGCGACCAGCGCCGCGTAGAGGCGGTCGAGTTGCACCGACTGGCGGCCGATGGCAAAGGCGCGCTGGACGACCAGGGCGAACAGCGCGATCACCGCCAGCACACCAAAGAAGCCGAGCTCTTCGGCGATCACCGCGAGCAGGAAGTCGGTATGTGCTTCCGGCAGGTAGAACAGTTTTTCGACGCTGGCGCCAAGGCCGACGCCGAACAGTTCGCCACGGCCGAAGGCGATCAGCGAATGCGACAACTGGTAGCCACGGCCGAAGGCATCGGCCCACGGGTCCATGAAGCCGAATACGCGGTCGCGCCGGTAGGGTGAAACGATGATCAGCACGGCAAACGCCGCCAGCAGCCCGACGATCAGCAGGATAAAAAGGCGGGCCTTGAGGCCGCCGAGGAAGAGGATGCCCATGGCGATCGAGATGATCACGACGAAGGCGCCGAAATCCGGCTCCTTGAGCAGCAACATGCCGACCACGGCCATCGCCCCGAACATCGGCAGGAAGGCCTGCCTGAGATCGTGCATGACGTTGATCTTGCGTACCGTGTAGTCGGCGGCGTAGAGCACGGCGAACAGTTTCATCAGCTCGGACGGCTGCAGATTGACGATCCCCAGCGGCAGCCAGCGACGCGCGCCATTGACATCCTTGCCGATGCCGGGAATCAGCACGATCGCCAGCAGGGCGACGCCGATCATGAACAGGATCGGCGCATAGCGCTGCCAGAGGCTCAGCGGCACCTGGAAAGCGATGCCGGCCGCCATCATGCCGATGACGAGGAAAGCAAGGTGGCGCCACAGATAATAGGTCGGCTGATAGCCGGAGGCACGTCCGGCCTCGGCGATGGCGATCGACGCCGAGTAGACCATCACCATGCCGGTGAACAGCAGCAATAGCACGCTCCACAGCAACGTGTAGTCGATTTCCGGCAACTGGCGGCGCGGCGCGTCGAGGGTGTTGATCATCATGATGACAACCCGTTCACCGCAGCGATGAACGCCTCGGCCCGCTGTGCATAGTTGCGGTACATGTCGAGACTGGCGCAGGCCGGCGACAGCAGCACGCAATCGCCGGCCACGGCCTGGCCAGCCAGCCAGCGAACCGCTTCTTCCATGTCGGCGCAGTGCCGCATCGGCAGGCCGCAAGGGGCAACCGCTGCTTCGATGGCGGCGGCCTCGCGGCCGATCAGCGCCACAGCACGGCCATGCGTTTCGAGCGCGGGCCGCAGCGGACTAAAATCCTGACCCTTGCCTTCGCCGCCGAGCACGATGGCGACCTTGCGCCCCATGCCCTCGATGGCGGCGAGGGTTGCCCCGACGTTGGTTCCCTTCGAGTCGTCGATATAACTGACACCGGCGATCTCGGCGACCCTCTCGACGCGGTGCGGCAGTCCGGTGAACGATTGGAGCGGCGCGACCAGCCGTGCCGGCGCGACGCCGACCGCTTCGCACAAGGCCAGCGCTGCCATTGCATTGGCGGCATTGTGCAAACCGGACAATTTCAGCGCGTCGACCGCGACCAGCACTTCCTTGCCCCGGCAGATGGCGCCGCCGGAGAGGCCGTAATCAACGCCTCGGGGCGCCGGATTGAGGCCGAAGGTGACCATCGTCCGGCCGCATCGCCCGTTGGCCATCGACCAGTCGTCGTCGCGATTGAGCACCATGACGCCCTTGCCCTGGAAGACGCGCGACTTGGCGGCGGCGTAATTGGCCAGCTCGCCCGCGTAGCGATCGAGATGATCTTCCGAGACATTGAGCACCGTCGCCGCCTCGGCATTCAGGTGATGCGTCGTTTCGAGCTGGAAGCTGGAGAGCTCGACCACCCAGACCTGCGGCAAGCGATTAGCATCCAGCGCATCCATCAGCGCATCGAGCGCCGACGGCGAGATGTTGCCGCAGGCGATGGCCGGCACCCCGGCGCCGTTCAGCAGATAGGCGGCCAGCGCGGTGGTCGTCGTCTTGCCGTTGCTGCCGGTGATGGCGATGATCTGCGAGCCGGGCACCCGCTCGCGGACGCCGGCGGCGAACAGTTCGATTTCCGAGACGATCGGGGTGTTGACCGCGGCAGCCTCGAGCGTGGCCAACGGCACGCCAGGCGACAGGACAATCAGGTCATGGCCGGCGAAAGTCGCGGCGGCGAACGGCCCGGCGATCACTTCGGCCGCCGGCGCGACGCTGGCCAGCGCGTCGCGGTTCGGCGGGTTGTCGCGCGAATCGGCGACGCGGACGAACGCGCCCTGGCGCTGCAGCCACTTGGCCATCGCCAGTCCGGACTCGCCGAGCCCGACCACGAGAACGCGTTTGCCCTTGAGTTCCATCAGCGCAATTTCAAAGAAGAGAGCCCGATCAACACGAGCATGATGGTGATGATCCAGAAGCGGACGACGACCTGCGTTTCCTTCCAGCCGGTCTGTTCGAAGTGGTGGTGCAGCGGCGCCATGCGCAGGATGCGCCGGCCCTCGCCGAAGCGCCGCTTGGTGTATTTGAAGTACGAGACCTGCAGCATCACCGACAGCGTCTCGACCACGAAGACACCGCCCATGATGACCAGCACAATTTCCTGGCGGATGATCACGGCGACGGTGCCGAGCGCCGCGCCGAGCGCCAGCGCGCCGACATCGCCCATGAAGACCTCGGCCGGGTAGGCGTTGAACCACAGGAAGCCGAGTCCCGCCCCGGCGATGGCGCCGAGCAGGATGCACAATTCCCCGGCCCCCGGCACATAGGGAATCAGCAAGTATTTGGCGAGGACGGCATGGCCGGTGACGTAGGCAAAAATGGCGAAAGCCCCGGCGATCATTACCGTCGGCATGATCGCCAGCCCGTCGAGGCCGTCGGTCAGGTTGACCGCGTTGCTGGTGCCGACGATGACGAAGTAGGTCAGCGTGATGAAGCCGATGATCCCTAGCGGATAGGCGACGGTCTTGAAGAAGGGCACGATCAGCTCAGTCTGTGCCGGAGAACTGGCCGAGAAGGCGATGAACAATGCCGCACCGACGCCGAGCACGGACTGCCAGAAGAACTTCCAGCGACTGGCCAGGCCGTTCGGGTCGCGATAGACCACCTTCTTCCAGTCGTCGTACCAGCCGACGATGCCGAAACCCAGGGTGACCACCAGTACCGTCCACACGTACTTGTTGGTCAGGTCGCCCCAGAGCAGCGTCGTGATGCCGATGGCGATCAGGATCAGCACGCCGCCCATGGTCGGCGTCCCGGATTTGACGAGATGGGTCTGCGGCCCGTCGCTACGCACTGCCTGGCCGATCTTCTTCTCGGCCAGCCAGCGGATGACGCGCGGACCGGCGGCGAACGAGATCAGCAGCGCCGTCATCGCCGCCAGCACAGTCCGCAGCGTGATGTAGTTGAAGACGTTGAAGAAACGAATGTCCTGGGCGAGCCATTGGGTCAGGGCCAGCAGCATCAGTTTTTCTCCCCGGAGACGATGGCATCCGCCACCCGTTCCATCTTCATGAAGCGCGAACCTTTCACCAGCACCGTGGTTTCGGGCCCCAATTCCTTGTTGACCGCAGCAATCAGCTTGTCGATATCGGAGAAGTGCCGGGCGCCCTCGCCGAAGTTGCGCACCGCTTGCTGGCAGGCATCGCCGATGCCGAACAGCAGATCGACCCCCTGGCTCTTGGCATAGCCGCCGATTTCGTCGTGATACTGGCCGCTGGCCTCGCCGATTTCGCCCATGTCGCCGAGAACCAGGATCTTGCGGCCGATGGTCGCGGCAAGCACCTCGATGCCGGCGCGCACCGAATCCGGATTGGCGTTGTAGGTATCGTCGAGCACCACCGCGCCATCGCGGCCGGCGCGCACCTGCAGCCGTCCCTTGATGCCGGCGAAACGCTCAAGACCGGCGATTACCGCAGCCAGCGGGATGCCGGCGGCGAGGCAGGCGGCGGCCGCCGCGACGGCATTGCGGGCGTTGTGGCGACCGGGCACGGCGATGCGAATTTCTGCGATACCCTCCGGCGCCGTCAGAATCACGCGCGTCTCCAGTCCGTGCTGATGAACGACTGCGCGCACATCGGCAGCCTGCTCGATCCCAAAGCTGTGCACCGCATGGCCTCTTGCCATGCGCTGCCAGAGCGCCGCGTAACGGTCGTCGGCATTGACCACGGCGACGCCCCCCGCCGCCAGGCCGCCAAAAATGCTGCCCTTCTCGCGCGCCACCTCATCCAGATCACCCATGCCCTCGAGGTGGGCACGCTGGGCGTTGGTTACCACGGCCACCGTCGGCGCGCCGATCTTCGCCAGGTAGGCGATCTCGCCAGAATGATTCATGCCCATTTCGATAACTGCAGCGCGATGGCCGGCGTTCAAGCCGAGCAGCGTCAGCGGCAGGCCGATGTCGTTGTTCAAATTGCCGCGCGTGGCGAGCACGGCGTCGCCGAATTGCGCCTGGAGAATGGCGGCGATCATTTCCTTGGTCGTCGTCTTGCCGTTCGAACCGGTGACGGCGATCACCGGAATTGCAAAGCGGGCGCGCCAGGCGGCAGCCAGCTTGCCGAGGGCGATCCGCGTGTCGTCGACGACCAGCGCCGGTACACCGGCCGGCACCCGCGCCGCGTCGCTCACCAGCAGGGCGGTGGCGCCAGCGGCGATGGCCTGGTCGAGAAAATCATGGGCATCGAAACGTTCGCCACGCAGCGCGACGAACAATTGCCCGGTAGCGATGGCGCGCGTATCGGTCGACACGCCGGCGATCGCCAGGTCAGCCCCGACAACCCGGCCGCCGATGGCGTGTTGAATATCGGAGAGCAGCCAGTTCATCACGCCACCTCCCGCTTGCCCTGACGGCGCAGATCGAGTGCGTTCCGCGCCTGTTCGAGATCGGAGAAAGGCATCCGCACCCCGGCGCTTTCCTGATAGGCCTCGTGCCCCTTGCCGGCGAGCAGCACGACATCAGCGTCCGCGGCGCTGGCGATGGCGCGGCGGATGGCCAGCGTCCGGTCGACTTCCGATTCGGCCTGTGCCGCCCCCGCCTTGATCTCGGCGATGATCTGCGCCGGATCCTCGCTACGCGGATTGTCGCTGGTCAGCAGCGCCTGATCGGCGAGCCGTGCCGCAACCTCGCCCATTTGCGGCCGCTTGCCCTTGTCGCGGTCGCCGCCGCAGCCGAAGACGACGCACAGCCGCCCGCCGCGCTCGTCAGCGACGCCGCGCAGCGTGACCAGGACATTCTCGAGCGCATCCGGGGTATGCGCATAATCAACAACCACCAGCGGTTCGCCGACGCCGCCCAGGCGTTCCATGCGTCCAGCCGGCGGCTTCAGTCCGGCCAGCCGGTGGGCGACCTCGGCAACCCCGACGCCGGCATCATGCAGCACCGCGGCAACCGCCAGCAGATTGGAGATGTTGTAGCGCCCGAGCAGCGCGGTGTCGACATTGGCCCCGCCATCCGGCAGAACAAGGCGGAAACGTTGGCCCAGCGGCGTGGCAACCAGCTGTTCGGCGCGCACCGCGCCGGCCCCGCCAATACCGTAGCCGAGCACCGAACTGGCCGTCGTTTCGGCGCTCAGCCGGCGACCGAGCGCATCGTCGAGATTGACGATCGCCGTGCGCAACCCGGGCCAGGCGAAGAGTTTTTCCTTCGCCGTCGCATAGGCCGCCATGCTGCCGTGGTAGTCGAGATGGTCGCGGGTGAAATTGGTGAACACCGCGACATCGACGCGAGCGCCGTTCATGCGCCCCTCCGCGATGCCGATCGAGCTGGCTTCGAGGGCGCAGGCCTCAGCATCGGCCTGACGAAAATCAGCCAGCAAGCGCATCAGCGTCGTCGCTTCCGGCGTTGTAAAGCCGGTCTCGACGAACGCTCCGGGAAAACCGGCCCCCAGGGTGCCTATCAACGCGCAGCGGCGCCCAAGGGCATGGGCGATGAACTGGCTGACCGTCGTCTTGCCGTTGGTCCCGGTGATAGCGATCAGCGAAAGGCTCGCGCTCGGCTCGCCGCAAACCAGATGCGCCAGCGGGCCGGCCAGGGCGCGCAGGCCATCGACCTGCAGGTTGGCTGCGGCCCACGCCGGATTCCAGGCAAAGTCGCCACCCGCCTGCCAAATCACGGCGATCGCACCCTGCGCGATCGCGTCGGGAATGAAGCGACGACCATCGGCCAAGTCGCCCGGATAGGCAAGGAAGATGTCGCCAGGCCGTACCTGGCGGCTATCGTCAGCCACACCCGTTGGGGCGATGCCCAGCGCTCCCAAGCGTTCGAGAATTTCCCGCGGCGCGCTCACAGTCGCCCCTTTCCTGCCGCTGCATCGGCCACCTGCAATGGTGCATCTGGCGAAACTCCCAGGGTACGCAGCGAAGCACCCATCACCTGAGAGAACACCGGCGCTGCCACGGCGCCTCCGTAGTGCTGGCCGGCTCCGGGTTCATCGATCATCACCGCCACGATCAGGCGTGGATCGGAAATTGGCGCGAAACCAACGAAGGCCGACACATATTTGTTGGCATAGGCGCCATCGACCAACTTGTGTGCGGTACCCGTTTTCCCACCGACTCGGTAGCCCGGCACGCGCGCCTTGGGCGCCGTCCCTTCGGGACCGGCGGCCATTTCCAGCATCACGCGCATTTCCCGCGCCGTTTGGGCTGAAAACACAGGCACGCCATGCACGACAGGCTGGTCGACCTTGAGCAACGACAGCGGAATCAGGTCGCCGTCGCGCGCGAACACCGAGTAGGCGCGCGCCAGCTGAATCAGGCTCACCGAGATGCCGTGGCCATAGGACATCGTCGCCTGTTCGATCGGCCGCCATTTTTTCCAAGGCCGCAGACGGCCGGTGACTTCGCCCGGAAATCCGAGTTGCGGCACCTGCCCGAAGCCGATGGAGTCGAACATCTGCCACATCTCCTGCGGCGGAATGGTCAGCGCCATCTTGGTGACGCCGACGTTGGACGACTTCTGGATCACCTGTGCCACGCTCAGTGCTCCGTGCGGATGGGCGTCAGAGATCGTCGCACTGCCAATGGTCAATCGCCCCGGCGCGCAATTGATCACGGTGTCGGGACGGAACTTGCCCATTTCCATGGCCAGCGCTGCGGTGAACGGCTTCAGCGTGGATCCCGGCTCGAAGGTATCGGTAAATGCCCGATTGCGCAGCTGAGCGCCTGAGAGGCTTTCTCGGTTGTTCGGGTTGTAGGTTGGCCAGTTCGCCAGCGCCAGCACCTCCCCGGTCTGGGCGTCGAGCACCACGACGCCGCCGGCCTTGGCCTTGTGCATCTCGACAGCCGCCTTGAGCTGACTGAAGGCGATGTACTGGATCTTCGAATCGAGCGCCAAGCGGATTTCCTTGCCATCCTGCGGCGGCTTCAGCGCCCCGACATCCTCGATGATGTTGCCGCGGCGATCGCGGATCACGGTCCGGCTGCCGGGACGCCCGAGCAGGCTCGGCTGGAAGGCCAGCTCGACGCCTTCGAGCCCCTTGTCGTCGACGCCCGTGAAGCCGACGATGTGCGCCGTCATGTCGCCGGTCGGGTAATAGCGGCGGTATTCCTTTTCCTGATGCACGCCCGGCAGCTTCAGCCCGGCAATACGCTCCGCAGTCTCCGGCGGCACCTGCCGCTTGACGAAAACGAAGGTCTTGTCAGGCGCGATCTTGCCATCCAGTTCGCGCGTCCCCATGTCGAGCAGCGCGGCCAACTGCTTCTTCTGCTCGCCGGACATGGTGCGCGCATCGCCCGGAATCGCCCAAATCGTCTTCATCGGCGTCGACACGGCCAGCATGTCGCCATTGCGGTCGGTGATCTTGCCGCGGGAAGCCGAGATTTCCAGATCCCGCAGGTAGCGCGACTCGCCCTTCCCCTGCAGGAAATCGTTGTTGACGACCTGCAGGTAAAAACTGCGCCCGACCAGCGCCGCGAAGGCAAGCATCAGCAGCAGCCCGACGGTGCGCGAGCGCCAGCCCTGCAAGGCAAGCTGCAATACCGGGCTCTCGGCGAAGCGGTGACCGCGCTGCGGGCGGCGCCGAACGACCATCAGCGCCCCCCTTTCTTCAGCGCCGGCTTCGCTGGCGGGTTGTCAACGACCCGGCCAACGGCATCCGGGGTCACCATGTGCAACCGGTCACGGGCGATCTTCTCGATCCGCGGGTGGGTCGCCCAGGTGGATAGTTCAAGCTGCAACTGCCCGTATTCGATATCCAGTTGCCGTACCCGCTCCTGCTCGCCCTCGAGCGCCTGGAAAAGTTTGCGTGCCCGGTGCTGGGAGGTCACTGCACCCAGCGCGCAAACAACGACGATCAGCAGAAGGAGCATGTTGAAGCGAACCATCAGATTTTTTCAGCCACCCGCATCACCGCGCTGCGCGCCCGCGGATTGGCGGCAACTTCGGCGGCGGAGGCCTTCACCGCCTTGCCGACCAGACGCAGCTTCGGCTTCGGCAACTGGTCGGCACGCAACGGCAGGCCCTTCGGCAGATCGTCGGCGATCGACTGGTCGCGCATGAAGTTCTTGACGATGCGGTCCTCCAGCGAATGGAAGGAAATCACCACCAGGCGCCCGCCCGGTTTCAGCAATTCGAGCGCCTGCGGCAGCGCTATCGCCAGTTGGCCGAGCTCCTGATTGGTATGAATCCGTAAAGCTTGAAAGCTGCGCGTCGCCGCGTCCTGCCCTGGTTCACGGGTGCGCACGGTCGCGCGTACAAGCGCCGCAAACTGGCCTGTTGTGACAATTGGCTGTTCGAGTCGAGCAGCCACAACCTTCTTTGCAATCTGGAAAGCAAACCGTTCTTCGCCATAATCCCTGATGACCTCCGTAATTTCCCTGATTTCAGCCCGCGCCAGCCACTCGGCCGCCGTCTCCCCCTGCGTCGTGTCCATGCGCATGTCGAGCGGTGCGTCATGGCGAAAACTGAAGCCGCGTTCGCCGTCGTCGATCTGCGGCGACGACACGCCGATATCGAACAGGATCCCGTCGACGTCATTCACGCCCGCCGCGCGCGCCGCCTCGGCGATCTCGCTGAAGGCGCGATGAACCAAGCGAAAGCGCGGATCGTTGATGGCGCGCCCGGCGCTAATCGCCTCCGGGTCGCGGTCGACCGCGATCAGACGGCCATTTTCATTGAGCGCGGCAAGAATGCGGTGGCTGTGGCCACCGCGTCCGAAGGTGGCATCCAGATAAACCCCGTCGGCTTTGATCGCCAGGGCTCCGACCGCCTCTTCGAGCAGCACCGTCACATGGGCGGCACTGCGTGTCACAGCACCAGATCCCCGAGGCCGGGCGGCAAATCGCCAAGTAACGCTTCCGCCGCCAGATCGTTCTGCTGTTTCCAGCCCGCTTCGCTCCAGATTTCGAAATGCGAGCCCATGCCGACCAGAAAGACAGTTTTCTGGAACTGCGCGTATTCACGTAGCTCCGGGGCGACCAGGAGTCGCCCGGCGGAGTCGAGTCCTTCGGTACGGGCGTTACCGACCAGCACCCGCTTGATCGAAGCGGCACGCGGATCGAGGCTGGACGCCTTGAGAACCTGATCGCGGATCGGCTGCCAGGCCGGCGACGGGTAGAGCAGCAGACAGCGGTGCGGATGCGCGGTCAGGACCAGCGAACCCTCGGCGGCTGCAAGCAGGGTCTCGCGATGCCTTGCCGGTATGGCAAGTCGCCCCTTTGCATCCAGATTGAGCGCCGCAGCTCCCTCGAACATTACTGCCACACCCCCTGTTTACCCACTTTTCGACACGTTTCTCCACTTTAAGACATGAATCTGGTGCCGTCAATAGAAAAATCGGGATTTTTTTCATACACAACAAGGACTTAGAAGCACTTTTTAGTACGATTTTATGGAAAAAATATCGTTAAAAATCAATGGTCAAAAAACGTCTCTTAAAGTGACTTGTAAGAAGCAGGGCAATACAGCACTCTCACAGCCGGGCATGCCGGCGTGGTGAAACGTGATGGTGATTTTTTTGGCGGCGACCAAAGGTCGGCCATGCCAGGTCGGCGACCTGGATCAGCGGCCCGCTATACGCGGCGCGGGCATCCCATGCAACAGCACGGGAGACGCGGCCCTCCCGCCGGGAAGGCCGTCATTCATCGCTGCGACTACTTCAACTGGCTCAGCTTCTGCTCGATCTTCGGCAACGGCATCGCCCCCGGAACGCGCTCGCCATCAGCGAAGAAGATGGTCGGGGTGCCGCTGATGCTGAGGCGCCGACCGAATTCCTGGTTCTTGGTAATGGCCGAGGTATCGCAATCATCCTTGCCGGCCGGCGCGCGCCCCTCGACCATCCAGTCGTTCCACGCCTTGGAGCGGTCGGCGGAGCACCAGATCTGTTTCGACTTCTTGATCGAGTCCTCGGACAAAATGGGCAACAGGAAAGTGTAGACCGTGACGTTGTCCAGCTTCAACAGATCCTTGGCCAGGCGCTTGCAGTAACCGCAATTGGGATCCTCGAAGGTCGCAATGACGCGCTTGCCGTCGCCGCGCACCTGCTTGATGGCGCGTTCAAACGGCAATTCGGAGAACTTGATCGCGGTCAGCTTCCGCATGCGCTCCTCGGTGAGATTCTTCATCGTCTTGCCTTCGATCAACTGGCCACCAGCAATGAAGGCGGTCATTTTCTCGTCGGTGTAGAGAATGTTGCCGTCGGCATAGATCTCGTAAAGTCCGAGATAACCCGACTTGGTCACGCTTTCCACCTTGGCGCCGAGCTTGGCCTCCATGGCCTTCTTTATTTCCGCCTCATCGGCGTTCGCCGTCGCGACAAAAAGCGAGGCGAGCGCCAGCGGCAGCAGTTTTTTCAACATTCAAATCTCCTAGAAGGCGCCCAGCGCGTAGCGCACCAGAGCATTTTTGACAAATGGTAATCCGTTGGTAAGGTTCAGCCCGAGATTGCGCAGGCCGCGCAGACCGGGCGGCGACATCCTGAACAGCCGGTGCAGACCGTCGGTAGTCGTCTGCATCAACGCGGTCTCCTCGCGGCGCGCGCGCTGGTAGCGCTGCAGCAGGCGCTGGTCACCGATATCGCGCCACGGTTCGACGCCGGCCAGCAACGTCGCGAGTTCGCTGGCATCCTGGAAGCCGAGATTGATCCCATGGCCGGAAAGCGGATGGATGCCATGCGCCGCATCGCCGATCAGCGCCAGGCGCGGCGCGACGGTTTGCGGAACGCGGATGAGGCGCAACGGAAACGCAGTCGGCGGGGTAAGCAGTTCGAGCCGTCCGAGAGTCTGGCCGCCAGCCTCGGCAACGCGCTCGCAGAAAACTTCGCCAGGCAGGGTGCAGAGTTCATCGGCATGGTCATCCGATATTGACCAGACGATGGAAATGCGGTTCCCCGGCAGCGGCAGATAGGCCAGCACGCCAGCGTCGGAGAACCACTGATAGGCGATGTTGCGGTGCTGCCTTTCGGTCGTCAGGTTGGCGACCACGCCTTTTTCGCCATACGGCGTATCGATCGCCGCCAGGCCGGCGCTCTGGCGCACCCAGGAATCACGCCCGTCGGCCCCGACCAGCAGGCGGCCTGACAGCGCGCTCCCATCGGTCAGCACGAGAGTAACGGAATCCGCGGCGAAATCCAGGCGCTCGCAAGCGGCCGGGCAAAACAGCGTCAGATTGCCCTGGCGCTTGGCGCTCTCCCAGAACTCGCAGGCCATCAGCGACGATTCAAGTATCCAGCCAAGTTCGGGAACGCCGGCATCGTAGGCCGAAAAGGCCAGGCGGCCACCGGCATCGCCATGCACATCCATGGCGCGGATCGGTGAAATGCGCTCGCCATCGAGATGCCGCCAGACGCCGATCCGCTCGAGGAAGGCAGCGTTGGCCGGACTGACGGCATAGACACGCGCATCCCAGCCATCCGGGCGGCGCGGCGGTTGTTGCTCGACCAGCGCAATACGCAAAGGCGTATCGCGCAGGGCAATGGCGAGGCTGGCACCGGCAAGTCCGCCGCCGACGATGATCAGGTCAAACTGCTGCATTGCGGCGATTAGCCGTGTCGGTCCACGCGGGGCAAGGCTCAGACCGGATTGCCTGTCGGCTTGTTGGGACGCGGCCGGCGATTGTTGTTGTTGCTGCGCGGCCGATGCTTCTTGGGCTGCCCGGATGGCTTGTTGTGGCCCATGCCGCCACCACCACCGCCCGGAATGCCGCCGTGCTCGGCAGCCGAGACGCGGTTGCCCGGTGCGAGCTGGATTTCCAGCTCGACGATTTCATCCCACTGCTCGTCGGTTCTGTCCCGCTCGGGGATGGACAACAACTCGCGCAGACGACGCTTGTTGTCGTTGGCTGGCGCCACCGGCTGCTGGATGAGGGGAGGATTTTCTGGATTCTGATCGTTCATTGCAAACCAAAAAGGCGGAACCCGTTGGTCACGGGCCCCGCGTTGGGTAAGGCCGCTTACTTCTTCTTGGCAGCGGCTTTCTTCGGAGCGACAGCAGCCTTGAAGGCAGTACCGGCGGTAAATTTTGGCACCGTGGTCGCCGCAATCTTCAGCGTGGCGCCGGTCTTGGGATTCTTGCCGGTGCGCGCAGCGCGCTTGGCCGACTTGAAGGTGCCGAAACCAACCAGCGTGACTGATTCCCCTTTCGACACCGTCTTGACGACAGCGCCGATAATGGCCGACAGTGCCTTGTCGGCAGCAGCCTTGGTGATACCAGCTTCTTGTGCAGCAACTTCGACCAACTCGGATTTATTCATCTAAGTGCCTCCTGTTAACAACTTAGGTTTAAGAGAACTGGCCGTTGGCACGGCAGCACGTCAAAAGTAGCACATTTTCCTGGCAAGTGCCGATGCCAGCAGGGATATTTGATGCCAGCGCCCTTAATTTGTGCCTTTCGCACACGTCGACCGCGCTCCACGTGGCCCGAGGCCACGTCGGGAAGTACCCTTGGGGTGCAACCGGCGCATAAAAAACCCCGGCACACGACCGGGGTTTTGCGGGAAAAGCAAAACTTATTTCTTCTCTTCGGCGCTCTTCACTTCCGGCTTTTCACCGTGCGAGATCAACGCCGCGCCTTCATTCTGCGCACCGATGTGCTGGTCGATGGCCGGCAGCTGGTGAGCAATGCCCTTGTGGCAGTCGATACAGGTCTTGCCATCGATAAAGGCCTGCGGATGCTGCTTGGCGGCGCGGTTGCCCTGCTCGGTGTAATCCATGTAGTCGTAGCGGTGACAATTGCGGCACTCCTGCGAATCGTTCGCCTTCATGCGATTCCACTCGTTCTGGGCGAGCTGAGCGCGCTTGGCATTGAACTTTTCCGGCGTGTCGATAGTACCGAGCATCTTGTGGAAGATCTCGTTGGAAGCCTGGATCTTGCGCACCAGCTTCGGCCCCCACTCCTTCGGCACGTGGCAATCCGGGCAGGTCGCGCGAACCCCGGTGCGGTTGGTATAGTGCACCGTGTTCTGGTATTCCTTGAAGACGTTTTCCTTCATTTCATGGCAGGAAATGCAGAACTCTTCCTTGTTGGTTTCTTCCAGCGCCCAGTTGAATCCCCCCCAGAAAACGATGCCGGCCGCGAAGAGCAGGAGCACCGTGACCAGACCAACGCGCATCACCCAGGCGGGCATATATTTTTTTAGACTCATCATTCCCCCTACTTGGCAGCCGGTTTATAGGTATTCTCGACCAGTGGTTTGGCGTCGAACTGTGGCACATGGCACTGCATGCAGAAATAGCGCCGGGGAGAGATGTTGGCGTGCTTTTTGTCCTCCCGATCAAGATAGTGCGACTTGGCGACCAGGGTCGCGCCAGTTTCTTCCGCGCGCTCCTTGGAGTGGCAGTCCATGCACTTGTTGAAGTTCTGCGTGATGTTGTAGCCCTTGATGTTGTGCGGAATCAACGGCGGCTGTTTCTGGAAATTGCGCGGAATGAGGTCCTGATCCTTTTCCGGCCGGAACATGTTGTCCGTCCTGATTTCCTGATTGATCGGCGTCTTGCCGCGCAACGACTCCAGATTTTCCTGCGCGCAGACGACGCCCGCTCCCGACAGGAGCACCGCAGCCGCCAAGGCCAGAGCAGGGATGAATCTCATGGTTGTTTCCCTCCAAATGACGGCCGGGTTTCCTCCCGGCCGTTTTTCATGGTGATGATTTTTTGGCAATCAGGCCCTGGTCACCTTGACCGCACACTTCTTGTAGTCGGTTTCCTTCGAGATCGGGCAGGTAGCATCCAGCGTCAGCTTGTTGATCAGGCGCCCGGCGTCGAAGAAGGGAACGAAAACCAGGCCGCGCGGCGGCTTGTTGCGCCCGCGCGTCTCGACACGCAAGACGATTTCCCCGCGCCGCGACGCCACCTTGCACTCCATGCCACGCTGCAGCCCGCGCGCCTTGGCGTCGTCCGGATGCATGAATATCACGGCGTCCGGGAAGGCCTTGTACAGTTCAGGAACGCGGCGGGTCATCGTGCCGGTATGCCAGTGCTCGAGCACACGGCCGGTACTCAGCCACATGTCGAACTCCTTGTCCGGCGACTCGGCGGCCGGCTGGTAGGGAAGCGCAAAAATCACCGCCTTGCCGTCCTTGTGGCCATAGAACCTGACGCCCTCGCCCTTCGGGACATAGGGATCGTAACCCTCGCGGAAGCGCCACAGCGTTTCCTTGTTGTCGACGACCGGCCAGCGCAGGCCACGCGTCTCATGGTAGACATTGAAGTCAGCCAGATCGTGGTAGTGCTTGCGACCGAATTGCGCGTATTCCTCGAACAGCCCCTTCTGAACGTAGAATCCGAAGTACTTGGATTCGTCGTTATCGAAGCCTTCGGCGATTTCGCCTATCTTGTACTTGTCGACCGCGCCATTGGCGAACAGCACATCGTACAAGGTCTTGCCCTTGAGTTTCGGCGCCTTGGCGACCAGTTCGGCCGGCCAGACATCCTCGACCTTGAAGCGCTTGGAAAACTCCATGACCTGCCAGACATCGGAACGGGACTCGCCGGGTGCCTTGACCTGCTGGCGCCAGAACTGGGTACGGCGCTCGGCGTTGCCGTAGGCGCCTTCCTTTTCGACCCACATCGCGGTCGGCAGAATCAGATCGGCCGCCATCCCGGAAACCGTCGGATACGGATCGGAAACGACGATGAAGTTCGCCGGATCACGCCAGCCAGGGAAGAGCTCCTCGTTGATGTTGGGGCCAGCCTGCATGTTGTTGTTGCACTGCTGCCAGTAGAAATTGACTTTCTTGTCCTTCAGCGCCCGCGCC
>Ga0209287_10000577_pt1 | contig 21037 bp, 10 predicted proteins | sample PPLLak3cmMay2015_2_FD_187255 | JGI IMG/M metagenome (GOLD analysis project Ga0209287, IMG submission 187255) | Freshwater sediment microbial communities from Prairie Pothole Lake near Jamestown, North Dakota, USA - PPLs Lake P8 Core (1) Depth... | ecosystem: Environmental > Aquatic > Freshwater... | reverse complement strand
GTTGGGTTCAAGACCGCCGAACGGTGGGGCCTGACCTACAGCCATCTGGACGGCGGGTACACCGTGCTGGACGACGGCTGGTTCCGAAATGTCATCGTGAGCAAGTATCCGCCGCGGGTTGCCGACCTCATCGAACCCGTGGGTCTCGACAACTGGTTTTTGGAGCGCGTCGAGTTCTTCTACCCGGCGTTGGAAGTCACGCTCGACCCCAAGCCCCTCTTCCGTCCGCCCTCCACTTGGCGCATCTGGGGGCCGGGGGCGGAGTGGGTGACATTCACCCAACCCGACTGGCGATTTGCCCTTGGCGTCATCCGCTCGGAAGTCCCCTAATCCACCCTCTTGCAAAACTGTTCCGTATTCGGTATGATGAGCGGAGTGCTCCTATTTCCAATCGAGGTGGGTCGCATGGAAGACCAAGAACGCGCCTGCGGAATGAACGACTTGGCCTACCTCTTGGCATTGGCTATCAAGGTGATTGTCGGCGTTGTTGCGGGGGGCGTGGCCCTGTACGTCGTCGCCAAACTGGTTGCCGGGACCGTGGTGCGGACACGCTACTCCGGCGTCGTGCTCTTGGACGAACGATGAAGACTCCCCGGTATCCGCGACGGGGGCACGGACCACGCGAAGGCGTTTCGCTGGACGTGAGACTGCATTTCCAATCTCACTATGCCGAAGCGCAAGGCCCTGCCGCTTGAAGAAGTAAGCGAACCCATCCGGTGTAGTGCCCGGAACAAGGTTTGCCGCAACCCCAACGGCTGTCAGTATCGCTATAAGCGAGGCGACAAGGCTAACGTCTGCCCGGTCTGCGGCTTCGAGCGCCGATGCAAGAACAACGCAGTCACCGGATGGGGCGTCTGCCGGATGCACGGGGCCAACGTCGGCCGCATCCCCAAGCGCGGCAAGTATTACATCGCCAAGCGCATCTCCGAAGACTACAACCGGATTATGAACTCAGATGAACTGATTTCCGTCGCCGCGGAGGTTGCCCTGCTCGGCGCTCGGACCTCGGAGTTGCAGACGCATCTGGACGGCGTTGACCACAGCATTTCCGTGAAAAAGGTGCGGGACGCCATTTCCGTCATCAATGCGGCCATAAGCATGAACTATGACCCCGGCCGCGTCCAGCGCGGCCTGTCCCTGCTGGATGAAGCCATCGGGCCGCTTGCCATCGAGCAACAGGCGTGGTCCGAAATCCGCCAGAACCTCATGATTCATCAGAAGTTGGTGGAGAGCGAAAGGGAGTGGATTGTGCGGAACTCCGGGGTCATCACCCCCGGCCAGTTTGTCGAGAGCGTTTCGTGGATACTCGAACTGTGTATGACGTACATTCCCAATCCGTCCGACCGCCTGCGCTTCTACAAGCAGGCGTCAAGCATCCTGCCGGGTCACGCCAACGAGAACGTGCCCCGGTTGTCGCCTGCCCGCACGAAGGAGTTGGGCGAAGAGGAAGAACGAGTCACGGTTGACGCCGTGGCCCGTGAGGTCGAGGTCTAACCCTTGGGGTCGCTAGTCCCAGTCCTCCGAATGATGGAAGAAATGGACCTCGACAATCCCGAGGAGTTCTTCGGGTTGCCAGAGCCTCCCGCGCCGTCATACCACGGCCTTGAGAGCCGAGGCAAGTACGCGCTCAAGCGGCTCCAAGAGAAGGCGGCGGTCAGCCCGGCTATGGCCCAGAACATGCACCACAGCATGAGGCGCATCGGAGCCGAGGCCCGGAAGATTGCGGGCGCTCAGACCGACTTGGACGTGGCGAGTGAAGACCTGTTGGCCTTCACGAAAATCACCTTCCCCGGCTACCGGGACGACCCCTTCCACAAGCACCTAGCCGGAGAGATTACCAATCTGGTGATGAACGCCCGGAAGGGCATCCCGACAAAGTTGATGGTATTTGCCCCCCCACAACACGGAAAGTCGGAACTCGTCTCCATCCGCACGCCGTCCTTCTGGCTGGCGAACAACCCCGACCTCCCCGTTGGTCTCGTCTCCTACGCCGCCAGCCTCGCCCACCGCAACAGCCGGGCGGCGCGCGACGTGATGACGAGCCACCAGTTCATCGACATCTTCGGAGACAAGCGTGACCCGCTGAACTGGCGGCAGGACGACTGGCATCTGAGCGGGAGCAAGGGCTACTGTCTGGCCGTGGGCGTGGGCGGGGCCATCACGGGCCACGGCTTCGGTCTGGGCATCGTGGACGACCCGGTGGAGAACTGGGCGGCGGCGCAGTCCGAGACCCTGCGCGAGAGCATCTGGCAGTGGTGGCTCGGCACGTTTACCACTCGGCTCTGGGAGCGGGCATCGCTCCTGTTCATTATGACCCGGTGGCACGAGGGCGACCTTGCCGCGCGGGTGCTGGAGAACGAGGGCCGGGTCGAAGAGGGCGGCGACTGGCGGGTGCTGAAGTACACGGCGCTGTCCGAGGGCGAGGGTGACATTCTCAACCGGCCCTTCGGCGAGCCGCTGGCCCCGTCGCGCTACAGCAAGAAGCACTTGGAAGACACCCGGCGCAAGTTGGGCGAGTACGTCTGGAACGCCGAGTACCAGCAAAACCCGACGCCGCCCAAGGGTTCGATGTTCAAGATTGGGCGCATCGAGATTGTCAATGTCGTGCCCGCCGAGGTTGCCGAAGTCAAGTGGGACGCCGAAGACCCTGCGGCCTTCCCCCTGCTTCTGGACGTGCATGGCGGGACCCGGTTCTGGGACTTGGCGGGGACCGAGAAGGACGTGGACAAGCCCGACCCCGACCACACGGCTTCGGCTCTCATGCGGGTCTACAAGGACATCACTTACATCCTCGACGTGAGCGACGACCGCTTGGAACCCGACCAAGTGGAGCGCCTGATGCGGCAGACGGCCGAGGTCGATGGCGTGCGAGTGGGGATTGCCGTGGAGCAGGAGCCGGGCCAGTCCGGGAAATGGCAGATTTCATCGTTTCTCAAACTGCTCAAGGGTTTCAAGGTCGAAGGCTTCCCGTCGTCCGGGGACAAGCGGGTGCGGGCATCGCCGCTTGCCGCTCAGGTCAACGGCGGGAACGTCGTCATGCTCCGGGGAAAGTGGAATAAGATGTATCTTGACCAGATTGCCAACTTCCCGTATGGCAAGCACGACGACATGGCGGACGCCTCTTCCGGGGGGTACAATGTCGAAACGGGCATCACCCGCCTGTTCCGGAAGATTGGGTTCAAGCATGTTTGAGTCCGGGGGTATGGTGCATTTATCCTTCCATGCAGGACGGAAATCGCCTATTGTGGTAGTGTCGGAAGGACAATGGCCCTCCGATTCATCGCGTCTGTCAACGGCGGAGGCCCCAAATGGCAAAGAATAAGCCGGTTATGACGTTGGATGTCCCGGCCGACCAGAAGGAGCCGGAGCGCCAGCGGGCCGTCAAGATTGACCACTACCTGTACCGATGGGTCCCCTACTGGGGCGCGCCACAGTGGTTGCAGGCTGACCGCTGGCGGCAATTTGTCCGCAACCAGAGCATCGCCATAATCTGCCGCGACACCCTGATAAACAACGTCCTGTCGATGGATTGGACGCTCTCTGCGCGGAAGTCCGAGGATATGGGTAGGGCGGACGTGCGCGAGGCCATCGACTTCTACACCGAGTTGTTCGAGAACGCCGAAGGCGACTTCGACACCTACACCGAACTCATGCTTCAGGACATGCTCGACCTGCCCTTCGGAGCGGCGTCGGAGTTGGGGCGCGAGAACGACGACCCCGAAGGCGCGGTCCTGTGGATGGAGCACATTGACGGCGGGACGCTCGTGCCCACCGCCAACCCGGATTTCCCCGTGATGCAGAGCGTGAAGGAAGTGCCGGGCCGCACCGTCGTATTTCCAAAGCACAGCGTTGCCCGAATGTTCATGTCGCCGCGCCCGGAAATCACGCGCACGGGTTGGGGTATGGCTCCGCCGGAGAAGGCGTATCTGGCAATCGAGATGCTGTTCCGGGGGGACAAGTATTACTCGAACCTCCTGCTTGACACACCCGAGGCTGGCATCCTCGACCTGATGGACATGGATAAGGAGTCGGCTGAGGAGTGGCTCGATTCCTTCCGCTCGCTTTTCCAAGGCGTTGATGGCATGAAGGTTCCCGTGCTCTACGAGCACGAAAAGGAAGCCAAGTGGATTCCGTTCAACCGGCCTCCGACCGACATGATGTACGACTCCATCACCCTGCGCTACGCGCAGATTGTGGCGGCGGCTTACGGGCTACGTCTTTCCGACATCGGCATGGACGAGATGGGCGGAGGCAAAACGCTGGCGGGTGTCATCCGGGGCGAGCGCCAGACCCGGCGCAACGGCTTCGCGATGGTCCGCACGAAACTCGAAAACCACCTCAACAGCATCGTGCCCAAGGAAATCCGCTTCACTTGGGTCGATGACGACGCGGAAGCGAAGTTGGCCTCGGGCAAGGCGCTGGTGGCAGTCGGACAGGGACTCACGCAGTTGGTCACTGCCGCCATCCTTACGCGGGAAGAAAGCCGGAAGGAGATTGTGGCGCAGGGTCTCCTCAAGACCGAGATTGACCCGAACGCCGCGCCCGACGAGCCGAAGCCCGAGAATCCGATGGCCGGGATGTTTGGCGGGGCCGACCCCTTTGGGCAGGGGAACGGCGAGGCTGGACGCCCGGCATTTCCATTCTCCGGCAAGGACGATGACAAGGTTCCCGCGTCACAGGGCGGGAGGGGCGGGATGTCGCCACTCCTGACCCGTAGCGCCAGCGGCAAGAAGCGCCCGGACCAGAAGACCCGCGACGAACTGCTGGCGGAGATGACTGCGATTTTCAAGCCGGGCATCGACGCCATCGTGACGAAGGCCGAGGACATCCGCATCCGGCGGCTGGTGAAGGCCACCGTTCGGGCGATGGTCCCGACGGTCTCCCGCATCTTCGAGAGCATGGACGACGAAATGGTGGAGAAGTTCTACCTGCCAGAGATGGAGGCGCTGGAGGCAGGAGAGCCGTCGCAGTTGGATGACCCGATTGTGGTGAGGGCGAACGAGGACATCAAGGCGGAGTTGGACAAGCATCTGGGCGACGACCCGTGGTGGAGAACCCTGTCCAAGTTGGAGAAGACCCGCATCGTGGCTGTGCTGGCCCGGTCGTATTCGGTCGGCTTGCAGGACATGGCGTTGGCAATCGTGCGGGCGCTGTACGAAGAGGGCCTGCGCTCGACCCCCGAACTCATCGGGCTGTCGTTCGACCTGACCAATAAGCGGACGCTCAAGCAACTGGCGGACTATGCGGCGGACCTCGTGCGGTGGGTGGACGACGGGACGAAATACTACATCAAGCGCGTGGTCATGGCGGGCGTGAGACAGGGCCTAGCGCGGCCGACCATCGCCCGTGCTTTGCGCGATGGGGTGTCCGCTGAGTGGGTGCTTTCCCAAGAGGACTTCATGGGTGACGTTCAGGACTTCGTGCGCCGGGGCCTGACCGACATGAGCAAGCGGCGCACCGAATCCATCGTCGAAACCGAAGTCAATCGAGCCGAGAACATGGGGCGTCTGGGTCAACTCGTGCGGAGCGGGATGACGCAGAAGGCGTGGGTACACCGTGGGGAACGGGGCGTGACGGCGGCGGGGAACGTGCATCCCTGCCCCATCTGCGAGGCCAACGAGAAACTTGGCTACGTCCCCGTCGATTTCCAATACGAGACGGTGTTCACCAAGCGCACGGGCGAGAAGTCGCCCACGCCGCCAGCCCACCCGAACGTCTGTCACTGCGAAATCGAGTTTGACGACACAGAACTCTTGTCGAAACTGGCCTCGGGCGACTACATGCCGTGGCTTGGCAAGTGAGCGGGCAGGAGACCAAAGTGGCAAGGAGAACGGTTGTTCCCAAAGAAGAGTCGAGCGCCGGAGAACCCCAAGGGTCATCCCAAGAGGAGGCTATCAGCGCACTCGCGCCCGAGGCCGAGGTGAGCGCCAGCGAGGGCATGGCGACACTGACCCCCACAAGGGACTCCGGTTATTCGGTCAAGCACATAGTCCGCACGCTCGCCGCCTTCGGAGACGGCGTAGGCGTATGGAGTGGTGCTCAGGCCGATGCCGAGATAGGACGATGGTTGCAGGATGGCTATGACCTGCTCGCCGTTCGCTCCCTCGGCTACGGGCCGGAAGGCGTCAACGTGCTGTGGGTTCTCCGGCGTCTCGATGTTGACGAAGAAGGGCACAGCGAGGCGAAGCACATCACCCGGCGGCTGTCGCCGGGCGGTGGACCTGATTCCCTGACGGGTTTTCAGGCCGACGCCCTGCTGGATGCCTATGTCGCACAGGGCTACACCCTGCGGTTCCCCGAACCCTTGGGCCTCGACCCATCGGGCGGGATTCCCTTCCTCTGGGTGCTCGTGCGATGAACTGGGTCGCTCTCGGCGCGCTAGGTGGCCTGCTGGTCTGGACTTTGCAGACCAGCGGGCCGACCCGGCGCATCTGGAAACTGCATCCGTTTCTGTCGGAGTTCGGAGGATGCGATTTCTGTGTGGGCTGTTGGGTGTACGCGCTACTCGCGTGGCCGCTGGCGGTGAATGTAGTGGCTCCGGTATACATCCCGGTGCTGTCCGAGGTGGTCACAGGCATCGTATTCTCATTCGTCGCGCACCTGACGAAGATTGGATGGAAGGTCCGGTGGGGCGTCGAAGTGTTGGAGTGAGAGGCCGATGGAACTTACCATGCGCGGGGCGGATGTCTCGTGTGTCGCGCTCCGGGTCGCCAACCCCGGAGTGCTCACGCGCGTGCAGTCCGCACTCAAGGCCCAAGGCGTCAGCGCCGAGTGGACCCCACGGGAGCAACTGCACTGCACGCTCCTGACCTCGGACGCGGTTGACGACGACGTGGCGAAGCGGCTCCTGCCGGGGCTGGCTTTGCCGCTTACATTTTCAACCGAAGGCGTGAAGGTCGAGGCGTGGGGCGAGTACCTTGTCCTCGTCCTCGACGCTCGCCCGGCGCTCCTACGCATCCAGACCGACATCTTCAACCGGGGGCTGGCTACGGGCCTCGACATCTCGGACTTCACTCCCCCTGCGGTCTACAAGCCCCACATCACGCTCGGCATGAACCCCGGCGGCTCACTGGACAACCTCGACGGATTTCCAACCGACCCCCTGTACTTCGATGAGGTCGTGGTCTGGAACGGCGACTACCGGGTGGTGGACGCCGCACGGCTCCCCAAGCAGTCGGGGGACCGGCTGTTCGTGGAGGTTGGGGGCCTGTCCCGGCGGCTGGTGGCGAGGGGCGGTCCCGGAAGCGGCCACTTCGGTCACGAGGGTCGGCCGGGCGAAGTCGGAGGCAGTCTGCCGGGAGATTTCCATTCGGCCCAACATCGTCGTGTAAGACTAACCGCCAAGGAGAGGGGCGTCATCGAGGGTGTTGTGGAGGAGATGGCGCAACACGGAGAGGCGAAATTGGCCGCGCCGGAATTGTGGACGGAAACGAGCCATCCTCGTAGCGTTCGCGATGCGACCCAGACAGTGACGCTGAAGATAAAGAATCCGTGGACGGGCACAACAAAAACCGCCCACCGAAAGATGATGCTGTATAGCCAGAACGTCGCCGAATACGCAGAGGCTCTTGAGCGGGCCGGTCAAGAGGCCATGAGAGACGCGCTCAATAAGTGGAAGCCCGATGCCGATTTCCATTCTGCTCCTCAGGCAAGAGTTCCGCACGGCGACCCCGATGCCGAGCATGTCGTTGGGGGCAAGTGGAACCCGGACGCTGACCTCCTCTATCACTGGACTGACCGCGATGGCATTCAAGGCATCGTAGATTCCCTGCTGTGGGACGCGGGAAGCCTGACGGCGAACCCGGCCTACCGCTTCGATACGGGGTGGGGCGGCGGAACACGGCGATGGGCCGTCGTCCTCGACAGGTCGAAGGTGAAGGAGGAGCACGCTCCGCAGACTGTCCCGTGGGAGGAGTGGGAGGTCATTTCCAAGGCCGACGTGGACCTCTACCCGATGGACCCCGACGACTCGGCTTTTGTTGGCTTCGGGGTGCGCACCCAAAGGGATGCCGAGCAACTGCGCAACATGCTCGCCAAGACCTATGACGAGGACTGGCGTGGGATGTTCCCTATCCACTTGGTCAGAAACGCGAAGCCTGCTCGCCTGACCGAGTTGACTGAGCGCGGCGGACCGGGTTCGGGTCACTTCGGTCACGAGGGACGGCCGGGCGAGGTCGGGGGAAGCCTGCCGGGAGATTTCCATTCGGGGAAAACCCGTCAGGCTATGCGCCTGAGAAAGCACGACAGGACCAAACTGCAAAAAGCGGTGGAGAGATGGGGATACACGAAGCCATCTCTGTTCACTACCGTCGAGCACGCCAGCGACTATCCGATTGTTACCCTCTTTGCAAAGAACCCGGCCACGGGCGAATCGGTTGCCGTTGCAGTGGTGACGGGTCCCCCGTCGGGGCTGGCGCAGTTGGAAGCGGACCTGACCACTAGCGGGGAAAACGCTCTGGCAGAGATTCTCCCCAACGCCGACGATTTCCATGCCGCGCCCGACCAGCCAGTGACGTTCAAGGGATTCCATACGACGTTCGACCATCCCCTGAACTTTGCCCAACGGGGCAACGGCTACTACATCGCTCTGGACCGTCCGTTCTTTCAGGGACCCGGCAGGTTTGAGAAGGTTTCCATTCGCCTCAAGCCGTCGGAGATTCTGGACCCCCGCGACCTGCTTCCGGGGATGGGAACGGATGTCGAGAAGTCGAGGAAGGATTGGAGCGATGCCTTCGACGTGGGACACGCCCTGAGCGAGAGTACGCCGGGCTTCGATGTCCACGGGTGGATGGATGAGCACGTCTATCACAAGGAACTGGGCTACCGGGCGGAGGTCGGAGAGATTGAGCCGGGCCACCCGGAGCACGGACGGGAACTCGTGGTGTGGTTCCCCGAAGACGTGGAGCACGGGGAAGCCCTATCCCAAGACGAGGCATCCCGGCTGGCGAAGGACTGGTGGGCGAGCGCAGAGGCCCCGGATTTCCATTACGCTCCACGTTCATTGGTGGGCCGGTCCACCGCCACCGCCGACCGCCCGCCGCGCAAGGAGCCGAAGAAGACGAGCGACTGGCGCACGGGCAAGCGCCTGCCGGATGTCGAGGTGGACCGCGCCTCGATGTACCTGACGCTGGACCTGCCGCCGGAGTTCGTTGTGCCTGACGTTCAGACCCCGACGGACTGGAAGCCGGAGATTTCCAATCCGCTCGATGGGGACAAGGCGAGCCTGACCCGGTGGCTGGCCTACAACATCCGGGCGTATCACGAGCCGGAGGCTTGGGACCTGCGGGACTTGGGGGAGCGGGCTGGCGTTATCAACCGCATCCCGACGCCTGCCATGCGGGAGCGCATCGACTGGCTGGACGCTGTGGGCGGGGAGTTGGAGCGGACGACCCTCGGGCCGCAGGTGGTGGCGCTGTCCGAAGCCGTGACCGCCGCCTTCGGCGGCGAACCCATCCCACGGCCGACGCTTGTGCAGGGCGACCCGGACGCCACGATTGAGGTTCTGGCGAAGGGCAAGACCATCAGCGGGGTGCTCGGCCAGATGAGCCTGAACGACTGGACGGCGCTTGGCGACGCCGAGAAGCGGGCCTTGCTCGGCGAATACTACATGGTGGACGCCGGGCTGGAAACCGGGGGCCTGTCGTCGATGCTCACGGATGTCGTCCGGGTCATGTACTTCGACATGCAGGACATCCTTGGGCGGCACGGCTTCGAGAGGGACAGCACTCTGCGCCTGTATCGGGGGCTGGTCGAGCGGCCGTCCGACCTCCTGCCTGCGGAGATGGACGGGGGTTGGGTGAACGTCGAGATTTCCAATCTGTCGCCTTGGACATTCTCGCCGGGCGTGGCGGCAGAGTACGCCACCCGGCAGAGCGGGCGGGGTTCCTTGCTGGCGATGGACGTGCCAGCGAGTATGGTGCTCTGCAACTGGGAGACTGGTCCGGCGTCCCGACGCTGGCTTTCCTACCTGCTCATGGCGAGCAGAGACCCGATGAAGGCATACCTGTACCCGGTGCAGAGAGCGAGGTTGCGAAATGGCTAACTACAAACCCATGCTGACCGCTGGAAGATTTCCAAGGGTCGTCACGGTCGTCAAGCGCGCGGCGGTAGTCGAGCGCGGTGGGCCGGGGTCAGGCCATTTTGGGCATCGAGGGCGACCGGGAGACATTGGCGGTTCAATGCCCGGCGATTTCCATGCGGCCCCCGGAAAACGCATCGTGAAAGTCATCTCGGTCGTTGACACGCGAGAATACGTCGAGATGGAAGACGGCAAGTGGCATCCTGTCGTTGGTAGCGGCACAGAGCATGTCTGCCAGCGTTGCGGGAAGTTCCACGAGGTCCACGCGACGGTCGAGTGCGAGGACGGTTCGCAGATGGTCGTGGGAACGGCGTGCGCCAAGCAGGAGTTCAGCGAAGCGGCCCGCAAGCAACTCGGAAGAAAGGACAACGCCTCCAAGCGGTTGAAGGCGCTGGTGGCGAAGCGCGAGAAGGGACTGGCCGAGCAGAAGGCGTGGGACGACGCCCTTGCCTTGGTAATGCAGAAACCCGCGCCGGAACCCGTGGTGACTCCGCAATCGAGCGAGACTAGGCCCGGAGGAAGATTGGACCGGGCGGAGATACGGATTGGGGATGCCGCCGTCACAGCGTTCGCCACAAATGGCGTGCCGGACCCCGCTCAGTTGAAGGAGCGCATTCAACAGGCGACCCAACGCTATTACCAAAAGCGGGTCGAGGAATTGGGGTTCCCTAGCACGAGACCTTGGTTCGACGCCTACGAGAATCAGAAGGCGATTGACAGGGCAAAGGCCACGTTGGAAGAAGGGATGCCCGATGTCGTCGAGCGCGGGGGTCCGGGTAGCGGCCACCACGGTCACGAGGGACGCCCCGGAGAAATCGGTGGTAGTCAGCCCGGCGATTTCCATTCGGGAGAGAGCGCGGCTGGCGGCGGCGAGACCGCCAAGAAGCCTGCGGCGGAGGAAGGCGGGGGCGAGAAGGCCGGAGCCAATGCCCCGGCGAAGCACGGCTTGTTCCCGGAGGGCCTTGAGCCTGCGAAGGGCGATACGCCAGAAGCGCGTCAGGACAAACTTGAGCGCCTGAAGTGGCTTGGGTTGGGGGACCTGCCCGACGCCGTGCTGGAAGAGGCCAAGCGCATCACGGACAAGTATTCCTTCGAGATTATCGCCCGTGAAAGAAACATTCTCGCCCAATACTCGGCTTTGCACAAGGCCCTAGCGCAAAATCTGGCTGGCAAGGGGGCGAGCGAGGAAGATGCCGGAAAGAGGGCGACGGCCATTCTCAAGGAGAACATGCCGGAGTTGTCGGACGCCGCCGTGGAGACCGTGCGAACATTGCGGACGATGGAATCCAACGTGCAGGCTTCGCACGCCAAGGCCGAGGAACTCGGGTACGAGAACTACTATGTCAATCAGTACACCGGAGAGCCAATTCCCATTTCCAACCCCGATGACGAAATCTTCAGCGGGCGCGAAAAGGCGACGTTCAACATGAAACTGGCGGGGGCGATGGACACCCACAACGTCCGAGACCCCAACGACTTGACCCTCGGACAGATACGGCAGGCATTCGCCGGGACGCCGCTGGAGGACAAAATCAACTCGCTGTATCCCGCGGAGCAATCCGGGAAGAAGATTGGAGAGTACGCCGCGGAAGAGGAGGCCAAAGTCGAGAAGAAGTCTCTGGTGGGCCGCGGCGGGCCGGGGTCTGGGCATCGCGGGCACAAGGGTCGGCCGGGCGAACGCGGGGGAAGCCTTCCGAGCGGTGGCGGAGCGTCGCCACTGAAGCGCAACTTCACAAAGCGACCGCACTGGAAAGAGGGTTTCAACGTCCAGTTCACGAACGACGAGGGGCGGCAAACCTCTTGGGCGTGGTACAAGACGCTGGAAGCGGCACAGGCGGACATTGACGAATGGATGGCGACCGGCGGCATTGTCCCCAAGCCCGGCGATTTCCATTCCGGGATGCCCAACAAGCGCATCAAGGTTGAGACCCTCGAACTCAGCCGGGCGCAGAGAAACTTCCTCCTGCGCGAGATGGGCGGCTCGACCGAGTTTGACTACCCGGAACTCTGGGAGCAGTTGCGGGCTGGCAACACCATCACCGGGGCCGAGGTGCTTGACGACCTCTACACTCACGTCGAGGGCGTCATCGACCGGGTTGACTACGGCGACAAGGACCCGCAGGCTTACAGGGACCGGACCAAGGCGCGCACGATAATCGAGGCGATGGAGACGGCCCCCAAGCCCGGCGATTTCCATTCGGCTCCTTCCAAGGGCGTCAAACGCTACCGCGTCGGGACGCTCAACGGCGAGAAGGTAGAAATCGTGCATAGGCCCCGAACCAGCGTCGCGGACGCAAGTGAATCGCAGGACTATCTCATTCACGGAGACAGGATATATCCGCTCGACACCGACCGGATGATGTTCAAGACACTGCGCGACCTTCTTCCAGTCGGATACATGACTCCACGAGTCACGGTGAAGGACTGGGAGCCGTTCATTGACGAGGCGAACCGCCGCGGCCACCACCTGCCGATTGATTTCCATTCTGCGCATCCGGGCGCTCCGGGCGGCGGGAAGTTCACCGGATGGGGCGACGACTTGGAAAGCGGCTATCTGGGCACTGGATTGCTGGATAATCGGAAGGGATACGAACCGCTTTCTCGGACCATGCGGGTTTCCCCGTCGAAGCGTCCTGAGGGATGGCGCGTGGCGCTTGTCTCCGGGGGGACTGACCGCATGAAGAAGGAATGGCGGGAAGTCTACCCGACGCTCGATGAGGCGAAGGCGGCGGCAGAGAGCCTGATGCGGTGGGAATCGAACGACATGCCTGTTCCAAGCCGGATGCCGCTGTCCAAGGCGAACATCGGCAAGGTCTTGCAGTGGAGCACGTCCCGCTACAACGACTACTCGAAGGAGCAGGCCGTGGACATCGCCCACCGCGTTCTGGTGGAAGGCAAGGGCCGTCAGATTCTATCAACTGGCTCCTACACGCCCGCCACTGCCATGACCGGGAGCGACTATCTCGTGAACGGGCCAGAGGGCTACATCGCTGTCGGGTCAGGCGGCACTCAGCAGTTGGGAGAAGAGGGCATCGAGGGATTCAAGGAGTTCAAGCGGCACTACTTCCCGGCCTCCAAGCCATCTATCGCCAAGAGCCTCGTGGCTCGCTACTCTCGCAGGCTGGTGGGGAAATGACAGACATCGACCCTCGTGACATGCTGGTGGACGACACGATTTCCATTGACCCGGTGACGGGCGAGGAAGGGGTCGGGCCTATCGTGCAGGGACGCACCCGGCGGCTGGTTCTGCGCGGTGGGCCGGGTTCGGGCCATCGCGGGCACAAGGGGCGACCGGGAGAGCGCGGGGGTTCCCTCCCAGACAGCGGAGGCCAATCTGATGCGGGCGACGTGCGGAGCAACATCGCTTTCGCAATGAACAAGGCCCTCGCGGAGCGCAAGACGACCGCTTTCGGCCTCAAAGACTATCCAACCGCCTCGATTATCCTGTCGCCGGACGGCACGTTCTACGCGGTCAAGGGCACTCTCAAGCATGGGGAGTTGTTCGACCCTCTGGCGCTGGAGATGGCTGGCTTCTCCGACAACAAGGGCATGTATAAGCGAGAATGGTTCAAGGCGCGAGGGTTGGCTACGTCGGTCATCCCAACCGTGAAGTTCGTGAAAGCCACAGAAGGGAATGAGCGGTCGGGCGACCTATTTATCGACATTCCGGGCCGCTTGACGAGGCCGCAGAAAGATGCGCTTCGCGACCTCATCGCCCTGTACCATGAGCCGGAATACTACGTTCCGTGGTTCGCCCTCAAGGAAGGGACTGGTGACAAAGACGGAGGCGGAACCGAAAGCACTTCGCTGGAGGCGTTCTTGACCGTGCGCGGTGGCCCCGGCTCCGGGCACTTCGGGCACGAGGGAAGGCCGGGGAAGCAGGGCGGCAGTCAGCCGGGAGATTTCCACGAGGCAGAGGATGATGGGTTGGCCGAGGAACATCAGCGCGTCTACGATGAAACCGCGAAGGACTTTGAGGCTCGGTTGCTCGCCAAGTATGGCGAAGCACAACCCGAAAACGGAACTTGGATTGGGCCTAGCGGAAAGTTTCTTGTGCCCGACGGGGACCATCAGGAAACCGCAATCGAGTTACTTGGCAGAGAATCGAAGTCGGACCCGAAGGAAGGGGAGCCGGTTACAAAAGAATGGGTGGACAAGGGTTTGCGAGCGACGAACGACGTTGTGGAATCCGGACTCATTAGATACAACATGAGCGACGGTCTTATCTCCTTCGACGTTCCGCCTGATGGCGCTACCAAGGACCAGAAGGTGTCGATGGCTATACTGCTTGAGAAGATTGCCTCCGATGAGAAACGCTGGCCGTCCGTCAACATCTCCGTCGGTTTGCCATTTCGCGGTCTGCTCGGCGACGAGCCTATGTATCCCAAAGTGCTTGAGGACTTTGACGCCTATCGGTTCCTTGATATAGATGGCCCCGACAAGGGCAACTACGACTATATTCCCCCGACCGAGCGTTCGGTCGTCGCCCGCGGTGGCCCCGGCTCGGGGCACTTCGGACACGAGGGCCGACCCGGACAGGTCGGGGGGAGCCAGCCGGGAGATTTCCACTCGGCGGAGCCGGGAACAAAGATTGACGCCGACTCCCTAAAGGAGACGCTAGGCTTCTCGGAAGGCAACTTCGGGCCGAAGGACGTTGAGCGGCTGGAAAGCGAATTGAGGCGAGGGTGGGTGGAGGTGGACGCCGAGGCCCTGCTGACCGCCGAGTTCTGGCTTGCGCCAAGCGGCGACGCGTTCAATGTAATGGTGGCAATAGCGCCTCAAGACAGAATCGGGCACGGGGAGGTAGCGGATTGGCTTCTGCGCGACCTGTTCCAGCGCAAGGTAGAGGCGGGGGAACTTGGCGGCAAGAGCGTGGAGGAGGCCAAGAAGAACTACAGCCTTTCCCAATCGAAAGACGAAGGGGAAACCAAGATTGAGGTCCGGGACGAGTCGGGCGACAACCTTACGCTGGCCCTGAAATATGGGACCGACAACCCTTGGAGAACATGGGATGTCATGCGTGAGGGGGACAACAAGTGGGCCGCACAGCGCGATACCGGACTTGACCCGGTGAAGATTGTCGGAACCCGCGACGAGATGATTGAATACCTAGCGGGAGAAACCTTCCGCTACAAGGGAAGTTGGGAAATCAGAGATAAGAGGTCTGAAGACCGGACGGCGATGGTGTTCCACAACTATCTGGGACACGAGACGGCTCCCGGAAAGCCATACCAAGTCCTCTTCGAGTATGACCACCCGCTCGCGGAGGAATCGGAGTTCGCCACACTGGACGAAGCGGTGGACTATGCCACCGAAGTCTCGGCCAAAATCGGAGGCGAGTTTGACAGCGCGCACTTCCGGGGAGACCGCGAGCGCCTACTGGCGTCTTTCGGCTTCGTCCGGGTATCCCGCGGTGGCGGGAGCACCGGAAGTCAGGTCGGCATCACCTTCAACAGCACCGTCCGCCCGACCCCCGCGCAGGTCCGGGTGATGACCAAAGTTGCGAGGCAGGCCATCGAGGAGGGCGGCGAGGCCGCTTGGGAGGCTTCAGGCTCCGGCGGCGACCACTCCTTCTCGACTTCAGACTGGCCTAGCGCCGCGTTTACCAAGGCCATGCAGGGGCAGTTCGTCGAGCGCACGTTTGCCCTTCCCGCTTGGGCACAGCGCATGTTCGTTCGGCGCGGCGGACCCGGCTCCGGGCACTTCGGGCACGCTGGCAGGCCGGGCGAAGTGGGTGGTAGCCAGCCCGACGATTTCCATTCGGCCCTCATAGAGTATCCAGACTGGGTAGATTCAGACGAGATGAAGGCCAAGGTAGCGACATCTCTCGTGAAGGTAGTGAGAGCCAATACCTACGGTAACATCGTTGGGAGCGATGAGGCGGGAAGTATTTTCAGCGGCAGGGGATGGATGGCTCACGATGGGACGCTGTGCCTCTCGCCGATGGAGCATCTGGCAATGGCGAACGCGGCCCTCAAACTGGCCGGAGCCGGAACGTCGAAAGATTGGGGAAACGGCGAGTCTGTCCTGAAGCGCATGGGATTCGGGCGCATGGTCATAACGTCGGATGAGTTCTACTACAACGGGCCGGACGAGGTGACGCCAGAACAAGGAGAGACGCTAAACGCGTTGCTCGCCACTCGGACGGAGGCGGTCTTCGCAGAAACGCCAAATCATTCTGGCGCTATCTCTGGAAGACCGGGAGAGCCAAGGCCAGACAAGGACTCTCCCTACTACGACGATAGGAGTTACCTCAACAGGATGGTTGACAAGGCGTACCGTCTTGTCGGACGGAGCCGCCCACTGGTTGAGCGCGGCGGTCCGGGTTCCGGCCACCACGCGCATGAGGGAAGGGAAGGCAAGCGCGGGGGAAGTTCTCCGGGCGACCGGGCAACGGTCGAGGCCCCCGTGGGCAAGGACCGGAAGGGCCAGATGGACGAGGCGAAGCGGCGCAAGGATTTCCAACCGACGAAGCCTGCGCCGGAAGCGGAGCGCCTCGGCGCTCCCGCTCACCACATCGGGCCGGGCTACCGGGTGCATCTGACGAACGGGGCCTTCGCCAAGTATCGGGCGCAGGTGTCCTCGGCGCTGGAGTGGGCGTCATCGGAGTTCAAGCGGGCCTTCGGGGGACAGGTCGAGGGCATTACCATCTACGACGACGCGCCAACCTACGTCGAAGCGTGCAACCCCGAGTTGTGGGCCGAGTCCTTGGCCGACAAGGACGCGGCGTTCGTCGAGCAAGTGAAGGACGGGTTGCGAAAAGACTACAGCCGATTCAACGGGGCCTACAACCCCGTCACCAAGTCGATGATGGTGAACACCGGGAAGTTCATCCAGCCGAGCGGGGTGCTCGATACGGACGGCATGATGGCGACGGCCCTTCACGAATACGTCCACTGGGCGACCGTTGGCGCGGGCCGCGACGAAATCTGGAAGGAAACGAAGGTTCCTCGGGTGTTCAGGTCGGCGTTCAAGGGGGACTACCCGCAGGACTTGTTGAAGCAGGAGTACGTCGCACGCGTGGTTGCCGCCGAACTCACCGGGAGCGACATGCTGACGAAGCCCGGCGACAACGAAAGCCTGATGATGAGCGAAGAGGACCACGAGAACGCCCGCCTGCTCATCGACAAGATTTCCAATACCTTCGTCGCCCCGAACTTGGAGATGCCGACGACCCTTCGCGCGGCTCCCCCGACGGAGCGCATGGTGGATGTCGGCGTCCCCGATGGCTTGGGCAATGTCTGGGGCCGGGCCGTGCCCGAATCCGAACTCGACGGCCTGCCGGATGGCTCGCATGTCACGTCGCTGTATACGCTGGTGAAGGGCGAGGAAGCGTTTGAGGACGGCCGGACTATCCGCCCGGATGTCCTCTCCCTGAACTGGCTGGACGAGACCGACCCCGCCCGGCATCCTACCCGCCAGCCGATTACCAAGGAGCCGAGGCCGGACGACGTGACGATGGCCCGGCGCTCGCAGGACACCGTGCTGGACCGCGTGCTCGAAACCATCGGGGGCGCACTACGCGAGTTGATGGGGATGAAGAATGGCTGACATCACGCGCTTCACTCGCAGGCTTGTCATCCGGGGCGGCAAGGGTTCCGGCCACCGCGGGCACAAGGGCATCCCCGGCCAGCGGGGAGGCTCCCTGCCGACCTATCCCGAAGGCATGGCCCCCAGTGACCAGCCCGCGCCGACAACCCAGAAGTGGCGGACGCTGACCGACGAGGAACTCAAGGGGCCGCGCCCGGTTCCCCCGGAATACATGCAGGACGCAGAATCGGAACGCATCATTCAGGTAGCGTACAACGGCAGAATGAGCGACCGGGGAAGGCGGATGGGGGCGGACCTGATGGGTGGCCGCTTGCCAGACGCCACCATGCGGGCGCTCCATGAGTTTTACCTAGACGTGCTCGTTGCAAAGGACATCGACGCGTTCTGGTTCGGAAGGGCTTGGGCGAAGGGGCTGGAAGATGCGGCGAACAGCCTCGGCTACGGCGCGCTCGACGACATCGAGCGCGGATTGATGCGGGAAACGGCCACCTACATTACCAATTTGGTAGACCCCGCCAGTTGGGAGAACTTCGAGGACATCGGCACGGGCGACGAAGAAGTGCAACTCTACATCCTTCAGGAAATCGCCAACACCATGAAGCCGTTTTCCGACAGCATATTTCTGGATGACGGGACGCGCAACAAGAGCAAGTTGGACCGCTTCCTCGCCCAGTCCATCGGCGAGAACTACGAACAGATGGCGGACCGCCTATCCGAGAAGATGAGCGCCTACCATGATTTGACGCATCAACAGACGGCAGACCCCATTGAGGGGCAAGTGGAGCGCCAACTGATTGACCGTGCCGAAGTCATAGACCGAGCCTTCGCCTACGCCGAAACGCAGGGCGAGAAGGTTCGGCAGGGGCTTGTGGCGGCGGTCTCCGATGAAGCCTTCAACATTCCTGACCTGACGGCGAATGTGGCCGAGATGCAGGCCAAGAACGATGCGGCGCGGGAAGCCTACCTCAAGAAGCAGGTTGCGCTTCAGGCGGAGAATGAGGCAAGCGCCGAGTACAAGGCGGCGCGGGAGGCGCTAAACCGGGACTACGACATAGGCTCGATGACTCGCGCCGAGGTAGACGCCGCACAAGACAGCAGGCGAGATGCCTACCTTGTGATTTCCAAACTCGACAATCAGGTGGACGACGCCTTGCACAAGTCTGACGAGTGGTTCGCGATGGCGGCTACGACCGACTACATGACAGAGGCGGAACACGACTTGGACAGCGCCAAGAAAGCGAGGAACGAGGCGGCTCGCCGGTTCATCGAGGAACAGGGCTTCGGCTCGGCGTCTACCAAGATTGAGGGCAATGTCGTGAGCACGGGCAGGCGAGGCATGAGCAAGGCGGACGTGGCCTTCGCCGCCGAGCGCAACAAGGAAACCCGCGAGTGGCTGGCGAAGATGGTGGCCCCCGATGTATTCAAGGCGGGCGTTCCGCTCAACTACCGCAACCAGAGCGTGAGGCGGGGTTCGCAGTGGGCGGATGGCTATACCATGTACTCCGGCGCAGGGGTTGAAGACCACTTGCATGAGTCGGGCCACTGGCTTGAGGAGCATAACCCCGACACCGCAATTCAGGCCGTCGCCTTCCTCCGCTACCGGAACAAGGGAGAGGAATACATCCGGATGAGCGCCGCGCGCAAGCGCACGCAGAAGAAGCGGGCGGCGGCGGGGCTGTCCACTAACCACCTGTACTCGCGGGGGTTCAAGGCATCGGAGATTGCGGCGGTGAATGGCTGGCGCGACCCCTATGCCGGGAAGAAGTACGGCAACAACTATTACGCTACTGAGGTCCTGTCGATGGGCTTGCAGTGGCTCTACGAAGACCCCGTGGCCTTCGCCGTGGAAGACCCGGAGCATTTCAACTACACCCTAGCCATGATTGCGGGAGCAAAGTGATGAGCAAGGCCATCCTCAGTCATCCGCTCGGCAACCTGATTTTCAATCCCGAAACCGGGTGGTCCGGGGATGTCGAGCGGCTGGTGGCATCGCTCAACCGGAACTACCCGCCGGGCTTCAAGCCAGCGTCCGTCTACACCTACCAGCCGGACGGGGAACTCATCCCCGCGTATGCCGCCGCCGAACTCCTCGGGGCATCCGTCTTTGTCATTCGGGATGAGCCGCCGGAGGACGAGGTGGTAGGTGGGCAACTCACTGAAGACGGGGAGATGGTCGAGCGCGGTGGCAAGGGTTCAGGCCATCACGGGCACGTCGGTCGGCCGGGCAAGCGCGGGGGTTCCAAGCCGGACCCCGGAGGCCACGTCGAGCCTTCGCCGGAGCCGGAGAAGCCAAAGCCCCCCGCTACGACGGCCGCGGCCCACGGAGAGGCATTCGACTACAAGCGCCGTTTGCCCCGCCCGAAGCAGTGGGTATGGGGCGATGGCTGGATGAACAAGGTGACGCCAGAAGGAGCGCCGAACTACTGGCTGAAGATGCTGGCACGCGAGGGAAAGAAGAGGATGCGCAGGGAGTTCGGGGCACTTGCGCTTGGCTACTACAAACACCCCGAAGATGCTCCGTGGAAGGATGGCGATTGGTTCCGTTTCTTCCGTGAGGACTTGGATGCCGGGAGCCAGTCATCGTATATGCACTGGTCGGCAAAGGACCTGCTTCGTGCGGGCCACGAGTTCAACGACGCGTGGACCACCGAGGACGAGGTGAAGGACGCGGTGGCCGATATGTACGCCGCCGAGTTCGCATCCTACTACAAGAAGTTCGCGAAGGACCGTTCGCAGAAGACAGAAGTGGGCAACAAGCAGAAGGAGTGGGCGCAGTCCACCGCCTTCCTCTCGCCGCAGGACGGCTTCTTTTCCATTCCCGATACCGAGCGATGGGATGGGGCGAGGGAGGCTGTGCAGGCCATCGCGGACAGCGGCTTGCGACTGCCGGAGCGGTTCAAGGCTCGGTTCGACAAGCCGAAGCCCGATGGCTCGCTCCCCTTCGTCGAGACCAAGGGGCGGGACAAGTGGGGGCACTATATGTCCTCGTCCATAATGGCGTCCAGCATCGCCCTCAATCTCATCGACACGAGGCCGTCTGAGCAGGTGGCGGCTACGGCGGTTCACGAAATCGGACACATGATTGAGCACTTGGGGTTCCACTGGGGAGACCTTCCCGAGATGGAGCCGGGTCCCCGGTATGACGCAATGGAGGCCTATCACCAAGCCGTCAGGGACTCTGGATACCTTGAGCGAGTGAAGGCTTGGCATCCTCGGGAAAGCCGGAGGGTTTCCAAGCCAATCGAGGTCTTCGCCCGCGGCTTCATGCAATACACGGCCAGCAGGTTGAAGAAGGCATCGCCGACGGCCCAGAAGCGGAACGCCGGGTTCATTCGGACGATGGACGAGTATGTGGAGCAAGCGCAGAGAGGCGGGCTGGAACCTCCCCTATACTACTCATGGGAGGAG
>Ga0209287_10000575_pt1 | contig 21052 bp, 19 predicted proteins | sample PPLLak3cmMay2015_2_FD_187255 | JGI IMG/M metagenome (GOLD analysis project Ga0209287, IMG submission 187255) | Freshwater sediment microbial communities from Prairie Pothole Lake near Jamestown, North Dakota, USA - PPLs Lake P8 Core (1) Depth... | ecosystem: Environmental > Aquatic > Freshwater... | reverse complement strand
CCTTGATTCCTCTGCAGCCTTCAGGGTTGACCGTAAAGAGTCTATCGTTTTTCTTGTAGATGCCTGGGTAGTCTGTCGGTTGCATGTTTTTCCCCTATGACGTCTGGTCGATAAATAGTTTTGTGGAATGGTTAATTTACCTATCCTCCATGGGTTATCTTCGCGCATCATTCGACAATTTCAGATGGACTTTTTTTAACTGCCTCTGAACTATTGATACAGTATAACTTCAAGACATAATTTTACCAATAAAATTTAGCACAAACAAAATGTTCATTAAAAATTCCAGTATAATTACAATAAGGAATCCTATATGCTTCAGGATAATGGAATATATCAAAATATCTAGATTCATTATAAGGAAGATAAACACAACAAAAAACCAGGATACAAGTGAATGTAACATTAAACCTGTCCTCTTCAAGTTGTGTCAAATTTTTATCCTTGATGAACCCAACAAATGTAAATGTCACTCCTTGATTGTTATTTTCATAAATAATACCATTTACTGTCTTTGCAGGTACACTTGATATAGCACAAGTTCCAACAAACAAGAGAATGATTCCAATCGCCAAACATTTCGTTTTCATTATTTTTCACCAATCATATCTATATCCACTTAATTACCCGTAACTCAGACCAACGATGAATTTTGGTCGTAAAATCCCTGTATAGTTTTGTGAAATACTAATATATTCATTATCTCTATAATGAGTAATTTTTAGAGGCATGAATTGAACAAACCACATATTCTGTGCTTGAAATGTCACAAACACTCCCTCGGTCTCAAGATGAGTAATGGAGCCGAAGAGAAACGCCATTCGCTTCTTTTGTGGTGGTTCATTAGCTAGTTTAAGTATCCAAATCTTAGAATCATAATTGCCGGTAATAATGAACATCCCATCAGATGAACAGACGATGGAAGATCCGTACCCACTCAGGTTACTCTGGATACTGCGATTCCACTGCTCATTACCATCCCCATCTGTTTTTACGATCCATAAAGTATATGGTTCGTACCCGGTCGTGGTCCCAGTTAAGCCAGTAAGCGCGTACCCCCCATCTGGTGTTTGACGAGCTGACCCTCCTCGCTCCTGGTATAAAGAGAAACCGTAGGTTCTATTCCATTCTTCATACCCGCTTGCATTTAACTTCAGCAACCAGGCATCGGATGGGACGAGTTTGGGGTAGTATCGATCACCAGCTAGTATGTATCCACCATCATCGGTGGGATGCATCGAGCAGACCCATCTGTCTTTTGTCGGTAGCGTCCGGTTCCAGAGTTCATTTCCATTTTCATCAGTATGAAGGAAACAAAAGGTCGTGTTGGACGGGTAATGTGTCGTTGACCGGACAAGTATGTCATACCCACCGTCTGCTGCATATGCAAGGGAAACCCCGCAATCTTGTTTCTCGCTACCAAACCTGCGATACCATAGTACATATCCCATAGCATCGGTTTTGACGAGCAACCCACTTGATTGATTACTGGTTGATCCAACGATGAGAAAGCCTTGATCATGTGTTTGAAGGATATCTATCCCGTCAGAATATCCACCGTATTTCATGCTTCTGTTCCAAAGAAGATTTCCTTCGTGATCATATTTCAATAACCCAACGTGAGCAAAGGTAAAGATACTATGGTACGAGTCGACGGCTCCTGTGACAATATATCCTCCATCCATGGTCTGACGAACGCAAGTACCCCAATCATTCAACCCGCTATCGAATGATCGGTTCCATACCAGGTTTCCATTCGTGTCTGTTTTAATAAGCACAATATCATGATTTATCCATCCAGTGACGACTAAGTCACCATCTGAATCCTCACATAGTGAATAGCCACCAGAATACTGTTCACCGAAAACCCGGTCCCACTCAACAGGAGGTAACGAAAAACTTGACTGAAGATGTCGTTCAGAGGTAAAAACAGCAGACAATGGAGAATCAGGTTGAATAATAGATTTCACTGTTTGATATCCCATCACATTACTCAATGAACCCAACACAAGAAGAACCACAACCAGGATACTTACTCCTATCAGAGGTTTCTTATCCATTAACTCATCCCAGGGATTTCATAGGGTTCTTGTGCAGGATGCCAATCAAAATCAAATCGATATAACCTGAAGAAGGTACGCCCAGGGATTATTTTGGGAAGCATTCGGGGTTTTTCCCAATAATTTTCATCCCAGAGTATTGCTTTCCTTGGGTTGGAACTAAAGTAGATGCCCTTGTTATTTCTTATAAAATTGTTCTGCTGGACTGCGATGGATACAGAAGAATCAATGCGTAACGCACCAGATGAGGTGCGTACTAACCCCCCATTTTCTTCAAAGGAATTATGCGAAATGGAAATATCTGTGCCATTTAGAATATAAATTGCCACATAACTATTTTTCCAAAAAAGGGTATTCTGAATTTTGATTTGAGAACTATGCCATATCTGTATTCCATACGTACACTCGGAAACAATGCAGTTGGTGATGTTGATGTATCGTGAATACCAAATGTAGAGGCCCACTGACAGGTTCGTCCGTGATGTGATGTTTTCAAATCGGCAGTTATTGCATCCAAGGACATGGATTACGATATCGGTCTGATTTCGTACCTCGACATTATCACTGTACATGAGAATGATTTGTCCTGCAGGGTAGTCAATGACGTTCCCAGTGGATCCTTGCAGATAGATGAGGGGCTTTCCATTGACTGTATTATCCAGTATCTGGTTCTGCCCTGCGTCTGTTAAAAAAAGGCTGTCATTGATGAAACAATTATTCTTTACCACATTGTTCCTTGCCCCCATTATCAGTGATACCTGACCAATCCCTGACCAGCGTGTATTTTCAAAGGTGTTGTTTTCGATGAGGTTTCCCGCGGATGTTGAAACCATCAGACAATAATAATTGTTCAAGGTATGATAATTCGACTGTATTGTGTTGTTGTCTGATGCTTCAAGCAGAATCCCTGGACACTCGATAACCGTATTGTTGATAATGGTGTTGTGATGCGACTGTTCAAGGATGATGCCACTACCTAAGTCATTCGTCTGGAGAATGCGGTTGCCTGTGATAGTACAATCATGTGAATATTCCAAGAAAATCCCGTTTTGCCCATGACGGACCGTCAAAGTACTGAGATTCACTGAATCTGATGTTATTTTCACAACATCACCAAAAGCATCTCCATCAATAATTGTTGTATTCTTATCCTCCCCACGTAAAGATATTGAGGTATTGATCACGATGTTTTCATAATACGGTGATGAATCATCATACACAAATACGGTATCACCGTTACTTGCATTGTCTATCGCATCCTGTATCTTCGTATAATTCCCAGGACCCGAGCCACCAACATACAAGATACTCTCCATTGCCAAGGGTTGAAATGACTTTTCCGATACTGTTGTTGCTGATACTGGAATTATCGAGCATCCTATCATTAGCATACAAATAAGAACACAAATTACTCCCTTTTTCATAATTTTTATCCTCCTTTACAATTTTATAACAATGTTCTCCTATAAATAGATTATTTATCAGAGAAATTACAATTCTTGGTTATTTTCTCGCTTATATTAAAATCTTTTCATGATTTTTAATACGGGAATAATTTTTCGCAAATGTATTGTCGAAATTCTTAACTAGGGTTTGTGAGATACAGGCGGGGGCGAAGAAGATTATGGTGTTACGATCTCCTTTATACGAGACTCAAGTAAAGCTAGGCGCAACATTTACCGAGTTTGCTGGTTTTGAAATGCCGATCCAGTACAGCTCTATCCGCGATGAGCATATGGTTGTCCGCAAGAAGGTCGGCTTGTTCGATGTCACCCATATGAGCAACGTGTGGATCATGGGTCCTGATGCTGCAAAACTGATCAGCCTGACCACCGTTGAGGACGCATCTCGCATAGAAGATGGCAAAAGCCAATATACGGAGATCTTGCGCGAGAACGGGACGATCATTGACGATACGATCTTCATGCATCTGGGTGACCGGTTCATGATGATCCCGAATGCTGGGATGAACCTGATCGTCACCAAGTGGCTGACTGAGCAGGCAAAAAAACATCATCTGAAGGCTAAAGTTGAGGATGTTTCCAGAGAATATGTGATCCTTGCGATTCAAGGACCGCGCTCAAAGGAAACATTGCAGAAGGTGACGGACACCGATCTTGATGCGGTGAAGTTCTTCGGCTGTCAGATGGTGAAGGTCGCTGGTGTCGAATGCATTCTTTCGCATACCGGGTACACCGGGGAGCTTGGTTATGAGCTGCAGATCACTCCAACAAAGAAAGCAGCGGGTGTATTTGACTCGATTCTTACGGCTGGCAAAGAGTTTGGGATCCAACCGATCGGTCTTGGCGCACGAGATACGTTACGGCTTGAGAAAGCATTCATGCTGGCGGGCAACGAGTTTGAAGGCGGTAGAACACCCCTGGAAGCGACCCTGGGATGGACGATCTTCTGGGACCATGAGTTCATCGGTAAAGAAGCCTTGCTCAAACAGAAAGAACAAGGCACGTTCCCGCGGATGACCTGCCTGGAATGCGTCGAGAAAGGCATCCCTCGTCATACATGCGAAATTCACAAAGATGGCACTGCGGTGGGGATTGTGACGAGCGGGACGCTGTCACCGTGTCTGAACGTCGGCATCGCCATGGGATACGTCGCACCAGACAAACGAGAGGTAGGCAGCTTCCTTGATATCATGGTACGAGATAAACCGATCAAAGCAAAGGTGATCAAACCACCGTTTGTCCCAAAGGACTGGGCAGTCAAACAGTAAGAAACGTACAGCCCATGACCGGTGACTATTAAAAGATACTTTTATATATTAATTGATACTATATGATATCAATGAATATCTCTCAATATAAAATTGAGATCAAACGGCACGCATTTATCCGTGCAATGGAACGAGGAATAACCCCAGATATGATAGAGGCCACAATAAAAGGTGGAACCGTAAAACGATTTGGTAAAAACAATGTGAAATTCATTAAAAAATACAAACACTTCCAAGTCATTTGTGTTGATGAAATAATTGGACATCGAATAAAAATTCTGACAATAGAAAAGAAGGTGTGATATGAAAAAATGCAGTGAATGTGGAAAGCAAATGGAAGAAAAAAAAGCATCTACACCAGAAGGAATTAGCTACAACTATTTCAAATGTTCAACATGCGGCGAAGAAATTGTAAACATGAGACAACTCCATGAAGTCGCTGAACAATATAGAACAATTAAATTATACCATGCAAAGGTCACTCGTTGGGGACAAAGCCTTGGAATACGTATCCCCAAAGCACTCGCTGTAAAATATCAGTTCAAAGCAAACGATGAAGTCGCACTGATACCAGAAAAAAACAGTATTAAGATTATTCTAACAGAAAAGTAAAGTCCTCCGATTACTTCTTCAAAAATTTCAAATCACTTAGCAATCTCCCTGGTTTTTCTTCGTTTCAATCAAGATTCCATGAAATTGAGATCTGCATAAAAACGTCTAACTATAATTAAAAAGATTAATATTACGTTAGATTATCAAAATCAAAAAATAAAGGATGATGAGATGAAGAAACTCGGAATCATTATTGCAAGTATTCTGATTGGTAGTCTAGCCCTGAGCGGATGTTCAGATCAGAAATCAAATGAACAATCCGGGGACTTCGCCAAGATCTATGAACAATCAGATAAGATCGTACGAGGCACACTCTTTAATCAAGGGTCTTCCTACGATGATGTTGAAAACGCTGTCTTTGGAGACAGAGACGTCGAAATCGTAAGTGCCTATGAATGGAGAATCACCGGGGAAGTCACCGTGGGAGGAACGATTCATTCCTATATCACACATTTACAATACATCAATGATAACTACGCTGGAACTGCAACCATCATCTAACAATCATGGTTTAACCCTGATGCAAAGCTGCTTCTTCATCATTCAAGAAACTAAATCAATACTCATTCATCCTTATTTTTTAAAAAGTAAATCGGTGCGTTCTCCTTGACTCTCATTTCTGCTTCGGATGGAGAAAAGATTTAAAACAACCAGGAAATACCACTCCTCGATATCTATGACACATGAGATACGAGATGGATTGAAATACACCAAGACACACGAATGGGTAAAACTCGCAGGAACCAAAGCAAAGATAGGCATCACCGACCATGCGCAACACGAACTGACTGACATCGTCTTCGTCGAGTTACCAACCGTGGGAAAAGAAATCAAGAAAGGAGACGAGCTCTGCGTCGTCGAATCAGTCAAATCAGTCTCTGAAGTCTATGCACCAGTCAGCGGAAAGATCATCGCGGTCAACTCAAAACTCGATGATTCACCAGAGACCATCAACAGCAGCCCCTATGATGACGGCTGGCTCGTCGAAATAGAAATAAAAGACAAAGCAGAAGTCAACACCTTACTGGATGCAGCAGAATATAAGAAAGCATAATATTTCTTACCAGAGATTTCCTCGAAAAAAACCTTATTCATTTTTTTTATACCAATCGATATCATTATTTGTAACATTTTGAATGTACAACAGGAGAAGTGTTTCAGCAGGAAATATATTTAAATAGATGAAATATAGACAAAGGAGAGAAGTGGTGGTGTTGGGATGAAAGATGACCCGATTGCACATGTACTTGACGATTTAATGCGACTAGATGATATTTACGCCTGCATCGTTGCTCGACGGAACATGATCAGTGTGATGCCATCCAGTGAAGAATTTAAACCAGAGGTAAACGAGATCTGGGATGTCATTAAACGTGCTATGGATGATGTGTTTTCAGTAATCGGGCAGTATTCGAGTGCGGGTCTAAGTGAAATGGAGTTCCGTTTGCAGAACTATGAAGTCCTGTTTTTCGTGTTCCCTGACACAGAAAATGCGTTAGTGACGATCGTTCCAGCCTTAGCAAATAAGGGGTTGCTTGAGGTTGAAATAGAAAATGCACGCAGGGAAATCATCAAGATAATGGACAATCCGACACCAAAACAAAATTCCAAGAATACTGATGAGATGTACGTCACCGCATAAAAAAATAAAAAAGGATTGTGAGAAATAATAAAATGAAATCAAACATAGAAACAGCCATAGGAATGACCAGAAAATGGGATGCCCGAGAGGCTGGACGAGAAGTCGCAGAGACCGCGATAAAAAACTTGACTCGTCCCCCAGATTTTTTCCTTCTCTTCTCTACGATCCATTATGAGAAATACGGTGGTTTTCAGGAGTTCCTTGATGGTGTTTGGGACGTCCTTCCAACAGAGACACCCCTTATAGGTGGTACTGTCACTGGTTTTATGAATAATTACGGATGCTTTTCAAGAGGGGCCAGTGCTCTAGCGGTTTCCAACCCCTCCATGGATGTCGCTGTAGGTGTCGGGAAAAACACGAAACGAAACCCGCATCGAGCTGCAAGACAATGTGCAGACATGATTCAAAACAGGTTGAAAGAATCACCGTATAAAAATAAATTTTTGCTCAATTTCATCTCAGGGCCAGTCATGCCAAGCATCCCTGGAGTGGGGCAAAAAAAATATATCCGATCCGGTTTTGTCAGCAAATTTGCCCTGCAGGCGTTAAGCCTTTCACAAACACTGGTGCAGAAAGGACTTGGACGAGAAGACGAAATCTTCGAAGAGACCGTTCAGCAATTACCAGACTATCAAATGATTCTTGGGACCTCGATGGATGATTACAAAGGAATGAAAAATTATCAATTTTTTAATGATAAAATCCTTACAAATGCTGTAGTGAATCTTGGGGTGGCAACCGATCTTGACATGGGGGCTTATACCACCCATGGGATGAAACCTACTGATCTTCATTTCACTATCACGAAACTTGGTGCCCGGAATCATGCGATTTGTGAAATTAACAATAAACCCGCGGTTCCAGAGCTCCTCCGACTCTTAAAATGGCCGGACGGATTTCTCACCGAAGAAACAATGAGCCATACCATTCTCTATTATCCCATATCATTAAGACGGCGTGGAAGAGAAGTCCCTATTGTTATGCCGGTTATTATGAAGGATTCTATAGTTGTGCCATGTATTATCGACGACGGGGAAGTATCGATTCTCACGGTCAGTGGAAAGGATTTAATCAATGCAGTAAAAGAAAATTTACAATTTTTTGATGAGATTCAACCAGAGTTTGGGTTGTTTTCAGCATGTATGACGATTCTACAAACTCTAGGTCATAAGACGAATATTATTCAAGAAGAACTCCATAATTATTTCAAAGATAAATCATTTTTACTGTTTTATAGCGCTGGCGAAGGAACGTATTCTAAAGAGAAAGATATCACCTATGCAAATATGTCAATCAATACAGCTATTTTTGGTCATGATATAACAAAAGAAAAAATATAGAGAATACTCCCCCTGAATACAATCACTATTCTAAAGAATTCAAAAATGATACCAGTTCTATTGTACAATCATTTATTTTGTATAATCTTGGCTAGCGAATCAATAATTTTCGTCTTGTCACCATACACATATTTTGCAACACTAGTAAATTTTTTGATATATCTACCAAGATAATGATTTTGTAAAGTTTGATTATACATTTTGAATGAGAAATCATCACGGCGGACCGCATCAACTATTGTTGTTGCTGCTACTTCGCCATACGCTAATGATAGATGAATGCCGCCTCCAAGTAATGGCTCAATACCTGCTGCATCACCGACTAACAAAATATTCGGTCGAGAAAGCGGGGCATCATCTAAAAAATACGTAACAGGATGACTCGACCATACTTTTGATGTGTAATTGTTATGACGCATTTGTAATTCGTTTGAAAAAATCTTTTTCAAATCACAGCGAGGTGCATCAGGATAGATCCTTGTATCGCAGATGCCATGATTCATAAAAGGTGCATTGTCCAGCAGGCATGGAAAATGCCAAACATATCCCTGCAAACCCTCATTTACTGCAGTAAAATCCATCAACGCGGTATGAGTAGCAAACTCAGGGTCATATTTTACATGAGCTGGAGAAAATATTTCAAGTGTAGCAGCAAAGCGAGGGGTCAGAGGTGGTTTCATTTTTCTTCGTACCATACTGAGAGCCCCGTCTGCACCTATCACTATTTTCACTTTATATGTACCTCTATTCGTCTTAACTATCACCCCATCGTCACTATACTCGATGTCGATACATGCTTCATTTTCTCGCAAATGAAGTCCTCGTTCTTTTGCGATTTGTGCCAAAAAATGATCAAATTCAACACGACGGACAACTCGAAAGAAATCCTCCTCCTGATACGTAAAAACATCTTTTTCAAAACGAATTCCAATAGTATCAACCGACACGAAAGGAACTTTGAGTTCTATCCCTAAATCAGAGAATATCCGTTTTGTCATCCACTTATGTAAAGCACCGCCACACAATTTATCACGCGGATATTTTTCTTTTTCAATTAACACAGCTTTAGAAGCTAACAAAGGATCATACTTATGCAAATGCAACCAGGTTGAAATTCCAGCAGGACCTCCCCCAACGATCATGATATCGTAATCACAATTCAAATCTTGTTTTGATTTCTTTGTTCTCATGTCATATTTCCTTTAGTTCCGATTTACTCTTTTACCATAATTCGTTAATTCTTTCAAAATAAACCCATATTTCTCAGCCCATTGTTCTGTTGTTCGTAGATGATATAAATCGATTGATCCGACATGATTTTTCCGTTCATTTTCCATTGCTTGCATAATGACTTCAGCGATACAAGCAAAATTCTTCCCTGGCGGCATCCCAGGGATAACAATTTGAACCGGAAAATCAACGTATCCTCCATCAATTCGATGAATATCAGGACGTTGTTGACAGACTTCATAAGAAAGATTTGGTGGTTGAGAAACATCAACAATAATCGCATCTTTCGCAAGATGCCCTGGTTGTAACAATGCATCAGGATGGCTGGTTGCTGTCACGATAACATCTGCTTCTTTCGTTTTGAGTTCAACCGTGGTTTCAAAATCGCCGTTAATGTTTTTCTCAAGGTCTTTGAATTTCTCTTTTCTCCGTCCGATGAGAATAGCATGTTGAAATTGTGGGACAAGGATTTTTGATACCGCCTCACCAATAACTCCATAAGCACCGACTATGGCAATATCTTGATTGGAGGACTTCCTATCAAAAAAGTCTAACGCCTTTACCACCGCTTGGCAGGTTACAGCCGCAGTGTAACTATCACCATGATTGACAAAACCTCTGTATTCTTTCTGCTTTGCAACCCATACCCCGCCTTCAGTGACCGATGTGGTCAGGGCACCAAGTTGGATAACGTCAACACCGAATTCATTTTGGAGAAAAACCGCAGCATCAAGAATATGCTTTCGAACCAGTTCCCGTGGAAGTTCCATCATCTGTCGAGCCGTCAAGGTTAAACCCGTGATGTATCCCTTGGTTCCATAGATATCTAATTCTGGAGAAACAACTAAATTTCCATGAATCCAAGATTCTGGGAACTGCTCGATATTCTTTTCATTAAGAAGATGCCCTATTGTTGCAAATTTCATTGCCTAAATACCTCAGCATTCGTACCAATGCATAAAGGAATAGGAGTCAATTAACCTTTCCACCGATCACGAAAAAAACCTTATCTCCCCCTGTATTTACTCATAAAGAATAGTATCAGAAGGCTCAAACAAACGAACCGCCGGATAGGCTTTTGCTTCTAAAAGACGACCGGGCATATATACGACCTTGACATGGCTAATATACCGAACCAGAGACCCAGAAAAAATATCTTCGAGATGCTGGGAGATAGAAATAAACGGTTTCATTATTCCACCAGAAAAATCATCAGGGTGTTCCACACCAGGATACTGCAGCAGCGCATCACGTTTCTGTGGCAAACACATCCGTTTTTTCACCAGATAATCAAAGAGATCCTCCCAACGAGTCTCCTCATGATAGCGATTCTCCTCAAAGGAACATTCAAGTCCGATCCGAGGCCCAATACCATCCGAGGTCACATCGTAACTAAGGACGAAGCGATCCGCTCTTCGCTCGAGATCTGCAATAAGTGTTCGAAAATTGTTCTCCTCATCGGACCAGCCAAGAGCATTCAAATACGGAATAATGCTGCGTGGATGAATCTTATTGATATACAGCCGAACATCGTTTGAAGAACGTGACAGCATCGTTCCTACCTGGAACAGCGATGCTCCCTGCGGTATCTTCTCAATGCAATTCAGAATTTGACGTTTCACACCCTTAGATACCGGTTGTCCTCTCAGAAGCGGTAATGCATCGTTCACCAACCAGGCATATTGAGTCATGAGATCCTGAGATGCGTCTTCTGATCTCTTCTCAGGCCCAAAAAACACACTTGGAACAGACACATCGGATTTTGTCTCAGGCATATCAAATTCCAACCAGAAACATTTCACCTTATTTTTCAGAGTTGAGTCTTTCTGGGTCCATGCTTCTGAAAACAAAGCAATCTGCTTCCACTCCGGTTGTTGTGTAAATGACGCAGGAAGATTTCCCTGTTTTAATACATTTTCAAAAACTATCCGATCGTCTCCAGCACCAGAGACTGCAAACGCCCAGTCCGCACGCGGTCGACTATCCCCTAAATGGATCTCAAAACCTAAAAAACTCGTCAGATTCCCTGGAAAAATTTTTGCAACAGACAGAATGTCTTTAAATTTCTCAGGAGAAATAAGCGACGAGACGAACGGCTCAGCTTTGCAGAGGTAATTGCTGGCAAGGATACTTTTTACAGGGAGATGCTTCTGCATCCTTGTGTGATCTTCTTGATACAGCTGATATTGAGGGGTAATCAATTTTTTTTCTAATTCAATTTCTCGCGCTGTACCAGCGTTTTCAAATGAGGTTGAATAATTGATGTACCTATTCAAAGCGATAATCTCTCCTTATTGATTTTATAGTAGCCTTCGTATAAAGCTGTTTTTCGCAGCTACATACGCAGGTGGGGTTGTAGGGATACGGTGTCTATTCGAATCATTATTAATTCACATCATATGATGATGTATTCGGACATCCAAAGAGCCGGACTCCAGGATAGGCCTTCGCAGAAAGACCATGACCGGGCTCATAGACAAGTTTAATATGACTGATATAGCGGACAAGGGCGCTGGAACAATCATTGTTTTCAAATTTCACTATCGGTCTGTACATCGCTGTATCAAATTTCTTCTTTGTATCTTCTTGATCGACTCCGATAAACTCTAACAATGCATCCTTTTTTTCTGGAAGACAAAGACCTTTTTTGATGAGGTAGTTGAAGAACGATTGCCATCGTGTCTCAAGATGATACTTATCTGGGGCAAAGGAACATTCAAGTCCGATTTTTTGATCGATGCCGTTTTCCGTAACCGTGATATGAAGGACAACACGTGTTACATTTTGCGTTAGTTCTTCAAGGAGTGTTGATAATTGTTCTCCTTCTTCAGACCAGCCTAATTTCGTAAGATAGGGGATGATCTGGTTCGGTTGTATTTTTGCGATAATTAAACGGACACCTGATGTCGGACGAGATAACATCATCCCTGCGTCCATGACGAGTGCGTCTTTGGGTAATTGCTGGATTGTCTGGATGAGGTTCTGTTCGATTTTTTCAGGGAGTTCCTTCCCAGCTACCAACGGTAATGCATTTTTCGTTAACCAGCTGATTTTTTTTGTATCTTCTTCAGCGGTACTACGTAGAGGAATGGTGTGAAGAAAGATGCAGGGGATTGGTGTCTCTGATGAATTCTCCACCATATCAAATTCAAACCACATCCCAAGAACATTCTGGTAAAGCAAGGAATCTGAATCCGCCCATTCTAGAACGAACCGACATACGTTTTGCCATTCCGGTATATTCATGAATTTTTCAGGGAATGCTTTTTTCCGTATGAGATTTGCTAGAGCGTCCCGCTCCTCTCTTAGTGAAGAGACCGCAAAGAGATAATCTGCTTGTGCCTCGGTAGAGGTGAGGCGGGATTCAAAACCAAAAAAACTAGTAATCGAAGCCTTAAAAACGGAGGCAAGCCTCTGCATTTCTCTGATATTTCTAGAGGAGATTAATGTTTCAGGGATGGACGACTCAATTGTGGATAAAAGTTCGGCAGTCTTCAAATCTCCCAGCGAATGTCTATGAAGATTCACTGACTCAACGAGAAATCTGCTTCGATTTTGGAACTCCGTTAGTTCTCCATATGAAGCTGGTGTAAGACCAGAGTCAAAACCGTATTCCCATATTCTGTTCATTCTTTTCTAACCCCACTAGAAGGAACCCTCCTGGAAAACATAAAGCCCTCCTCCTAGAAAATCCTACAAAATTCCAAAAACAGTATATTTTGTTTATTTTTGACGGAAATGCTAAAAAATCAAAAAGAAAGGAACTATTCAGAAATCTAAGAGATATTTCCACTATTTGATTCCGATTTTTTATATATGGTTATCTCTACTTATAAATTTTTTATGAAAGGCATTGTAGTGAGCGGAAAGGGGCTCACTACAATACCACCTCCCAGACAAACACATTAATATCATTTTAAATATATATAATTTATAGTGCAATAGTCCAATCTTCATATATCTTAAAAAAAATATGATTTATATTCCGAATAACAATTTTTATGAACAAAATGATGGTGGAAAGAAAAACCCACAATAGGCATTTACGATTGAATTTATTGTTTCTTCCCGATTTTGAATTTTCTTAGGAATACCATCTGATATATAAAATTCGACATGATCTATAACAAATTCTACCATCTTCTTATCATTAAGATTTTTCTTATGTTTAATAAGTAAATCATAAATCCTCCAGGGATCTTTTAAAACAAATATTTTTTCACTTGAAACTTGAACTCTTTTAATGATGTGAGGTGGATCGTCTTTGTAAATTATTCCGTTGTCAATTGGTTTATTTTCGATGATTCCAGCGCGAATCATATTTCTTAAATGAAATCCTATGGTTGCAGGATGTTTTTCAAGAAATCTACTTAGATCTTTCTGTGTACATTGAACTCCAATGAAAAACCAGAGAATAATGTGAAGCGTTGTTCTTTTTCGAAAACAATTGAGTATTTTTTTTTCATCCTCACTAACTTCAAGTGAAATAAAATATCGGTTATATTTTCCATCTTTTCTTGATATGACAAGTCTATGTTTTTCAAGAGTGAGTAAATGATATTTTAACGAGGTAAACGGTATTTTCATCTTTCTTGAGATATCTCGTTGATGCAGTCCCGAGTTCTGTGAAATAAATTCATAGATTTCTCGTCTTCTTTTTAACTCCAAAATTGTGTTTTCCATATTAAGTATTATATTATTTTAAGATTTATATATAATTTTCTAAAGATGATTGTTTAAATTTTTAAATAAAACGTATAAATCATTAATTCCATTAATGGTTGGCTAAAATGCAGATATTAGATAAAACAGAATCCATCTGTCCTGCTTGTTATTACGAAGGGATACTCAAAAAAATCGATGCAAATATCATTGAAGATGATGAAAAAATATGGATATTAAGAGTATGTCATAAACATGGACCTTTTAAGGATATTATATTTAGCGATGTGAATCTTTATAAAAGATGGATAAAATTTAAAATAACTGGTATGCCAGTGTCTTATGTAAAAACGAATTTATTTTCAGATTCTGTACTTTATACCGAGCACCTTTCTCAAACCATGTTAACAAATCTTATAGTTACGAACAGATACAATCTAAAATCTAACCAAAATTTTTTCGATGCGAGCATCACCGGTTATGTCTATGAACCTTCATTAGATCAACTCAGAGATTTGATTCAACAAGTTAAAACAGTAAAACCTCTTGGATCAAAAGCAATCCAAATTGCTGGTGGAGAACCAACGCTTCGCGATGATTTATTGGAAATTATTCGTATTGCAAAAGAAACAGGTTTTTCTCATGTACAAATCAATACAAATGGAATAAAACTCGCAGAAAGTGTCGATTATTGTCAATCGTTGAAAAATGAAAAAGTCGACACGATTTATTTGAATTTCAGTGGAATAAAAAAAACAACTAACCCGTTGATAGAATCACATAAAAAAGTAATTGAAAATTGTAAAAAAGTAAATTTAAATATTATCTTAGTTCCTACTATTATAGCTGATGAAAATCTGTGCGAGGCCGGTAAGATTGTCCGTTTTGCTATCGAAAACTGCGATAGTATCAAAGGGGTTCATTTTCAACTATTCGCATCTGATGTTTTGGCTTCTAAAGTTACCGAGTGTGAAAAAGAAAAACAGTACCTAGATTACGGAAAACTTTTTCAATTCATTGAACAAGAATTTCCTGACCATATCTCCCGTGATGATTTTTACCCATATTGTTTTATTTTTCCGATTTCGAAGTTCGTTCAAATTATTACAAATGACATCCAAACCGAGGTAACCGCTCATCCAAGCTGCGGTGGTTCGACATTTATTTTTATCGAAAATGGGAAACCTCTTCCTATGACACGTTTTATTGATGTAGAAACATTTATGAGATTTCTCACAGATCAATCAAAGAAAAAGGGTCCATTAAGAAAATTGCGAATCGCCTCTGCTTTTATGAAATATATCGACACATTTGTTGATTTTAAAAAAGCGCCAAATAGTTTTTATCCTAAGCAGATATTAAAAGATGCAACAATTTTTGGTAGCGAATATGCTCTTCGAGAGTTTCGAAATAAAACCTTAATTGTCGGCTTCATGGGATATCAGAATGTGTGGAACCTTGATATTGATCGATTAAAACGCTGTGTTATCCATTGTCCAACCTTTGATGGAACTGTTCCCTTTTGTTCCTATCATGCCCTTGGTTATGGTGATAAGATACTGAAACAACATTCAATTTCAATTCAAGAATGGGAGAAAACAACGGGTCGTTCAATTAAAGACGATTTGCACAAACACGAATAAAGAAATATATTCTTTATAAATAACCTATATTTTTTTTCATTCTATATTTGAATTGTGTATGGTTTACGTGCTGGAATCCAATCGAAATTAATCCAAGGTATCAATTTTTGTCCAACCCACTCAGTATACATCTGTCCTTTCAGAAGTTTAGGTCCAAAACCAATCCAAGTATCCCAATAATTTCTTATCCAGTTATTTCTATCAGAAGCATATCTAAGCCTCTCGATGAAATAAACATGACGGGTGTTATTTACAAAATTATTTTTTTGAATCTTATTTACACATGCGAAATAAAAATACATTCCATATTCTGTACTATTTGCAATATTATTTTCCATAATGTCATTATAGACGGTAAACCCGAAAAAAAAACCATAGTTGTTATCTTCAGCATTGTTTTTAGAAATTATATTAAAGACTGCATCAGCGAAAATATGGAAACCTTTCACATTATTTGAAACGATATTTTTTGAAATAGTATTATTTTTTGATGCCTGGAGACAAATCCCATTAAAATTATCGATGACAATATTGTCAGTAATATTGTTATCGCTTGAAGGATAAAGCAAGTGCAATCCAGCATTATACTCCGGATATTCGATTGATCCGCTATGTTGGATAGTAAACCCTCTTATCGTCACTCGATCACCAATTATTTCAATAACTGAACTTATATTATTTCCATCGATGATTGTTGAGTACTTATTTTTCCCAATAAGTTGAAGATCATTCTTTTTTATAATAATATTTTCATAATATGGTGAAGATTTGTTGTAAACAAAAATGATATCACCTGCACTCGCATTGTCAACAGCGTCTTGAATTCTACTATAATTATGCAGTCCGCTACCTCCTACATACAGAATATCTCCCATATCATTTCGTTTTATTGTATATTGTGGTATTTCATCAGATATGCGAGCATTAACAGTCGATGTGAAAATAAGCATTAGAAATAATGCAGAAATTATATACGTAACTCCCTTTTTCATTTGTAAGTACTCCTTGATTTATAGATGATACTGGACATTTACATCTTTTTAGATTAATTCTGGTGGCTCTTTATTTTTCTATACTCTCATAATAATGAGTGAGTTCGACAAAAGCTTTTCCATCTACAGAAATACCATTGATAGTTCCGGATATAATGCAAACACCCTCCCAGAAACAAGCACCTGGAAATAATTCTTCAAGAATCTGTTGAAGTAATTGATAATTTTCCTTAAAACAAATCAATTGATCGAAAAACACAGAAGTCACTATAAGATTAATATCTTTTGATGATTCGGTAATATGCCATTGACGAGAATAGAACCTTTGGTCATTACTTTCGTTCCAATAATCGAGCGGTGTAATCGTATAATCTTTTAGGAGATTTAATGATCCATCACTATCAATTAAATTCAACCCGTCGGTGTAAGATTGGTCAAGTTTTTCACCTGTTTCTCTATCCCACATATCTCCGACGACGATTTCTTGGTTATTTTGTAATTGTATAGAAAACCACTCATAGGTCATTGCGAGACCCCACGGAGGTGGATTTTGGTTGACGAAATTGCCCCATTGATGATCTATCCATGCATTTCCGGATACCTCTTCGGTAACTCCATGTACAGTAATCTTACCTGTTACAAGAAGTCTTGTTAAACTATAATAATACGAAAAATCATCATCTTCGAAATAGATAAGACCATCACCCCCAACAATCAATGGTTGTTTGAGACAATTCATATCCACAGCGAGTTCCATATTTTTAGAATCTTGTTGAGAATTCCCACTAACCACTAAAGTGTACTGGAATGGAAGAAGCCCTTGGTCGTTGTATTTTGTGTACCAATGGTCGTATTGTAATAAACCTTCTGAGTTTTCCTGGTGGTCAATATCATAATTTCCGATGGGGTTTGTCTTCTGAATGGTATCAGCATATGTTGTCCCCATCGTTGTAATTTGATTCGAGGATTTTTTTGTTGTTTCTGAGTATTGACTGTTCATCGTTTCCTGGTTTTTGGAAATCAAATTGTAAATATCTGGTGTAGAGATGGTTTGACCATCTGCGTCGTTGTCATTTGCAATATATTCAAACCTCAAATCAAGATGATCATTACTTGCAGTGAGTGATCCAATTTGGACATTGTTATAGGTTTCTTGAGATGCAATATCTGATATGGAGAAGATTCTTACTTCTTTTCTTTCAGCAACCGATGATTGTATTTTATAGAATGCGACAAATGATCCATATTCTTGTCCGGTAGATTGCCCGGTGAGATGGAAATTTGCATACCACCATTCAATCGGGAATTGAGATATGTCATGAGATCCTTCATCAGTAGGAAAGATGATGTCTGTCCCTGGTGGTTGGTATGGATAGTGTTTCCAATAGGCCTCTGGGTGGTCATGGTCTTTATTTATTTCTGCTTGTACTGGGATAATTGGTGTGATCATTACGATAATTATGAAGAACGACAAAACCCCTTTCATCTTACTATGCGTCGTTTCTTTTTTATTTTTTAGTAAGTGCTCTACTTTCATTGGTTCTCACCACACGTTTTTAATACCTCGTGGTTGTCTCTCTATCTATAAAAAACGTGTTTTACAACTGGTACCATCCTTCTGTACATCTGTTATCGAAAAAGAGAAGCTCGAATCATTGTATACATCATAACAGATATGCGACGTATCTATTTTATTATTAAAAAAAAGTTGAAGGTGCGGATTACGGTGAAATATTCACCAGGCATTCTTCTTTTTTCTCTTGTGTATTTTTCACGTGACATCGTAACGGTAAACTCAAATACTGGTTGTCCTCGGTGAAAACCAATCCATTTTGCTCAAAGCTCTGCAATATCGCGGTCAGTTTGAATTCAGGAACATCAAGGAATCTTCTTTGGAGTTCCTTAAAGGAGATGATATCGATGCAGCTGAGGAACACGGTTCGTTCCAGTTCGTTGAGTACAAAAATCTTGATGTTCAGTTGGTCCCGTTTGTCATAGATTTTTATGAAATTCCCACCATCGACGAAATAAAAGATCAGATGATCAATCGTAGTGTGTGGGCTGTTTCTTTCGAGTTCACATTTCCCTTGTTCTTTTTTCCATTCTTCCACAAGTGATTCCCAGGGATGATTACTTGTTTTGTTGTTTTGTTTGAAATCGTACACGAACACAAATCCTTTCTCTAAGAACTCTTGGGGATACATGAGTGAGTCGATTGGTGAATAGTGTAGTTGTTCGATATTGAATTGTCTGGGGTGACGCTGAATGTGGCTTCCGTGCATCACGCGCAGTTCACAGAGCTGAGGTGCGTCTAGGTATGTTTTTAACTGCTGTATTATTTTTTTTGTCTCTTCAAAATCTATTAGTTCTTCGTTTGGGTATCTTACCAGGAGGTTGTAGTTGTTTTTTATACCGTTTTCTTTGCAGAACTTGAGTGCAGCGATATTATCGATCACCCGTACTCCTTTGTTCATTTTTCGTAGGTAGTTCTGGCTGAACGATTCGATCCCGGTTTGTATCATGGTAAACCCTGCTTCTTTCATCAGGGTGTAGTCCTGGCTGGTGAGCTGTCCTGCACGTGCTTCTACAAAGAATGAAAAATCTCTTCCAAGGTTCTTTAGTTTCTCGAACAGGGTTTGATACTCGGTTTTTGGCAGGGTGTTACCGATGAGCTGGAAATCCATCATCCGGTGCCGTTCGGAAAGCGATCGGATCTCTTGGAGAATATGAGTAATGCTTTTCTCGCGGTAGCAGGGATGTTGTATATTGAGGTTGCAGAATGTGCACTGGTTCCACCAGCATCCTCTGGAAATCTCGACGGGGAGCCGCCCGTAGTATTGATAGTAGTGCTGGATGTCACTGGATGTTGACGTGAGCTCCTGATAGAATTGATCGTAGGTGGGGACCGGCAGGGTGTTGAGATCAACAACGGTATCGGATTTGTTCCAGAGTACCTGCGTTCCTTTCCTGTATATGAGTCGGGGTATTGATGTGGTCGTCTCAGGATTGGAGGCAAGACCGAAAAGAGCGTCTTCGCCGTCACCAGAGACGATGCCGTCAACATAGTCGAAGGTTTTTAGTACGTTTACTCCGAGGTCGCCGACGGTTCTGCTGCCACCAAAAACAATGGTTTTCTCAGGGGCAAGCTCCTTGATTTTCTTTGCAGCAGCAAGCGATGGGAGTAATTGTCCGTAGTTGAGGGTAAATCCGATGATGTCGAAGGACCGCCAGTCGACATGATCAAGGATCCATTGATATAGTTCATCGGTCCGATGGACGTACTCATCAAAGGTAAAGGGTGGTACACCAATGTTTTGCTTTGAATGCTGCTGGAAGTAGTCTTTGAACCTCTTTTGGTTCTTCTCCCAATGTTCTGGGAACACGTACCGGGAGAACACCATCTGTGCGGTATAGGAATCGTTCGGAGGATAGATCAACCAGTGATAGTTCTGCAGCCCGTAGAACTCTGCTGCTTTGAGATAGAGATGACGCGTTTCTATGAGTATTCCTCGTTGGCGACAGTAGGATTCCAGGACCGCCAGCTGGATTGATGGGATTGTGATTCCAGCAAACGGCATCGACACTAGTAGGACAGATTTCTTCTCGTTGTGCATCGCCAAATCCAAGACTATCAATCACGTGAGTTCTTTTATAATTAACTCAAGGTAAATTCTTTTCTCCTCTCTAAAACAAATCCTCCCTTGATTGTTCTTTTTTTTGGTTACATACCAGTCCTATCAAGTAATAACTGTAAGTTTAAATATATCATACGTTATAGATAATATCAATATTGGATGATGAAATGATGAAAAGAAATAGGTTGATTCTTGTTCTGTGTGCACTTTTGTTCTTTGGGAATGCTCTTTTTCCTTTCGTACAAGGGACGTTTCTTGACTCAGAACCAGAGTTGTCAGCTTATGTACAAGAGAAACACACAACTGAGGAAACCTTGGTTCTACCTTCCTCGTTTAGCTGGCGTGATATCAACGGCGTGGATTTTACGACCCCCATACGGAATCAGAACCTCTATCCGAGCTGTGAAAGCTTTGCACTCGTCGCAGCAGTTGAAACCATGGTACAATATCAGGTCGGTTTTCCCTTTAATTGTGATCTTTCAGAGGCGCATCTGTTCTTCTTCAG
>Ga0209287_10000574_pt1 | contig 21095 bp, 18 predicted proteins | sample PPLLak3cmMay2015_2_FD_187255 | JGI IMG/M metagenome (GOLD analysis project Ga0209287, IMG submission 187255) | Freshwater sediment microbial communities from Prairie Pothole Lake near Jamestown, North Dakota, USA - PPLs Lake P8 Core (1) Depth... | ecosystem: Environmental > Aquatic > Freshwater... | reverse complement strand
GGCTACGACCTGGAATTTATCGAGCAGCCCCTGGCCGCCGAGGACATCGAGGGCCTGCGCTGGCTCAAGGACAAACTGCGCGCCCAAAAGGTGCAGCTGCCGATCTTCGCCGATGAAAGCGCCAAGACCTCGCGCGAAATCGCCAGCCTGGCCGGGGCCGTGGATGGCGTGGTGGTCAAAGTGATGAAAACCGAGGGCCTGCGCGACGGGCTGCGGGTCAAGGCCGTGATCCCGGGCGGGGCCTCGACCTCGCTGGTGACCGCCGAAATCCGCAGACACGGTCCCAGGCGGGGATGGATGAGCAGCCCCAGGCGTCCGACCTCGCCCAGGCCGGCGGCGGCCGCCAGCGGCACGCAGAGCACCTCGTAGTCGCCATCGACATGGACCCGCGCCTTGTACTCCAAGACGTGTAGATAGTGGGCGAGGAGGTCGGTACAGAACAAAACGGTTGTCATGGGTTCAACATCCAGCTTTTTTGGAAAAATATTATATTATGAACGGCTTGAAAACAGCAGTGAAATGGTATATGGTACGGTCGTCGACCCAATTCTTGTGCAGGGCAACCGACAGCGCCCCGCCGTGGTCTTGTCAATCACTCTGGCAACGGGCATGGAAGGTAGGGTTTCATTGACAAAAAAAGATAGTTATGCTAAGTATCGCATGAGGTAAATGGATGCAGACCCAACGGGGTACCGGAGACGGGTTCGATCGTGGAAACGGTGTTACGGTTGTTGTCCCTGATAAAACCGTGCTGGCTGATGCGGAAAACGGCCAGAAACCGCTCATATTCGCCTGGTTGATCCGCTCGGAGTCGGAAGAGATCACCCGCATAGCTGACGATGAATTCACCATCGGCAGCGGTCCCGATGTCCGGTTGCGGATCCGGAGCGAGGAGGTCAAATCCCTTCATTGCTCCATCTATTTTGTTCAGAATCACTTCGAACTCAACGACCACAACAGCCGGAGCGGCACCTGGGTGAACGATCGTTCCATCAAGAGGCAGGAACTCGATGACGGCGACCGGATCATGATCGGCGGCCAATCATTCCTGTTCCGGTGTTTTAGGAGAGATGCCGATGGATGACCGGACCCTGATCGAGCCGTTGGATCAGACCATTTTTGAAGAGGTCGGCGCAAACATCCGCGGTCCGGTTCAGGGGTGGTTGACGATCTGGAACGGGACTTTGCGGGGCCGTGATTTTTCCCTTTTCCAGGGCAGAAATTTTATCGGTTCCGATCCCCATTGCGATATCCGCATTATTGATATCTATTTCCCTCCATTCGCCGTCAATATCCGGATCGGCCCCGACCACTGGCAAGCGATCGACCTCGACAGCGATGACGGATTCGTCCGCAATGATCGCAGTGATTTTCGCTGCGAGTTGACCGATGGGGATTGGATCCAGACCGGGAACGTCCGGTTTCGGGTGAAAAAGCGGTAGCATGGATATCCATTTTTATGCCAAATCCGATGTCGGCCGCGTTCGCAACGGCAATGAAGATTTTTTTCTGAATGAAAAAATCGGTGACTCCGAATATCTCTTCTGCGTCGCCGACGGCATGGGCGGACACCTGGCCGGTGATGTCGCCTCGAAACTCGCTTCCGAAAAATTTCTCGAGAATTATAAAGCCAACCGAAAAAAGAAGCTCTCTATCCCCGAGGCCATGGAGTTGGCGATCCGCAAAGCCAACCAGGCCATCCTGAAAAAGGCTGAAAACGATCCCATGAAAAGGGGGATGGGGACGACTTTTTCCGCCATCGTCATTCATGATCGTCTGGCCCATGTGATCCATATCGGCGATTCCCGCATCTATTTCATCCGTGACAACCGTCTGCGGCGGTTGACCACCGATCATACTTTCGTTGAGAAACTGGTCGAAAACGGTCGGATATCGGTGGAAGAAGCGCGGGAACATCCGCAGAAAAACGTTCTCTACATGTCGCTGGGCGCTCGCGAAGGATTTTTTCCGGAAATCATCAAGGAGATTCAGTTGCAGGATGGAGACGCGGTGGTTCTCTGCTCGGACGGGCTGAGCAACATGATCCACGAAGAGGAATTAAAGGAGACAGTCCTCTCCATGCTGCCCCAGGATGCCGTCGAAGAGCTGGTCGACCGGGCCAACCGCAACGGAGGGACGGACAATATCACTTTGCAGGTGGTGCGAATCGGTTCGATCGAAAGCCTGGAAAAAACCAAGCCGGTTAAAATAACCGGAATCAGAAAACGGAAAATAACATTCCTGTCCCTGATCGGATTGGTCCTGGCGGTGACAAGCCTGTGGGTCCTCTTCCGCCAATGGAAGCCGGGAGATATTGATCTGAATTCCGCCCAGGGAAGTTCCCCCGAAACGGCATCGCAGTTTCACCCCGCCCCCCACCTCCTGCATGAAATCGCCGCCGATTCACTCAGATCCCTGAAGATCCAAGTTGGCGACCTGCAGGTCGTTTCCGGAAAAAAACTGCTGATCCAGAGGGACCATTCGCAAATCCTGTTCGATTTTCAAAAGGGTGAGAGTGCAACCTATTATCAGGGAAAAACCGATTATTATTTCCCCTCCATGGATGGAGAGGTCTACTGTCTGAGAAAAAGCGCCGACTCCCGGAACCAATACACACTATATCAATGGGGAGCGAAACCGAAGTCGGTTCTGAAGGTACCCGCCAAGGAAACGGCGTTCCCAATGTTTCTGAATCGATCCGCTTTTCTCTTCAGCGATTTCCGGCAGGTTTACGTCGTCAAGGATTTCCATGGCAAGGATTTGAAAAAATCGACGGTTTTCCCGATACTGGAACTCACCCTGCACGACCAGGACCAGTTGTTCTTCCAGAGGAAAAACAACGACTATTTCATGACCATCTTTCAACCCAGGGAAAAGTGGGTTAAGGTCTTCCGGATCGATAGCAGCTTTTCCCGGGTTTTTCAGATGGAGCATCTCGATATCGATCCGCCTCTGGCGGTGGAATATACGGGCGGTGAAGAGCTCGTTTTCTATTTTTCCGGGTATTCCCTGAAAAAAGGGTCGAATTCGTCACAGGCTCTTCGTAGGCATTATCGGTTTCCCAACTACCAGGCCCATATCGTTCGCGTCCTGATCGATCAATACACGGCCGAAAAGGTTTTGGTAGCGGATGATTTTCGTATCTATTTAATGAGTTGACCATGATTCAAATCGGACGACAATTCGGCCATTTCCAGATTCAGGCTGAGATCGGCAAGGGCGGGATGGGAACGATCTATCACGCCGTGGACATGATGCTCAACCGGGAAGTGGCCTTGAAGGTGATCCATCCACAGTATGCCGACAATGCGCAGTTGATGGAACGGTTCAAGATCGAAGCTATGACCCAGGCCCGGATGAATCATCCGAACATCGTCATGATTTTCAGTTTCACCAAGATCGAGAACGAATTCGTCATCGCCATGGAGTATATCGCCGGCAAAAGCATGAAGGAGTTGTTGCGGGAAAAGCAGTGCTTTACCGTTTCTCCGGCGGTCTCCTTCCTGCAGCAGATTCTCGATGGGTTGAAGTATTCCCACTCCCTAAATGTTATTCACCGAGATATCAAGCCGGCCAATATGCTGATCACCGGATCCGATCGGATCAAGATATCCGATTTTGGCATCGCCAAGGTGTTCGGCACCGAGGGGATGACCAAGACAGGAATTCTCGTGGGAACCCCCTGGTACACATCGCCGGAACAGATTCTGGGGAAGAACATCGATTATCGTGCCGACCTCTATTCCCTGGGTGTAACGTTTTTCGAAATGGTGACCGGCCGCGTCCCCTTCGATTCCTCCAACAATTCCGAGTTCCAGGTGCAGCGTGCTCACCTGGAGATGCAGCCTCCGCGTCCCTCCCAATACAATCCGGCCGTTCCCGCCGAGGTCGAGCGGTTCATCCTGAAAGCCCTGCAAAAGAAGCCGGAAAAACGGTTCCAGACCGCCGGAGAGATGCTGCAGGCGTCCCAGGACCTGATTTCCTCCCGGCCCCTCTCCATTCCCGAATCGATTACCGGAGCCGCTCTGCGAGAGACCCCGACCACCCTGATCCGCCAGCAGCGGCGCAGCTTTACCCCCGTCAAGGTTGTCGGTTTTTCCATTATCCTGCTGACATTGGCTCTCACCGGTGGTTATTTTATGGGGCTGTTCAAACCTTTCCAGGCGACCAAGAGCGAACCGCAGCCGGCGACTGCACTGGTCGAGCCGATGACGGATTCCTCACAGACCCAGGAAAACAAACCCGCGGACAACCAGCCGAAAGATCTCAGTTTGGGAAAGATCGGCACCCCACAAGAGGGTCGCTCCGATGATTTGTTCAATAGAGGGGAGAATGCACCGAATACCTCCCAAACCAATGCGAATGCCAGCATTCCCGGCGGCTCCCAACTGAACGCCGAGCGGGAATCGGTCAGCACCAAGCCTCCCGATCAGGCCAAAGTCGAGCCCAAGTTGCCGGACGAAAAGCCGAGCGCCGATGCCAAGACCACGCTGACCCGCAGTACGGATAAAGTCGCCACCGATACGAAGGGGAAGGTGATCGAGAAACCGGTCGGGCAACTACAAATCCAGACGATCGCATCGAAGTTCGACTTGCCGATCGAAATCAGGAACCTGAACAGCCTGGTCAACCGGAATGAGGTGCAAAAGGCCCTGGACAGGGTGGAACAGATTTATCGCCAGGAGAAGGATCCGATGCTGTATCCCTGGATCGGATACCTGAATTTCCTCACCGGACAGTTCGATCGCGCCGAAGAGTTTTTTGCCAAAACCCTGAATAATAACATCCCCCTGGTCATCCAGGTGTCGCACCTTCACGACGACAAAACCTCCTGCATGGGGGTGTTGCGCTTGAGCAAGCAAGTGGTTATGTTCGAATCCCGGAACGAGACTCTGCACAATTTTCGCTATCTTTCCACCCAAATCTCCCAGGTGGACCGAAAAAAAGAGGGGCTGATGCTGGAAATGGGCGGGGAACCGGCCCGATACTTCAAGATTCTCCACGGGATTAACGCAACCCCTGCGGAATTGGAACGTTTTCTGGCCGAGATTATCAATAAATTCATCCATATAAAATGAAAAGGAGGCGGCGATGAAGCCCAAGATTTGGCTCCCGATTCTGTTGATCATGGTTCTCTCATGCCCGATTGCCCGCGCCGAAAAACTCGATCAATACCAGATACTGGCCTATCAGATCAAACCTGCGGTGATCCGGGTGGTGGCGGTGGTGGTAGTCGATTACACCTACCTCGATTCCAACCGCATCAACCGGGCCGGCAATATCGCGCTCGGTGGAACCGGGTCGGGATTCATCTTTTTTCACGAGGGCTACGTCGCCACCAATGGTCATGTCATCGACCAGGTCTACTGGCACGAGAATAATACGGCTAATTTCATCGAAAAGGTCACCCCCAGCATCGTCGCCCAGATCATGCGCAAGGAAGGGTATGATCAGGTCAATGCGGAAATCCTCAAAGACTTCCTCCGGGAACGGAATTTCCAGATATCCAATTCCAAGACCTTCAAGAAAGTCATCCTCTCCAACGGCGATGTCGTCGACTACGAGATCAAGCGGTATTCGCCCGCTATCGATATGGAAGGAAAGGATGTGGGTATTCTCAAGATCGAGCGCAACAATCTTCCCGTGGTCAAGCTCGGAGATTCCACCCAGGTGGAGATCCAGGAGGAGATACAGACCTTCGGGTTTCCCGGAGCGGCAGATCCAAATGGAATTATGGGTTTCTATCTGAACCCCAAATCGTCCCTTCAGGTGACTATCAACCGGGGACGGATATCCTCGAAGAAATCGGATAACCGGGGCTTGCCGCTGATCCAGACCGATGCCGTCATCGCCCATGGCAGTTCGGGCGGTCCAGCTGTGAACAAGAATGGCGAAGTCATCGGTATTACAACCTACATGGGGGGCGAAACCGATCAATTCGGCAATTTCAATCCGGTGCAGGGATTCAATTTTATCATTCCGATCAATACGGTCATCGAATTCATCCGCGATGTGGGCGTCGATTACAACAAGGGGAGTAAATTCAACGAGATCTACTTTGCCGCCCTGGATAGCATCTGGAATGACGACTGGTTCGCAGCCGATGAAAAAATAGACATGTCGCTCAGCCTGCTCAACGATTCACCTGATTTAAAGGATCTGAAGGGAAAAATTACTCTGGCGATCAACAATATGTCGGCGATCGAGCGGCTATGGAAGCAGAACCGGATCCTGGCGTTGATCATCGTGGCGCTGATCGTCCTGGTGATCGTGTTCATTGTTCTGGTTCTCCGCTCCAAACGGAAAAACGCCCAGATGCCCCCCCCCTTCGGCTACAAGTCGCAGCTCTCGTCCGATTCGATCCAGGAGACCCAATCGGAACCTGGCGTGGCAGCGGCCGGGGTCATGGATGAGAAGACGATGGTGCTTATCGCCAACCTCGATCTGTATGTCAATGACAAGAAAGAGGGACGCTACCCGGTGACCGACAAGCCGATATCGGTAGGTCGGGACCCGAGCAAGGCCAATATCGTCATCCAGGATCCGATTGTGTCGAAAATCCATTGCACATTCTATGCCAAGGATGGTGAGGTGATGGTCAAGGACATGGAGTCGACCAATGGCACCTACATCAACGATATCAAGGTCAGCGATCAAAAGTTGAACGACAACGATGTGATATTCATCGGCCGCAAGGGCAATATACGCCTGCTGTTCAACAAATGACCATGAAAAATGCAACTATTCGGTGGCTGCTGATGACGGTGCTGATCGCCGTCCCACTGGTTGCGCAGAAAGAAGTTTCCCGGGAGGATGTTCTCCGGGATGAGTTTTGGAGCATGGAGTACGAACAGTTCGTTCCGGATCGGTTTCTCATGGAAGGCCTGGACCAGAAACTCAACGAACCTCTGCAGGTGGATATCTATCTGGCTTTCTGGTGCGACGACTCCAAAACCCAGGTGTCTCGATTCATCCGCATCATAGACCTGCTCTCGGTCAAATCCCAGATCACACTCCGCTTTTTCGACGTCGGCGGCCGGAAGGAAAAAGGTCAGAAGTATTATGTGGAAGCGCTGAGGATCGAAAAGGTTCCGACTTTCATTTTCAAACGAAAGGATGCAGAAATCGGCAGGATCATCGAGAATCCGACCGCCTCTTTGCTCGAGGATTTTCTGACCATCATTTTATAAACTGGCCGACCGTTTTACAGCCGGCGTCTGGATTTGTGAAAAAGTGAACGGAAGGTTTTTTTTTCAGCCTTTTCACCTGCTTCGATCTTAATTTCAACTGCCCGGTTCCCCCCATCGACCGGATTGAGCAGGCGTAACCGGTATAAAAAATAGCCAATCCGTTCCCATTCGTCGGTCGACACTCCCGTCGCCTGGGCATCCCCGCCAAAGATCATCCGGGGTTCCCGGAAGGCGAGGAGGATATCCAGGTCACTTCCCTGGATCGCCTTTTGCACATGGGGGGCAATAGTGCCGGTACATGTCCAGTGACTCGCTTGCCCCTGCATGTCGGCGATCATCCGTTCCCTGGATAATTCCTCCATGATGAACGATCGGATCAAAGGATAGGGATCGATCCGAACCGATACCGGGCGCATGGGGAGTGAGGAGGAGAATTCGATTGCCCCTGGATCCCCTTCCAGGATGGTTCGGATGAATCGTTCTCCGTGCTGCCTCATCAGCGTCATGAATTCGGCGAACGAGAGGATGCCGTTCTCCACCAGGGGGAGGGGAAGAAAGGGGTCGTAGGTCGGGTCGCGCTTCAGGCTGTCGAGGACCAGGGAGGCCGGGTGGCGGCTTTTCAACAGGATTTCCCGGGGTTCGTCCCGCTCGTCGTCGGAATGACAACCGCTGATCTGGCCGTCGTAGAGGAACAGGGTACGGCGAAAATCGGCATAGATGAATTGATACTGTCCCGAACATCGGCCGTTCCAGGCATCGAGCAGGGACTGAATGGATGAAATGAAGACGGGATTGAGAACTGAACTTGTCTTTCCATTCATGACCGATGTCGTCCGGATTTCATTGTAGCGCTTTTCCGGTGATTGTCAACAGAAACCAAACCGATCATAGAGGCTTGCACGCACCGGAACCCTGCTACGCAATGAAACACATATATTAAGAGCAGGTCGATCCATCACGGGTGAAAGATTTTTCGCTTCCGTTTTTATAGTTTTTTATAGTCTGGTATCGGTCGAGTGCTTTCTGCTATAATGACGACGGGAGGTCCGCATGAGATTGATCTGTACAAGCCTGCTGTTGATTGCACTGGTTTCTGTTGTTCATGGTGATGAGTGGCTGACGCGCGCTGAAAAAACCGATTACCGGGAGACGTCCCTTTACCAAGATGTCATGGCATTTTTATACCGAGCCCAGAAACAATCGGAATGGATCCGGATCCGATCGCTGGGGAACACCAGTGAAGGCCGGATGATTCCACTCGTCATCGTCTCCGAGCAGCCGATACGTACCCCGGCCGACCTTCACCGGTATCCGCTGCCGGTTGTCCTGATCATGGCCAACATTCACGCCGGCGAAGTGGAGGGGAAAGAAGCCTGCCAGATGCTGCTCCGCGATATCGTCAGCGGTGGGAGAAAGGATCTTCTGTCCAACCAACTGCTATTGATTGTGCCCAACTTCAATGCCGATGGCAATGAAAAGCTTGGCCGCAACCGCCGCGACAAGGGTCCTGAATTAGCCGGCATTCGCCCCAACGGGCAAAATCTCGACCTGAACCGCGATTACATCAAGGTGGAATCGCCGGAGGTCCAGGCGCTGATCCGACTGCTGCTCGAATGGGATCCGGTCCTGATCGTCGACATGCACACGACCAACGGTTCCTACCATCGCAATCCGGTGACCTATGCGACCATGGCCCATCCAAACTGCGACCCCGGTCTTCAGAACTTCATGTGGCAGAAGTTGTTTCCGGCTGTGCAAAAAAACCTGAAGACCAAATACGGATATGATTCGATCCCCTATGGTAACTTCGCCGACCGGATGGATCCGGCCAAGGGTTGGGCCATCGATGCCGTCGAAGCCCGCTATGGATCGAATTATGTGGGCTTGCGCAACCGCTTGACGATCCTCGATGAAAATTATTCATACACCGATTTCAAGACCCGGGTCCTCGCCTCGCTCGGTTTCATCCAGTCGATCCTCGAATTCACTGCCAAGAACATCCAGGTCATGAGGGACTTGACGATCAAGGCCGACCAGGCTACAGTCGAGGGATTCCGCAGCCAGCCTTTTACCCTCGACTCGAAACTGGAGAAGCTCTTCGACGTGAAAATAGGCAGTTATGAATTCGTCAAGGAAAAGATCAAAGAGGAGGACAAGGCGAAGTATCCACCCTGGGCGGGAGAATTCATCATGCGCCGGACCGAGACGCCGATGGATTACACCATTCCCTACCTGGCCAATCCGGTGCCCACCCGCCAGATCGATCTGCCGGAGGGATACCTGATCCTGCCGGGCATGGACGAGGTGGTGAACAAGCTGAAAACCCACGGCATCCAGGTGGAACGGCTGACCACCCCCTTTGACCCCGATCAACTGCAGGCATTCCGCATCGAGAAGCTGGATCTGGCCAAGACCATCTATCAAGGACATGTCCAGACAACCTTCACGGGCAAATATGAACCGGCTAAACAGGAGTTCCCCGCCGGATCCTATTATGTGTCGTTGCGGCAACCCCTGGCGCGGCTGGTCCCGGTCATGTTGGAGCCTGAATCGGTCGATGGATTGGCCGCCTGGGGCTATTTCAACCGGGTGGTGGTACAGCAGTGGAGCAATACCCCGTCGCAGTATCCGGTGTTTCGTTTGACCGGAAAGGCCCCGTCGGCCACCCTGATCGAGTAAAGGTCAGAAGGCTTCGAAGATAGACAGATAGAAGCTGGGGCTCTCTTGGGAGAAAGCTATATCCAGCCGCAGGGTGATTCCCTCTTTTTTCGAGAATAGATAACGAATGCCAACCCCTCCGGACCAATGGGACCGTTCCGGGCTGAATTGAGTGAGCCGGTTCATCACCTGTCCGGCACCGATGAATCCCGCCGCCCCCAGTCTCCAGAACAACGGGAGTCGATACTCGGCCTGGCACAGGATCAGGCTCTTATCGCGGAACCGCCCCTGGTAATACCCGCGCAGGAAGCTTTGGCCGCCCAGCTCCGCCATGAACAGGAATGGAACCTCGCCGCCCTTGCCATCGAACAGAGCTTGAATGGCGAGGGTGTGAGTGGTGAAGCAGGTGATGTAGCGCCGGTAATTCAACTGAAAACCGAAGAAATGAAAACCGCTACCCAGGAAGCGGGGATAAAAGGAAAATCCCCCTTCGATGAATTCTCCGCGGCGGGGTGAGTAAATATTGTCACGGTTGTCTTTGCTTACCAGAATGGATAACCCCGAAATCCGACCCTTCGGGTCACCGATCAAGCCGGCATTGCCGCCGCTGGCAAGAGGAGGCTCCCCAGTGACGGTCCAATTGGCGTATTGGTATTTCAATCCGGCGTAGCAGCTTTTGCCAATTCGTCGGAACAGGGTGCAGTTGAACTCCAGGCCGGAACATGTATAGGCCGTTTGATCGGCGGGAGTGGTGTCGTTGCCGAGACCGAAAAAAAGATCGGGATAGTATTTCCACTTGAACAGTGAATTCAGGTAGTAATGATCGTTCTTTAAATAGATGTTGGTTAGGAGTTCGAATCGGAATTGCTGTTTCAAGGTGTAGACTAGCAAAGGTGAAATGGATGAGGGGCGGAGGGCCGGGTTCTTTTTCGAGGTCCGGAAGATGTAGCTACTGGCTCCGCCGAAGGCCAGGTCGGTTTCGGGAGTGTAATAGAGAAAGGGGAGAAACAGCAGTTGATTCTTGATGGCAACGGCGTGGGTAGACTGATCGTCATCGGCGATCAACAGGAAACACGAGATCAAGATCAAAAGGAAAATGACGGCTCTTTGCAATGTACCAATCCTTCCTACACGTTTTTTTCATTATAAATTGCATCTTTTTGAAAAGCAAGCAGATGATTTGGATTGATCCTGCGTTTACGCATGGCGTTCGCTGGGAGATGATGGTACAATGGAAACGAGGACGGATCTTGGCTGGAAACCGTTGGATGTTTCTATTGGTTTTTGCCGCTTTGATCATCCTTCTGCCCATTCTCAAACGGATCCCTTCGGTGCGAAGAAACCCGGTATTCCAACGCCTCCACCTGGTTATCGACCTGGTTTTCTGGCTCCTGCTGATCTCCTACACCGCCATCTTCATCTGGTGGCTCTTTTTCCGCCGGCAGTGATCGGAAGAGCCCTCACGCAATCTGATTAATTCCTGGGAGAAAAAATGAGCTAGGGAGTCGACCTGGTGAGAGTCCAAAAAAATCGAAGGAATGGGCGGTTGCTTTTCGGGGCGAGTTGTGATAAGAAAGAGCCATGCAGCCGCGGCGAGAGAAGCGGACCAGACTGGAACTCCCGGCCTCGATCACATTGTCCGGGCAGACGATGCCCGTTTTGATCATGGACATGTCTTCGCAGGGGATTCACCTTCGGACCAACGGGGATTTCCCCATGTATCGGGAACTCAACATGCAGATCTCCATCTCCGGATACGAACTTTCATTGAGCGGGAGTGTCCGCTGGAACAATCCAATTGATTCACAATGTGCGGACAGTGAACGGGAGGTTGGATTTTCCATCCACTCGGCTCCCGCTGAATTCTATCAATTGCTCCGGGATTTGAAACTGTAAATCTGGAATCGGGAAGGGGATGAAAGATAAATTGATTACAGGTAAGGCGCCAATTCGATCACGTTCGGTGGGCTCGATTGGCTCCAGAAATACTGAGGAATCTGGTTCAGACGGGTGCGGGCATCCTCTTCGGTACGGAAGCGGCCCCAAATCACCAGGAAACAATTCCGCCCGTTTTTCTCCCGATTCAGAATGTAAAGGCCGCTTTTATCGGTGAATTGGTCGAAGGCGCTGAGCACCGATTCCTGGGCGCAGTCCAATTCCAACAACACTCCATAGCGGAAACCGCCATTGATGATTTCCTTTTTCCAGATGTCACCCGCCTGTGTCAATCGTCCCTGAGAAAAAAGACTCATCGGGGAATCGGAGTTGTCCGCAGTGGGGGTCTGGGTTTCCTCCGCTGTTTGGGTCTGGGTCGGTGGTTGCGGTGTTGTTTCGATTTTTTCCGGAGGTGTGGAAACCTGATGTTCCTGTTCCGGGGCTTGGGTGGTGGAATCCGGCTGCGTTTCCGGTTCCGCCTGAACGGTTTCGGGTGTCACTTGTTTCTGCGTCGTCGGTTCGACCGTCTGGTTCTTTTGGGGAAGAAACTTTCCGGAAAAATAGAGGTATGCCGCTCCCGTTCCGATGGCGATCACGGCGAACATCCAGATCAAGAATTTGATCAGGGGAGATTTGGCGCGGGTCGATCCGGGGATCTGCACGGGGAATGTACGCAGCAGATCTTGGGATGGAGAGGATCTTTCCAACTGTGCCGATTCCTTCTGGGAAAAATTGATCTCTTCCGGCCGGTCGCCGATATCCACCTCGATGTTTTCTTCCTCGGGAAATTCCTGCATGGATTTCGGTGCATCCAAGCTTGATTGCAGCGATTTCAGGAACGCTTCATCTTCTGGTGGGATGCTCCCGAAGGAAGAAGTCTCGGTGGGTGGACTTGCCGACAAAGCTTGTTCTCCCTGTTCCCCCTCACGTCTTTCGATGAGATTGCAGATCGCCAGCAGAAAAAGGGTTTGGATCGCTTTTTCTTCATCCATATCCAGGTGAGATGATACAAATGACGAAATGACCGTCCATTGGTCCAATGACCCCATCAGTTCCAATTCTTCCTGGTTGGGGATACTGGGGGGTTCCGTTTCCAGTGGAACCGGGTTTTTGCGTACCTCACATTGGGGGGAGCCAAAAAATTTCCAAATATAATCGGTATGCTGATTTTCGAAGATCGACTGGCGCAAAATATCGGGGACGCTCAGCTCCAGGTCGATGGCCTTCTTGGGAGAGAGTCCGTAGACGAAATTATATTCACCATCCCCGATGGTCAGAATATGGGTGATGATCCTTTTGATCTGCTTGGTAAAGGCGTTGTTCAACTGGGTTTTGTTGATCATCCCCTTTTCTTCGAGCAGGAAGGAGACGGTGGATGAGAAATGGTGCTCTTTCTTCAACTGATCCATGTCGGTGCGGTCCAGTTTTGCCTCTTCGAGGAGGATCTGATCGAGTTTTTCCTCCTCGATCGTCGACATCGCCCAGATGATTTTCCCCTGATTGAAATAGATTTCCTTTAAGACCCCTCCCACTCTCAGGTAAAGAATACCGGTTACGCCTTTTTCGAAGAGGCTCAATATGAGTTTTCCGAAGAGGTTTTCCTGAAGATTGCCTTTTTCGCTGATCATGGTCTATATCCATTGTAATTCCTTTCCAAAAAAAGTCAAGCAATCGATTGAATTCCAGGTCTTTTTGGATAAAATTGACAATCGGGATCGCTTCGGTTAAATTTGATGGAATGACCAACGAAGTAACGATTAAAACCGATATCGATCACATTGCAGCCGGTGTCGGGCAAATCATCCTTGGGAAACCCGCGGAAATCCGCCTGATGATCATCTGCCTGCTGGCCCGGGGGCATCTGTTGATCGAGGACATCCCCGGCGTCGGCAAGACGACACTCTCTCAGACCTTGGCGAAAATACTGGGTCTGGAATTCAACCGTATCCAATTCACCAGCGATTTGCTGCCGTCCGATATCCTGGGAGTCTCCATTTTTGACCGGGATACCCATTCGTTTCGGTTTCACCCGGGCCCAGTATTCACCCAGGTTCTCCTGGCAGATGAATTGAACCGGGCGACACCGCGGACGCAGAGCGCCCTGTTGGAAGCCATGGAGGAACAGACTGTTTCGGTGGATGGCATCACCCATATGCTGCCCAGCCCCTTTTTTGTCATTGCTACCCAGAATCAACGATATCATGTGGGGACGTTCCCGCTCCCGGAATCTCAGCTGGATCGCTTCCTGATGCGACTTCACTTGGGATACCCCGATCCCCGGGCGGAACGGGAGTTGCTTCTGGGCGAGAGCCGTCAGCAGTTAATCGGGAAGATAGACCCGATTCTGGATGGGAAGAAACTGGAAGAATTGCAGGACCACGTACGCTCGGTTTTTGTATCCCCGCCGATCCTCGATTATATCCAGGAAATTCTGCTCGTCAGCCGCTCCCAGTCCCAGAGTTTTCTCGGCCTCTCGCCTCGAGCCGGTATTTCGCTTACCCGTGCCTCTCAGGCGGCGGCGCTGACGGCCGGCCGGTCACTGGTCCTTCCCGAGGATGTACAGCTCGTCGCCGGTGCGGTCCTCGAACATCGGCTCGATCCGGAGGGAAGCAAGATCAAGGGAAGCGGTTACCGGGCCACCGAAACCCTGATTAACGCGATTCCCGTCCGCTGACCAAATGGATGAGATTCGGCAAACGGTTCATGTCTCACCTACCCGGACATCGTTCCTTTACCTGTTGATTTGCCTGGCGGTCTGGTTGGCATCCGCCAATTATATGAATAACCTCGCCTACATATTTTTCTTCCTGATGGTATCTCTGTATGCCGGGGGTTATTTCCGCTCCCGGTTGTTGCTCAAGTGGCTGACGGTTTCGGAAATGATTCTGGAGCAGGCGTTTGCCGGTGGAAAAACACGGGTGGAGATGATGATTCAAAACCGGTCGGCGCAGGATCTGGAAGCGGTTTTTATCATCCCGGAAGGGGAAGCGACGATCGAAACCTGTATCGGCCCGATCCAGGTTCCCGGAAACGGATCGTTGCTCCATGATTTTTCCATCCCGGCCCCGCGCCGGGGCCTGTTTCGGCTCCGCTCACTGCGCATCCTGACCCAGGAGCCGTTGGGGTTGTTCAAGAGCCGGATACTGATCCCGGTCGATATGGAGTATATTGTTTTTCCCAGGCCAGGCGGGCGCAAGTCCTGGAATGAACCCCGGTTGAATGAGGCAGAACCCGTGGAAGGCTATCATACTTCGGGTGGGGAAGATTTCAGTGGTTCACGGGCGTATCGGTTGGGGGAATCCCAGCGGCATATCGATTGGAAGGCATATGCGCGAGGTCGGCCGCTGTCGGTCAAGGAATTCAGCGGTGGCGGATCTCTGACGCTCTGGTTTGACTGGGATCAGTTGGCTGATCTGGATGGCGAAGCCAGGCTTTCCCAATTGACCCGCTGGATCCTGGGAGCGGACCGCACCGGCCAGGAGTTCGGACTGCGGCTGCCAAATGGATCGATTGAGCCTGACTCGGGCTCCTTGCATACTCAGCAATGCCTGCGGATGCTCGCGGTATTTCCTGGAGAGACATGAAATCCCGGCCTGGAAAAATGCCGCTGCCCCTGCCATTGCACCGCCGGGGATTTCTCTGGTTGCTGGCCGCTCTGACGGTAGCGGTTTCGTGGCATCTGCCCCATTTGCCCCTGCAGGTCACGGCGGTGATGCTCGGATTGATCGTCCTCTGCTACCGGCGGGCCATCACCCCGAAACGGCCTCCCTGGCATTTGCGATTGACCTTGACTGCGGCTGCGATCGCGATGGTACTGGTTTCCCATGGGACCATATGGGGGAAAGAAGCGGGGATTTCTTCCCTGGCCCTGCTGGTTTTTCTGAAATTGTTTGAAGCCAAGAGCAACGGAGATCTTCAGGTGACCGCTTATATCGGTTTATTTCTTATTCTGGCCGCGGTCCTGTACGACCAGACGCTTCCCGTTTTTCTCTTCATGCTGGTCGCCATGATGCTCATGAGCGGTGTCATGCGGATTCTGCAGCATCCGGAAATGGTTACCGTACCGTTCCGATCGCTGATGCGGAAGATGGTCGTCGATTTCCTGCTGGTCTTACCCGTCTTTTTTTCGCTCTTCCTCCTGTTTCCCCGTTCGTCGCAGCCCCTGTTTTCCGGGGCCTTTCGTTTCTCCTCTTATTTTCAGTCTGGATTCAGTGATGTCATTCATCCGGGGAGCATTTCCCGCCTGGCAATTTCCCGGGCTCCCGCATTCCGGGTCTATTTCCCGCCGGGGCGACGTCCAAGGCCATCCGACCTCTATTTTCGCGGTGTTGTTCTCTGGAATACGGATGGGAGATCATGGTTTCATGGGAGCAATTATTCATTCCCGGTCAGCGAGGCGGATATGGAGAGTGGGGATATCGAGTATGAAATCCTCATCGAATCCCGCGCCAGCCGATGGCTGTTTGCTCTCGATCGCCCCGTCCGCTTTCCGCCCTGGGTGCGCCTGAATGGTGCCTCGACCTTCTCCAGCCCCACCCCCATTTCCCGCCCGATCCGCTATTCAGTCGCTTCCACGCTTCCCGCCCCGCCTACCACCATTCCGGTCCTGCCACCCCTGATTCGCAAGTGGAGCCTGCAATTGCCACGCCGACTGGATCCTCGTATCCGTGAACTGGGGGAGGAATTCCGCTACCGCAGCGATTCGGACCAGCAGGTGATTCGGGCCGCTTTGGCCTATTTTCAGGAAAACGGATTTGCCTATACCCTGGAACCGGGTTCGCTCGATCCCGACAATCCCATCTCTGATTTTCTGTTTTTTTCCAGGAAAGGGTTTTGCGAACATTTCGCTGCGGCCTTCGCCTTGTTGATGCGGTCCGCCGGGATCCCCACCCGCCTAGTGGCCGGATACCTCGGGGGCGAGGACGATCCGTTCGGCCGCTTTTTTCTGGTCCGCGAAGCGGAAGCGCACGCCTGGACAGAGGTTTGGATTGAGAACCAGGGGTGGGTCCGAGTCGATCCGACCACAATCGTCGCCCCGGACCGCATGTCGAATCGAAACTTGAACGGCGATTCAGCCGGAGACCAACAGGCCGGGTCAGGCTCCGGCGGCTGGAGAAACGGGTCCGTTTTTCGGTTTTTTCACCGCCTCTGGGTCAAAATCGTCCGATTGGCGCTTACCATCGAGGATCTCTGGAACTACTGGATCGTCACTTTCGGACGTGTCGAACAGGAAACGGTTTTGCACAGACTGGCCGGGGAGGTGATCTCCAGGCAGGTCGGGTTCTGGCTGCTGGCGATCGCCTTGGTTATGATGATCGTCTATTATGTAATGAAGCGGATCGATTCCCGGAGAACGGGAAAGGATTCATTGGTTTTGTTGTTTGACCGGTATTGTCGGAAACTGAACCGGGCCGGGCTGGCAAAAAAACCGACGGAAGGCCCGATCGACTTTTTAACCCGGTCGGTTGGGGTCATTCCGGAGAAGAGCGTCGATATGGAACGGATTACCCGGCTCTACATCGAGCTTCACTATGGCCGGAGATTGTGGTTGCCAAGGCGGGAGAGGGATCTGCGACGGATGATCCGGCGTCTGCGTATAAAAAAATCCAAAGGAGGGAACTATGATCAAAGAGTTTAAGGAGTTTGCATTGAAAGGAAATGTCCTGGACATGGCCGTCGGTATCATCATCGGAGCCGGTTTCGGGAAGATCGTCACTTCGCTTGTCTCCGATATTCTCATGCCTCCTCTGGGCCTGATCCTGGGGAAGGTCGATTTTTCCAACCTGTTCGTTAATTTAACCAAGACGCCCTATGCTTCTCTTATAGAGGCAAAGGCAGCCGGAGCGGCGACGGTCAATTACGGTTTGTTCTTCAACACCGCGCTCGGCTTTCTCATTATCGCCCTGGTCGTCTTTCTTCTGGTCAAACAGGTCAATCGGATGCGCCGATCCGAGCCGGCGTTGCCGCCAACCAGCCGTTCCTGTCCGTATTGTCGGTCGACAGTGCATCTGCAGGCCGTGCGTTGTCCTTTTTGCACCTCCGAATTGAAATCGGTGGCAAATCCCGAAAAATAATAGTATAATAATATTCGATTGTTATGGAACCCGAAATAAAACCTGAACAACCGGTTCTTCTAGAACCGCCTTTGCCGATCATGACATTTCCTGGGAAGATCGAACTGGTCAGGACTCGGGACGAAGCCGAAGCCGCAATAAGTGAACTGAGCGTAGCCGATCGAATCGGCTTTGATACCGAGACCAAGCCCTCTTTTTTCCCCGGAGAATCCTATCCCATCTCCATCCTGCAATTGGCAACCGAAGAAACGGCCTATATTTTTCAGTTGCGGAAATCGGGTTTCCCCGACTCCCTGGTTGCCCTGCTGTCGACCGCCGAGGTATTGAAAATCGGAGTTGGGATCGATGTTGATATTCGTAAACTGAAGGATATTCGCGGATTTGAACCACGTGGGTTCGTCGATTTAAGTCGCCTGGCGATCTTGTCCGGTTTGACTCGTTCCGGGCTGAAATTCCTGGTTCAACATTTCCTCAATTCCCGAATCATCAAAAGTTCGCAGACTTCAGACTGGTCGAGATCGACTTTGACCCCCAAGCAATTGTTGTACGCAGCTACCGATGCCTGGGTCTGCCTGCGGCTCTATCCTTTTTTCTGAACTCGACACCTCCTATTTGAATACACCAGCCAGACTGTCGGGAGAGATCATCACCGTTTTCTTCAGCGGAACAAAAGATCGGAAATGCGGGGCATCGGCCAGAAAGTTCGATCCACCCGTTCTTCGATTTTTTCGACCAGATGGAGCGCCTCCAGCAGGTGCGGGCGGATGACCCGGGAACAGAACAATGCCTTTTCCAGGTTGTCTCCCGCTTTGATGCGTTCATTGTCTTCATCTAGTGTTTGGATCATCTCCATCACCCGGTTGATTTTTCCGGTGAATTTTTCGATGAACCGGTTTTGATTGTCCAGAATCGTCGGAGTCCGGTCGAGGATTTCCCGGGGGTAACCGATGACCGCCGCGAGCAGGAGTTGCTGGTTTTTCAATGCTGCCGGGATGATGTAGGCTCGAAGCATATATCGGGCTACCTGGAGTTCGATCTCAACCGTTTTCCAATACATTTCCGTTTTGATCTCGGCTCGGGCCTCGATTTCATCGCGCTTCAGGATCTGATGTCGCTCGAACAGGGAGACATTCTTCTCACTCCTCAATAATTGGATGGTTTCCGGTGGTGATTTGGGAATGAAAAGGTTGCGACGGATGGCTTCTTCCTGCCAGTCTTGGCAATAATTATCACCTTCGAAGACAATTTCATGATGTTCCCGGATCAACCCCTGCAGCACCGTTAGAAGGCCGTGTTCCGCTTTTATCCCCTCGGTGGCGGCAAGCACCTCCCGCAGCCCGTCGACCATGATCAGGTTGATCACTGCCAGCGGGAAGGAGATGGAGGCCGAGGAGCCAGGCATGCGGAATTCGAACTTGTTGCCGGTGAAGGCTACCGGTGAGGTCCGATTCCGGTCGGATATGTCGTGCAGAATCGATGGGACCAGGTCTTCGACGCGGATTGTCCCGGCTTTTTTCAGGCGGTTGTCGACGAACCGCCGCATATCAGTGATGATGGCTTGCAACTCCTCGCCCAGGTAAATAGAGATAATCGCTGGGGGAGCTTCATGTCCGCCCAGTCGGAGTTCATTCCCCGGTGAAGAGAGAGAGGCCTGCAACAAATCGTGATGGGTATGAAACCCGACGATGAATGCAGTCAGAAAATGAAGGAAAAGCAGGCGCGATGATTTGGATTCTCCCGGAGAGAAGAGATTCTGGCCCAAACTGGTCTCCAGAGACCAATTGATGTGTTTGCCGGAGCCATTGAAGAAGGGAAACGGTTTTTCGTGCATGATGCAGACCATGCCGTGTTTGCGGGCGGTCTTGGGAAGCAGTTCCATGAGTATCTGATTGTGGTCGGCGGCGATATTGGCTTCTTCGTACACCGGGGCGACTTCGAATTGATTGGGAGCCACTTCATTGTGACGTGTCTTGATGGGGACTCCCAGTTGCAAAGCCGATTCTTCGAGGGATTCCAGGAACTCCAGGACTTTTTCGGGAATCACCCCAAAATAATGATCGTTCAATTGTTGCCCCTTGGGGGGAGGCGCCGCCAGGATGATGCGCCCACAACTGCGGAGATCGGGCCTTCGGTGGAAGTCGTCTCCGTCCACAAGAAAGAATTCCTGTTCCGGACCGGCCATCACTTTCACCCACTTGGCCCGGGGATGAAACCGTCGAACCATCTGCAAGGCAATTTCGTTGACCAGTTTCTGGGAACGGAGCAGGGGGGTTTTCTTGTCGAGCACCTTGCCGTTGAAGCCGAAGAATACCGAAGGGATATAGAGAATGGTGCTCTTGTCGTTTTTACTGACGAACACCGGGGAAGACGGATCCCAGGCGGTATACCCACGGGCTTCGAAGGTGGATCGCATCCCACCATGCGGGAAGGAGGAAGCGTCCGGTTCCCCCTTGATCAGGTCTTTTCCGGAAAAATTGGCGATGATCCGGCCGTCCGGGGAGCGGTCCAGGAAAGAGTTTTGTTTGCCAGCGGTCAGTTCCGTGAGGGGGAGAAACCAATGGACATAATGGGTGACCTGCATGGATTCGGCCCATTTTTTTATTTCCCGGGCCACCATGTCGGCCACATCGTTGTCCAATACTTTCTTCTGATCGATGGTTTTCTGGAATTTTTCTGCGATCGGGGAGGGGAGGTTTTCTTTGAGGCGGTTGAAATCAAAAACATGGATACCAAATATCTCTTGCATGTTGTTCTCCTTGGTTGGGTTGATTTAAGAAAAAGAGTGGTTTGGGGGGGAGGAGATATTTGGCGGCTCAGGCCGCCTGGTTCTGCTGGCGGCGGCAACCGAGATAGATCAGCTGGAAAAAAAATCGACTTGGCTGAGCGAATCTCGATCGGTTCATGACCGGTATCTTACCAGGCATTCGCCCGCACGTCAAGGGGTGGGTGACAGGGGTGACGAGGTCATTCTGTATCGGGGGGAAGTCCCGCTAAAAAACGTTGGAAATACCTTTCCCTGAGTTTCTGCAAGCGGTCCTTGGACATGTACTGGCCGACATGACCGCATTTCAGGCAGACATAGGTGCGGATGCGGTATCCATTGAGGGTGAACATATTGCTGGGGATGAACATGCTAGCGGCTGTTCCCTGATAGCCCAGGCAAAGCTCTTTGCCGCCGCAGGCCAGGCAGCAAAATCCGGTGTTGGCAATTCTGTCGTCCACTGCAGCCTACTGCAAG
>Ga0209287_10000573_pt1 | contig 21102 bp, 17 predicted proteins | sample PPLLak3cmMay2015_2_FD_187255 | JGI IMG/M metagenome (GOLD analysis project Ga0209287, IMG submission 187255) | Freshwater sediment microbial communities from Prairie Pothole Lake near Jamestown, North Dakota, USA - PPLs Lake P8 Core (1) Depth... | ecosystem: Environmental > Aquatic > Freshwater... | reverse complement strand
AATAATGGATCTGGGGGATCAGAGGTTTTGTCATGGCTGCTCCTTATTTTTTCAGTGATTTGTAAAAGCTGTCAACCGGAACTAATCTAAACGGGAATCTCGATAATGTCAATTGAAGCGTGCAGGATCGAACACGGGTGATATAACGGGATACCGGTTAAAGTTTAATTAAAAATCCATCTTTTCTATGAAAGTCAGGCGCCATGCCGTGATGCGCCAGCGCCCAGTATGTTGTCCTGCCATTTAAGGATCTGAGGACAGCACTGACAGCTGCATCAACAGTCTGATCCGGCGGAATGATTTTTTCAGTGTCGAATTCAAGAATAACTTTCAATGCCCCAGGACTGCCTTGGACCCTGAACGGGAACTCAATAAATGCTTGTTCCTCATGTATGCCCTCTCTGTAGCCATTGAATCTGTAGACATTCCAGTCTCCGGAGGGTGAGAGGTTGAATTCCCAGTAGGCATCGAAGCCGCGGATGTTCAGGAAGAACTCGAAACAGGTTCCTTCCCAAAGCCTGTCCATGCGTTTCGGTTTGAATGATACAGGAGGTATCGTGATTTTATTTAAGGGTCCGATGAGTTCATATAACAATTTCAGTCCGCCCGGATACCTGTTGATACTGCCGGTGATCCTGAATTCGCGCGAGATTTCTTCCTGCTGAAAAGCCTTAAGATAAAAATTCATTTTTTATCCCTTTATCTGTTTTTCCGGAATACCATGGCGTAATGCCTCCACTGGTTCGATCAGGGAGTAACAATGTGTTTTAGTGATGGATAACCTTGTAGGCACATTCTTACCCTTGATTTAACATATAATTTATATTATTATATATTTATCAATCCAAGATTCAGTTCTGCCAGACTCAATCTTACCGGGTAAGTGACTGCTAATCAACAAGTCATTTTCCACAATTCTGCGGATATCTTAGTCAGCATTTGATGTAACATCATAATAGGAGTCATCAGAAAATGACATATGATCTCCTTACAAGTGAGGAAAGATACAGGGGCATATTTGAAAACACCAGGGACGGCGTAGCGGTTTATAGGGCTGTTGATGACGGTGAGGATTTTGTATTCCTGGATTTCAACAGGGCTGCTGAGAAAATTGAACATGTAAAAAGGGAAGACCTTATCGGCAGAAGAATTACGGATATCTTCCCGGGGGTTAAGGATTTCGGGATACTTGAGGTGCTTAAAAGGGTTCATAAAAGCGGCGAAAGAGAATATTTCCCCACCAGGCTTTATAGGGATAACAGGATAAGCGGATGGCGTGAGAATTCTGTATATAAGCTGCCATCCGGTGAGATAGTCGCCGTATATTCCGATGAAACAGATAGAAAACAAGCTGAAAAGGCATTCAACGCCATTTTGGAAAGTACCGTCGGGACAAAGGGACAGGATTTTTTTGACAAGATCGTGAAGGAATTATCAAGCTGGCTTGACTGTGAGATAGCCCTTGTAGGAGAGATTTTGAATGAAAATACGGTGAAGGCTATTGCTATGGTTGTAGACGGCGAACCGACTACATATTTTTCTTACAGCCTGGCCGGATCTCCCTGTCAGACGGTAATCCGGGATGGATTTACCGTTATTCCTGAAAGGATATGCGAATTGTTTCCTGAAAACAGAATCCTGGCCAAAATCAAGGCAGAAGGGTATGTGGGTGCGCTCTTAAAAGACAGGGTCGGCGTGCCGATCGGACTGCTTGTGGCTATATCCCGCAGCAAATTGACTCTTCCAGAACGAGCTGATCAGGTTATGAATGTCCTTGCGGCCAAGGCCTCGGCTGAGATTGAGCAGATAAGAATAGAGGAAGAGAAGAAGAAGATTGAAATACAATTGTATCAGGCCCAGAAGATGGAGGCTATAGGCACCCTGGCAGGAGGGATAGCCCATGATTTTAACAATATTCTACAGTCCATTATGTTAAACACCGAACTTGCTTTACTGGAGCAGGATCCTAAGACAGCAGGTTATTACAGGATGGAGGATGTTTTAAAGGCATCCAAAAGGGCCACGGATCTTGTCAAACAAATCCTTCTGTTCAGCCGCCAAAGCGAGATTGAAACGAAACCGCTGCAGATAAATCTGATAGTAAAGGAGGCTATTAAGATGCTGCGGTCCTCACTGCCGACCACGATAGAAATAAAACAGGAGATAAGCCAGGGATGGGAGCTGGTCATGGCCGATCCGACACGCCTTCAGCAGATAATCATGAATCTTACCACAAATGCAGCCCATGCCATGAGAGAAAAGGGCGGGACATTGACATTTACGCTGAGGCCTGTTGAAATTACCGAAGACATGGCAGGACAATACCCCGGACTCAGGCCGGGTTCCTACATGAAATTATTGGTGAGTGATACAGGGCATGGCATAGACCCGTCAATAATAGACAGGATCTTTGACCCGTTTTTTACAACAAAGAATCGCGGAGAAGGAACAGGCCTTGGCCTGGCTGTAGCGCTCGGCGTTGTAAAAGCCCTGGGAGGGGTCATAACCGTAGAAAGCGAACCGGATAGGGGATCGACATTTTCAGTATTTTTACCCAGGATAGAAAGGAAAATCCTCCAGAAGACGGAGGAGGTTAAGCCGTTAAAGAAGGGGCGGGAGATCATCCTGCTTGTTGATGACGAAAAGGGCCTTGTGGATGCGCATACTGAGGCCTTCACAAGACTCGGTTACCAGGTTGTTTCGAGATACAGCAGCATAGACGCCCTTGAGGCCTTCAGGGCACAGCCCGGGAAATTCGATATTGTTATCACCGATCAGACTATGCCCAGGATGACCGGCCTGCAGCTGGCAAGGGAACTGATAAGCATCAGGCCCAATATACCTGTTATCCTCTGTACCGGTTTCAGCGACCTGGTCACTGAAGAAGAGGCCAGGTTGATCGGCATCAAGAGATTTATAATGAAACCGGTGATATTGCGGGAGCTGTCGGAGGTGGTCAGGAATGTCCTGGAAAATCCCTGAGCCTGAACATCTCCCTGGCCTTTTCAAGGGATTGAATGTCATCGACACCCATGACCTCATTCTCATCTAGCGCCAGGCTGTACCCCACGCTTAAGCCGTCGCCGTTCATCAGCTCCACTAGGTCTGTTATAAAATATTCCTCCACCTCGACCATCCTGCCTTCTCTTTCCTTGAGCACCCTGTGGGGGTTCCTGCCGAGGATCTCAAGATAGCGTGTGAGCTTATCCCTGGTAACTGCATATATGCCTGAATTGCATATTTCAAGGGCATCCTGTTTTCCCTTCGGGAATTCCCTCCAGTATTTCCATTCGGTAATGCTCTTTACCTTGCCTTCCGCTATTTCAAGCACGCCGTACTCTTTTTTGTCCTTAGGGCGGAATCCAAGCACAGCCATATGGTTATGGTCAAGGACATTCAGAAGGGACATAAAGGTTGACGGCCTGACAAGGGGCACATCGCCCATTGTGATCAGAAGCCGGTCAAAGAGATTGTCTTCAAGAAATCTCCGGGCGGCAAGCAGCGCTCCGCCGGTCCCGTTGAGCTGCGGCTGCTCACAATAGGCAAGATCAAGTCCGCTCGTGATGGAAGTCACATCCTCCTTTTTATAATTTACAACAAGGGCCTTCGGGCCGGGAGGGAGGTTCTTGATTATCCGGAGGAGTATGGGCTCGCTGCCTTCAAATGGCTTTTCCCCGGGGATAAGGGGCAACAGTGTTTTGTTGCCGTCATAGCCCTTCATACGGCTGCCCTTGCCGGCGGCAAAGATGACTGATGCGATTTTTGGATACTGGTTCAATTGTTTTTTGCCTTTTAGAATATGTTTCAATGTTTTTTTATCTCATGAATTATGGTAAATATCAACTTACAAAATTTGTGATTAAGGTTTAAATAATTTCCTGATAAGGATCAAATATGTTTCAAGACCTGACACTCCAGCAGTTCTGCGCCCTTGATTATAAAAGGAATATGGTGGTTACATCCGGACCGGGGGCAGGCAAAACCAAGATACTGAGCAACCGCTTCTGTTTTATTCTCCTGACCGATCATTCAGTCTCTATCCCTAATATTCTCACGCTGACCTTCACTGAGAAGGCAGCTGAGGAAATGAAAGCCAGGATTTACAAAATGATCAGCAGGATCGAGAGGGAATTCAAGGGCGGCGCTGATGATAGGATTTTATTGAGGATAAGGGAGATAAGAGAGCAGTTCAATAAAAACAGGATATCCACCATCCATTCCTTCTGCGCGAATCTTTTAAGGGAGAATCCGATTGAGTCCGGTATCGATCCGGGTTTCTCGATAATACAGGGCGCAAGACAGAGGGATCTGATGGAGGAATCCGTTGAATCAGCGGTAACCTCCATCTGGAGAGCGAACAGGGACATGCTTGTTCCGCTTCTTCAGTCCTTCGGGAGCAGAAGGAACCTGATATCAGCCCTGAACAACATAGTTAGCCATCCCATGACATTTGAAGATGCCTGCGATACCGGCAGGAGACTCTTTGATACAAAGGGATGGTCCGGACAGGTATTCAGTGATTACTGCAGGGTTATAGCCAATGACTATATCACCCCTTACCTTAAGGGGTTGAAATACATGGAAGGCGGCAAAGGGCAATATGATGAACTGATGGGCCTGCTTGAGGAATGGCGCCTGAAATCACGGAGCGATCATGAATTCCTAGGCATCCCTGAATTATTTGCATCCATGAGGGCGCTTTCGGGAGAGAAGCAGGGGCATGGCGCATCCCTCTCGGTTGAAGACGGGATCAAGCGTATATCCTATGGTGATCTTTTAGAAGAGTTTTACCCGGACATATTTTGCGGCCGGTCTCCTGATCTTGTTTTTGAAAGGGAGTTCAAGGCCTTTATGGAAGTCTCCCGGGTCTGTCTGGAACAGTACAGTCATGAAAAGAGGGGGATAAATTCGCTGGATTTTGCGGATCTTGAAACGCAATGCCATTCATTCCTGACACGTCTGGCCCTTGAAGACCGTCCCCGTCTGAAAAAGATACAGAAAGACTTTAGGCATATCATGGTTGATGAATTCCAGGACACCAACATCACGCAATGGGAAATTATACGGATGCTCTGTTCCGACAGGGGAACCGGAGGCTTTGATACTCTTCAGCACGGGAAATTGTTTGTAGTAGGCGACAAGAGGCAGGCCATATACAGATTCAGGGGGGGGGATGTCACGGTATTCGAATCGGTAACGGAAAAGATAAGGGAATCGAACCCTGAAGCGCCTGAAGCGTTCTTCTGGCAGAAAGGGGAGATGGATCAGATGCTGACGGCCATCAACAGTAGATATCCGGAATTCAGGGACAGCCACGCCCATGCATTTGATGCCCTTTCGAATGGAGAGAGAAAGGAGATGCTGTCGGGAAATGTCTATCTGTCTGATAATTTCAGGACGGATGCCGGGCCGATAGATTTCTTGAACAGGGTCTTCAAGGATATATTCGGCAACAGGGGCGCTGAAAGACTTGAAAGATATGAGACTCCCCACAGCATGATAACAATGCCGGAGGCCAAAAGGGCCGGGGGGAGCGCAGGCGGCTCTGCAGCCTTTTATCTGATTCCCCCTTCCGAAGGAAGGAGCGATCCGGCGGAAAGAGAAGCCGCCCTGATAGCGGATATAATTGAAGGGATCATCGGCAGAAAGGGCCAGGAGAACCACGAATACAGGACATATGGCGATATAAGGGCCAGGATAGATGCCGGACAGAAGGCGATCGGCATCCTTTTCTTCAGGTTTACCCATGTCAAGATCTTTGAGGCCATATTCCGCGAGGCAGGCCTCAATTTCATAGTCCACAGGGGCAAGGGATTCTACCGCTGCCCTGAGGTTATGGAGATTATTCAGCTCCTCAACTACATCTCGGACAGCAGGCAGAGGATATCCCTCCTGTCGGCATTGAGAAGTCCCATATTCGGCATGACGGACGCCGAGGTGTTTGACATGTTTTACAGCGGGGGTGTCACGATTCAGAAATTCCTGGAATCTAATGACGCCTATATCGTTCATGCCGGCAGACAGCTGATGGCATGGCGTTTCTTTTCAAGCCGCCTTACCGTAGCGGAGCTGATAAGACTGATTATAAAGGACAGGGGGCTTATTGCCATAAATTCCGTCCGTCCTGACGGCCGCCAGAGGCTTGCAAATATCGAAAAGCTCATTGAGACGGCGAGGGGCTTCCAGTCTGAGGGCAGCGGGTCTTTGCCCGAATTTGTTGTTTACTGCCTCAGGATGGCAGAAGAGGAGGAAGAGGAGGGAGAGGCTCAGGTCGTGACAGGCGGTGATTGCCCTGTTACGCTGATGACCGTTCATGCGGCCAAGGGTCTGGAATTTCCTATGATAATAGTGCCTGACCTTGATCACCAGCCCCCTGACAGGCTGAGGCCAGGTATCCCCATGAGACTGTATCCTTCAGAGAAGAAGGTTGAGGGCCTGTGGAATTCAAATGAAGGCAGCATCCCGGTCTGGCAGGTAGAGATACCTGAGCTGGGATTTATAAAAAAGTACGGCCCCCTTGGGTATCTTCTGGGCAGGAGAAACAGCCTGGAAGCCCTTGCAGAGAACAGGCGGGTTTTTTATGTGGCATGCACAAGGGCCATGAACCATCTGTTACTTTTAGGCAGCCTGAAAAAGAGACACATGGAGAGCGGGGAAAGGTGTCTTACCTCAGGGGATTACAGGGAGCGCGCCTCGATACTTGATATCCTGGATGACATATTCAGATTCAACAGCAATTTTCCCCCGGAGGGCGGATGTCATTATCCTGATTATGGTGGGTCAGCTATGATTTCCTGGCGCGAGCCGGAGCCGAGAGGATTCAAGGGCATTGAATATAAAAGCGACAGTATTCTTCCCTGCCATTTCGGTCAGTACAGCGAAAGGATCAGGGGGATTGATCTGACGGACCCGGTCATAGCTCCGTCATATTTTCAGATCAGCTTTAAGGCCTTGAAACAGTTCAAGGAGTGCACCAGAAAATTCTACTATAATGTGATACTGGGACTCAGGGAGGAAGGGGACGGCCATGCATGGCCTTCGGAGGAAGTCGATGATACGCGGGGAGAAGGGCCAAGGGATGATGAAACGGATCGTTCGGAAAACGCCCTGAGGCTCGGTCTGCTTGTGCACGGCTATCTTGAGAGGCATCGTTTCGGAGAAGAATTTAATCATGACCTGTTTGATAACCTCTGTGAAAAGTCGTTCATTAATAACCGCGGGATGGAGGAGCTCAGGACGGGCGGCCATGCAAACATCGTAGAGAAGGCCAGGGCTCAGCTTGTAAATACGATAAGTGATAAGCGGTTGATAAAGGCCCTGGGCGGGACGCCGGACTATCCCGAGGCGCCTTTCCTTGTAAATATATCCCGCGGCGTTGATTTCAGGGGCGTTATAGACAGGGTCTTCAGAAACAGGGATAATGGCTGCTGGTCGGTTATTGACTGGAAGAGCAACGATCTGAAGGAAATGGATCCGAAAGAGGCGGCTGAGATGAATAATTATTTTCTGCAGCTGGCCTGTTATAAGTACGCAGTTGAACGCATTACCGGAGAAAAAGCAGAGGGGCTGTATATATATTTCACCGATACCGGCGACCTGATTGAAAGCAGCCTGCTTCCCGATGCAGGCGCCTTTTTAATTGATATAGGCGAAAAGATCAGGGAGTACTCCGTAAAGGGGCGGCCTGCTATGGATCGAGAAAGGCTCGATATGTCAAGATGCAGGTCATGCGGATACAGGGAGGCTTTATGCAGGGATATATAGCTTAAAATTTCTGCCCGGATTTTTCTATTGACCGGTGTTTATTAAGCTGATAAATTAATATCCAAGTTACCTCATCAGGATGTCCCGGGAGATTTGCAGGAGGCCTTAAGGGGTGTCAACCCTTTATGGCGCCCAGGGGCCTTAAACGCGCCACCTTTGTGGCCAAGCCTGTTTCATGAACCACATCGACAACTTGAGATACATCTTTATAGGCCTCAGGCATTTCTTCTTTCAGTGTTTCTCTGCCTCTGGATTGAACATATATCCCTTTGTCCTCGAGTTCGCGATATATGGATCTTCCTTTTGCCGTTTTTATGGCCATGGTTCTGCTGAGCAGCCGTCCGGCCCCGTGACAACTGGAGCCGAAGGTCTGTTCCATGGCGCCCTGTGCCCCTGCCAGGACATAGGAAAAGGTGCCCATGTCGCCGGGGATGAGCACAGGCTGACCTGTTTTTTGATACACGTCCGGTAGAAGGGGATGCCCCGGAGGCAGGGATCTTGTGGCGCCCTTTCGATGGACGCAGAGGGACCGGTTATGACCATCGATGTTATGGTCCTCCACCTTGGCAATATTATGGCATACATCGTAAAGCAGTTTCATGCCGAGGTCCCTCGGGCTGATGGATAACGCCGAAAGGAAGGTCTCAAAGGCAAGATGCATGAGTATCTGGCGGTTAGCCCATGCGTAGTTTGCGGCGCATGCCATGGCTGAAAGATATCTTCTCCCAAGATCGGATTGTATCGGAGAGCAGGCAAGCTGCCTGTCAGGGAGCTGAAGGTTGTTGATATGGGCTTCCCTGCCCATTTCTTTCAGGAAATCATCGCATATCTGATGACCGAATCCGCGTGAGCCGGAATGGATGAATACAGTTATCTGACCTTCATGAAGATTAAACATCCGGGCGACCTTTTCATCAAAGATTTGGTCAACAACCTGGACTTCAAGAAAGTGATTGCCTGAGCCCAGGGTTCCAAGCTGGTCAAGACCCCTTTTTACAGCCCTTTCGCTGAGAGCTGACGGGTCTGCACCCTGAATTGAGCCATAGTCTTCGGTCCTTTCGAGGTCATCCAATTGGCCGAAGCCCTGTTTAGCGGCCCAGGCTGCGCCTTCTTCCGCGACCCTGGCCTCCTCCTTGCCGGTGAGATGGACATGTCCCTCTGTGCCGACGCCGGCGGGGATATTCTTAAACAGGGCTGAAATAAGTTCTTTGATATCCGGTTTGAGCTGGTCCAGCTTTAATGAGGTAGTCATAAGACGGCATCCGCAGTTGATGTCATAGCCGACTCCTCCGGGTGAGACGATGCCTTCTTCAGTATCAAATGCTGCCACGCCTCCAATGGGGAATCCGTAACCCCAGTGTATGTCGGGCATTGCAAGGGAATATTTGACTATCCCCGGCAGAGAGGCGACATTAGCTACCTGGGTAAGGCTCTGGTCCTTGAGAAGCCCTTTGATGAGCTGTCTGCTTGAAAATATCATCCCCGGCACGCGCATATTGCCTGACCTGGGGATCTGCCATCGGTTGCGGTCTATTTCTTTAAGCGCTATTTCCATAAATAAATATCAGCCCCGGTTAAACCCCGCAGGGAGGGAAAAATCAATAATTAAAGATCGAATATAACCCTGGCTTTCCATATCCCGTCCTGCCGGGTCACATCGATCTGGTGATACGTAACGGCCTTAACCTCCCTTAGAACCTCATTTCGCGAAGGATCGAAGGGTGTAACGGCGAGCGATGCACAGAGCGCCGCTGATGAAAGCTCATGGATAATGATATCAGTTGTTATAAGATGCTCTCCTTCAAACAGGTAGAGGATTTCCGTCAGCCACCGGACCATGAGATCCGGCAGGTCATCCCCGGTAAGGGATATTTTGATGACATCCGGGCCTTTTGATCTAATATCGCCCAACATGATATGAATCAAGGCCCTGCCGGCCTTTGTAAAAAGATCAACCGGGTCTGACGCAGTGATTTCCATTCCCATATCAGCCGTGTGGTTCAGAAGTAGATAGTCCGTTGAATTTGGGTCCGCAATGGGAATATTTGATTGTTTTTTCATTAAAGTTTATTAACTCTGCATTTAAATTGTGCCGATATAGGAGACAGCCGGTTGCCGTCCTGAAATAAGTAGTTCAAAATGCAACTTTCTATTTTAAGACAACTCAATGAATTATCAGGCTTTCTCCTAACGATGAATGGATAATCGATAATCTCATTAGTCATAATTATAACCTATTTTACTTTTATTGCATCCCAAAAATCCGATCGGTTATGCCGGCTTTTCGGGTAGTAATAAAACCAGGGAGGATAGAATTAATGGAATGTGTATTCTGCAATAAGATCGTACATATAAAGGGGAAGGTGGGCAGACAGGATACCTGTCCCCATTGCAACAGGGACCTTCGCTGCTGCAAACAATGCAAGTTCTACAGCCAGGATGCATACAATGAATGTAAAGAGGTTATGGCGGAACGAATCCTTGAAAAGGAGAGGGCTAATTTCTGCGATTTTTTCATGCCCATAGGGTCAAAAGGAGGCGGCGGGACATATAACCGGACAAAAGAAGCCATGGCTGCCCTTGAATCCCTGTTCAAGAAAAAATAATATTAAAAATCTCTTATTATCCGGAGCATGTCCATGGTTGTAATGATGCCGACCAGCGTGTCATCTCTTGTTACAAGAACCCTGTGGATATTGCCCCTTATCATTACATCGGCGATGTCGCGAATCTTGGTTTCTTCGTTTACAGTGAATGTCCTGGGCGTCATGATATCCCTCACCGAGATGAGAGATTCGGAATCAAGATGAAAAGATTCAATCTCCTCGTTTGAATAATTCAGATCGGATGTATGAATATAATATTCATGGGTTTCATTTTCCTTGTTTTCCGTAACCGGCATGCTTCTGTACCGGACTATATCCATCAGCGAGACCACGCCCGTCAGCTTGCCGTCCTCCGATATGACCGGAGCCCCTGAAATCGAATTCTCAACCAGAAAATCCGCAAGCTGATCAACAGACCAGTCCAAGCCTACAGAAAGGACATTCTGATTCATGATATCTCTTGCCATCAGGTTAACCATGTTCGCCTCCATTCCAATGAAGTTTCTTTTTTTGAACCAGGGCCTGTTCCGACAAAACAGGAACGCATGTTTGTTACGTCTTTACCGGCATATTACAATATTATAATACACTATTTTTTCATATGCAATCCGCATGCTCGTCTTTTCTTAACCTGGACAACACTATCAGATTTATGCTATCAATTGTGCAGAATTATTATCGGGGAAGAGATGCAGGAATACACGGTCCGCAACTACAGAAATAAGGCAAATGCCAGGGGCATGATATCCTTTAATGTCGTTATTAAGGAGACGGATCTCTGGGTCAGCGCTGAAAAGGATCTTGCTGAAGATGCAAGGGATATGGTTGTGGGGTACAGGCGCCAGCTTGAGCACTACATACAGGCACACCCTGATTTTCTGACCACGCTCAGTCCATATCAGCATGATCCCTTTGCCGCTTCAATAGTACAGGAGATGATAAATGCTACAGCGGATATAGGAGTGGGTCCTATGGCATCTGTTGCAGGTGCAATTGCCCAGTTTGTGGGCATGGATCTGTTGAAGTCCACCGGTCAGGTGATAATTGAAAACGGAGGCGACATATTCATGAACCTGAAAAGAGACGCGACGGTCTCTATCTTCGCCGGTGATTCACCGCTCAGTGACAGGGTGGGCATAAGGATAGCCGAGAACATGATGCCGGTCGGCATCTGTTCTTCATCAGGCAAGGTGGGACACTCACTCAGCATGGGCTCGTCTGACGTCATCACGGTGCTCTCCGCCTCCGCAATCCGGGCAGACGGAGCAGCCACGGCCCTGGGCAACAGGATCAGGAAAAAAATGGACCTGGAAAAGGTTTCGGGGTGGGCTGATTCAATGGGAGGGATTATAGGGGGTGTGGCAATCCTCGGCGGCAGCATGGCCATGTGGGGCGGCATTGAACTTGTCGCCTTATAACAGATAGCAGGTATTTGGCTGTTTCCTGGCAAACTCAGCAGGCATGGTCCAGCACCCAGACCTGCGTCCCCTTCTCAGGAATACTTCCGGGTGACAGTTCTATCTCGCTCCTGCCAAGTCTTTTCAGATCTTTCATCCTGGAAAGAAAGTCTTCAACTCCTTTTATGGGGAAGGCGCACTTTTTTGTCCTGAAATGCATGGGGATCGCCACCCCCGGTTTAACAATGGATATCAGTTGGGCAGCCATGTCAGGGTCAAGCGTGTAGGTTCCTCCTACAGGAACCAGAAGGATATCAACCGCTCCCATGGCATCTATCTGATCTTTAGAAGGGATATGGCCAAGATCTCCGAGAAAACATATGGTTATCCCGTCCACCGTGAACCTGAAGACCATGTTGTCCCCGCGTTTTGAACCGCCGGAGTCATCATGAAAGGTTTTTATGCCTGTGATGGAAATTCCCTTTATTTCGCCTGATCCCTTTAGAACCTTCGGCGAACCGGATAGACTTTCTACATAACTGTGGTCGGAATGCCCGTGGCTCACGAGTGCGCAGTCCGCCCTGTCCCGGACCGGCTCATAGGCCAGCTCATCTCCATAGTTATCGGAATCATAGGGGTCGGTGACAATGACTGTCCCATTATCCGAGGTTATGGTGAATGAGGCATGTCCGTTCCATTTGATTTTCATTTGGCTTCCCCCTATAAGTAATAAAGCTTTTCATCCACCTTTGGCGGTGCCTTTTTGAGGGAATTGCCTGCCTTTTTTTTCAGATCAAAGGGGTCTTCCCCTTCCAGGAGATCCCCCATGTCCGCCTCTATCTGCTCCGGGTCCTCACCGGCCTCCATCCTGGAAAGGGCCTCCTCCATCCCGGGCCCAAGATTCAGACCTGTCATATCAGACAGCTTTCGCATAAGATTTGCCGCCTGCCTGGGATCATTTTCATCCAGGCGTTCCGCCTCCCTGGCAAGGAGGCTCATGGCCTTTTCCATCTTTGATTCATCCAGGTCCGGCATTGCCGGGTTAGCCTCATTTTCGCCCTTGTTCTTCAGGGTTGAAAATGATGACAGCCGCCTTTCAAGCTTTACTTTTCCGCAACCGGGGCAATCGGGTTTCTTATCGGTATTGACTGAGCCTGAAAAGAAATTGAATATGGTATTGCATTTTTTACAGTAAAATTCATAAATGGGCATTGTTCTGAGGAACCTCTCAATCGTAATAAAATTATTTTTGATGCTTTTTAATCCGGAGAAGCAAGGACCTGTACAACCAAAATTTCGTTTACAATTTCCTCCCCCTTTAAGGGGGAGGCAGGAGGGGGTCTTGAAACATCTATTTTGAAGAAACCTTAAGAGACCCCACCTTTAATCCTCCCCTCAGAGGGGAGGAGATCCCGGATAAAATATCTTGCCAAAATTTATATAAATACAACCGATCAGCGATTAAAGGATGATCGATATTTCTGCACTGTTCAGGCTCAGGATACACCTGCTTGGTTGCAGCGGAACTTCGGCCCGGCAGGTGATGCAAGAAATTAACAACTTATAATAATCTCATTTTTAAGCCGAAATCTCTATACTATACTCTCGTAACATTTTGATAAACCATTACAAAATAATCTTTTTACAGTCAAATGTTTTGTGTTTAAAAAATTGGACCTCTCATGACAAGGGTGCAGGCTGATGCAAGATCTTAACCGGACATTGCTGATTACGGCTTGTATTTTAGGCCTGATTGCTATAATCTTTAAAGAATTTTTTGTCCGGGGGCAGTCATTTTGATATGAAGTTAAGAATCGGGGTATTGTCGGACACACATCTGAATAGAGTAAATGATGAGCTGCAGCGGCTGAAGGCCCAGTACCTTTCGGAAGTGGACTACATCCTGCATGCCGGAGATATTGTCTCAGTGGAGGTTGCGGATTATCTTAATGATGGGAATTTATTCGGCGTGCATGGGAATATGGACCCCCACGGCGTAGTGGAATTGCTGCCCGAGAAGACGGTCCTGGAATTCGGCCATTTCAGGATCGGGCTGATACATGGCTGGGGCGCAAAGGCAGGGCTTGAAGAAAGGATATATAAAGAGTTTAAGGATGTCGATGCTATTGTTTACGGGCATTCTCACACTCCGGCTAATCATGTGAAAGACGGGATACTGTTTTTTAATCCGGGTACCGCGATGGGTTTCAGGTCATCGGGTCCCCATACCATCGGCATGCTGGAGATAGACGATAATATAACAGGCAGGATAATAGAGATTTAATTTCCATTCGAAAATCAAAGATTTCCGAATGGAGCTCTCAGCTTTCAGCAATCAGCTTTTTAAGAAAGGAATTTTTATGAAAGTTATCTGGGCCCCGTGGAGGATGGAATATATCCTCTCCGAAAAGGAGAAAACCGGGTGTATATTCTGTATCGGCGACGACAGGGCTGGCGACAGGGAACGGCTGATACTTCATGCAGGGGCAATGTCGGTTGTCATGATGAATAAGTTCCCCTATAATAACGGGCATCTTCTTGTAGCGCCGGCAAGGCACACGCCGGACCTTGAAGGCCTTTCACCTGAAGAGAACTTTGACCTTATCCTAACAGTAAAAAGAACGATGGAGATACTTAAAAAAGAGATGAGGCCTGAGGGCTTCAATGTCGGCATGAACCTGGGAAAGGTGGCAGGAGCAGGTGTGGAGGAGCACATGCATTTCCATATTGTGCCCAGGTGGAACGGAGACACAAATTTTATGACAGTTACCGCAGACGTGCGGGTTATACCGGAGCACATAATAGAGACCTATGGAAAATTAAAGCCATATTTTGAATAGATGTTTTGATGTTACAGACAAGGGCGAATCAACCGAATATCAGAATGGAGGTATTAAATGAGATATCTTAAATTTATCCTTACAGTGATTATTATAATGCTCGTTATCATAATTATAATCCAGAATCATGGTGCCTTTGCAACAAAGTTAGTGTTCAGGCTGGATCTGAATATGTTTACACTCAATTACAGGAGCGCAGAGATAAGCATTTATAATATTACGGCAATCGCCTTTCTTTCGGGTGTAATCATTACCGGGGTTTTCGGCATGATGGAAAGATTCCGGCTGAAAAGGCAGTTAAAGGACCTTTACAAAATAATCAGGGACAAGGATAAGGAGCTCAACTCTCTGAGAAATCTGCCCATTACATCGGATCTATCCGGCAATATTGATGAGATCATCAAATGAATAAGGGTAACAGCAAGTTCAATGAATCAACAACGGATCGGCAACAAATAATAAGACAGGGATAAACGAGATTCTTCATGTTTCGACAAATCTGGCAATGGATTTTAACGACCGACACCCCGCCCCTTTTTTTAGGGGTCATACTGGTTGTTTTTCTCATCCTGGCGCTCAGGTTTCTTGGGCTTTTCCGCAGCAACAGGAGCATGTCTAAAATCCCTGGCATGGGCGATAACGCATTCTTCAGGGGCATACAGTACCTGCTCTCCAATGACCGCGATCATGCCATAGAGGAGTTTACAAAGTCGGTCCAGGTCAATTCCGATACCATCGAGACATATGTCACCCTCGGGAATCTCTACCGCTCAAAGGGGGATATTGAAAGGGCCATACGCATCCGGCAGACTATAATTCTAAGGCCCAATATTGATGAGGCTGTAAAATTGAGCGCCCTGGTCGATCTGGGCCTTGATTACCGCAAGGGCGGATTTCTGGACCGGGCGCTGGAGACCTTTCTCAAGGTGCTTAAAAAGGAGCCGAAAAATCTTACAGCCCTGGGCGAGGTGGAAAAGATCCATGAGGAGATGCAGGACTGGGAGAACGCATTTGCCGTCCGTCAGAAGATATCCGCTCTTGCAGGGGGAGACGATGAGCACATACTGGCCCATCACCAGACTGAGATAGGAAAGAAGTATATCGATCAGGGAGAGCCGGACAGGGCGGGCGAGGCCTTTAATAAGGCAATATCCATTGACAGGAATTGCATAGACGCCTATCTGCATCTCGGGGACCTTTATTTCAACAGGCAGGAGTACAAAAACGCCATAAAGGCATGGAAGATGATTGTGGAGGTCGCTCCAAGGTTTACATTTCTTGCATATCGACGCCTTGAGATGGCCTATTCAAAGATGCAGAACCTGAAGCCCGTTGAAGATTTTCTCAAGGAATGCGCCCAGTTCAATTCCGATGCCTTTACGCGTCTGGCGCTCGCGCGTTACATGTATAATGAAAGGGATTATGACGGCGCCCTTAAGGAGCTTGAAAGCGCACTGCAGATAGACCCGGCCTTCTGGGAGGCAAGGAGATTTATCGGGGAGATCCTCCTTTCACAGGACAGGAAAGAGGAGGCCCTCAAGGCCTACAGCGAGCTAATTGCGCATCTGAATGTGCCCTACCTTGAATTCAGGTGCTCCAACTGTGGCTTCAGCCCGCTGGATCTGCAGTGGCAGTGCCCCCAGTGCAGGAAATGGGACACCATTGATTTTATTAATGCCAAGATAGTCGATTCATCTTTACAGCTTAACTACCACAGGCGGCTGACTGATGCATCAGAAGGCTGAAGGAAGCAGTATGAATCAGATGACGCCCATGCTCAGGCAGTACCTGGACATCAAATCAGTGCACCCTGATTCAATCCTGTTTTTCCGTCTCGGCGATTTTTATGAGATGTTTTTTGAAGACGCTGAGAAGGCTTCGAGGATACTGGGCATCACCCTGACATCAAGGGGGAACCACAACGGAAGCAAGGTCCCCATGTGCGGGGTCCCCTATCATTCAGCCAGGTCATATATCCTTAAGCTCATTGATGAAGGCCTGAAGGTGGCCATTTGCGAGCAGACGGAAGACCCGTCCCAGGCAAAGGGCATAGTCAGGAGAGAGGTGATAAGGATAGTAACCCCGGGTTCGGTGGTGGATGAGTCGGGGATTGAAGGCGCTGCAAGCCTTTATATGGCGGCCATTTCGGGAGACGGCAGCAGGCACGGCCTCGCCTACGTGGACCTATCAACGGGCGAGTTTCGCGTCACCGAGGTTGACGAATGGCGGGAACTCCTGGATGAGCTGGGGAGGATCGGCCCTGCCGAGCTTCTTATACCCGAGTCCGACAACCTCGCGTACAACAAGGATCTCTCACGGTACAGGGTGGAGGTGCTCAGAAAAGAAAAATACAATAAGGATGACGCCGTGGAACTTCTGAAGGAGCAGCTCGGCGTAAAATCCCTTGAAGGCTTCGGCTGTGTTGATCTGGTGCACGGGATCAGCGCGGCAGGGGCCATTGTGAATTACCTCAAAGAGACCCAGAAGGTCAACCCTGTGCATATCAGGGACCTTTCGACCTACCGCCTCGGCGACTACATGTTTCTTGATGAGTCCAGCATCCTCAACCTGGAGCTTTTTGAGACCATGAGGAGAAGGTCTTCAAAGGGCTCTCTTTTCCAGATACTTGACAGGACGGTCACCCCCATGGGCAGCAGGCTCCTGAAACGCTGGATCGGATATCCCCTTGTGGATATAAACAGGATAAGGCAGCGCCTGGCAGCGGTTGCGGATTTCAGGGATGACAGGATATTCAGGGAGGACATAAGGGAAGAGCTCAAGGGTATCTATGACCTGGAGAGGCTCAACGGCAGGGTCTCCCTGGGCAGGGCCAACGCCAGGGACCTTGACGCCCTCCGGCTTTCCATTCTCAGGCTGCCGGGGATAAAAAAAAGGCTGGGCGATTCCGCAAGCGAGATGCTGTGTGACATAAGCGGTAAGATAGACACGCTGCAGGATGTCGCAGGGATTATCGAAGATGCCGTCTGTGATGATCCTCCCGTGTCCCTCAAGGATGGCGGTCTCATAAGGGAGGGATATAACAGCGAGCTTGATGAGCTGATCAGGATTACCAGGGACGGCAAATCCTGGATAGCGGATCTTGCCCAGACAGAGAAGAAGAGGACGGGCATCTCCAACCTGAAGATAGGCTACAACAGGGTCTTCGGATATTACATCGAGATATCAAATGGAAACCTCCACATGGTCCCTTCGGACTATATAAGGAAGCAGACCCTGACCAACGGGGAGAGGTTCATCAATCAGGCACTGAAGGAATATGAGGAAAAGGTCCTGGGCGCTGAAGAGAAAAGGGTGCAGCTTGAGTTCGAGATATTCGAGCAGGTGAGGGAAAAGATCGCCCTGGAGAACAGGCGCATAAAGGATACGGCAGCGCTTATAGGCGAGATAGACGTCCTTTCCTCCCTGGCTGAGACTGCCGAGCTTTTCAGCTATGCATGTCCCGAGGTAAATGAAAGCGGGGTGATCGATATAACTGACGGGAGGCATCCTGTCATAGAGCAGACCGTGAAGAATGAGGAGTTTGTCCCCAACGATATACACCTTGATGACGTGGACCAGCAGTTCATGATAATTACGGGTCCCAACATGGCCGGAAAGTCGACCATATTGAGGCAGACCGCCCTTACGGTCCTTATGGCGCAGATGGGGAGCTTTGTGCCTGCCTCAAAGGCGGTTATCGGAATGGTGGACCGCATATTCACGCGCATAGGCGCATCAGATGACCTGACAAGGGGCCAGAGCACCTTTATGGTTGAGATGGATGAAACGGCCAATATACTGAGGCATGCCACGACAAAGAGCCTTGTAATACTGGATGAGATAGGACGCGGCACAAGCACATTTGACGGGCTGAGCATCGCGTGGGCCGTTGCCGAGGCCCTGCATGACAAGGACGGCCTCGGAATCAGGACCCTTTTTGCCACCCACTATCATGAGCTAACAGATCTCCTTGCAACCAGGCGCAGGGCAAGGAACTTTAACATCGCCGTTAAGGAATGGAAGGACAGTATAATCTTCCTGCGCAAGCTTGTGCCGGGCGGGACCAGCAGGAGCTACGGCATACAGGTCGCCCGCATTGCCGGCATACCGGAGCAGGTAATAGCAAGGGCAAAGGAGATCCTGGAGAATCTCGAGAAGGGCGAGATGGATGACGGGATGCCCAGACTGGCCCGGTCAAATGCAAGACATGGTCCCGGAGACGGCATACAGCTGAATTTATTTGGCGGAAACGACCAGCGTCTGGTAAAATGGCTCAAAGGGCTGGACATATCTTCAATGACACCCCTTGAGGCGATGGTGGAACTTGACAAGCTTAAACGATACGTGGATGATCTGAAATGATGTTGAGACGAATAATATATATCATTTTATTGTTTTTTGTGATTCCCGGCATGATGCAGGCATCGGATGCGGCCGTGAAGAGTTCAACCGGTCCTCAACAGCTGCTTGCCAGGGCCGATCAGGACAGAAAATCGCTTCTGGCGTCGGAGACAAAGATGAAGCTCCGCCAGAACTGGCTGAACTGTATATCAAAATATCAGGACATATATGTGAATTACCCTAAAAGCGAGCAGGCCCCCTGGGCGGTTTATCAATCCGCTGTCCTGTACAGAAAGCTTTATAAGTATTCCTTTCTGGAGGAGGACCTTGATAAGTCTCTGAGCCTGTGCCAGAAGCTGACGGATGAATACAAGGACCACAGGCTGGCGGATGACGCCCAGTACCTGAGGGGCGATATCTACTATCGCGAGAAAAACGATTACGCCCAGGCCTATGTGGAGTTTCTGAAACTGGATCTGAATTTCCCGTCGGGTGACATGAGGCCCAAGGGAAAGGCTGTAATGGATGAGCTTTCCAATGAGCTCAGCAAGAAGGAAGAGACAAAGGAGGAGAAGGCCGCGGCATCGTCAAATGCCTTTGTTTCAATAAAAAATATCAGGTACTGGTCAACGCCCACCTACACCCGCGTTGTTATAGATGCGGATAACCCCCTTGAATACACATACAATCTCCTGAAGGCGGATGCTGCGCTCAATAAGCCCAGGCGCCTCTACATAGATCTTGAAAACAGCCGGGTCAGCTCGGATATTGAAACGGATATACCCATAAAAGACGGCCTCCTTCAAAGCGCCAGGGCAGCGCAGTACAACAGCAGTACAGTGCGCGTCGTACTTGATATAGACAATCTGGGGGAATACAAGGTATTCCACCTGTACGACCCTTTCAGGGTTGTTGTTGACGTGCAGGGCGGAAGCAGCGAGGCGAAGGCCGCAGAGAAGGAGAAGAAGGCATCTTCGTCAGGTTCAACCTCAGGCACAAGGACCACCAGGAAGGGGATTTATAAGCCTGAAGGGGCAGATGAAAATCTATCGCTGGCAGGGCAGCTGGGCCTGACTGTCAGGCGTATTGTAATAGATCCGGGGCACGGGGGAAAGGATACCGGGGCGCTGGTAAACGGAGGAATCTATGAGAAGAATATCACCCTGGACCTGGCAAAAAAGCTGGCTGCAAAGATCGAAAAAACGATCCCCGGGTGCGAGGTCCTTTTGACCAGGGAAACGGACGTGTCCCTGCCGCTGGATGAGAGGACCGCCTTTGCCAATGTAAACAAGGCCGATCTCTTTATATCCATACACGTCAATGCGCATAAGCAGAGCAGCGTGTACGGCCTGGAGACCTATTTTCTTAACATGGCTACCGATGAAAGGGCGGTGATGGTGGCGGCAAGGGAGAATGCCACATCGGAGAAGAATATCAGCGATCTGCAATCCATACTGAATGACCTCATGCTGAACACCAAGATCAGCGAATCCAGCAAGCTGGCGTACAAGGTACAGAGCGGGATGATGGCAAACATCAAGAAGACCTACAAGGTCCGCAAGGATCTGGGAGTAAAGCAGGCCCCATTCTATGTCCTGATAGGTGCCGAGATGCCGGCCATACTTATTGAAACCGGATTTATCACAAATCCCACCGAGAAAAAGAGGCTGTTGAACGACGCCTATAAAAACCTCCTTTCCGACGGCATAACGACAGGAATCACTTCATACATCAAGAGCATCGAGCAGGCTGCATACACCAATACCGGCGGGTAGACCAGGGGTCAGACCTTCATTCTTGACAGAAATATATGTCAAGAATGAAGGTCTGACCCCTATTGTTACACAACTCGGGAGTAAACTCGAGTACTTTTTGGGGCATGCAACTGGGAAAATGCACAATATCCAGAGATCCACCCAGATGCTTGGACAGTTAGAACGTGAATGGGGTCAAGTCTTTAGTTGACTCATGTTTGATATTTTTGTAATATATTGAATATGGCAAGACCGCTAAGAATAGAATATCCGGAGGCATGGCATCATGTCATGAACCGATCCAGGAAAGGAGAGATCATCTTTAGGGAAAAAGATGACCATTACTTTTTTGTTAATCTGTTAAAAGAAATCGGAGACGTATGGAAGGCCAGGACAGCAG
>Ga0209287_10000572_pt1 | contig 21113 bp, 17 predicted proteins | sample PPLLak3cmMay2015_2_FD_187255 | JGI IMG/M metagenome (GOLD analysis project Ga0209287, IMG submission 187255) | Freshwater sediment microbial communities from Prairie Pothole Lake near Jamestown, North Dakota, USA - PPLs Lake P8 Core (1) Depth... | ecosystem: Environmental > Aquatic > Freshwater... | reverse complement strand
TGGCGCACTCGCCCAAGGCCTTTATCATCGAAAGCAACGCCACCGGCCAGTTGGCGCGCTTGATGCGGGCAGAGACAGGCATCAAGGCGCACAAGAGCATCCTGAAGTTTGACGGACGCTCGTTCTCTCCTCAGTACATCGTGAACTCCCTCAAGAAGGAGGTATCGTAGCTATGGTGACTGCCTCAGACAAGGTGAAGGTAGAGGACTACGCCAGCACTTCCGCCGTGGCCTGGTGCCCCGGATGTGGTAATTTCGGCATCTTGCGGGCCATGAAGAAGGCTCTGGTCGAACTCCAACTCCGGCCACAGCAGGTGCTCATGGTCTCAGGCATCGGCCAGGCAGGCAAATTCCCTCACTACCTGCAGTGCAATGTCCTCAACGAACTGCACGGCCGTCCGATCCCCGCTGCCACTGCAGCGAAGATAGTCAATCCCGAGCTGACTGTGATTGCCGTAAGCGGCGATGGCGACGCGTATGGAGAGGGAGGAAATCACTTTGTTCATGCCATGAACCGCAACGTGGACATGACTTATATGGTCCACAACAATCAAGTATATGCACTGACCCGTGGGCAGGCATGTCCTACGACTGACCTGGGATTCACCACAAAGATGAACCCAACCGGGGCTTGGGTCTCCCTGCGGCCTCTGGCAGTGGCTGTCGCCTGCGACTGCAGCTTCGTGGCACGAGGGTTTGCCGGCGATGGCGAACATCTGGCCATGCTCATACAACTGGCTATCAAGCACAAAGGGTTTGCCCTCATAGAGGTGCTGCAACCATGTCCCACCTTCAACCATAGGAACACTTTCCAGTGGTATTCACAGAGAGTCTACAAGTTGGACGAAGCCAAGGACTATGACCCGAAGGACAGGGCCGCCGCCTTCAATAAAGCATTGGAATGGGGAGACCGGATACCGATCGGGCTGATCTACAGGAACGACAGGCCTCTATTTGAAGACTACCTGGGCGTGACCGGCAAGGTACCGTTAGTTCGAGAGAAGACTGATCCACTTCAATTCGAGTCCCTCATAGATGAGTTCAAGTGATTCCAGTTGAGGAGAGAGTGCGATGCGTGTAGGGATTGCAGCCGATCATGGTGGATATAGTCTGAAAACTGAGTTATACAAGTCGCTGGCAGATGCCGGATATGAAGTTGTGGATTTCGGCGCCTTTGATCTCAGCCCAGAAGATGATTACCCGGACTTCGTTATCCCTCTGGCCAAAGCCGTGTCCAAAGGGGATGTGGAACGCGGGGTGGCATTGTGCGGAAGTGGGGTTGGTGCGAACGTTGCAGCCAACAAGGTGCCATCGGTGAAAGCCGCCCTCATTCATGATATCTTCTCGGCTCACCAGGGCGTTGAAGACGACAATATGAACATGATTTGCCTCGGAGGATGGGTCACCGATTTTGCCTTGGCGTGGGATCTGACTCAAGCGTTCCTGAAAGCGCACTTTGTTGACAATGAGCGGCATACGCGGCGGTTGGCGAAGGTGGCTGCGCTGGAAGACTGGATGACGCCCTGTTGGGACAATGGACAGAGCCCGTTGCTCAAACTCCAGACTTTCGGACAAAGCATCTGGTTGGACTTCCTCAGACGAGGCATGATTTCATCAGGCGAGATCAAGAAGCTCATCGATGAAGACGGACTGCGCGGTATCACCTCCAACCCATCCATCTTCGAGAAGGCCATCGGCGGCAGTCATGACTACGACGAGGCGATCCGCGTCCTGGCTCTGTCCGGCAAGAGTGTGGATGAGATCTACCGGGCTTTGACTGTGGGTGACGTGCAGCGGGCGGCTGATCTCTTCCGGCCCGTGTACGATCGCTCAGGAGGAAGGGATGGATTTGTCTCCTTGGAAGTCTCACCGCATCTGGCTCATGACACAGAACGGACTATTGCGGAGGCGCGTGAACTCTGGGCCACCGTAGCGCGGCCGAACGTCATGATAAAGGTTCCCGGTACAAAAGAAGGGCTTCCAGCCATACAACAACTGACCTCTGAGGGCCTTAACGTCAATATCACGCTGCTGTTTTCGGTGGACAGGTACCGCCAAGTCATAGAAGCCTTCGTCGCCGGCCTGGAAGCAAGGGCGATCTCAGGCCAGTCCCTGAGCACGGTGGCTTCGGTAGCCAGCTTCTTCCTCAGTCGCATTGACGTGCTTGTGGATTCTCTTCTCGAGAAGACGGCAGCGTCCGAAGGTGCCAAAGCCGAAACGGCTAGAAGCCTTCGTGGGGCTGCGGCCATTGCCAGCGCCAAAGCGGCCTATCAGGTGTACAAAGAGGCTTTTCCCAGTGATCGGTTTAGCAGACTTGCCACGAAAGGTGCGCGCAGGCAGAGACTCCTTTGGGCGAGTACGGGCACCAAGGACCCGTCTTACAGTGACGTCAAATACGTTGAGGCATTGATCGGTGCAAACACTGTGAATACGATGCCCATGGAGACCCTCAACGCTTATCGTCATCACGGCGATCCAGCTCCCCGACTCGAGGAATCGGCAGGGGAGTCGGTGCGTATTCTTGGACGCCTGGCAGAGGTTGGGCTGGATCTGACAGCCATAACTCAACAGTTGGAGGATGAAGGGGTCCGCAAGTTTGCCGATTCTTTCGACCGGCTGATGGCAACCTTGAAGGAGAAGCGTGATGCAGCGATTTAGGGGCCGCTGGATCGGTATGCGCTCTCGCTGGGTGATTATGAGGCAAGCAACAATATTGGATGCTGAAACGGAAGGAGTAGCCAGCTTCATTCTATGCGAACGGCGCAGAGATAGTCAGATGCCAGACGAGGGGTGAAGTATGACTGATTTGAAGTCTGAAGACGGGCCCAAATCGGCAGTGGTTCCCAAAGGCAATCAGCCATCAGGCGGACAACTGAGGGACCTGCCATTGGCGGAAGTCGAGGGGTTCGATGCTCTTGTGGAATTGGCCTTGGACATGCGCTGGTCGTGGAACCACGCTGCTGACGAGATTTGGCGGGAACTTGATCCCGCTCTGTGGGAACTTACGCACAACCCGTGGCTTGTGCTGCAAACGGTCTCTCTGGACAAGATTGAGCGTGTGCTGGCTGCCCCTGCCTTCCGCAAGAAGGAGGACATCCTCGTCCAAGCCAAGCGGGACGCGGCAGAGTCGCCCTCCTGGTTTCAGCAATCCTACGCGCAATCCGGCCTGACTGGCATTGCGTATTTCAGTATGGAATTTATGCTCAGCGAAGCCTTGCCCATTTACTCAGGTGGCCTGGGCAATGTGGCCGGCGATCAGCTCAAAGCCGCCAGCGATCTGGGGGTGCCGGTGATCGGCGTGGGACTGCTTTACCAGCAAGGTTACTTCCGCCAGATTATCGACAGGAACGGAGCGCAGCAGGCCCTCTTCCCATATAACGATCCCGGACAACTGCCGATCACGCCTCTGCGGCAGCCGAACGGGGAATGGCTGCGCCTGGAGATCACGTTGCCCGGCTACTCGGTATGGCTGCGCGCCTGGCAGGTACAGGTCGGCAGAGTGAAGCTGTATCTGCTGGATGGCAATGACGCGGCCAACCTCCCAGCTCATAGAGGAATCACCAGCGAGCTATACGGAGGCGGGCCGGAGCTGAGACTACTGCAGGAGATCATGCTCGGGATCGGCGGATGGCGGCTGCTGGCTACGCTAGGCATCCAACCGGAAGTCTGTCATCTGAATGAAGGGCACGCAGCCTTCGCGGTGTTGGAACGCGCCCGAAGTTTCATGGAAGAGGCCGGGCTGCCCTTCGAGTCCGCTCTTGCAGCAACACGAGTTGGCAATCTCTTCACCACCCATACAGCAGTGGCAGCCGGTTTCGACCTTTTCGCTCCGGCACTCATTGAGCAATACCTCGGCAGTTATGCTGAGAAGAAGCTGGGCATAACACTCCAGTATCTATTGGCGCTGGGCCGACGGAACCCGAACGACCCGGCGGAGAGTTTTAACATGGCCTATCTGGCGGTTCACGGGAGTGGAGCAGTCAATGGCGTGAGCCGCTTGCATGGCGAGGTGAGCCGGCGTATTTTCACGCCTCTCTTTCCACGCTGGCCGGAAGCAGAAGTGCCGGTCGGGTATGTGACCAACGGGGTCCACATGCCGAGCTGGGACTCGTCGGCGGCCGACGATCTCTGGACGGAGGCTTGTGGGAAGAATCGCTGGATGGGGACAACGAGTGACCTCGATCAGCACATCCGCCGCGTCTCTGACGCCAAGCTCTGGCAAATGCGCCGAGATGGAAGCGAGTCTTTCATCAAATACGTCCGTGAACGGCTCTCCCGGCAACTTGCTGCCGCCGGCGCGCCGGTCTCAGAGGTTGACAAGGCAGCACGTACCTTTGACCCGAATGCATTGACGCTGGGCTTTGCGCGCCGCTTCGCCACCTATAAACGACCGAATCTGCTCCTCCACGACCCCGCACGGTTGCTTCGGCTATTGACCAATCCGGACCGCCCCGTGCAACTTGTCATTGCCGGCAAGGCACACCCGGCGGACCAGGCGGGGCAGGCCCTGATTCAGGAATGGACCCATTTCATTGGGCGGCCCGAGGCGCGCCCCCAGGTGATCTTCCTCAGTGATTACGACATGCTCCTGACCGAACAGATGGTCCAGGGTGTAGATGTCTGGATCAACACGCCGCGAAGACCATGGGAAGCGAGTGGAACAAGCGGCATGAAAGTGCTGGTCAATGGAGGCATCAACCTTTCCGAGTTGGACGGATGGTGGGCGGAAGCGTACACGCCTGAGGTGGGGTGGGCTTTGGGAGACGGCCGGGAACATGGCGACGATCCCGCTTGGGACGCTATCGAAGCCAACGCGCTTTATGACCTGCTCGAACGCCAGGTGGTCCCCGAGTTCTATGCGCGCGACGGGAGCGGCATTCCCACTGCCTGGGTAGCCCGGATGCGGGAGAGCATGGCGCGGTTGACGCCTCGCTTCTCCGCCAACCGCTCGGTGCGTGAATACACCGAACAACACTACCTGCCGGCGACGGCTGCCTACCGCGAGCGCGCTGCCAACAAGGGAGCGATGGGCAGGCAGATAGTCGATTGGCGACACACTCTGGACCGGAAATGGGCGGCGCTGCGCTTCGGTGAAGCAAAGGTGAAGACGGGCGATAAGCAGCACATCTTGGAAGTCCAAGTCTTCCTCGGTGCTCTTGGCGAAGGTGAAGTAAGGGTGGAACTCTATGCCGATGGAGTTGACGGTGGCGCTCCGACGCGACAGGAAATGACGAGGATTCGGCAACTGCCAGGCGAAGCCGGAGGTTACGTTTACAGCACGAGGGTGTCAGAGACCCGCCCGGCGGCTGACTATACGGCGCGAATAATACCGTACCACGCTGGAGTCACAGTGCCACTGGAAGCCAGACACATCTCTTGGCAGCGATGATCCGATCGACGGATGAAGAGACGATGAAGAGAGCGACTGCAATCGCCTGCGCGAAACTGGCTTCGTTCGAATTGCAGAATTACGAAGGAGTCATGCATGAAGCCAGCTAACCCACGCATCCTGACCATCAATGGCGGCTCGTCGAGCATCAAGTTCGCGCTGTTCGAGACCGGCGACTCGCTCCGGCGGATTCTGGAGGGTGAGATACAACGGATCGGGCTGCCGGAGGCCATTTGGCGGGTGAAGGGCCTGAACCAGGCGGACAACTTCTCTCGGTCACTGGCAGCGCCGGATCACACGGCAGCGGTAGTCGCCCTGATGGATTGGATCGAGGAACACAGCGGGCGTGACGCTTTGACGGCGGTGGGCCATCGCGTGGTCCATGGCGGCCCGAAGTACAGCCAGCCGCAGCGGATCAGCGGTGAGATGCTTGAGGAGTTGCGCCGGCTCAGTCCCTTCGATCCCGAGCATATGCCAGAGGAAATCCTATTGATCGAGGCGTTTCATCGCCGGTTTCCTGACCTGCCCCAAGTAGCGTGCTTCGATACGGCTTTTCACCATGACCTGCCGCGCGTGGCCCGGTTGTTGCCAATCCCGCGCCGTTACGAGGCGCAGGGGGTAAGGCGGTACGGGTTTCACGGGTTGTCATACGCGTTCCTGATGGAAGAACTGGCCCGCCTGGCAGGACCGCAAGCGGCACAGGGCCGGGTCATCCTCGCCCACCTCGGGAATGGCGCGAGCCTGGCGGCCGTGCGTGACGGCAAATCCGTTGACACGAGCATGAGTTTCACCCCGACAGCCGGCGTACCGATGAGCACCCGCTCGGGCGATCTCGATCCCGGATTGCTTTGGTATCTGGCCCGCACCGAGGGCCTCGACGCTAAACGATTGAATGACATGGTTAATTCCCAGTCCGGGCTGCTCGGCGTGTCGGAGACGAGTTCCGATATGCGTGACCTGCTCGGCCGCGAAAAGCAGGATGTGCGGGCGGCTGAAGCGGTCGCGCTGTTCTGCTACCAGGTCAAGAAATGGATCGGCGCATTTGCGGCGGCGCTGGGCGGATTGGACACCCTGGTCTTTGCCGGCGGCATCGGAGAGAATGCGCCCGCGGTCCGCACCCGGATATGCGATGGGCTGGGATTTCTGGGGGTTGAACTCGACGGAGAGCGAAACGCGGCGAATGACGGTGTGATCTCCACGGCGGCCAGCCGGGCTGTCGTCCGCGTCATTCGAACGGACGAGGAACTGATGATAGCCAAGATCGCTTGCCGCGTTCTCGGCCTTGGCGCAGGTGAAGAGAGTTGAACAGTGATAACAACACAACCACATGAGTAGACTTTGGGCGCTGAGAATGGAAGAACCTGCTGAGTGTGAGGGGAAAGCATGCCAGAGAAAGAACCAACGCCGCGAGTAATGACAGTTGGCCATTCCACGCACACGCTCGAGGAATTCATCGGCCTGCTTCAGGCCCACGCCGCAACCTGCATAGTGGATATACGCACTGTGCCGCGTTCCCGGCACAATCCGCAGTTCGACAAGGCTTCTTTGCCCCGATCATTGGAGCAAGCCGGTTTGAAATATGTTCACATGCCCGGGCTTGGCGGCCGGCGACGTGCGCTAGGAGATTCGTCCAACGCAGGCTGGCGAAATGCCTCCTTTCGAGGTTTCGCCGATTATATGCAGACGCCCGAGTTTGCGCGGAGCCTCGATGAATTGATCCGCCTGGCGAAACAAGAGCGAATTGTCTTGATGTGCGCTGAAGCGGTGCCGTGGCGCTGCCATCGCTCGCTGATCGCAGATGCCCTGCTGGTTCGTGGGATTGCCACCGAGGACGTTATGAGCCTGACTCGCCTTCAGGCTCATAGTTTCACGCCGTTTGCCATAGTCCGGGGTACTGTGATCACATACCCGGCCGCGGTCCCAGGGAGGGCGCAGAAGAATCCGCCGCCCAAACGCTCCCGCCCATGCCCTGTCGTGAAGACCACATCCATAGGAGGTTAGACGATGAGAACAAACGCGCTGACGCCGGAACTCCTCCACAAGATTGATGCATACTGGCGTGCCGCCAACTATCTGTCGGTGGGCCAGATCTATCTCTATGACAATCCGCTGCTCAAGGAGCCGCTGAAGGTGGCGCATGTGAAGCCGAGGCTGCTGGGCCACTGGGGCACCACGCCGGGCTTGAACTTCATCTACGTCCACCTCAACCGGATCATCGAGAAGTATGACTTGAACATGATCTATGTCACCGGTCCTGGTCACGGCGGACCGGGACTGATGGCCAACACGTATCTGGAGGGCACCTACAGCGAGTTATACCCCGAGGTCTCGCAGGATGAACAGGGTATGAAGAAGCTGTTCACACAGTTCTCCTTTCCCGGCGGCATTCCCAGTCACACGGCCCCTGAGACGCCAGGTTCCATCAACGAAGGCGGCGAGCTCGGCTATTCCATAGCGCATGCATTTGGCGCTGCTTTCGACAATCCTGATTTGCTGGTTGCTTGTGTCGTAGGCGATGGCGAAGCAGAAACCGGGCCACTGGCTACCAGTTGGCATTCGAACAAGTTCCTCAATCCGGTTCACGACGGAGCCGTGCTGCCTATACTGCACTTGAACGGCTACAAGATTGCCGGCCCTACTGTGTTGGGACGCATCAGCCACGATGAACTGGATCAGCTTTTCCGCGGCAACGGCTACACCCCATACTTCGTCGAGGGCGATGACCCGGAGAAGATGCATCACCTCATGGCTGCTACTCTCGACACGGTGGTTGCCGAGATCAGACGAATCCAGACTAGCGCTCGCGCGAACGGCTTCACCGGGCGGCCCCGCTGGCCCCTGATTATCTTGCGAACGCCGAAAGGCTGGACAGGGCCCAAAGAGGTCGATGGATTGCCCGGTGAAGGCACCTTCCGTGCACACCAGGTGCCGGTTACGGATATCGCCAAGAACCCCGAGCATTTGAAGATTCTGGAACAGTGGATGAAGAGCTACAAACCCGGAGAGTTGTTCGACAAGAATGGCAGGCTCATTCCTGAACTGGCTGAACTGGTGCCAAAGGGCGAGCGGCGCATGGGGGCCAATCCACATGCCAATGGCGGGATACTGCTTCGCGATCTTAGAGTACCGGATTTTCGGGATTACGCGGTCAAGGTGTCTCAACCTGGCACGGTAGAGGCAGAATCTACTCGAATCATGGGGGCACTCATCCGGGATGTGATGAAACTGAACTGGGATCAGCGCAATTTCCGTGTCTTCAGCCCGGACGAGACCGCGTCGAACCGCTGGGCAGCCTTGTTCGAAGTGACGGATCGCTGCTCCACCGCCGATGTCATCCCCATCGACGATCACGTCTCTCCCGATGGCCGGGTGATGGAGATGCTCAGCGAACACCAGTGCGAAGGTTGGCTCGAAGGTTACCTGCTGACCGGCCGGCATGGCTTCTTTTCATGCTACGAAGCGTTCATCCACATCATCGATTCTATGTTCAACCAGCACGCCAAGTGGCTGCACGTCTCGGGCCACATCCCATGGCGGCGTCCGGTTGCCTCACTGAACTATCTACTCTCGTCGCACGTATGGCGACAGGACCAAAACGGCTTCAGCCACCAGGATCCAGGATTCATTGACCACGTGGTGAACAAGAAGTCAGACGTTGTTCGGATCTATCTGCCGCCGGATGCCAACACCCTGCTTTCGGTGACCGATCACTGTCTGCGGAGCCGCAATTACATCAACGTTATCGTGGCCGGCAAGCAGCCGGAACTGCAGTGGCTGGACATGGATTCGGCCGTCAAACACTGTACGGCCGGACTTGGTATCTGGGAATGGGCCAGCAACGATGAAGCAGGGGACCCAGATGTGGTGATGGCCTGTTGCGGTGATGTGCCCACATTGGAGACACTGGCTGCGGTTGAGATTCTGCGTCAGCACTTTCCGACCCTGAAGGTCCGTGTCGTCAATGTGGTTGACCTCATGGCACTCCAGCCGCCCATTGAGCACCCCCACGGACTGAGTGACAAGGATTTCGATGTCCTCTTTACGACAGACAAACCCATCATTTTTGCCTTCCACGGCTATCCCTGGCTGATACATCGGCTGACTTATCGTCGTACCAACCACGACAACCTGCATGTTCGCGGCTACAAGGAAGAGGGAACGACGACCACTCCGTTCGACATGGTGGTGTTGAACGATCTCGATCGCTTCCACTTGGTCGGGGACGTGATCGACCGTGTGCCGGGTTTGAGCTCGCAGGCCGCTCATACAAAACAGTACCTTCGTGACAAGCTGCTGGATCACAAGGCCTATATACGAAAGCATGGCGAGGACATGCCAGAAATCCGTAACTGGCGTTGGAGTCTGGGCAAAGAGGGCAAGTGAATGCAGGATCTGTCGAACGCTCCAGCAATCAGATGCCGGAGACGAAGTGGCACGTCAAGTCGTATGAAGAGTAAAGGGGGTGATCAAGGGATTATGTGGTGGGTCCAGCAGAGCGGAGTCTAGCCCAATTCCCGTTGGGAGTGGTTGACTGCAATCAGAGCTGTTGAACTCAGTCAATGAGGGCACCGCGGTGGGCCGACGAACACCTCGTTGGGTGGAGTGACGTGATGAGGAGCGCTCGACTGCCACAATCGCGCGTGTGATCCAGATGATCGAGAATATCGACGTGAAGGAGGACCAGGAGATGCCAACAGTCAAGGAGCATGTCAACAAGCCGGTGATCAGCACTTCAGATGGAAAGAAACTGGGCAAGATCAAAGACCTTCTCCTCGACCCCAAGCTCACCAAGGTGACTGCCGTGTATCTGGGCGGGAGCGGCGTCCTCAGGCGCAAGAAACTGATGATCGAGCGAGATAAGGTTCAGACATGCGGCATGGACGCGTGGCTGGTGGCGAGGGCAGACGTCGTAGTAGGACCAGGGGATATCGTGGGTTCTCGTGATTTCGTGCCAGCCAAGCAGTTGCACGGTAGGCAGATACTCAGTGAAGGTGGCACGGAGATCGCTACTGTGGACGATGTAATACTCGATGGGCAGTGTAACGTCAAGGGATTCAGCCTCGCCAAGATGCCGGCGTCAGGGCCGCTCGCTCAGAGGAAAGCCATCGCGCTTGGAGCCTTCACCAGCTTGGGCAGCAAGACCAGTCCGATGATCACAACGCTGGCACAGGCAGAATCAACGGAGATCGGGCCCTAGGATCGCGGCTTCTGGAGCAAGCCCCACCGAGTACTGGGCATCCATAGAACCTGTAGGCTCATGTGCGGCTTCGCGGCGTGGATTGAGTACGTGAAACCTACGCTGCATCGGCATGAGGTCAGTTGGTTGGTTCACACCTGGGGTCACCGAGCCATTGTCCGAATGTCAGTCTAGCAACAGGTGGAAAGTGATCTCCACCCTCGGCGCTGTACGACTGAAGAGGGCTTCACCGCACTAGCACTCGCCAGCATAAGACAGATGAGAATCCCGGCTGCTTTGACAACTTCACTCGAAGGACAATACTTGATACTTCATGCAAGCGCTTGGCGAGCATTCTCAATGACATCGATTCTGAGAATACCAGCTCTCTGTTCAGCACCTCTAGGGCGCCTCATGTATCGCTCGAACGCACCCGAGCCTCAGCTCTTTGCCGGCACTATGTGGACCACTGGTTTCAGCGTGTGGGGTTGTGTCTCTTCACAGAGCTCACTGACTCTGCTAAAGAAGGACTGAAACTCGGTGGAATGACGCCAAGCCTCAACCTTCTTCATGTCTGACCATCCACCAATCGAAACAAAGTGGCTCGGCTGGTCGATATCTTGCAGGAGGCGAGCTTCACCCATCATGCCTGCGTGATGGTCGCCTGTCCAGCGGGCGAATGTCTCCCAGGCAGCGATGAAATCCCCTTCTTTCCCTGGCTTGACAGACCATAGACCAAACGTATAAACGTGATCCCGCTCTCCCATTTCGCTCCTTTCTTCAGTCTTGTTGGCCCTCTGGCCACTCACGTGCACAAAGCACAGCCTTCAACATCCTTGGCCAGGTGTTCCTCGAACTCCTGCTCACCGTCCCAAAGGGCCTCGGCTTTGAGCCAGTGATCGAAGGCGCGCCCCTCGGGGCGTCCCTCCTCCTCCCAAATGCGGTAGGCAATGACCTTCACTGCTTCATCGTGGTGCATCATCAACCTCCTTTGCCATGGCATTACACAAGCCCGGCTCCGGCATCCGTTCAGTGACTATCCTTTCTTCTGCCAGGCAGGTCAACAACGTGTGGTGTCCCCGCACGAAGCCGGCCTGACCATCAGGATCGGGCTTGACGAACCGGTCAGTACCTTGTGAGCCACGCTGCCAAAGGCAAACCTGCTCACTCCGGAGCGGCCATGCGTCGCCATCACGATCAGGCTGAAGGGAATCTTGTTCGCATAATCCACTATTTCCTCAGCCACGCTGTATTTCATCTGCTCTATAGGCTCGGATCGCACTTGCAGGCCGGTCTGCTTCAGATGGGTTTCGATGCCGCTGAGGTATTCCTTTGTCGTCTTCTTGCAGGCACTCCAGTGCTCGTCCATGAGTTTCTGCCAGTCGAACGGGATCTCCGCCCCGGGAATCGCTGGCATTGCGGGAGGCTCGCAGACCCGGACCAGCACCACTTTCAGCTTGTCATTGCCGACCTGTTGCGCCAGTGCCTGGACATGTGGCAGCACCGACTCCGCCAGCGGTGAACCGTCCAGCGGAACGATCACCGTGATGTCCGTCCACTTCTCGAATCCACCCTTCTCGGCTGTCTCTGATCGCACCAGCAGCACTGGAACTGGTGAGGCCCGGAGAACCTTGTCGGCCACGCTCCCTAGTACCCAGCGCCACATTCCAGTTCGGCCATGTGTCGACATGACTATCAGGTCAACACCTTTTTCCCCCGTGTAACGCAGGATCTGTTCAGCGGCATGGCCCACGGCGACTTCGCCGGAAACTTGGGGCACCTCCGCGCTTTGCTTCTTACCAAGCCTCTTCTGTATGTCAGATATGCGGCGCCTCACAGTTTCTGCCGAATGACTGACATATGCCTGGTGCATCGGGAGAGTCTCGGACTCTCTGGGGTCAACAACATGCAATATGGTGACATTGGTGCCCAGCCTGCCAGCGAGTTCCTTGGCATAGGCAAAGGCGGATTCGGCCAGCTTGGAGCCATCTACTGGTATCAGCATGTTCTTGTACATTTCAGCACCTCCATGTCAATGCTCTGTGAGCGCACCAACTGTCGACTGGTTTGGACTAGCTTCGCGACTTCGGGCGTTGACAGCGTCCGTTGCTCCCGCGGTCGACATCAAGCTCCCAGTCAGGCCGATTGTCCCAGTTCTGAGGCAAGCCGGGTATTCGCAAACATACGTACCTCGAGGTTGTGGTGAATACGTATCTCACGGGCCGGACCTCATTTCGACAGCACTGTCCTCTGTTCTCGTCGCCTTGAGTGACGTCACTCCCCGGTTGACAGAAAGGAACGAGAGCCTATAATCACATTTACTATCCTCTGTGTACCCACGACTACTGACGACTCATGACCATTGTTGAGAAACACGGTCTTCCGATAGACTGACACGAGTTGAGGATGGACGAAAGCATGGACGATGGGTTGGTCAAGACGGGTATAGATATCATCGGCAAGTTCCCCTGGGGGACTCATTTCTGTCAGTTCTACCAAACCAAAGAAGATCTGTTGGACATCCTGGTGCCATACTTCAAGACTGGCCTGGAGAACAATGAGTTCTGCATGTGGATCACCGCTGAGCCTCTGAGCGCTCAAGAGTGTTGCCTGATCATGTCCATATGCTGATCCAGATACCACCGCGGGATAGCCTGGCTCACGTCATGCAAATACTCGAGGGAGGCACAAGTAAGAAGCTTCGAGAGGAATTCCCGGAGCTCGAGGAGTCTCTATGGGGAGACGGCTTCTGGGCCGATGGCTATTTTGCCGAGTCAGTCGGTGCGGTCAGTGAAGCAGCGATACGTCGGTATATCAAGGAGCAAGCCTCAAGTATGCCAGAGAGACCCTGAAACCCCGACCACTAGGTCGGGCAAGTGGGTTCACTTCTCTGGTAAAATAGGCGTATAGGTATAATATATAATATCTGTAAAGTCTGGTGGGAGCTGCCACTGCTTGCTGGGGCCAAGCGGCGCAGCTGTCCAGGAACAGACAGGAAATGGTGTCAGGTAGCATATTCGAGCATTCAGATAGGTCCACTGGCGTTGCGAGCCCTCCCGATAGGCTCTTGCCCCGTAGAGGTTGCCCAAGATCTGCCTTGAGCTACTGGTGGGTCAAAACTCACCGCCCGCTGAAGGAAGACCAATGTACTTCGTAAAAGGCCCACCAACGCTCGTGCAAACACGGCAAACGAAGGTCGTTTATTATTAGAAAGTAGAGGCAAGCGCAGCTAGCATGTGGCGAGCCTATTGTCTCTCCGAGGAGGTGCACGACTGATGAGCAAAGGCAAGTCGTCAAGTCAAGGGTCTTTCTCTTTGCCGAAGGCGCCCACTGGAATCTGCGGCCTTGATGAGGTGACTGGGGGTGGTTTGCCCCTGGGGCGGACCACGCTGGTTTGCGGTGGCGCTGGCTCCGGCAAGACTCTCCTGGCCATGGAGTTTCTGGCACACGGCGCTATAGATTGCGGGGAGCCGGGTGTGTTCATGTCCTTCGAAGAGAAAGAGCGGGGGCTGATCACTAATTTCGCTTCCATTGGCATTGACTTGAAACAGCTCTGCGAGGACCGGAAGATGGACATGGAGTATGTTGAAGTCGACAAGAGCGAAATTGAGGAGACTGGCGAATACGACCTCGAGGCCCTGTTCGTCAGGCTGGGACTCGCGATTGACACCATTGGTGCCAAGCGGGTGGCACTGGACACGTTAGAATCCCTGTTCGCCGGGTTGACCGATGCCGGGGTTCTGCGTGCTGAATTGCGCCGCCTCTTCGGCTGGCTCAACGACAGGGGTGTAACCACCATTGTCACGGGTGAACGCGGCCAAGGCACGCTGACCCGTTTCGGCCTGGAAGAGTACATCTCGGACTGCGTCATCCTCCTGGACAACCGGGTGAGCAATGAAATGGCGACTCGGCGGTTGCGTATCCTAAAGTACCGCGGCTCAAGCCACGGCAGCAACGAGTATCCGTTTATAGTTGACAGGTTCGGCATGTCAATCTTGCCGATCAGTTCCCTGCGACTGGAGCACGAGGCGCCCAGTGAGCGTGTATCAACGGGGATTCATGGCCTTGACGATATGCTTAGCGGAGAGGGCTATTACCGTGACAGCAGCATACTGTTCACTGGGGCGGCCGGGACTGGCAAGACCAGTCTGGCATGCGCCTTCATCGAAGCTGGCTGCCGGCGAGGCGAACGCTGCATCTATTTTGCCTCCGAGGAGTCCCCTAGGCAGATCACACGCAACATGCGTTCCATAGGAATTGACCTGGAGCCGTGGACAAAGAAAGGATTGCTGCGGTTTGAAGCCGCCCGGGTCAGCTCTGAGAGCCTGGAGGCACACCTGCTCGGCGTCCAGCGTCTGGTCACTGAATTGCAGCCAAGTCTGGTGGTGGTGGATGCACTTTCTGATCTCCTTGATATGGGTTCACCCCTGGAGGTGAAATGGATGTCGGCGCGTCTTGTTGATTTCCTAAAGTCACAACACGTAACGAGTGTATTCACCAGCCTGGTAACCGGCGAAGCCAACGAAGGCATGAGTGGAGTAGGCATTTCCTCCACCATGGACTGCTGGCTGCATATGGAGAACGTGAAGAACAACCTGGAACGGAACCGCTCGTTGAACGTGCTGAAGTCCCGCGGCATGAAGCATTCCAACCAGGCGAGGGAGTTTCTGATCACGGATAAGGGGCTTGACCTGGTCAACATCTACGTTAGCTCAGCCGGTGGACTGATGGGTTCGGCCAGGTTGGCGCAGGAAGCTGCTGACAGAGCATCTCAGTCGCAGCGGCGGCACGAGATCGAAGACAAGCGACAGGCACTCAAGGGGCGGCGTGAATCGATGGAAGCCAAGATAGCTGCTATGCGCGCGGAGTTTAGGGCCGAAGCCCTCGAGGTGAAACGAGCAATGAAGGAGGCGGAGCAGCGAGAGGCTGATTTGGTGAAGGACAGCGAAGCGATGGCCCAGAAACGGGGCGGCGGTTCTAAATCGCAAGGGCGAGCCGCAGCCAGACGCGCAAAGGAGGAGAGATGACCAACACCCGGAAGGTCAGGAAGAGATCGTCTTCCGGAACAAATGAAGAGATCTGTCAAGAGAAGTACGAGCTGAGGCTCTATGTGGCAGGCCAGACACCAAAATCGCTCACCGCCTTTGCCAACCTGAAGAGAATCTGTGAGGAACATCTGAAAGGCCGCTACAGTATTGAAGTGATTGATCTCCTGGTCAATCCTCAACTAGCCAAGGGAGAGCAGATCGTAGCCTTGCCGACGCTGGTGCGCAAACTCCCTCCGCCTATAAGGAAGCTGATCGGCGACCTGTCCAATACAGAGCGGGTCTTGGTGGGGCTGCACATACGGCCATTCGAAGGCCATGAGGCTGGAATGGCAGTTCAATCAGAGACAAGTCACGGAGGTCTGGTAGAATAACGCGAAACCGAATGTCGCCGGAGGAGTCAAACCATGATCCGAGAACAGAAAAACAAGACGACCAAAGCCTTTGAGCGGGCACTGGAACATCCCAAAACTGGACGGTACGTCTTACGGCTGTACGTTACGGGCATGACGCCCAAGTCACAATCTGCAGTGAGCAACATACAGAAGATCTCCCGGGAGTACCTCGACGGAAACTACGAGCTGGAGGTGATAGACATCTACCAGCAGCCTGAACTCGCCAAGGGAGAGCAGATCGTGGCCACCCCGACGCTGATCAAGAAACTGCCTCTGCCACTGCGCCGGCTCGTCGGCGACCTGTCTCAGACGGAACGCGTTCTGCTTGGCCTGGACCTGAGGCCAAAGAAACCGTCAAAGCGAGGGTGAGCCCAAATGTCCAGGTACAGGAACCGTCAAGAACTCCTCGACGAGAATGGAGAGCTGAGGCAGCAGCTGGAGGAAACGCAGGAGGCCCTGCGAGCCATCCGCAGCGGAGAGGTTGACGCACTGCTGGTCTCCACTGACAGAGGTGACCGGGTCTTCACTATCCAAGGCGCAGACGAGGCCTACCGCGTCGCCATCGAGAATGTGAACGAAGGCGTTGCTACTTTCGCCCAGGACGGCACCATAGTCTATGCCAACCGATACTTCTCGCAGATGGTGCAGGTCCCGCTGAACAGGGTACTGGGAATGCCGATGCGCAGATTCGTTGCCAGTGAGAGTTTCACCGCTTTCGACTCTCTTCTGTCGCGCGGCTCGGGACGGACCGAGATCTCGCTGGCGGACCCGAGCGGCACTCTGGTACCGGTATACATGTCCCTGACCAAGATGCAACTGGGCAGTGCTGCTACCCTCTGCGCCGTACTGACGGACTTGACTGAGCAGAAGCTCCAGGAGAGTATCATTGCTGAAGGAACGCTCATTCAGTCGATCCTGGCGCAGTCGGCCGAGGCTATTGTCATATTGGGTTCGGATGGCAGTATCATCTACGCCAGCGGGGCAGCCGAGGCTCTCTGCCACAGAGACATTGTCGGTGAGTCCTTTGATGATGCGTTTGGCTTCCTACTCTTCCAGGGTGAATCACTCTCTTTCGCTGCCATCAGTGACGGGAAGATTGCCTCCGATACCGAATTGTCAGTTGGTCAAGATGGCGAAGTGCGCACTTTTCTTTATCTTCACGGTGGGCTGGCGTCCGGAGGGTCGGTAGTGGGTCACGTTCTGACCCTTATCGACACCACCGAACGCAAGCGTCGTGAGGAGAAGATCATCAAGCTGACACGACTCTACGCGGTACTCAGCCGGGCCAATGAGGCGATCGTCCGAATCCGTGACATAAACTCACTATACTCCGAGATCTGCCGGATTGTGGCGGAAGAGAGTGGCTATCCGCTGGTCTGGATCGGGCAGGTGGAGGAGCAGCATGTGATTCCCCTGGCTTGGTCCGGCCCTGCAGCGGACTACCTGAAAGAGCTGAAAGTGGAGGTGCAGGGTGAGTTAGGCCGAGGCCCGACCGGCACTTGCATCCGGGAGAACCGGGCAGTGGTCAACGATGACTTTGCGACGAATGCTACCGTGTTGCCTTGGCGGGAGGCAGCCCTGAGTTACAGCTTCCGCGCCTCGGCGGCCTTCCCCTTGCGCTGCGAAGACAAGGTCATCGGCGCGCTCACTCTTTACTCCTTCGAACCCAACACCTTTGATGCAGATCAGATTCGTTTGCTCGAGTCACTGGCCTCTGACGTCTCTTACGCTCTAGACTCTATTGACGAGGAGAAACGCCGTATCCAAGCTGAGGAGGCGCTTCGCGAGAGCGAGGAGCTGTTCAGGGCCATTGCTGACAGAACACCAGACCACATTCTGGTCCAAGACGCGAGCCTCCGCTACACATTTGTTGCCAACCCCCAAGTGGGTCTCACCGAGAAGGACATGCTGGGCAAGACAGATCAGGACATACTGACGGAAGAGGATGCCAAGAAGCTTACGCAGATCAAATTGGAGGTCATGGCGACTGGGAAGCCCTTCCACGTGGAGACGTCAGTTGTCAGCAAGGAAGGTGAACTCGAATACTTCAGCGGCTCGTATGTCCCGAAATTCAATCGAGAAGGCCTCCCCGATGGCCTCATAGGCTATTTCCAGAACGTCACCGCGCGCAAGAAGGCGGAGCAACTCTTGGAGAAGACACGCTTCATACTGTCGGAGGGGCAGAACATTGCACATGTTGGCAGCTTCGAGTACAGTGCAGAGACCAAGTCCACCGTATGGTCCGACGAGGAATTCCGCATCTACGGTCTCGCTCCTGGAACCGCATCGCCTGTCTACGAAGTCATGCTCGCAAAGTTCATCCATCCGGATGACGCCGCTTTACTGCATGAGACATTCAGCAAGGCTGTGGAAAGCGGCTCGGTCTACGAATTGGAGCACCGGATCGTTCGCCCCAATGGCGAAATACGGACGGTTTATAACAAGGCCCATCCACACTTCGACGAGAACGGGAATCTGATCAGCTATGTGGGAGCTACTCTGGACATCACGGAGCGCAAGCAGGCAGGAGAGTCACTGCGAGAGACGCGGGACTATCTGGACAACCTGCTAAACTACGCCCGTGCCCCTGTCATCGTGTGGGATCCCGAACTGCGCATAACCAAGTTCAACCGGGCTTCCCAGAGGCTCACCGGGTATCGAGAAGCCGAAGTGGTTGGCCGACGGCTGGACATGTTGTTCCCAGAAGAGAGCCGGGAAGAGTCGTTGTCCCACATCCACCGGGCCATGGAGGGAGAACGATGGGAAACGGTAGAAATACCCATTCTGCGGATAGATGGCGAGGTACGGACCATTCTGTGGAACTCGGCCAACATCCACGCATCTGATGGCGTGACCACTGTGGCCACCATCGCCCAGGGCCAGGACATCACGGAGCGCAAGCAGGCGGAGGAACAACTAAGATTCCAGGCAGACGTCCTGACGCATCTCTTCGATGCTGTTGTTGCCGTCGACAATGATTACAGGGTGACGTATTGGAACAAGGTTGCGGAAGAACTGTACGGCATCCCGGCAGAGCAGGCAATTGGCCACAGGCAGGAAGACCTGTACCAGTACGTCTGGTTGAATTCCAAAGATGAACAGGACTCAGCGGAGGATCTGGTCACAAAGGGACACTGGACTGGCGAGAATATCCAAATCAAGAAGACCGGTGAGAGAGTATATGTCAGATCGTCAATAAGCGTGATTACTGATCAAGATGGCATGCAGACCGGTATAGTTGCTGTAACGCGAGACCGAACCAAGCAGTGGCAAGCAGAGCAGGAAGTGAAGCTGCTGAACGAAAGACTAAGACAACAGGCAGAGGATAGGCTAAGGGCAACTGATGCCAGCTTCCGCCGGGCCATCGCTAGCAGTGCTGACGGCATAGTTGTCATCCGCAAAGACGGAGTCATCCGGTTTGCTAACCCAGCCGCTGGGGCTCTTTTCGGCCGGACCGCGCAAGAGATGGCAGGCAGTTTGTTCGGCTTTCCTCTGGGTGAGGGAATCGAGATCGAATTACTCAAAGACAACGCAGAGAAAGCTGTAGTCGAGATGCGCATTGTGGAGCTTGACTGGGAAGACACTCCAGCCTATCTGGCTACGCTGCGCGACATCACCAGAAGGAAAGAGAACTTGCTGGCATTGCAGGAGAGTGAAACGAGGCTTCGGCTGCTGCTCGACCAAATACCATGTCTAACGTGGACCCTGGATACCAAACTGAGATTCACCTCGTTCACAGGTTCAGTATCGGGAGTCTCTGAGGCTGTTCCTGACCAAATCTTGGGGATGACCCTGGCGGAGTACTTCAAGGTAGATGAACTGGACTTTACTCCGTACGTGGCACACCGACAGGCACTGCAGGGCACACCGACAGATTATGAACTGAGCTGGGCTGGACGCACGTTCTATGGCCGTGTTGAGTCGCTCAGTGACGCAGATGACCTCATTGTTGGTATCGTAGGAGTTGCTCTCGATATCACTGAGCGTAAGCGGACTGAGGAGCAACTGAGGAATCTCTCGCACCGTTTGGTTACTGCACAGGAGAACGAACGCCGGAGGATCGCCCGTGAACTGCATGATGAAGTTGGGCAATCGCTCACCGCACTTAAGCTTTATCTGGACAAAGCCTCACCGGCAAGGTCGACCGGAGATGTCTCTGAACTCGAGATGGCACGTGAAACCTTGCGGGAACTGCTTGCCCGGGTCAGGAGCATGTCAGTTGAACTCCGTCCGAATATGCTGGATGAACTGGGACTTCTGCCAACCCTGCTTTGGCATTTCAAACGCTACACTGCCCAGACTAACGTGCATGTCCATTTCAAACACCGCGGGCTTCGGAGAGACCTGCCTCAGGACACCATAACCACTGCCTATCGCATCGTTCAGGAAGCGCTGACAAACGTCGCACGCTATGCGCAAGTCACTGAAGTAACGGTCTGTGTTCGTGCCGACTTTGATGCACTTGTCATCGAGGTGGAAGACCATGGTGTCGGCTTTGATCTTGACAAGGTAGCCCCCACAAGCATGGGCCTCAGTGGTATGCATGAGCGCGCGCTATCACTGAAGGGCAAGCTGCTGGTTCAATCAGCGTCTGGGGAAGGTACCTGTGTACTTGCCGATCTGCCCCTGGCAAAGAGAGGACGAAAACGAAAGGAGCAAGGGAAACGATAACCGTAGTTCTAGCGGATGATCACAATATCATGAGGCAGGGCCTGCGGACTTTGCTGGAGAGAGAACCAGATATTCGCGTTATCGGCGAGGCTGCCGATGGTCCAGAAGCAACGCAGATGGTGGAACGCTTGCAGCCTGACGTACTGGTGGTCGACATCTTGATGGGTGGCATGAACGGAATCGAGGTAACGCGGTATGTCAGGAAGCTATCACCAAAGACCCGCGTCATTGTTCTATCTATGCATACTGACGAAGGCTTTGTCACGGAGGCTTTGCGGGCTGGAGCCAAGGGTTACGTTCTTAAGGACTCCATTGCGGACGACCTCCTTCATGCCATGCGAGAGGCGGTTCTTGGCCGTCGCTACCTGAGTCCATCCCTCTCGGAGTATTTCATCGAAGGATATCTGCAGAAACAAGAGGGCTCCGCACTGAAGCCTC
>Ga0209287_10000571_pt1 | contig 21128 bp, 17 predicted proteins | sample PPLLak3cmMay2015_2_FD_187255 | JGI IMG/M metagenome (GOLD analysis project Ga0209287, IMG submission 187255) | Freshwater sediment microbial communities from Prairie Pothole Lake near Jamestown, North Dakota, USA - PPLs Lake P8 Core (1) Depth... | ecosystem: Environmental > Aquatic > Freshwater... | reverse complement strand
GACAGGCCTCTGCGGGGCCTATAACTGGATGGACTGCAAGGCGTCCAATGAGATCAACCCGACCGGACCCAACCAGCCGGTTGTGAAGGGCGAGGTGGTTGACCCGAAACTCGGACAGTGGAGGGGCGTCAACGATTTTATCTACAAGGCCTCCCGCCAGATGATCGACCATTACAATTTTTACAGCCTGGTCCATGACCCGATGACCACATGCGGCTGCTGCGAGTGCATAGCCGCGGTGCTGCCTTCCTGCAACGGCGTGATGACGGTCCATCGCGACTATACGGGCGAGACGCCATCGGGCATGAAATTCACGACACTCGCCGGCGTCATGGGCGGCGGCCAGTCATCTCCGGGTTTTGTGGGACATTCAAAGTATAATATCACACAGGGCAAGTTTCTTGTGGGAGACGGCGGACTGCTTCGCATGGTCTGGATGCCCAGGTCCCTGAAGGAAGAGATAAGGGATCGTCTTATCAAGAGGGGAGAGACATTGGGGATCCCTGACCTTGTTGACAGGATTGCCGACGAGACGGTCGGTATTACTGAAGATGAGATCATGAGTTTTTTAAAAGAAAAGGACCACCCTGCCCTGAAGATGGAATCTATAGTTGGCTGATGATTTCTGTTAGGACCCTGATTGTGCTGGGAAACATTAGTCCCTACAGGATTAATGAATATTTCAGGAGGAAATTTTTCATCTTTTCCCCCTCCCCTTATAGGGGAGGATCAAGGTGGGGTCTCTTCGGGGTCCAGGTCCATTCATAGATGTTTAAAGACCCCCTCCTGACCTCCCCCTAAGAGGGGGAGGGAATTTAGTACTGGTTTAATAAGATTAAGACTTTAAACTATTAAATAGCGTTGATGTGCCAACGTTTTTAAGAGGAGTTAATTATGGCATTAACCGGAATACAGATATTCAAACTGCTGCCCAAGACGAACTGCGGCGAGTGCGGCGTGCCGACATGTCTTGCCTTTGCCATGAACCTTGCTGCCGGAAAGGCTGAGCTGGCATCATGCCCTTATGTCTCAAATGAGGCGAAGGAACAGCTGGCAGAGGCGTCGGCCCCTCCGATCAGGCCTGTGGCAATAGGCGCCGGCGTGAGGGCCTTCAAGACAGGCGGCGAGACGGTCATGTTCAGGCATGAAAAGACATTTTATAATCCCACTGGTCTTGCGGCAGTTATTAACTCGGATATAAAGGCAGAGGCCCTGGACAGGAAGCTGAAGGAGTGGAATGCCCTGCAATATGAAAGGGTAGGGTTGAATCTGCGCCCCGAACTTGCAGCGCTTAAGGATGTAAATGGAGATGCCTCGGCCTTTGCGGCTGTCGCGGGAAAGATCGCCAGGGAGAGCGAGTTCGGCCTGATCCTCATGACCGGCAATATGGATGTAATGAAGGCCGGAGTCGAGGCCAGCGCCTTTAAGAAGCCGCTTCTTTACGCGGCGGATAAGACCAATGCAGACAACCTGGGCGCCATCGCAAAGGAAAAGGGCCTGCCCCTGGCTGTAAGGGCCGATAATGTCAATGATCTTATCGCGCTTACAGACAAACTTGCGGCAATAGGGGTTAAGGATCTTGTCCTGGATTCAGGGGCAAGGGAGATGAAAAAACTGTTTGAGGACCAGGTCGCCATCAGAAGGGCGGCCCTTAAGGCTGCAAACAGGTCTCTGGGATTCCCCACCATCGCATTCCCATGCGAGATGGCAGGAAACCTTGACATGGAGACGGTCATTGCGGCGATGTGCATTGCAAAATACGCCGGGATTGTTGTGCTTTCAGATTTCAGGGGCGAGAGCCTGTTCCCGCTGCTGCTGGAAAGGCTTAACATATTCACAGACCCGCAGAGGCCCATGACTGTCACCCAGGGCATCTATGAGATCGGGTCTCCGGATGAGAATTCTCCGGTGCTCGTGACGACCAATTTCTCTCTTACCTATTTTATAGTAAGCGGTGAGATCGAGGGCAGCAGGATCCCGAGCTGGCTGCTTATCATGGATACGGAAGGGCTTTCCGTCATGACCGCCTGGGCAGCAGGTAAATTTTCGGGCGACATGGTGGGCTCTTTTGTAAAGAAGTCCGGCATTGCCGACAAGGTAAAGCACAGGAAGGTTATAATCCCCGGATACGCCGCGGCTATAAGCGGAGAGATGGAGGAGGAACTGCCGGGCTGGGATATTATCATAGGCCCGAGGGACGCATCCCTTCTGCCGAAATTTCTCAAGGACAACTGGAAGTAAACAATAATAGCAGTCAGCTGTCAGCGGTCAGCTGTCAGCCAAATCATATTCTTAAATCTTTTAAAGCTGAGAGCTGATAGCTTTCTTAATATTTAAATCGAAAGGAATAAACCCATGTTACTGATAGGAGAAAATCTTAACGTCATTAACAGGACTATAGGCAAGGCCTTCAAGGAGATGGACCCGGGTCCAATCGCGGAGGAGGCCATAAGACAGAAAGAGAAAGGCATGGACTGGATAGACATCAACCTCGGCCCCGCCAGAAAGGGCGGACCGGAGCTGATGGAGTTTGTGGTAAAGACGGTCCAGGAAGCCATCGGTGATTCGATACCATTGAGTCTTGACACCTCAAATATAGAGGCAATGGAGGCAGGGCTTGCGGCGCATAAGGGCAAGGCAATAATTAACTCCATCATGGCAAGGCCTGAGAGATACAACGCCATGATACCCCTGGCGGTGAAATACAAGGCCGCCATGATCGCCCTCATGTGGGGCCCGGAGGGCCTTCCGAGGGACGAGAATGAAAGGGGCGCCCTGGCGGCCGAGCTGATTTACACCGCCAATGAAGCGGGTGTCCCCAATGAGGACATCTTTGTGGACGGGATAGTAACCCCGATTAACATCCAGCAGCAGCAGGCCATGAGCCTGCTGGCCTTCCAGGAGATGCTCCAGGATATGTTCCCCGGGATCAAGTCCACCTGCGGGCTGTCAAACGTCTCAAACGGCCCCCCGACGCATCTGCGGCCCATATTGAATACCACCTACATGGTCATGCTTGAGAGGAAGGGCATGTATTCATGCATAGCGGACGCCTATGACGACACCCTGATCGCAGTGGCGAGGGGTAAGCGGCCTGATATAGTGCAGATAATCCACCAGGTCATGGACGGCAATGACCCGGACAAGGGTTCCCTTTCCAGGGAACTCCTGGATTTTTACAAGACCGCCAGGGTCATTCTGGGCCATTCGCTCTACTCCGATTCATGGCTTGAGCTGTAATTTTATCCTTCGCGATTAAACCTGTTATCAATTTGAAAGGGATCCTCTGATATTTTTCAGAGGTTCCCTTTTTTATACTGTGGCAGTTTAGAAATCATCCAATCCGGGGGTTTAATAGGCCGTGCTGTTAAACCCGGGCATGACCTCAACAGATAGTGTTTACAATTAATAATAATTCTATATGTTGTTAAAATCATGTGAAAAAAGTTGACATTCAAAGAGAATTTAAGCTAATATCCTGCAACCAATTATTTAAAGGATTTAAATACATCAAAAATACTAAAAGTTTTAAAATATGGTTTACTGAACTCAAGCTCCTGATTTAAGGGAGGGCAGGTGTTTAAAAAACGGAAAATCGGATTCATTGAAGTTCAGAATGAGAACATCTCATTTGTTTCTCTGGGTAGAGATGGCACCTGGCATTACCTGGAGAGCATACCCCTCATGGATACTTTTGATGGGGAAAATCCCGCCGTAAATATTTCCGAAAAATTTAAAGATCATGATTTCCCGCTTCTGATAACCCCTGATTTCTGGTTCGGCAATGCCAGGTATCCTTTCCGTTCCCATAGCAGCAAGATCATCCGGTCATTTCTTTCACGGAAGCTTGCCTCGGAGTTTCCCCAGGCTTCAAGAATCAGGGATTTTTTCTCCTACGAGGTTGTTAAAAATCAAAAGGGAGAACAGGAGATAGCTGCCAACTTCCTGCAGGAACCCAGGGCCTTTGAGCTTTATCAGTTTTTAATCCGGAACAATATAAGACCCCTTCGCATATCTTCGCCTGCCCTGCTCTGGAATGAAAGGTTGAAAAAAAGGGTTGATAATTTCAACCAGATCGGGACGGGTTTGATATATCTCTTTGACAGCAGGTGCTCACTGTATTTCTATTTTAGAGGGAATTTCCTCTTTTCAAGGGTTATAGCGCTGCCTGAATTTCAGGGAGATGATATACCGCAATTTGAGATAATAACCTATGAGATGAATCAATCGATCTACCATTTTAGCCAGAGGACAAAGACGGATCTGGAAAGGATCTTTTTATATTCAGGAAGAGAGATTGAAACGCATCAACTGTCCGAGATGCTCGGCAGAGAGGTGCGCACACTGCCTTCAGGTCCGGAACGGCGGGCTTCGTTGATTAATCAGAGTGTTATAATCCCTGTTTCCGATCCCGATGAAATACTTGAACCTCTGAGACTGCCCGGCGTTTCAAACCGGGAGGCAGTAAACGAGATCGAATGGAAAAAGATACAGGCCATAGGGATCATAATCGGGCTGATTTTGCTGACAATACTGGGCCTTGAATTTTCCTTTCTCACCGGCGTCAGGGACCGTGAGACCCTTTCTATTTCCGCGGCTCCGGAAGACCCGACGCAATCCATAAACCGGTACAATGAAGCGCTGGATGTGCTGCTGAACAAGGCCGGGGAAAAAGACCCGATGGATATTGTAGGCCGTCTGGCTGAATCGCTGCCGGAAAATATCCTGATCGAATCAATCGCGGCGACAACCGATCCGGCGCCTGCGGTATCTCTGTCCGGGGTCATAAAGGCTTACGGCGCCGATGACTTCGGCAACTCACTCAGGTCCCTTATAGAAAAGGTGAATATACACATCCCCGCTCAAAAGGCACTGAACATGAATGACGTTGACATCGAGATCAAAGGCGATTACCCGGAGGCCGGTTATCAGGATTACCATATTTCCTTTACACTGGATAACTTATGATTGCGTCAACAAAATATCTATGGGTGTTTCTTATCCTGATATGGGCCGGTGTCTTTTCCTTAACTAAAATAAACTCGGGCACAATCTCGGAGATAAACAGCAACAGGGAAAAGAAAGAGATTCTTCGCATGGACAAAGAATTCTGGCAGAGAAACTCCGGCAATATTGCGAGTGTTGTCGATAAACAAAAATCACTATATCACGAGATAGAATCGCTCAAGCTTGGAGAGGTTGCCTTGAACGACAATATCAAGAGGCTTTTCGACGAATCGGGCCTTTATGGCCTTGTCATTGAAATGGATTCAAAGTCGGCTCAAGGCGACAGCGTCCCCGTCAGTATAACATTCAGGGGAACACCTAAGATCGGGGCGCAGGCCCTACGCAGGATACAGAAAGAATTTCCTTATCTTTCTTATCGTGAGGTAGGCTTTTTACAGGAAAATGACACAAGTGTCTTAAAATTTGACGCAGTTGTCAACTACAGTTACAAACTTGTAATAAGGTAGCCGGGGCAATAAAAACTATTACATAGAGACAGGGGTTTGATTTGCTGGAGATCGGCAATAACAAGAAAATAATCATAGGGGTAATGGCCCTCCTGGCGCTTGTCCTGCTCGGGTATAATGCCTCTGAATTCATGGAGATTTATGATACTCCCCTGGTCGGGGCATCCTATGAATCAAGGCTGGCAAGCGAAAAATGGATGCGTCTTGGTGAACTCGATTCACAAAAAAAGAATACCCCGTGGGATGAAAAAATTGAAGGTATGATAATAGAGTCCCAGATGCAGGAAAGCAGGGCTGAAGAGCCTGTATCCATTGAGAAATCCGTGCCCGAACAGCAATATGCAATGGACTTGCTTCCTGATATAGCCGGGATAATCAGGATCTCCGGCAGCGGCAGCAATACCCGTTCAGCCGTCATCGTTGCAAACAAAACTTATTATGAAAAAGATACGGTTGATGGATTTTATATTAAAGAGATAACTGAAAACGGGATTTATCTAACCAAGGGAAAAAGAGACTGGTTTATAGATGCGCCAGGGGTTTCTTATTCCATGGATCGGGGGGATTGATGAGGCCGATTAATTATCTGACTGCAGCGATTATTTGCTTATTTTTTATGTCGGGCTGTTCCATTAGCAGGCCCAGGTCCGTGCCGGTTACAGAACCGGCAGCCATGGCTGAGGCCAGGGATCTGCTGGAAAAACAAAAGGAACAAAAGGAGGAGTATAAACCGGGGGCGCCGCCTCTGGATGAAAAACTTGAACCCTATGCAACGGGTCTGGAAAAAGAGACGCAGTTGTTTTCCCTTGTCTTTGAGGGCGCCGCGTTAGGAGATGTTCTCAGTGCGCTAACCAAAGATTCGGATTTTAACCTCATTGTGGAAAACGGAGTGGATCTTTCAAGGCCGGTTACCGTGAACCTGAAAAGCGTAAGCTTTGAAGAGGCCCTTGAGATGGTTGTTACAAGGAGCGCCGGGTACGCCTGGACAATGAAAAACCATTTTCTGAACATTAAAAGATTCGAGGAGCGCATCTATCATTTTGACTACATGGATATAGTAGGAGAGGCGAGTGTGGAGGTGGGCGGCGATATGCTTGCCTCGTCTGTCGAGACCTCCGGAGTCAGCGGGAAATTTCAGATCAAGGCGCAGAGGTCGTCAGAAAATTCAGATGTATGGTCGAGCGTTCAGGCTGCCCTGGAAGGACTCAAGTCAGAGGAAGGGAAACTTCGCATAAGCAGGAATTCAGGCGTTATATTCATGGCAGACTCACCCCAGAGAATATCAGAGATGGTCAGATTTCTTGATTCCCTCTCCGATGCCCTGCACCGCCAGGTCTTTCTTGAGGCCAAGATAGTTGAAGTGCAGTTAAGCGATGACAGCCAGTACGGCATAGACTGGACAAAACTTGACCTGACTTTCAAGGGGGGGGAAAGCATACTCCCTGACCAGTTCAATCTGAGCGTAAACGGGGGAGGGACTATCGTGCTGGGTGAAAGCACCAGCTTCAGCACGGTCCTTGATTTTCTGAGAACCCAGGGAGACGTCTCCGTCCTTTCAAATCCTCATATTGCAGTCATGAACGGTCAGTCCGCCCTGATGACTGTCGGTTATCAATTCCCATACGGGGATATCAGCGGCGTTTCCAGGGATGAGCAGTCGGACACGGTGACAGTAGATGCAACAATAAAACGGGCCATCCTGGGCCTTCAACTGGGGATTACAGCAAGGATATCAGAAGATGCAATGATAACGCTTAATATCGTCCCCACCATTACAAGGATACAGCGCGATCAGAAGGTTGAACTGCCTACTTCGGCAACCACTGTCCAGGCCATTTCGAATCCGGTTATAGATCTGCAGGAGCTTGCAACGAGCGTGCGCGTAAGGGAAGGGCGCTCTATTGTTCTGGCGGGATTGATCAGTCAGGTTACCCAGCTTGGGGAGGAGGGGCTTCCTGTCCTGGGGAAGCTGCCTTTTGTAGGCTCGCTTTTCAGGCATGCAGAGGAAAACAGGGAGACCAGGGAGCTGGTGATTTTTATTACACCCAGGATCATACAGCAGAATTAGACAAGAGCCTTTGATATTTAATAGAGATGCAGCCTCAAGCAGGCTGAATTTTTCTCATGCAGTCTTTTGAGTAATTTTGGCCCTGATTTTGCATAATTAAAACCCGGTGCAGTAATCTATCAATAAAGGGCTTATTTCAGGTTTAAAATTGGATATTGCAGGTTTTGGAGATTCGGTTAAAAGGCAGGATTTATGTGGGTTAATTAACGCAAGGAGGTCAAAAATGGATAGAAAGAAGTCTTTGAGGGATCAGAAAGGGTTTACATTAGTGGAGATTGCCATCGTTCTTGTTATTATCGGGCTCCTGATCGGCGGCGTCTTAAAGGGCCAGTCCATGATTTATAACGCCAAGGTCAAAAGGCTTGTAAAAGACATGGAAGGAATGAGGACCGCAGTGCTCACATACCAGGATCGGTACGGCATGCTTCCTGGCGATGAGAATGACGCCAACTCGCCTCCGGGAGATACCAACAATGGTGATAAGGACGGCCTGCTTGACGATACAAACGGATGGGAGATAGCGGACCTCCGCCTGGCCCAGCTTATTGCAGGTACGGGCATTATACTTCCCTCCAATAATTACGGCGGGACAATAAGCGTCGATTATGTAAACATCGGAGGCAGCGGCAACCTTAACCAGATCCTTGTTACCAGCATACCGGCAGAGGTCTGTCAGGAAATAGACACCAAATACGATGACGGCGTCTATAATACCGGTGTCATAAGAGGAAATGCTGCATATACAGCAGGCACAACTATAGCAAACTTCGCCTGGGTGCTTTGATCCTGTTAAACTGAAAATATGTATGTCATTAAAGCGGTTTGATAGCAGGGGCTTTACCCTGATAGAGATAGCCATTGTCATGGTTATCATAGGTCTTTTGGCCGGCGGAGGGGTATCCATGATGGGGATGCTGTCGGAGAGGAAGACCCGCAATGAGACAATTGAATACCTCAATGAAGCAAGGGCATCGCTTATAAATTTCGCCCTGATAAACGGCAGGCTCCCCTGGGCCGATTCTGACGGGGATGGGGATGAAGATCCCTCCGCATCTTCAGGCTCATTCCCGTTCCAGACCCTCAAGTCCGGCCCTGCCGACCCCCAGAGAAGATCCCTCAGGTATGCGCTCAACAGCGCCCTGGGCACCGGTCTTTCAGGCACATGCAGCGCATTGAGATCAGGCCTCAGCGGCTCTCCCCTGGTTGTTGATTCAGACGGTTCATCCGCATCATTTTCCGTGGCGGCTGTCCTTGTCAGCGCCGGCATGAAGGATGCGGACGGCGACGGGAACGTATTTGACGACGAGACCACGGGGACCCATCTCGGCGATAACCGCGACGGCAACCCCAATTATATAAGACACGTCCCTGATGCAGGGTTTGATGATCTGGTAGTTTATCTGAGCGAATACACCCTGTATGGCGAGATATGCGGCAGTCCTAATCTGGCAGTCAGGAACAGCACCGCGGGTGATATATTTGTTTATGACCAGACAAGGGGTTCGGATATCGGCATAGTTACGGCGGGGAGTACCATATCCTACGGGATTACAGCAGGGGACCGGATTCAACTGAGGAGCGCTGCAGGAGGAGGGGGTAGCATTGTTGCGTCCACGCCTATGACCCCGATTGTAGTCGCGGGGGAAGGTGTAACAGTAGTTGCTCCATAGGTGCACAACAGCCACACCTTTAATACACGCTTGAAATCTGGCCTATCACATCATAGAGTGGCAGCAGGATCGACAGGACGATAAGCCCGAACACACCGCCCAGGATGATAATGGTCAGGGGCTCAAATGAGTTGACCAGGGCCTGGACAGAACGTTTGACCTCCCTGTCATAATAATCACCAAGCCTGTTGAACGAGTCCACCAGGGTCCCGGTTTTTTCGCCGTTTTTTATGGCGCCTACCAGGAGAGAAGGAAAACCGCCGGTATTGTGAAAGCTGTCGGCAATGGGCTGCCCCTGCTGGATCAGGCCGTAGGCCAGTCTGATCCGGTCCTCCAGGTACCTGTTTCCCAGGGCATTATCCTGAAGAATGTCAAAGATGCTTTTGATATTCATGCCGGCATCCTGCATGGTGGCAAAATGATGGCTGAGCCGCGCATAGGCCACATTGGCCAGCACTTCGCCTATGACGGGCACTTTCAGGAGGTATTCATGGATAAGAACCGCCCCCCTGGGTGTTTTTCGAAAAACAAGAAGCAGGATAATAACAAGAATGAGAGCACCAAGGATTTCAGCCCAATTGTTCTGAAGAAAAACGCTTACGCTTAATATAAGCCTGGTAATCTCAGGGAGCGAAATGCCCATCTCGGTCAGCACTGAGGACATCTGAGGCAGGACATAGCCGACCCACACACCGATAACCGCAATGATTACCAGCAGTGTAAAAAGAGGGTAGATGGTAGCTCTTCTGATTGCCGATCTGGTCTCCTCCTTCCATTCCAGAAATGCAGCCAGATCACTTAAACATTTCGGCAGCTTTCCTGTCTCTTCCCCCATCCTGATGATGCTGAGGTCCAGCCTTTCAAAGACCTTTGGAAAGCGGGACATGGATTCATAGAATGTCTTGCCGCTTTCCAGGCCTACCCTTGTTTCCTGGATAATCTTTTTCATGGCCCTGGAAGGCATAAGCATTGAGTCATCATCAAGAGAGGACATGATGGGAAGCCCGAGATTCAATGACTGGGCCAGCCTGTGGTAGAATTCCATGACCATCCTGGGCTTTACGGTATTCAGGCCTAATACAGGCAGATGTTTTTCCCGATGTTCCCTTCCGGATATAAGGGTCAGGCCCTTGCCCTGAAGCCGCAGTTCAACGTCTCTTTCATCAAAAGCGGTTATGGAGCCCTTAAAGATATCGCCTGATTCATTTACTGCCTTATAGAGGTATCTAGGCATATGCGATTACCCTCAGAAGCTCTTCAAGTGTCGTGGTGTGGTCCGCCACATTTTTCAGGGCCTGTTTCAGCATCAGAGTTGTTCCTGATTTGATCGCCCTTTCTTCTATTGCCCTGAGGGACGCCCCGGCTGAGATTAATTCCTCAATGCCGCGGTCAACGGAGAGTGTTTCAAATATGCCTACGCGGCCGGCATAGCCCGTATTATGACAGCTATCGCATCCGACATGTCTGGGCAGCTGCTTCGGGGGCTCCAGACCGTTCTGAAGAAAAATATCAGCCTCCTTTGGTTCAATAGGGGCTGTTTTCATGCATTTAGGGCAGACCCTTCTCAGGAGCCTCTGGGCTACAATCATGGTGAGCGCTGATGCAAGGAGATTAGGTTTGGCCCCGAGATCAAGGAGGCGTGTGATCGCTGAGGCGGCATCATTTGTGTGCAATGTGGAAAGCACAAGGTGACCGGTGATGGACGCCCTCAGGGCCAGTTCCATGGTTTCCTGGTCACGTATCTCTCCTACAAGAATAATATCCGGGTCCTGACGCATGGCCGAACGCAGCGCTATGGCGAATGTGAGGCCTGCCTTGGGATTTACGGCTGTCTGCCGGATTGTCGGTACGACATATTCAATGGGGTCTTCGATGGTCATTACATTGATATCCGGATTAAGGATGTTCATCAATGCAGAGTAAAGTGTTGAGGTCTTTCCCGAACCTGTGGGACCTGTGACGAGTATAAGGCCATAGGGTCTCCGGATAGACCTGTTGAACCTGTCGAGGTCCGCCCCTTCCAGGCCGAGACGGTCAAGGTTGCCTACGACCTTGCTGTATTTTAAAAGGCGCATGACTATTGTCTCCCCGAACTGTGTCGGAAAAGAGGAGACCCTTATATCAATATCGCCGACAGGGCCTTTATACTGAATGCGCCCGTCCTGGGGTATGTTCGAGTTGGAGATGTCCATGTCGCCCATGATTTTAAAACGCTGCACGAGGCTTTTGTGAAAGCTCTTGTGAAAAAGGTAATTCTGGCGGAGGACGCCGTCAATCCTGTAATAGATGCGCGACAGATTTGTGTCCGCGACAATATGGATATCGCTTGCCTCAAGGACTGAGCCCTTATCTATGAGGAGATCGGCGAGTCTTATAATATGGTTTGTATCTATATTTTCCTTGCCAAGTTCGGATCTGGTGATCTTTTCAATATTGTCATCAATTGTCAGGGCGACATTGTAATGGAGATCGATCGCATCTGAAATCCACTCCTTCGGGGCAATGTATGTCTCTACCCTTAAGCCCGTCATCCTGGACAATTCATCCCTGGCAATAACATCAAAAGGATTGGCCATGGCGACCGTTATCACATCGCCTTTTTTTTCAATGGGGAAAAGGTTGTTGTTGACCGCGAAACCTATCGGCACCTGAGATATCAGAGATTCATCAACGGTGACAGCTTTTATGTCCAGTATTTTTGCACCGCTCTGTATGGCTATGGCCATCTGTAATTGTTCCTCGGTTACCCAGTCCAGCCTGAGCAGGACATTTCCGAGGAGCATTCCGCTTTTTTTTGTCTCATCAATAGCCATCTGCAAACGGTTCTCATCAATGAATCCCAGTTCAACAAGAATATCACCTATGCGCTTTTTCATGTTATTCACCCCTTGAGGTTTCTTTTCACCGGGAGGACCCCGGCCCTGACCCGGAAATGTAGGCCCGCAGTATTTGAATCCTGCCTTTAACTGCCTCGGCTTCATCAGGTGTCGATGGCCCGGTTGCCAGATACCTGGAATAATAATCTACAGCTTCATCATATCTTAATAACCTGTCATATAATATCGCCAGATTATAAAGCAGACCGGGATGGTTATTTCTGATCTCTTCTGCATGCCTGTAAAAAGCAAGGGCCTCTTCAGGATTTTCCATGCGTCCTGAGGCCACGCCAAGATGGAAATATTTTCTGAAACTGAGATCCTCATCCGCACCATTGATTTTGTTCAAATGACCTATTGCGTCCCCATTCCTGCCCAGGCCAGTTTCAGCTATTGCCAGATTCAGCAGCAGCCTTGGGTCTGCGGAACCTGAGTGAGGATATTTAGTTAAAAGGTTATAGGCAGACGAATAATCAGCCAGCTCTATATAAGCTGAAGAGAGGTTGCAAACGGCATCGTAATGGTCCGGTATATGCCTCAGGACGTCCTGGTAGATTGCTATTGCATCATCAATCCTGCCGTCCCTGTGCAGCTGCAGCGCCTTTTGAAAAAACCTGTCCATGCCGGCTTCCTCGGGTTGTTCAACCACATCCGTTTTCTCAGGCTGAGCTGACCTTTTGTCGGCCGCATTTTTAATAATATTCTTTTTGGGCGTAACCGCTGGAGGAGCGGTATCAACTGATTTTCCGAGTGCCGGCGCCGGGCTGTTCTGTGTTTTGCCCGCGAGGGCGCCTTTTTCAATATTGCCTGCATCTGCAGTCGATGCCACTTCAGGAACCGTTACTATGGCAGTCATATCCCGTGAGGTTTCCTGCGGAATGGTCTGAAGTATGGAAGGCACATCCGATATTCCTGAATTACGCGCCCATTTTAAGGCTGCAAATCCTGCTGCAGCGGCCGCAACGGCAATTATCGTGAGGATGATCACCCTTCTGACACCCCGGGCTTTACCCGTGGGAAATCCTGCTGAGACCCGGGATTGTTCTTTTGCCCTGCTTTTCCTGAGCGCTTCGTTGAGTAAACTCATGTGAAATTAACCCGATGCTTACAGGTTGAATGATCCATAATCCAATCCAAACAGAAACCAAATCCCTCCCGCTTTAAGGGGGAGGTCAGGAGGGGGTCTTTAAGTTTTACTGATGAACAGCCTTTGCCTCAAATCCCTTTCCTGTTAACTCTTCAGCGATCCTCATTGCCCCTTCCGAGGTTATAAATGCGCCTGTTGAAAGTCTGTATCCCGAATCTTCATCCCCTTCAAGGATGCAGTCATATCCGCTTTCCTTCAGCCTGGAATACCGGGCCGTAAGATCGTCTTTTTTTTGTGAAGCCGCTATTAGAATTGTCCAGGGGGCGTTGATGACGATCCCCTCTGTAATCCCTTTTTCACTCCTGAACTGCTCTGCCGCCTCCACCGAAGGGAATCTTCCCGTAAAAAGCCTGTACCATAGGCTCTCATCCCCGATGTCCACCGGATTCCATTGTACAGGAATGTTTTTCCCTTCATACTGGGGGACCGCTCTCAGGACGTCCGGTTTGTTTTTAAAAGATGCCAGCTGCAGGATAAAGGGATAATGTCCCTGAGGAGTCTCGGCCTGCCGGGCCTTAGGGGATTCGGCATTAACGGCGACTGCCGTTAATGCCGGGCTGTCTGCCGTCTTCTGCCCCTGTTGAACTGATGGAGGTTGCTGTGGCTCAAGAGATACAGCCGGTCCAGCATTTTGATCATGATAAGATCCGGGGATTTCTGTATTAAGAGAAATTTTGGAACTTATCAAAACTGCCGCCAGGATCAATAAACACAATGCTGATAATCCCAGGACTATCTGTCTTTTTACAGGCCGGGAAAGCGCTTTGAAGGATCTTTTCTCTTCCGCCCAGAGATTATTCTCAAGCTCAGCTAACGCCTGGTCCGCATGATATCCTTTAATGACCGTGCTGCCGGAGACATATCCGGACATAAGCGAGTAATCGCATATCCTGTTTATCAGTCTGGGTATGCCTTTTGACGCCCTGTGAATTTTTTTAATCGCCGGTGGTGAGAAACTTATGCCGCCCTTATCTCCCGCCACAAAAAGACGATGGGATATATAGCCCTGAATCTCGGATTTTTTCAAAACCTCCAGCCGGCAGCTGATTGCTATACGCTGCCGCAGCTGCCTTATCTCCTGTTTTGATAAAAGATCAAGCAGCTCCTCCTGTCCGGCAAGGACGATCTGAATGAGCTTTTCCTTGTCTGTTTCCAGATTGGACAAAAGGCGTAGCGTCTCCAGGCCTTCAATCGTCATGGTCTGGGCATCATCAATGATTATCACAACCGGTTTTTCTTTTGATGCGGCAAGCAGGAAGCGGTTTAAAAGGTCAAGTGATTCCTTTTTTGAGGCTTCGGCAGGGCAGCTGATACCCAGATCTTCAAGCATGCTTTTTATCAGTTCTATCCCGGAAAGGGAGGGATTGATCAGGTAGACCGTTTCGGCCTTTCCTTTCATCTCATCAAGCACCCTGCGGCAGAGGGTGGTCTTGCCTGCCCCCACCTCTCCTATCATCAGAAGGAAGCCCATCCGCGACTGAATGCCGTACAGGATTTTTTCAAGGACATCCCTGTGACTCAAGGACATGTACAGAAATTCAGGGTCAGGTGTGATGGAAAAAGGCGGTTCATGAAGGTTGTAAAAAATCAGATAAGGCCTGGAGGTTTTATCCGTAAAAGACGGGGTTACGGATCGGCCATCTAATTCAGAGCATACTTTATCGTTTTCAGGGTATCTACTCATCGCGCCTTCCGTATGTTTACCGCCTCATTAAATTTAAACAGGTGTCATAATAAAAGCGATAGCAGGATTGAAATTCCTGCTTTTTAGACAGCGTAATCATAACCTGTACCTTTCTCATGCATTCGGGCCATATGGTGGAATCCACCATAATTCCTTATCAAATTTTATTCCCGCATTTATCTCCTCGGGCATATCCTGAAGCCGGATGATCTTTCCCTCTCCTGTCTGTTCACCTGGAAAGCCTGGGAACTGACATCTAAGGTTGATCCTGTCTCCCAGAGAAAACGGCTGTTCCGCGCCTTTCAATTTTTTAAGGATGCAATTGCACCCTGTTTTGCTTATGTTTTCAATGACGCCTGTTATGAGCCGGTTGTTTTCCTCAAATATGATTTCAAACCTGGCCTCGATCAGACAGTTTACCCTTTTCCGGGAACGTTTTTCGGAAACATTTGTTTCGGCTGGGTAATCCAGAATTAAAAGTTCGGCAGGTTCCTGAATGATGTCTTTTACCCCGGACTTGAATTCATATACGCTGGACCCCTCTGAGTACTGCACAAGGACATCGCCCCCCTTATGCAGCGTCTTATCGGGGAAAGGGAGTTCTTGAGGCAGGCTGGCGACAATATGGACCCCGGTTTTTTCGCCGACAAAAAAGGACCTGAAATGGGTTTTAGAACCAAGGGGGTATATAATCAACTCTGTGCCGGTTTTTATATTCATTAAATCTCCTCCTTATCTGTTTAAGGATATTTAATTTCTAATCAATTGAAGAACGGAATAGAAGAGCAAACAAGCCGGAAGGTATTGTTATTTTATGAAAATGTTATGATTTTCATAACATTTATAAAAAAGCATGGTCAAGAAAATAATACTCATAAACCCTGATGGGCCTGGAAAGTGGAGTGTGAGACAGACCTTCGTGCTATTAAGTATGGGATGCTTCGGTACTTGTAACCCTGATGGAGGAAAAGGAATTTAAGGAGCTTAAGGTTGAGGGCATGCCGATGCGGTTGTAACTAACAGCTTGGCACAAAAGAAAAATTGACATAAAATATCCCAAAATGTTAACTGATCATCATAAGCGATATTTCGATTAAGCAATATAGTATTGGGGGCATTTTCTTGGGAAAAGCACATCGTCTCACAGAGCGAAGACAGCAGATTGTTGAGACAGTAGGAAAATACGGACAGCTTTCCGTATCGGAGTTAAGCAGAAAGCTTGATGTGTCCGAGGTGACCATCAGGCATGATCTGCAGGCATTGAGCGACCAGGGCTTCCTGCTGCGCACCAGGGGCAGCGCTCTCTCCACTAACAAGATGCCGGAATTCTCTTTTGACGTGCGGCAGTAGCAATACGCCGCTCAAAAAAGGCGCATCGGCAAGGCTGTGGCTGCCCTGGTTCACAATGGCGACACCATATTCCTTGATGCCAGCACAACGGCTCATGCCATTATCCCCTACCTGAAGGAATCCCCTGAATTGACCCTACTTACTAACAGTATAAGAGCAGCGATGTCATTTCTTGACTCTCCGCAGATCCAGGTTATCCTCCGCGGGGATGGATTTGCTTCAGCAGCAGGGATCTACCTGGGCCATTACTTCGCATGGTTCGCAACAGCGCCATTTACTATGAAAAAGTAACAACCGGAGAGTTTTGATGATTAATCAAATAGAAGGCTTGCCTGGCGGATACATGGGAAGTATCCTGTCAGTTAATCTTTCAAAAAAAGATTTCAACATAACCCCGCTCAAAAAGGACATAGCGGATCTGTTTTTCGGCGGCAGGGGACTTGGGATTGCCCTTTTAACGGAGCATTTTATCTCCCTCGAGCGCGAGGGAAAATATAAAAATGCTTTCAGAGAGGTTGATCCTTTCTCAGAAGACAATATACTGATCTTTTCTACTTCTCCGACAACCGGCACGGGCATGCCCACATCCGGGAGGTTTCATGTAAATTGCAAATCACCTTTGACCGAAGGCATAGGCAGCGCTAATTCCGGTGGGCAATGGGGTGTAGCATTCAAGACAACGGGCTATGATGCGCTTCAGATCATGGGCAAGTCGGAGACACCGGTTTATCTGACGATATCGCCCGGCAAGGTTGAGTTCATTAATGCCGAGCTGTTATTGAATCTGAATGTTGAAGAGATTACCGACCTTTTGATTAAGGAATCTCCAACAGGATCAAGGGTAATGACCATAGGCGAGGCGGGCCGCAAATTATCCCGCATGGCCGCCATAATGAATGATCACGGAAGGGCGCTGGGAAGAGGCGGCAGCGGCGCAGTATTCGGTTCCAAAAATCTTCTGGCCATAGTTGTAACTCCCGGTCGCGGACAAGGGGTCAGGGTTGCAGATGAGGAAGGCCTTAATCTGAAAAATGAAAGCAGTGCAGGATTCATGGCAATGATGAAGCTGGACCTGGGCAAGATGACCAGAAAAGAGAAGGCCTACGGGGTACTGCCGTCAATGGGAACGCTGGGCCTTCTGGGTATGGTCAATAATTTTGATCAGCTTGTACACAATAATATCCGAAATACCGAACATAACATCGATGACATAGAAAAAATCAGCGGGGAGGCCCTGAGAAATCATTCAAGGATAGCAGCATCAGAGAAATTTCACCTTGAGGTAAAGAAAAAGGCCTGCTTTAATTGCCCCATCGCCTGCACCCGCATGACAAAGATCATCGACAAGCAGGGCAATACGGTCGATCATGGCGAAGGCCCGGAGCTGGAGACAGTTGCCCTCCTGGGCGCGAACCTGTCGATCTATGACCTTGTGGCAATAACCGAGGCAAACTACTGGGCGAACAGGTATGGCATCGATACAATATCCCTGGGAGGCACTATCTCCGCATTCCTGGATCTCTATGACCTGGTCAGTAACAAACAGGGGGAAAAGGCAGCACAGGAAGAAGAGTTTTTAAGGGATATACAGGAATTTATGGCACTCCATGGAGAACCTCGATTCGGCCGCAAGGAGATTCTCCTTCCCCTGGTTCATGCAATAGGGAAAGGGGAGGGAATCGGCAGGCTTCTGGCGCAGGGCTCCTACAGGTTCTGTGAACGTTATGGACACAAGGAACTGTCCATGACCATAAAAAAACTGGAGATGCCTGCCTATGATCCGCGCGGCGCATTTCTCCAGGGTCTATGCTATGAAATGAACAACAGGGGTGCGTGCCATCTTGAAAACGGGTACACCGCCATACGCGATTACTGTGCCGGCTATGCGGAATGGCCCGGGGACCGCATTGAAGGCACGGCCATAGTGGCAAGAAATGCGGCCTTCGTTGACACGGTCATAGATATCATCGGCGCCTGCGCATTTGCGTCGCTGTCAATAACGCTCGATGAATTCGCGTCCCTTGTGAATGCGGTAACCGGCTTGAATTTTAACATGGGGAGCCTTGAACAGATAGCATGGAGGACCCTCACCCTTGAAAGGACTTTCAATATACTAGCCGGATTTACTGACGAGAATGACTGGCTCCCTGACCGATTTTATAATGAATCCATCGAGGTTATAGATACACGCCAGTCATGTGAGCGACAGGCCTTCAGGCAGATGCATAGGGAGTATTATGAGGCGATGGGTTGGGACAATAAAGGGATGCCCCTGAATGCAACCCTTGAAGAGCTGGGGCTTTCAAAAATAGTAGGAGAAAAAATTTCGCGTATCAGATAAAACGTGATCCGGAGCGAATAGAATGTCGGATAAAAAGTATATAACAGAAGTCTATGAAAGGTTCCGTAAAATAGGTGAAGCAATCTTAAGGGTAAACGGTAATAATACCCATAGCGGAAATCTCTCCGTTAGAGATCCTGAAGACGACGACCGCTTCTATATTACCGCTTCAGGTTCACAGATCGGGGCGCTCATTTCAAGGGATATAGTCCCGGTCCGCTTTTCAGGTGTCAGTTGGGGAGATGGGAGGGCTTCTACTGAATCCAATATTCATCGAAAAATATTAACCATCCCCGGCGTGAACGCAGCTATCCATTGTCACCATATTGTATCCGCGCTTATTACATTCGATTCCACTGACAGGCAGATGTTCAATCAGTTTTCCTGTGCGGCCGCTCAGCCCATAGAAGAATCAATCTTTCAGCCTGTGGATATTCACGGGGCAGCCATACTTGGAGGCGTCCCTGTCGGGACCTATAAACAGCCGGTAGGTTCGGCTGAGATGGAGGAACGCATTCCGAAGTATCTCTCAAACTCGCCGATTACCCTTGTTCGAGGGCATGGCGCCTTTACCCGGGGCACATCCCCGGAAGAGTGCCTTCATTTTCTTAGCGTCCTCGAATCAAGCGCGACAATTGCCCTTAACCTGAGGCGGCGCGGCATTGATTTGAATTACATCCAGAAGAAGATCCTGGAAACAGGTCCCAGCTCGGTTTTTCCGGCCTACAGGACGCCGATAGGATCTTCTCCCCCGGAGGGCCGCAAGGTGGATGATATGTCCACTATTTCTGATTTCACATACTGGCTCTCATATATCTATAACACACAGATTGGCGCCTACGGCACAGGGTCCATGAGCAGGAAGGTGACGTCGGAGGAGATGATCTTCTGCCCCATGTCATCGGTGCCGGAAAACATGGATTTCCCTTTGTGTCGAATATCCACGAGGATCAGCAAAGAGGACCCTTTTGAGCTGGCGCTCCATAAGCTCATCTATAATCATACCAACTATTCCACCTGTATCATGGCGAACAACCCTTCGATATCGGCTGATGGAATGACCGTGCTGGCTGAAGATTTCGGGATTGATACACTGCTGGGGACGTCTTCGAATATCCCTTATACGCAGAAGGAGCATCCTGTCATAGCGCCCATTGACGCAGAGGCAATTTATCTGAATCCCAGGCTCGGGTTAACAGATATCACCCTCCTGAATGACAGGACGCCCGAAAATCCCATATTGAATATGCTTCGCTGGCACAAGGGTTGCTGCGTTGTGGCAGGTTTTGGTCTGATTGCTGTCGGGGATACGACAATGGAGCAGGCAGCACATAATGTCTCCTCAGCGGAAAGGATCGGCAGATTCCGCACAGAAGTCTTTATCAATGAAAAGTTGCTGAATGGCCCGACCCTGAAATGTTTTGAACCTAAAATAGTCTAAATGAACATCAATAAAAGAGGGAAACCGGGTTTATTAAAGTCCTTCTGTCCTTGGTTAGAGCAGATTCGACCACCTCGATTGGTATTGCATCTGTAGGTATTTCAAGACCAAGTTTATCCATGCGGGTGAGAGTGATAAGAGGATGCTGGATTCTAAGACCGTTGATGTTTATTTCAAAAGTCTCGGCAGCAATAGTGAGCTTCCTCTCTTTCAGAGCTGGTATAATTTGATCAACGATGTTTTCCCACACGTTGTAGGGCAGGCTGATAGTACGACAGCTCGATTATTACAATCTAGATATGATCATTTCCGTATGGCACGATACCTCAAATTTCAAAATATATCATTTCTATTAGATACTATTCTCTTATTACAGAATTAACTGAAGTTGTGATATTTAGCAGATATCACAAATTGGAGGTTATCAGCGGGCCTAGTTCCATGCCAGCCGGCTTCTTTGTCCCCCGCTGGAGGGGGTGAAGGGGGAGGTCATTCCTCAAGGCAGAGCGAAGTCGGATTTGTCTTCTGGTCCTTTCCATTAGACCCCTCGACCCATTGAATCCTTGAACCCCTCTTTAATCCTAAAAAACCCATTGATTTTTTACATTAGTAGTATTTCTTTCCATTAAAGCTGCCAAATATTTTCAGCGGCCCATAAGGGATAACTGAAAACACATCTTTTTATACGGACTAAGTTTGTCTCACAACCGGAAAATCTGCCATTCCGTTGGGAGGCGGAATCCGGGGAATCGGATGCTTAGGTCTTCTAATTATCGAATCGATTTCAACTTTTATAAAGTTGATTTTTATAAGTCAGAGTTATTCCATTAAGCAATATTGAGAAGAGTTTGCACAAGTTCGATCTTTGGCTTGGGGCACGGTTGTATATCATTAAAACCTATAGAGTTAGTCAATATAGTCAACAACGTCCCCTTTCTTTTACGGCAGCCTTGGGTAACAGTTTAGCGGTTTTGGGAAACAAAAAATAAGAAAAAAATACGAATCCGCAAAGAAATTGCTTGCAATGCGGATTTTTTTGTGTAAAATACGTGAGTATAAATACTCACGTGATGGAGG
>Ga0209287_10000570_pt1 | contig 21132 bp, 21 predicted proteins | sample PPLLak3cmMay2015_2_FD_187255 | JGI IMG/M metagenome (GOLD analysis project Ga0209287, IMG submission 187255) | Freshwater sediment microbial communities from Prairie Pothole Lake near Jamestown, North Dakota, USA - PPLs Lake P8 Core (1) Depth... | ecosystem: Environmental > Aquatic > Freshwater... | reverse complement strand
GGGAGCAGCCTGCGGAAGCCATGCGCCCCGAGCCTCCCGCGAAGTACAGAGTGACGCTGATAGAAAAAATGGGTTTAGGGCGCTGGCTGACACAGCCGACCAGGATAATCGCCCGGAATATGGAGCGAAGGCCGGTAAGAACTTTTCTTTCGGTCCTGGGTATAGCGGTCGCGTGCGCCACGATGATCTCAAGCGGTTTTTTCAAGGATTCGATAGCTTATATGGTCAATATCCAGTTTGTTCTTTCCAAGAAGGAAGATATGACGGTCGCATTCGCGGAACCTACTTCACGGAAGGCGCTGTTTGAACTGAAATCTCTGCCTGGCGTGTTTCACGCAGAAACTTTCCGGAATGTTCCTGCCAAATTCAGGTTCGGTCACCGCAGTTATAAGACGGTTATAAACGGGATGGAGGGAGAGAGCCGCCTGCATCTTCTGCTGGATGAGAATCTCAGTAAAGTTTCAGTTCCTTCTTCGGGCATAATCTTGAGCGATTATCTGGGTAAGATACTCGGTATAAAAGCGGGAGATATGCTTACAGTTGAAGTTCTTGAAGGCTCTAAGCCCGTCCGGGAAGTGCCGGTCGTGGCTCTGACAAAGCAGTATCTTGGCGTGACCGGATACATGGATATAAAGGCGTTAAACCGACTGATGAAAGAGGGTGAAGCGGTGTCAGGCGCTTATCTTTTCACGGATTCAGCTTTCAGAGAGGGCCTGTTCCGCAGTTTTGTGAATATGCCGCGTGTTTCAGGAACCGTGGTCAGAATGAATGAAATCCGGAATTTCAATGAAGTGCAGGCCAGGGCTATGCTTTTTTTCACATTTGTCGCGACACTGATGGCGTGTTTCATCTCTTTCGGGGTAGTCTATAACAGCGCCAGAATAGCTCTTTCTGAAAGAAGCCGCGAGCTTTCGAGCCTCAGGGTGCTGGGTTACACGCGCGGAGAAATTTCCTACATACTCTTGGGAGAACTGGGGCTGATAACCCTTGCTGCTATTCCTTTAGGGTTTTTTATCGGATACTGGCTTTGCGCGTATATCGCGCAGGCTCTTGCGTCCGACCTTTACCGGATACCGGTTATTATAGAGATGAAAACATATTCGCTCGCGGCGGCGGTTGTTCTTGCTTCGGCTTCAATATCGGGGCTTATCGTGCGGCATAAACTTGACCATCTTGATCTTGTGGAAGTATTAAAAACCAGAGAGTAGGCGTTATGAATATTGCAATGCGAAGAAGAATATCGGTAATAGTGATTATTTCAGCAGTTGTTCTTGCCACGACATACGGCTTCATCCCGGAAGCGGAAGACGAGGATCTTGTTGATGTCTCAAGAGGCGACCTTGCAGTTACTGTTGAAGAGGAAGGACGGACCCGCCTTAAGGAACGATTTGTAGTGTCTGTTCCGACAGCGGGATATATCAGACGTATAACAGGAAAGGTTGGTGATACGGTAAAGAATGGAGAAATATTAGCTGTTCTTGATCCTCTGCCTTCGCAATCTCTTGATCCGAGAAGCCGGGCGGAAACCGAGGCGGCAGTGTCAGCCGCAGCGGCCGCTTTCGATGCGGAAAAGGAAAAGGAGCTCGCTTCTGCCGCAGATGCCGAATATCTTGAGAAGAGGCTGAAAAGGTATGCGAATCTCTATCAGAAGGGATATGTGGCAAAAGATCAGCTGGATCAGACTGAGTCTGAATTTAAGAAAGCTCTGGCCGTCATGAATTCCGCGAAAGCAGCGGCTGATGCTGCCCGCTTCGAGGTGGAAAAAGCGAAGACAACTCTGCAGGATTTCGGTAAGAATAAAAGAGTAGGAACCGGCGGGATCGTTTATATTACTTCTCCCGTGAACGGCAAAATTTTCAAGATCCGTCGTGAAAGCGAAGGCGCTGTCGGCGCAGGCGAACCGCTTATGGATATCGGAAACCAGGACGATCTCGAGGTAATTACCGAGGTGCTTTCATCGGATGCGGTTAAAATTAAAAAAGGAACTCCCGTTCTGTTTAAAAGGTGGGGCGGTGATAATCCGCTGACCGGAACGGTAAGAATTGTCGAGCCCGCAGGATTTACGAAGGTTTCGAGCCTTGGAGTGGAGGAGCAGCGGGTTTTCGTGATTGCCGATATAACTTCTCCGCCTGAAACGTGGAACGCTCTCGGGGACGGATACAGGCTCGAGTCGCACTTCATAGTCTGGGAGGGCAAGGATGTTCTTCAGGTTCCCGCAAGCTCTCTGTTCCGTTCGGGTGAAAAATGGGCGGTTTTCGTCGATGATAAGGGGAAAGCAAGGCTGCGTATAGTTGAGGTCGGACAGAGGAACGGTTTGACGGCCGAGATAATCTCCGGGATAAACGCAAACGACAAGGTGATCGCCCATCCAGGCGATTCAATAAACGACGGCACCCGGATCAGGGCAGGAAAATAAAAAGGGATCAGCAGCAACCTGATTGCTGATCAGGGGTTCAGGGGGTCGAGGATTCCTGAGTTCCGGTTAAAGAAAATTACAATGATTTTATGAAAGGAACTGCAATTGATTATAGAAGAACCGGGGTATGTGACGGAGAGAATACTGCTTCTCGGAAGAAGAGAATCATGCGTTTATCTGCTTAAGGGCGGCGATGAATACGCGTTACTTGGCGGCGGCATGGCATATATTGTTCCTGATTTGATCAGGCAGCTTGAAGAATATGAAATTGATGAGAGCAGAATAAAAAGGATAATAATCCTCCATTCCCATTTCGACCATTGCGGGATAGTTCCTTTCTTTAAAAAGCGTCTGCCGCATGTTAAGATTACAGCTTCTGCCAGAGCAAAGGAACTTCTTGCTGCCAGGAAGATAATTGACAGCATAGAATTTTTGAACCAGGTTCTTATAATGAAGTACGGGATTGAAGATAAGGCGAAAGAACTTGATCTTTCTTTTACGGGTGTCGACATTGAGGAGGTCGTTAAAGACGGGGAGATTCTCCCCTGCGGAAATCTTTCAATGGAGATAATCGAAGTGCCGGGGCATTCTTCATGCTCTGTTGCAGTATACGTCAGGGAAGAAAAAGCAATGTTTGCATCGGATGCGGGAGGTGTTCCTTTCGGTGACCGGGTTTTTACGGCCGCCAACTCGAATTTTGACAAATATGTCGAGAGTCTTGATAAAATGGCGCGGTATGAGACGGAGATACATATAGCGGAACATTATGGCGCAAGAACAGGCGAAGACGGCCGCGCCTTTTTACAAAAATCGATGATTTCGGCCAAAGAGACAAGGCAGATTCTTGAAGAATCGCTGGCGCGCACAAATGATGTGAAATTGAGCACAAAAGAGATAACAGAGATGCTGACAAAAAATGCGCCTGCCGGTTTTGTTCCAAAGGAAGTTATTGCACTGGTCACGGAGCAGATGTTGCGATTTGTTTCAGGGCAGAAAAGCGGTGAATATTGAGGATTCAAGGAGTCAAGGGTTCAAGGGGTCAAGGAATAGGCGTTCTTTTTCACTTGAACCCCCGAACCCTCGAACCCCTGAACCCTGTATACAGCTTAAACCGGAAACCAGAAATAAAAAAACAAACAACAGGAAAAGAGAAATGCTGAAGCCATGGTCGGCTTTTACAGAAGCTGTATGGTTTCAAATGTATTGCCGTCAAGATCGACCAGAAGCAGTTTGTTTCGTAAAAGGGACCCTTTTTTTAAAATAATTTTTATCGCTTCCGAAGCCTCAAGAGAAGCAACCAGTGAAACGCAGAAAGAGAGCGCTCCGAGGGATGTTTCGGCGCCCTTCTCCGGGGCATTCTCAGGATCGCCGTAAATAAGCTTCAACCCGGGATCTTCGGGGAATATGGTTGTTATGTGACCGTAGCTTCCCGCAACTGCAGCAGATACAAGGCGGCAGCCCGCTTTTTTTGAAGCTTTTTCCAGGATAAAACGGCCTGTCAATGAGTCGAGACAGTCGATAACAGTACCTGACTCTCCTATTATTCTGTCCGCATTTTCTTCACCGAGATATTCATAATATTTTCGTACCGTGACTGAAGAGTTTATCTCTTTGACTCTTTTTGCCGCGGCGTCTGCCTTTGGCTTCGAAAGAAGATTTTCCGTGCAGAGAAACTGGCGGTTCAAGTTGCTTTCTTCAAACAAATCCCCGTCGATAAGGTTCAATGTTCCGATTCCGGTCCTTGCAAGTATTTCAGAAACTATTCCTCCCAGGCCTCCCAGGCCGACAATGGTTACAATGGACTTCAAAAGAGTTGCCTGATCGGTTGAGGAAAAGGATTTCATGTTGCGGATGTATCGTTCCGGTATGATTTCTTCTTCAAGCGAGGCTATTTCAACCTCCCGTGAACTTATGCCGAAGGTTTTGGATATATTTATGATGTTATTAACCGAGATACCGGTATAAGGCGTTTTATCCGGAAGTTCCTTCCTGTTCGAGAGTTCTTTTATTCTGCCTGTAATGCTATTCTCCGGTTTCATCCGCCTCCGACAGGTGGGAAAATGCCGATTCTTTCGCCACCGTTTATTACAGCGTCGAGTTCCCTCTTGACGCCGTCTATGAAAATCAGCTTTGCCTTCTCCTCAGGGATTTTAAGCCCGGCAATCAGGTCCCGGACCGATATTCCCGGTTCTACCGGATAATTATCCGCCGAATCGGGTGTGAATTTTCCGAGTGTGGCAAAAAGTTTTAAGATAATAAAAGCTTTTTTATTCATATATTTTAAGTTTTATTTGCCCTTGAAATGGGATATAGAATAAATCTTATACGATTCCGGGGGAAAATTAAATAAAATTGGTTTAAATGTCAACTTGTTAAAATAGATCGGAATTTACTGATGCAAATTGCTTCGACAATAATTCCAATATTTTCCATTGTAATTATAGGATGGCTGATCCGCCATAAAGGTTTTGTTCCGCCTGAATTTCTGGGGCCAGCGAACAGACTGGTATTTTATATCGCCATACCGGCAATTATTTTCAGGTCGGTATCGAAAGCCTCTTTTAAAGCGCAGTTTAATTTAACCGTGCTCCTTATTACCGTTGCCTCAGTTGTTGCCGTTTTTACTGTTTCATGGGTGGTGGGAAAAGCCGGAAAGACGGCAAGAAAAACTCTTGGCACATATATGCAAACCTCAGTTCACGGAAATCTCGGATATGTCGGTTTTGCGGTTGTATACTACTTTATGGGACAGGAGGGACTCGTAAAAGCCGGAATAATAGGCGGCTTCATGATGATCCTGCAGAATTTTCTCGGTGTGGCTGCGCTCGTTATTTACGGGAAAGATGTTCCTTTAGGAGAGAACAGACTTTTTTTTGTGCAAAAGATATTCGGAAATCCCGTAATACTCTCGGCAATGGCCGGGATATTCTTTTCTGTTACGGAGTTGCCGGTGCCTGAAGTCGTAGGACGAATTCTGGATATCCTGGGTGATCTCGCGTTGCCGATGGCGTTGATTGTTATAGGCGCTTCCCTCTCTTTTGAAGTCATCCGCCTCTCCATATTTTCCGTTATTTCAAACAATTTTTTTAAACTCATGCTTCTCCCGTGCGTGGGATTTGTTTTATATGGCTTTTATGGTATTTCTGCGAACGAATATCTGCCGGCGCTTATACTTCTTGCATCTCCGACTGCCACGATTACGTATATAATGTCAAAGGAGATGGACGGGGATGCCGATTTCGCAGTCGCCGCGATTTCTTCAAGCACGCTCATTTCAGCCGTGACGTTTTCATTCTGGCTGAACGTGGCAGGATAAAAACAGGAGCCAGAAGACAGTAGTCAGGAGCCAGTGAACAGTGAATAGTGAATGGTGGATAGTGAACAGTGAATAGTGAAAAGCCGAGAAGTGAGAGATGATAGGTATAAGGAGATATCTGAAAATAGAGAATTAATTTAAATTTAAGCCTCATGCCTGTTTTAAACCAGAAACCAGAGACCATAAACCACAAATCTGTAATCAGTAATCAGTGATCAGTGGTCAGTGGTCTGTAATCAGTGATCAGAAACCAGAAACTGATTTTTAAACGGAGTTTACAGATGGATATAAATGCTGAAAGAGTGCTTATTACCGGCGCGGCCGGGTTTATCGGTTTTCATCTTTGCTTAAGACTCTTGAAAGATGGTTTTGCGGTGACAGGCATAGACAACATGAACTCTTATTATGATGTCAGCCTGAAGGAAGCGAGGCTCGCTCAGCTTTTATCACACGGAAATTTTGCGTTTGCTAAGACGGATATCGCCGGAAAAGAAGATCTCGAAAAAATATTTGAAAATAAAAAATTTGATGTTGTGGTGAATCTTGCGGCGCAGGCTGGTGTGAGATACTCATTGGAAAACCCGCATGCTTATATCGATGCCAACATAGTCGGTTTTACCAATATTCTTGAATGCTGCCGGCATAAAGGGGTGAAACATCTTGTTTTCGCTTCATCAAGTTCCGTTTACGGGGCAAATACAAAAATGCCGTTTTCCGTTCATGACAACGTCGATCATCCCGTTTCATTATATGCGGCCACCAAGAAAGCTAATGAACTTATGGCCCATTCGTACAGCCATCTCTTCGGTCTCCCATGTACGGGTCTCAGGTTCTTTACGGTTTACGGACCGTGGGGGCGCCCGGATATGGCTCTCTTTCTTTTTACGGATGCGATTCTTGAGGGAAGACCGATAAAGGTTTTCAATCACGGTAAAATGACGCGGGATTTTACCTACATAGATGATATAATCGAAGGAGTTGTGAGAATAATGAAGAAAGTTCCTGAACCTGATTCCAAATGGAGCGGAAACCAACCTGATCCCGGGACATCATATGCGAAATACAGGATTTATAATATAGGCAACAACAGCCCTGTTGAATTGATAAGGTTTATAGAAGTCATTGAAGATGCTCTTGGGGAAAAAGCGAAAAAGGAATTTTTCGATCTCCAGCCCGGCGATGTGGTTTCAACTTACGCAGATGTCGACGATCTAATGAAAGATGTCGGTTTTAAACCTCAGACTCCGCTTGAAACAGGAATAAAGGAGTTTGTTACCTGGTATCTTGAATACTACGGAAAGAAGATGAGATGAAAAGGCAAAATCTTTTGCCTATGGTCATCGGTCAAAGAGGCGCAGCGCTATGAATATCAGTAGTTACTGTGGATCGGGAGGAGCCTAATTTATATAAATCTAAATACTGCCTAACCACGCTCTTTTAACATCCGGCAATCCACTGCGGCTGAAGAGTCCGTTGGACCTATAGAACGCAAAAATGAAAAAGAAAGCGATAATATTAATTGCAGTATTGATTCTTCTTCTGATTTACCCTGTTTGGCGGATTAATAATGCCAAAATACGGATTAATCAATTTTATCAACAGCTCTTTGTGGATACATCTATTGAAAATTCTGAATCGCTGGCGCAGAAACTCAATTTGATCATTATTAAATCAGAAGAAAAAGACTCAAAGCCCATGACATTGGTTGTTTGGGATGGATGGGCTTTTGCCAGATGGACCTGCTTTGTTTCGTATGAAAAGAATAAGGTGGTGGGAAAAAAGGTTTTGTTCTTAGATATAGGATGTCAAATGGCGCCGTTTTTTAAGATTTACATCATTTGTTGGACAGCCGCGTGTTTCGTGACATTCTTTCCATTTATTATGGAGAGAGAACCTATTTCCTTGGCCCGGGCGGAATATTGGCGATTCATATTTAAACCATGGCGGTTGATGACATTTGCAATAGCAAACTTGAGCATGACCGTCATAGCTCCTCATACTGGCGATCCCACATGGGATTATTTTGATGTTTTTTCATGTCGACTCTAACATATTTTACATCACCCTGGGCGATAGGTGCCATATACAATGCAGGGGAAAGGAAATTGAAGCTATCGCACGCTTTTATTGCTATTTGCATATGGATGTTTTCGGCAAGCTGGTCTTATGACATTTATCTTGTTTTGAGAGACGGCAGCTATCCGGATAACTTGGTTTTCGAATATTTTTGCATCTTCAGTATTATATATTTCGGCAGGTCTCTTTTGGAGTCTTGACTGGATTCAGGGAAGGGGAGTGACATTCACTTTTCTGGAAAACAACTGGCCTTATCATATCTCTGAGTCACCTTTCTCCAAAATATTATGGTATGCCTCGCCTTTCATGGCGCTGGTATTCTTCTTGATATTATATTTTTTCCTATTCAAAGGAGGTATTTAAAGAGATTGAATACTTTTTTGGTTCAACACTCGAATCCAGTGGACGAAAGAAACGCTCCCGCTGAGCTGAAATGTGGTTTGAAGCTTCTATAAATACGTAAAACAAAACCAAAAGATAGAAATTATATTTTCAGCCCACAAATATAACAGGTCAGGCGACTCATAAAATCGCGTAATTTAAATGATCCTATTTATATGATATTAATGTTTATTTAATTATACGACTTAATCGATCTTATTTTCATTTCTTTCATTGAATTTGATACTTTCTTGTAAAAACGAGAAGCAAGTTAATATATAATTTGCCGGAACCCGGAATAGGAATCGAATATGGATGCAATCATTGATGACTTTGCGGTCAGAGCAAAGCGCTATCTTGTAGAAATGAATAACAGAAAAGTCTTTCCCTCCAAAGAAGCTCTTACTAGACTCCAAAGGCTTGACATGCCGCTCCAAGATGATCCGGTTGCTCCTGCGGATGTACTTGCGCTGCTTGACGATGTCGGTTCCCCAGCGACCGTCGCTTCCAGTGACGGTCGTTACTTCGGTTTCGTAATTGGCGGGGCACAGCCCGCCTCACTGGCGGCTAATTTGCTTGCTGGCGTATGGGACCAGAATGCTGTGTTGGACGTGGCCTCTCCCATTGCTGCGGCGATAGAAGGCGTCACCGGCAAGTGGCTGCTTTCTTTGCTGGGGCTTCCCGCTGACACCGGAGTGGGCTTTGTCACAGGCGCGACAATGGCCAATTTCACAGGGCTTGCCGCAGCGCGACATGCGGTGCTGAAAAATGCAGGATGGGATGTCGAGAAGAACGGACTGTTCGAGGCGCCCGGAATCACGGTCGTCGTTGGCGAAGAAGTTCACGTGAGCCTGCTTAAGGCTCTAAGCATGCTTGGCTTGGGCAGAGATCGAGTTGTTCGGGTGAGTGTCGATGGCCAAGGGAGGATACGTGTCGGATGTATGCCCAAAATCAATGGTCCCACGATTGTCTGTGTTCAAGCCGGAAATGTGAACACCGGGGCTTTTGATCCGATTGACGAGTTATGCGAGATGGTACGGAGCTCAACCAACGTGTGGATACATGTAGACGGTGCGTTTGGTCTCTGGGCGACGGCTGCGCCATCCCGCGCCTATCTCACACACGGGATTGAGAAAGCGGACTCATGGGCGACTGATGCGCACAAATGGCTAAATGTGCCATATGATAGCGGAATTATATTTGTCCGCAATCAGCAGCATCTCGTCGTAGCCATGTCAACAAGCGCAGCCTATCTCATTGAACGTGGAAAACGTGAACCATGCCACCATGTGCCGGAAATATCTCGGCGCGCGAGAGGGATCGAAGTGTGGGCGGCGCTGCGTTCCCTCGGCAGGGAAGGTCTCGCCGACTTGATTGAAATGAACTGCCGGCAGGCAACCAGATTTGCCGCAGGACTGACATCTGCCGGATGTCACGTTCTCAACGATGTTGTCTTGAATCAGGTCTTGGTGTCGTTTGGTGATTCGGATACAACCAATCGCGTCATTCAACGTGTGCAGGAGGATGGCACCTGTTGGTGTGGAGGAACGGAATGGCAAGGCAAGAAAGCCATGAGAATCAGCGTTTCATCGTGGAAAACTACCGACATGGATGTCGAACTGGCTTTGGACGCAATTCTCCGGATAGCAAAGGAGGAAAGCCGAAGGAATTCGGCTAACATATATATGTCCTTCTGTTGTTAAGAAAAAACTTTTCCCATAGATCGGAATTTAGTTTAAATAATATTTCCGTCTTAACATCAGCGTTTTGAGAGGTAACCCATTTGTTCCAGCTTTCGGCTTGTCCGCCTGTGGCGATACATCCAGTTAGGATGCCGCTCGGGTAAGGAGCAGAACACGATTATCACCTTTCAGAACATCATCGTATAATGGATTGGAACCGGAAGATGTTGACAATCAAGTTGAGCTTGCTTGCGCTGCTCACGGCGCAGGTCAGCACCGCGATTATGAAGCGAAAGAACAAAGGTATGCATCAGTAAATGAGGGTGAGAAGCTCCATGCAAAAAGAAAAAAATCACTCTGGAGAATTGGACAAAAAATTAGCCGCTGTATGCGGCCTTTATTGTGAGGCGTGCTCATGGTTTATCGCCACCACTGAAGATCCTGAAAGGCTCAAAAAACTTGCTGCACAATTGCATTTTTCGGAGGAAGAGAGCAAGTGCTATGGATGCCGGTCGGACAAGAGATTGCCCTATTGCGAAAAATGCAAGATGTCCGCTTGCGCAGCTGAACGAGGCATTGACTTTTGCAGCGAATGTGAAGAGTATCCCTGCGATGACCTGAAACGATTTCAATCTGCAATGCCTCATCGGATCGGGCTTTGGGTCAATCTTGAACGAATCAAGTCTATTGGTTATAAACAATGGCTCAAGGAAATTAGAGGAAATTATACCTGCCCACGGTGCCAAATCATCAATTCCACCTATGATCTGAAATGTCGAAAGTGCGGTGAAGATCCCAGTTGCAATTACGTAGCAGAACACAAGCAGGAAATCGAACAGTATTTGAAGAATAGATAATGCATAACCCTTATATGGCGGTCAAACGGACCCGCGCGAAAAGCCGCGCAGATCTGTTACCTTCAACGACCGCTATCCCCATATAAGAGCGGGTTTCCGATCCCTCTCCGACAACGAAGGCAACCGGTATCATTCCGAAAACCATTGCGAATGTCGCCATCAGGATCCTTCAGGCCGGGGAATCTTGAAAATATGGACAAAATACGCAGGAGTTTATTAAAATTATGAAGTGTGCTAATTAAGAAATGTATTTAAATCCCCGGTATTTTATTGAAATTGACCCTCTTGCTTAAAAAACGAGATGCAACTTCATATATGATGTCGGGCACAATAAACAGAATATGTTAAACTGCAGGCTATGGAGAACTTATTGAAAACTATTCATAAAATAATACAAGGTGACAGCAGACAAATGAGCCTAATCCCTGATAAATCGGTTCATTTAGTTATTACCTCGCCCCCATACTGGCAGTTAAAAGACTACGGAACAGAAAAACAAATCGGTTTTCATGAAAGCTATGAAGGTTATATCAACAATCTGAATCTCGTCTGGAAGGAATGTCATAGGGCATTACACCCCGGCTGCCGACTATGCATTAATATCGGGGACCAGTTCGCCCGATCAGTTTTTTATGGGCGGTATAAAGTGATTCCAATAAGAACAGAAATAATTAAATTCTGTGAAACCAGAGGGTTTGACTATATGGGGGCTGTTATCTGGCAGAAAGTCACCACATGCAATACAACCGGTGGTGCCACAATAATGGGCAGTTTTCCATATCCACGAAATGGCATTTTGAAGCTTGACTATGAATTTATTCTGTTTTTCAAAAAACAGGGCATTACACCTGCGCCGACGAAAGAACAAAAAGAACTTTCAATAATGACAAAAGATGAATGGAATAATTATTTTTCAGGGCATTGGTACTTTGCAGGGGCAAAGCAGGACGCCCACATTGCTATGTTTCCGGAAGAATTGCCTGCCCGCCTGATAAAAATGTTTTCTTTTTCCGGCGAGACGATTTTGGACCCGTTCTTAGGCAGTGGGACAACCGCACTTGCTGCCCGTAATTTAGGCCGCAGTTCTGTCGGCTATGAAATCAATTCGGATTTTATTCCAACAATTAAAAATAAGCTGAATGTGGGGCAATTCGACATTACAGCGACTGAATACGTGTTTCTGAATGATAGTGTTAAATCTGACCTGAATAAAGAAATCGAAAAGCTGCCCTATGTCTTCAAAGACCCTCATAAACTCGATAAGAAGATAGACCTTAAGAAGCTTCATTTCGGGTCAAAAATAGATAAAGACAGCGTTGAAAGAGAAATCTACTATTCTGTAAAAGAAGTAATCAGTCCTGAGTTGTTGAAGCTGGATAATGATTTGACTGTTCGCCTTATCGGTGTAAAAGAAAAAGCAACAACTTACGGACAGGCAGTCAGATTTCTGATCGAAAAAACAAAGGGTCAAAAAGTATTTATGAAGTTCGACAATCAGAAATATGATGGAGGGAACAACCTTCTCTGCTATCTATTCCTGAAAAACAAGACTTTTATAAATGCCCATATAATCAAGGAAGGCTTAACGGATGTAGATGTATCTTTCAATTTTAGATACAAAAATAAATTTATAAAACTCGGAGCAAAAAATGGCTAAAGAGAGGATTCTGAACAGCGCAATGAACAGATTTCAATTGAAGATAAACGGAATGTGGGTCCAACTTATGAAAGTATAAGACAATGTGTGCCGAAAACGCTTGATGAAGGGAAGAAATATTACCTTATAAATGTTCGATCCGGAGAGCACATTGAATTCCTCGGTAAAAAGCTCTATATCAAAATCACAAAAGTCATTCAGGCTGAGATTGAGAAAATCACAGAACAAGATTGCATTGATTATATTATGCAATTTGTCATTGAACGGACTTTTGACGGGTGTGAACTATGGACATATCTGTGGAAGAATTAGCAACGAAGGCCATAGCTTTGTATTGCGAAGCAAGGGCTTTTCTGGCAGAAAAACTTTTTGATAGTCTCGATCAGGAATCAATTCGCGAGATTTGGCTAACCGAGACAAAAAAACGTCGCGATGAAGTGCGAAGCGGTCGATTTAAAGCAATTACCGGGCACTGAGGCGATGCAAAGCGTCAAAAAGCTTTTTAATTGCAAATGACCTATTCATCCCACTCAGCGGCGCGAGCTGAATTCGAACAAGCGACACTTTATTATTTCGAGAAAAGCCTTTCACTTGTGCCGGCCTTTTATATTGAAGTAGCGTTTGCATAGGATTGTCAATAAATAGTTGAGGTGAACGTTTCATTCAAGATTATCAGGCAGGGTCGGCTGGCGGTTAAAGTTATGCATGCGATATCTTGGATCGGTATCAGGGATCTGGGTTATTCCGGAGCTTATGTTGCGAGGTATCTTGGTGTTACGAAATCGTGCGTGACGCGATTGATATTAGCAGGAGGAAAACAGGATATAGTAGAGGACGTGGATTTAATGCTGTGAACGTTCTGCACAATGTTCCGTATTAGCCGAAAGCAAATCTCAACAGTCCTTTCGGAGAGAAACCGGTCTTCTCGAATAGACATTAAACTAAAATAACCGTAGGGATCTCCTTCATTGAGGAATAATTTCGTTAAGTCAACATTTTTGGGCTTGCTGGCACTGCTGTTAATTCATCCCGCCCAAGCACAGGCCGTGAGAAAAGAAGTAAAGAATATCGTTGTGATAGGGTGGGACGGTGCCGGCCGGAGCCATATCAAGGAGCTTCTTGAAAAAGGTGAACTGCTCAACCTGGCGGCTTTGATCAGGGAAGGCAAGCTGCTGGATATAGACGTTGTCTCTGGTGCCACCGACACCAAGGCTGGCTGGACGCAACTGTTAACCGGCTATGTGCCGGAAAAAACAGGAGTTTACAATAATGGCCGTTACGAGCCGATTCCTGAAGGATATACAGTGTTCGAGCGGCTGGAAAAATTCTTCGGCCCGGACAAGATCGACACAGTGGCAATCATCGGCAAGAAGTTCCATGTCGATAATGACCCACCGTATCGTGGTACATTAGAGGAGTGGACAACCTTCATCCCGGAACGATTGAAGGAGATGAAAAAAACTTATCCTAACACCGGGATTGAGCCTGTTTCCGCGGTTTACAGGGAAGGCGGCCGGATTGTTGAAAAAGAAGGCCGGCAGATCGTCGAGATCCCCGGCAAACCGTGGTATCACGCCAGCAAGTATCTCGATCTGTGGATCAATGGGTTGGAAGAGAGCAAAAAAGTGGCCGAGAGGGCCATTGCGGAACTGGAAAAGCGCAAGAGTCGCCGTTTCTTTTTTTTCATTCACTTTGCCCAGCCCGATCACCGCGGGCACCGGTTCGGAGAGAACTCGCATAAATATACCGACGGGATTCGATTGGATGACAAATATTCAGGCTGGATCATCGATAAACTTAAGGCACTGGGGCTCTATGAGAAGACCCTGGTCTACGTCGTTGCCGACCACGGCTTCGACAAAGGGGGAAAAAGCCACCTTTATGCCCCATTCGTCTTCGCTGGCACCAACGACACGACTGTTGTCCGGAGCGAGGGAACCCGCGAGGATATCGCAACTACTATTCTGAGAAAGTTCGGTCTGGATCTGTTCGGGATCGAACCCAAATTGGACGGATATCCGTTCGACATGCAGGCGCCCACGCGCAAAGCGAACCCAGAACTGACCGAAGAATACCGCCACAAGTATAATTATGTTGATAACATGGAGAATAACGCGAAAAAAGAGATTGAGTACGATTGAGGCTTATCAAGTTTGTTTCATGCGGATGACGAGAAGATGTGGCTAACCATTAAATAATAACAAGCTGTTCCCGGCACTCGGCTTCATCAGTTTTGGGGAGTCAAACAGAAGAAAATAATATTCTTTTGGAAATATGTAAAAAAACAGGCAGGACTTTATTTGAAAAACCGGAAAAGCAGGAATAGCCCCATCACTCTGGAAGTTATGTATCAATATGGGATGCTTCTTTTTCGTTTTGTGCAAAGCCGTAATGGTGTTTGCCGGATAGATATGGGCCAACGGTATCTGGGAGAAGTCATTTCAAAACCTCGGATCAGGTTTGAGAGCAAGGCGCAAGCCGATGAAAAAGCGCAGCATACACGGTAGTATGTGAGCATTTTGAAGAGGCTTGCAACACAGCTATCAGACCTCAGGCGGGGTTTTGAAACGACTTCTATAACAACAACCTTCCGGCACATTAAAGCTTCTGAATAAGGTCACAGAGAAGACGCACGCCGAAACCGGTTCCTCCGGCGCCGCAGTAGTCCGTCTCTTTTTTTACATATGCAGGTCCTGCAATATCAATGTGAGCCCACCTCGTATCTTTTACGAATTCGGAGAGGAATAAAGCAGCGGTTATGGCTCCGCCCCATTTCGAGCTGCTCATGTTGCTTATATCTGCAAATTCACTTTTCAATAATTCCCTGTAATCTTCAGGAAGGGGCATCCGCCAGCAGCGTTCACCTGTCCTTTTTGCGGATAGAATTATTTTTTCCGCCAGCTCATCGTCGGTGGAAAAGAGTCCAGCGATCTTTTCTCCAAGCGCAACAACACATGCGCCGGTTAAGGTTGCCACGTCTATCAGAATGTCCGGTTTGTATTCTTTAAGGACGTAAGAAATCGCGTCGGCAAGAATCAACCGTCCTTCTGCGTCCGTATTGTTGATTTCAATTGTTTTCCCGTTATAACCTGTAACAATATCTCCGGGTCTCGCGGCATCTACTGAAGGCATGTTTTCAGCTATAGGAATTACCCCGATTATTCCGACCTTTGGTTTAATTTTCGCGGAAGAGATAAGTGTTGCGGCAACCGCTGCAGCGCCTGACATATCCATTTTCATATCTTCAAGAGATCCGGAGGGCTTTAAATTTATTCCGCCCGAGTCAAAGGTAATGCCCTTACCGACAAGGGCTATGGTTTTTTTTGCGCCTTTCGGAGTATATTTAAGAATAAGAAGTTTTGGCTTGTTTTTACTTCCGGATGCAACGGCAATCATTGCTCCGAAACCGAGACGCTTGAGATTGTTATAATCAAATGCTTTTATAACAAGATTCTCCTTCTTTGCTATTGAAGCTATATCTTTTGCAAACTGCTCCGGCTTTTTTAAGTTTGAAGGTGTGCTGACCCATTCTCTGGCAAGGATTGTTCCGTTGCAAACAGTTTCAACCTGTGAAGGCAAACCCGAAAAATTTATCATAATCCGGGGTTCGACGAATAAATCGATTTTATCAAGCGGTTTATTTTTCTTATCTTCTTTATATCTGTTGAAGAGATGATTCCCCAGAAAAGCTCCTTCCAGCATGGACTCAAGAACCTCTTTTATTTCCATCCCGAGTATTCCTGAAGAAGGCGCTGCGATTATAATGTTTTTGATTCCGTTTTTGATGCATTTTTTTACTGCTTTCCCGCACACTGAACGCAACGATTCAGTATCAATCGTATTTATTTTCCCCAAACCGAGAAAGATTATCCGCGGTGAATTTACGGCAGGCAGGTTGTAAAGAGTTAATTCGTCACCCTTTGCTCCCCTGAATTCTTCTGCAGTTGCCGTTTTACCTGCAAGAGACATGACTTGTTCATTTTCATGCAATTGCGCGTCTTCGGCTACCGGGATAATGACGGCATCCGTCTTAAATTTGTAAAGATTGCCTGTTTTAAAATTCAGCATTTTGATTCCTCTCATTAAATTGAAGCCCTCCGCAGCAAGAGACTGGGACTCTTCGACCGTAGGGAACAGCGTCTATTTGTAATTCGCTCGTTAACCCCGCTGCAAGCATCAGGGAATGCACTATCGGTTTCTTTTCCGGCGGACATTTTGCTGGAGCATCAACCTTTTTGTGCTTTATAATTTTCCCTGATCCTGTTCATCATGGATTCAAGTTCATCAAGAAAGGGCGCTGTTATCGCGCCCGGGTCTTCCTTTGCCGCGTGTTCGATTTTCTTTGCTTGATTTGAAACCTCTGAGAGACCAAGGCTTGAAGCGGCGCCCTTGATGGAATGGGCTGCTCTTTCGGCAGAGGTAAAATCGCCTTTATTCACTCCTGTTCTCAGTTGATCAATGTCGCTCATTGTTGTACTGATAAAGAGTTCAATAAGTTCCAGGTATTCTTCTTTGTCAAAGCCTATTTCTTCGGCCAGTTTTTCAAAGTTCATATTTTGTCTCTCTTAAAAACATACTTTTCAAGAGTTTCAAAGATGTTTTCCCTTTTAATGGGCTTTGTAATGTAATCATCCATACCGGCTTGAACACATCTTTCCCTGTCACCTATCATGGCATGGGCCGTCAGCGCTATTATCGGTATTGCTGCGTATCCGCGCCTTCTTAGCTCCATTGTCGCTTCCATTCCATCCATCTCGGGCATCTGGATATCCATAAAAATTATATCAAAAGCGTCCGGAGAAGATGAAAATATTTCAACCGCTTCACGGCCGTTGCCTGTGATTTCGACATGATACCCGGCCTTCGTGAGCATCATCTTTGCAAGTTTCTGATTCACGGGATTGTCTTCCGCAAGAAGTATGCGTATTGAATGCTTCATATCCTCTTTCACGGAATACTGGGTCATCATTTTTACTTCGTCCTGTGTATCCTGTTTTTCCGTGTTTTCTTTATCGGCCAGCACCCTCTCTATCATCTGAAACAGCCTGTCCCGCCGTATGGGCTTGCTCAGAAAACCGTTGAATCCGGCTTCTTTACATGTTTTCGCCTCACGTCCGGTGAACGAAGAAAACGCTATCATCAAAAGGCGTTCATAAGGACGCCCTGATTTCCTGACCTGGATTGCAACATCATATCCGCTTATATCCGGGAGCTGTATATCGCTGATGAAAAGATCAAATGATTTTTCACATTTCAGCGCTTTTTCCAGAGCAGGAATAACTTCTTTCCCATGGGTTAAGGAAACAACGGTTATTCCAGCTTTTTCAAGAACGTGTGAAAGTATATCAAGATTGGTTTTGTTGTCGTCCAGTATAAGTATATTTTTGCCGGAAAGGGATACAGGCGCAAACCTGCGTATCTTCGTGTTTTCCGTTTTTTTGAACCAGGCGGTAAAATGAAATGCGCTTCCTCTTTCCGGTTTGCTTTCAACCTGTATATCCCCGTCCATGAGATTAGCAATTTTCCGGCATATGGAAAGGCCTAAACCCGTCCCGCCGTATTTCCGGGTGGTTGAACCGTCAACCTGCCGGAAAGGCTCAAAAATAACAGAGAGTTTATCTTCCGGAATTCCTATGCCTGTGTCTCTTACAATGGAATGAATCTTGATCCTGTCTTCGGTTTCATCCTCCACATCGATAGAAAGCTCTATCTCTCCCTTTTCGGTAAATTTAGGGGCATTCCCCACAAGGTTTGTAAGAACCTGTTTGAATCTTAAGGGATCTCCTTTGATGAAGGAGGGAAGCCTGTCGCCCACATGGCAGAGAATATCAACAGGCTTTGAACCGATCCTGGGCCGTATCATGTCACAGACATCATACGCAGTAAGTTCAGGATCAAATTCAATTTCTTCAAATTCAATTTCTCCCGATTCTATCTTTGAGAAATCAAGAACGCTGTTTATAAGGGAAAGGAGAACATCCCCGCTTCTTTTTATCGTATTTGCAATATCGGCCTGGTTCGGATCAAGGCCGGTGTCGAGAAGCATGTCTGTAAATCCTATTATCCCGTTCAAAGGCGTCCTGATTTCATGGCTCATGTTTGCAAGAAATTCGCTTTTAGCCACATTTGCAGCTTCGGCGGCCTTTTTGGCTTTTTCCATCTCATCTTCAGCCATCTTCCTCAACTCCTCGGCCTTCTTCCGCTCGGTAATGTCTAATACGGTCGCTGTGGAGGCAGTTTTCCCGTTGAAAAGAACTGAAGATCCGTAAATCTCAAGATGGATTATTTCTCCGGTTTTCCTTATTCCTCTGAATTCATACTGAACCTGCTTAGCCTCTCCTGATAATCGCATGCGTATTTTATCTTCGACTACAGGCAGGTCATCAGGATATACGAGTTCAATAAATTTCATATTGTTCAGGCATTCCTCTATTGTATATCCGAAAATATCCGCAAATTTAGGGTTTACATATATGAAAACGCCATTCTGAATGAGATTGATGCCTACAAACGACTGATCTGCAAAGTTCCGGAACTTATTTTCGGATTCACGCAATTCGGACATGATTGAATTAATACTATCCACCATGGAGTTAAAGGCAATTGTTACCTGTCCTATTTCATCGTAACGCTTGATCTCAATTTTTTCCAGGCGGCCATTAGCAACATCTTCAGTTGCGCGGATAATTCTTTGCAGTGGAATCGTAACCAGCCAGTTGAATACGATGAAAAGGGTGAACACTACAACAATGGATATACCGAAAGTTCCGAGATAGATCAGTCTTTTTGCCAGTGAAATCGGCATCAAATAATCTTTTTCGTACATGAAACTTACAATGTGCCACTGCCAAAAAGGAAAGTATAAAGAATGTATTCGAGCGCGCTCACCCCCCATTTCCTGTATGATGATTTCCGTTTCGTTTTTTGGCAGTGCTTGAAGACGAAACTTTTTTTCCGGTAACTTGATTGAGGAGTCGAGCACATTTACGCTATCATCCATTATCAGTAAATTGACCTTATGCAGCTTTTTACTAATGGCTTTTATTTCCTCCATCGCCTCATTTTTCACCGCAGCGGTCATTTCGGAATCATTTTCCAGCTTGAGATCCATCAGGTAATTCATATGGTCTTCACAGATTTCAAGTCCCAGACCTGAAGCCAGTCTGAGTTCCGATTCAGTTCTTTCCTCTATGAATGAAAAAAGGGGGGGGGTCAGGTATCGGACAAATATCAAGGAAAGGGTAATGCCCACTGTCAAAACAGGCAGAAGAATGGATAAAAGAATTTTTTTTCTGAAAAAAGGCAGTTCAATTTTCACGAGCAGTATATTCCTATTTTTTAGAATATAGGTGGCGCGGTCTGCATTTTAGTCGGATAAACGATATGTTTTTCCCCATTTTGCCACTGAATCAGGATGGGGTTATGTCCGATCTGTTTTCCTGTATGGTCGACCTTGAACCGCCCGATCACAGTAACTGTGTCCAGCGATGAAATAAAGTCTCGTATCTTCTTGTGATCTAACGAATTATTATTGATTATTGCCTTTTCGATAATCTGGCAGGAAGCGTATGCAGACCCGGCATGGTATGAAGGAATTCTATCAGTAAACGATTTATAATCACTTATAAATTTTTTCGTTCCAGGAAAAGGAATTCTCTCATCCGGCTCCCATTGCGAAGGGCCAAAGACACCTTCAGAAATAGTTCCTGCCTTATTATAGAAATCGGGGTGTATCGGAGCAATTGTAATGCCTATAACTTTTGGCCGATATTTTGACTGATCCATAAAACGGAGAAGAGCATAACCATCCTCCGGGTAAGCAGACAACATTATCCCGTCCGGTTTGACGACTCTTGCCTCAGATAAAAGGCCGGGAAGATCCGTTTTGCCTGATTCATATCCTTTGCTGAGAGCCACCTTCAATCCGAATTGTTTTGCCCATGATTCGATACCTTTTGCGATATCAATATTGAAAGATGAATTTTCATAAAAGACAGCAACGGACTTCAGGTCGTTACGCGCCATCAGGTCTAGCAGTCCGATGAAATAGCGGTCTGCCGTGGCATACATTCCAAAAACATTTTTATAACCACGCTTCCAGATCTTTTCTCCAGAAGCACCGCTGGCAAGCATTACATAACCATGCCTTTCGCTGATTTCAGAGGCTGCAAGAGTCAGAGGCGTTCCGTAAGGGGAAAAGACTAAATCCACCTTATCTTCTTTGATGAGTTTCTCATAAAGCCGGCGCACCAGTTTCTCGTCGCTTTTGTCATTATAAAGCACCAGCTGAACAGGTCGCCCGAGAAGTCCGCCACGCTGGTTGACTTGGCTTTCCCATAACTTATATCCACCCAATATCATTGTTGATGGCTCACTGTATTTCCCATCCAGAGAGACCGATGCGCCTATGCGATAAGGTTTGGTTTCCGCGCTTGAAACTGACACTTCCGTCAGATAAAGACAGAATATTATAATTAATATCTTCTTTAATATAGTTGGCTTCATCTGACACCTCCTTTGCAGGAAATTTATCGATCTGTAATTTACTTATACATTGCTTCGATTTCATTTTTAAATATATCGAGAGCAACGTTTTTCTTCAATTTCATGGTCGGGGTTAAAAGACCGTTTTCTATTGTAAATTCCGGCACTATTGTAATTTTCTTGATCGATTCAAATGACGCAAATTCCTTATTTTTTTCAGCAATTTCCTCTTCGATCAGTTTCTTGATTTTTTCGTTTTTTAT
>Ga0209287_10000569_pt1 | contig 21167 bp, 19 predicted proteins | sample PPLLak3cmMay2015_2_FD_187255 | JGI IMG/M metagenome (GOLD analysis project Ga0209287, IMG submission 187255) | Freshwater sediment microbial communities from Prairie Pothole Lake near Jamestown, North Dakota, USA - PPLs Lake P8 Core (1) Depth... | ecosystem: Environmental > Aquatic > Freshwater... | reverse complement strand
TTTTGATACTCAGTCGTTTTTTTATAATTGCCTCTCCCGATAAATCGGGACAAGTTGTGGTTCTCCGTGCTCCCTGCCTACCGGCAGGCAGGTCTGTGTCTCAGTGGTTTTTGTTCAATTCGATTACGGCTGAATAGTTACTAAAGTACAATCTTTTTTATTAGAACCTAGATTCGCATCATTAATAAAACGATAATGAAATCAGATATAATATTTACCACAGCCAACAACAACAAGTATTTATCAGCTCCTGCTAATAATTATATTATACCAGCATCTCCCGTTTTTTCTTACATAGTAGAGCAATTCATTAAAAATGAGAATGACCTCAACCTTCCTGATAAGCTAGTTATTAATGACAAGGAGTACCTGAAAGAACAGATAGATTACTACTACAACAAATTCATGTTTCTGAAAAACAAGGGGTTTTTCTTAAAGAAAAGGAAAGATGAATTTGGGAAACTCAATGGAAAACAAGTTGAATGGCAGCTAGCAAACGTAGATCATTTGGTTTTTGAAGTAACAGATGCATGTAACTTGAAATGCAAATATTGTGGGTACGGTGAATTTTATGCTGACTACGATGAGCGCGTGAATAAATACATGCCATTTGAAATTGCCCGTGAGATGATAAGCTATTTGGCAGCTCTTTGGCAATCACCCCTAAACTATTCGCGAAACCATAACGTCACAATTGGCTTTTACGGTGGAGAACCCCTGATGAACATGGATTTCATAAAAAGCGTTATTGATTACCTTGAAAAATTACCGATTCCCAAAATACACTTTAATTGGTCGATGACAACAAATGCTTTGTTGTTGGGTAAGAACATGGATTTTCTGGTTGAAAAAAATTTCAACATCCTAATCAGCCTCGATGGTAACGAAGAGAATCATAGCTATAGGGTTAAGCATAATAATAAAAACTCATTCCGTGACGTACTTCAAAACATTAAGCAATTACAGCAAAAGTATCCCGATTTTTTTAAAAAGAATGTGAATTTTAACTCAGTTCTACACAACAAGAATTCCGTCAGTGAAATTTTTAACTACATCAAAAAAGAGTTTGATAAAAATCCATCCATCAACGAGCTCAACGATGTTGGAATAAGGCCTGAAAAAGTTGAAGAGTTTAAAAAAACTTATCGAAATAATTATCAAAGCCTGCAACAAGCAGAGAATTATGAAGAGATTATTAATGAATCTATGCTTAACAATCCCGATTTTAAAGGATTAGTCTCATTTATGAGCCAGTACAGCGGAAATATCTTCGAGAAGTACACCGATATGCTAAGCGTAAAAATTAAGAAAATATACTTACCTTCAGGAACATGCACCCCCTTTAGTAAAAAAATATTTGTCACGGTTAATGGGAAAATATTACCCTGCGAACGGATAGGCTTCCAGCATGCATTAGGGACCGTCTCTAAAAGTGGTGTGGAACTTGATTTTGAGAAAATCGCCCAACGTATAAATTCCTACTACGAGAAAATAACAGATCAATGTATGAGCTGCCACAGGACGCAGACATGTGTTCAATGTATATATTACCTCGATAAACTGGATGAGAGACCTGTTTGTAAAGGGTTTACTAACGAAAAACGATTTTCTGATTACTTGGCCAGCAATATATCTTACCTTGAAAACAAGCCAGAGGATTTTAAAAAGGCTTTTGAAGAAGTATCCATTGGATAAAAGCGGAGCTGAAATTAGCGCTAAATAAATTAAAATGATGAAAAAATATTGGTTGTACCTTGAACCCTACACTTTTCTTTTTGAAAGGAATGGTCATATCGTAATATTCAACTCTCTCTCTAATCAAGGGAAAAAATTTAAAAATAATGGCAGGATAGAAGCGGTTGTAAACCAGATGAATGATATTAACAACATGTACTGTGTGGACATCACGGAAGCGGATCTTAAGGATTCTGATCTGCTTGACTTTATCAATTACATCCGCAACACGTACTCAGGCGATCTGATAGATAATTCATCTTTTGCAAAAAAACCTGTAGTTTTTGTTCCAAAATTCAAAATCAACAAAACTATTGAACAGCTGCAAGAAACTGATTATAAGTTGACAAGTGACGATGTGTTATCATACTTTAACGAGTTGAGCATTTATATTGGTGGTAGCAAGCCCACTTCCATGCTTTCGGATATTCCCGTTTACAAACAATTCGATTACAATTGTGATTTAGAAAGCCAACAGCTACCTATACAGGCCGTCTTATCTTTCATTTCGCAAATTGAACATGCCCCTTTAGGGATAGTAAACATCCTAGGGGGGAATATTTTTACATACCCTGAATTACATGATTTCGCCGAAGGTATAAAGCATATTCATGCCATTAAGATATTTAACACTTGCTACAACGACATCCCCGACAATTTAACCCCATACGAATTCTTGTCGGGTGAAAAGGTAAAGCTCAAGGTACTGGTCGATTTCCCGCTAAATTCAAAAAAATTTGATCATGTTGTTTCACTTATCAAATCATCAAAAATTGAAGTCGAGTGGCTATTCGCCATTACTTCAATGGATGAATATGAGAGTGCGGAACGACTAATCGATGAGAATATATTGGATAAAGCGCTGATAAAACCTGTATTTACAGGGTCAAACCTCCAGCTCTTCAAAAGCAATGTTTATCTTGATGAAGAGGATATCCTGAATACACGATTAAGCCGCGATGATATATTCGTGAAACAGGTACTAAACACATACGATTTCGGGAAGCTTATTTTAATGGCAAACGGTAAAGTTTATGCTAATGCCAATCATCAACCTATAGGTATTCTTGATGAACCTATTGTTGAATTACTCCTTAAAGAGATGAGTAATAATAATTCGTGGCGAAGAATTCGTAATCAGGAGCCCTGTAACCAGTGTATATTCCAATGGTTATGCCCATCTCCATCAAACTATGAGCTAGCGATTGATAAAGCGAACTTATGCTCGGTTCTTTCATGAGAAAATTGGGTGATGAGTTACAATGCCTTATGGTCATCGAATAGTATTGATTTTAATTGAAACTATTTTCAAATCGACCAATTCAACCCACGATCACTATAATTTAATTTTCGATATTAGACATTCGGTAATTCTTTGCATAATCTATTTCATTGAAAAATAATAAAGTAGATTATACATTATATAGATTAAGCAGTTTTGCGCTTCGTTAAAATCTCATAATATGATAGTTACAGCATTTTTTAAACTAGAAATCAATAACTCCGCCTTTTAAGGCGGAGTTATTAGAACAATTCCCTTTCCGAGGGCTATAACGCTTTGGGTAAGCGGTATAGATACAACAGCTGATGCTTAATCTGTATAATGTCTATTCACAAAAGAAACCCCGTTAAATTATTATCTAACGGGGTTTCTTATTTATCAATTTGCGTTTTAGATTTTTGGGCCAGCCTCAACCAACCTCTTACCCGCCTCATTATCGGTGAAATTATCGAAGTTCTTGATAAATTTTTCGGCTAAACTATGCGCTGCAGCATCCCAATTGGCTGGGTTTGGCCAGCTATTACGAGGGTTAAGAAATTTAGAATCAACGCCTCTAACCGACTTTGGAACCTGAAGGTTAAAAATTGGAATTGTTTCAAACTCTGAATTCTCAATACTTCCATCGAGAATAGCATTGATCAGCGCTCGGGTTGAGGGTAAATCGATTCGTTTACCAACACCGTACGAGCCTCCGATCCATCCTGTATTTACGAGGTAAGCCTTTGAACCATGCTTCTCCATTTTCTTAACCAATTCTCTAGCATAAACCGTTGGGTGTAACATTAGGAATGCTTGACCAAAACAGCTGCTGAATGTAGGCTGTGGCTCGGTAACACCAAGTTCAGTACCCGCTAATTTTGCAGTAAAACCGCTAAGAAAATGGTACTGCGTTTGCTCAGGGGTAAGCCTCGAAACAGGAGGTAATACGCCGAATGAATCAGCAGTAAGGAATATCACACGTGTTGCATGTCCACCCTTAGAAATGGGTTTGACAATATTATCAATATGGTAAATTGGATATGAAACCCTTGTATTCTCGGTTTTGCTTTTCGATTTAAAGTCAATCTGCCCATTTTCATTTACAACTAGGTTCTCAAGCAGCGCATCGCGACGGATAGCGGCGTAAATATCAGGCTCTTTAGCTGGATCAAGATCGATACATTTTGCATAGCAACCGCCTTCGAAGTTGAACACCCCATTGTTGTCCCAGCCATGCTCATCATCGCCGATAAGGGCTCTGTTCGGATCGGCTGAAAGAGTTGTTTTTCCTGTACCTGATAGACCAAAGAAAACAGCAACATCACCCTGTTTGCCAACATTTGCGCTGCAATGCATTGAGGCTATTCCTTTGAGCGGTAAATAGTAATTCATCACAGAGAATATCCCTTTCTTCATCTCGCCACCATACCATGAACCACCAATAACAGCCATTCTTTCGCTAAGGTGAAACGCAACATATACATCGCTATTAAGGTTCTGCTCTTTCCACTTTGAGTTCGATGTTTTTGATGCTACAAGTACAACAAAGTCAGGTTTAAATGTCTTTAGCTCCTCATCAGAAGGTCGAATAAACATATTCTTCACAAAATGGGCTTGCCATGCCACCTCCATCACAAAGCGAACGCATAAACGGGTATCGGAATTTGCTCCGCAATAGGCATCTACAACGTAGAGCGTTTTCTCGCTCAGCTGCTTTGAGCTGATACTCTTTAGGTGCCCCCATATCTCCTGGGTAATGGATTTATTATCGGAGCTCTTCCTCCCTGCTTCAGCCCACCAAACATTTTTCTCCGATGAGCTGTCCCTTACAATATATTTATCCTTAGGCGAACGACCTGTAAAAACACCTGTATCAACGTTTATTGCCCCAAGATTTGTGAGGTAACCTCGTTCAAAACCTTCAAGGTTCTTATCGGTTTCATGAGCGTACAATAAGTCGTAGCTTGGATTATAGAAAACCTCTTTGGGGTTCTTAACCCCATATACCGACAAATCAATACTAGCCATAATTAAAAGATTTATGTATGGTTAAAATAAAAAAAATGAATTTTCGATATGAACAAAAAATAATAAAACCACTCAAACCAATAAAAAAACGGAACTATCTCTGTAAGATAGAATCCCTCTTCTGAGGCGATGAGCAGATTTTAATTATAAAATAGTTCACTAATCAAAAATTCAATTACGATTTTCAACAAAAAGCAAATATATTCTATTATTTTATAATTAGATTAAAACATAACTATGTTTTATATCAGATTTCGAAATCCTAATGCTAGTCATCCCCCTTGCGGTATTTCGTTATGCACAATAGCAAAGCAAAAAACACTTAGGCGGGTCTTCCATTTATGGTCATGGTTATCTTGGAATTGCAACAAAAACCAGCCTAGTGGTATTTGCAACATCGTACAAATCGATAACTCAGGATTACATGAAAACTGACCGTTTTAATCTAAAAGTAATCTTTGATTTACTGCTATTCATTTCGATTATCTGTATTTCGAGCAGCGATCTAATTTCATGGATGAATATGATGCAATCGTCACAAACCTACAGATTAGGTTTAAGCATTCTTTGGGAAGTGTTTGCCCTTGTTCTTTTCGTTTTGGGTATCTGGGAAAATATAAAGCATCTTCGTGTTGGAACAATTATTCTTTTCGGCATCACGCTGTTAAAACTTGTATTCTATGATGTCTCGCATTTGGAAACCATCCAAAAAACGATACTTTTTGTTTCGCTGGGAGTTCTGCTTCTTGTTATATCGTTCCTTTACAATAAGTACAAACATTGTAACTACTCAGGTACATTTTCTTATAACCATTTTTTTTCATAGGCAAATGTAAACGACAGCTATAAAGACTATTACTCGCTTTTGTCTCTCGCAACCCTGCCCACCGTACTTAAGTACTTAGGTACTAAGGTAGGCAGGGGTGACCTATACATTGAATGTAGTAGTCTCAAGTATTTCATGAATTTATAATATTTTAGTCGGTCAGTAGTGATATTTTATAAATCAATCTGTTATTGCTTATTTAAGAACTCCGTCACATTCCTTTCAATCCTCTTCACCACATCGGCTCCATCAGCTTTAATGAACTTATCGCCTGTAATATTCTCGAATAGTTCGATGTACCTTTCGGTTATCTGGTTAACGATAGTTTCGGTCATTTCAGGAACTTTTTGACCATCTTGACCTTGAAATCCATTATCCATAAGCCACTCACGCACGAACTCCTTCGAAAGTTGCTTCTGCTGCTCGTTCTTGGCTAAACGCTCCTCATAACCATCGGCATAGAAGTAACGTGAAGAATCAGGCGTGTGAATTTCGTCAATTAGATAGATTTTACCATCCTTTTTACCAAACTCATACTTAGTATCAACAAGGATTAGCCCCATGGCAGCAGCCATTTTAGTACCTCTTTCGAATATTGCAAGGGTATACTTCTCAAGCAATTCATAATCCTCTTTGCTAACTAAACCCGTTTTGATAATATCCTCCTTCGAGATATCCTCATCATGACCCTCGGATGCTTTAGTGGTAGGAGTAATAATTGGGGTAGCAAATTTCTGGTGCTCCTTCATACCATCGGGCATTGGCATACCGCAAATACTGCGTTTGCCTGATTTATACTCACGCCAAGCGTGACCCGTTAAATAACCACGAACTACCATTTCAACCTTAAAGGGTTCGCAGAAATGGCCAACGGTTACCATTGGATCGGGAGTTGCTATCTTCCAATTCGGAACGATATCGGCAGTTGCATCCAAAAACTTTGATGCAATCTGATTTAATACCTGACCCTTGTAAGGAATGCCTTTGGGAAGTACAACATCAAAGGCCGAAATACGGTCGGATACAATCATCACCAACATCTTATTATTGATGTTGTAAACATCGCGCACTTTGCCATGATAAACCCCGGCTTGTCCGGGAAAATTGAAATCGGTACGAACGATTGCCTTTTCCATTTTTTGGTTCGATTTATGAATTACTACTAATTTAATTTATTTCAATAACTATCACTATTTTATGGCTTTTATAAAATACCCTTTATCAAGAATGTATTCAACCTTGGTGAATCCAACCCCCTTCAACTCTGATTCAACATTTTCGATCGAATATCTACAAAAATCTTTTGTAAACTTAAGTTTTTCAAAATCCTTCTCGTGATCCATATAAATGCTGTACATACCACCATCACTTAGCATTGAATATATCTTTTGAAAAACTTTATTCAAATCGTTCCAAAAATATATTACATTAACACAGAATACTTTGTCAAATTTCTCATTGCCAACTTCATAAAACAAGATATCACCATACTTTAAATGAACAATGCCACCATCCACAAACTTTTGATTTCTTTTGATTGCCTTTTTTTGCATCAACTCCGAATAATCGAGCCCGGAAATTGTACATCCTATATTCATTTTGGCAATTAAGTTAATGCCTAAACCCGGTCCATAGCCTATTTCAAATATTTTATCGTCTTTCTTAATATCTAAATTGAAAATGATTTTTTTATAAAACTCTTTATTCCAACTATCCATCATTTTGGAGACAATAACTCCCGAAAGACCTGATGGCTTCCTTAGCTGTTCCCCCAGTTTTTTATACATCTTTTGTTGAATTACACTTTACAATAATATTTAAAATTCTATACCCTCTCTCTATTTTCTGAAAACTTATCGAATGCATTCACAATATACTTCACCAATGTATGGCGAATAATATCGCGAGTATCAAAGTAAATTACCGCAATATCCTTAATGCCATTCAACAATTCAATGGTTTTTACTAACCCTGAATCCTCCCTACGGGGTAAATCGATTTGGGTGATGTCGCCAGTAACGATGAACTTCGCATTTTTACCCATTCGGGTAAGAAACATCTTCAACTGGCTAATGGTTGTATTCTGAGCCTCATCGAGGATAACAAAGGCATTATCGAGCGTACGACCTCGCATGTAGGCAAGCGGTGCGATCTGCACAGTGCTATCCTCCATGTACTCCTGAAGTTTCTTTGCGGGAATCATATCGTTTAGCGCATCGTATAGGGGTTGCAAGTAGGGATCGAGCTTCTCCTTCATATCGCCAGGCAAAAAACCGAGCCTCTCCCCTGCCTCAACAGCAGGTCGGGTAAGTATAATTCGCTTAACCTCCTTATTCTTTAACGCCCTTACGGCCAAAGCGATGGCAGTATATGTTTTCCCTGAGCCCGCTGGACCAATGGCAAATAGCAAATCGTTGGTCTCATATTTTTCAACCAACAATCGCTGATTGATTGTTCTTGCCTTAATTGCCTTTGCCTGATTTCCAAAAACTAGAACATCGGTCGAATCCTCTTCGGCTTTCTCTATCGTTTCGTTGGTTTCATTAAGAAAATCCTGGATATTCGCATCGGTCAAGTATTTATATCGACCAAAGAACTCGATCATCTTATTGATTTTCTGCTCAAGAATATTGATTTGGATTTCGTCACCAATGACCTTTAACTCATCACCCCGAGCAACAATCTTTAGCTTCGGAAAATGCTTTGCAATGATATCATATTTTGCATTTTTAACTCCGAAAAGCGCTAAAGGATCGATCCCCTCAATAAGTATTACGCGTTCTCCCATGTTGGCAGGTTGTATTTATTATTTAATTGTAATAACCACTGTGAAATAGAAACAATTTTAGTTCTAACTTACATTGGAATGTTGGAATAATGCAAGAATAAAACGAAGAAAGCGACAATTCCATCTTTTCCTTAGATGCAAAAAACTACCAATCAACATGAATGCACTCTTCCATCATTCCATCATTCCATTATTCCAAAACCTCTTCATTCAAATAAAAATCCAAATTTAACAATTTAGCAATACTTGGCAGGTTGTTGTTGATTAAAACTGATAACCTTTTTAAGTAAAGATTATGAGTAGCTGCTTTATTTTTTACAACTTTGTAGAATAATCAAGAAAGTGAATGAACAGCGAGGGTTTGTCGAGCCAAATACTAACATTAACAACCGATTGGAATCAGCACGATTACTACAACGGTGTGCTTAAAGGTAAGCTTGTAACCGTTTGCCCTCAGCTTAAAGTGGTTGAAATCACCAATCAGATACCTATATTTAACGTCAATCATGCAGCCTTTGTTCTGCGTCATAGCTATCAACACTTTCCCAAGGGTACAATTCACCTTGTGCTGGTGAATAGCGATAATTGCCAATCGCAACGGATGATTGCGTTCAATCATGATGATCACCACTTTATTGTTCCCGACAACGGATTGATTGGATTGATGCTCAAAGAGCCGCCACAAAACGTTTTTGCGTTTCCATTCAATTCAAAAGGGAGCTTTGCTTCCCTTGAACCGTCAATTCAGGCAATTGAATGTATTTTTAATGGAAAAGATTTTGGGAGTATCGCTGAAACAACAAGTAACTTCGATCAACGAATACCCTTACGTGCAACCATCGAAAACTCGGCAATTACAGGAAATATAATTTATATCGACTCGTATATGAATGCCATTACGAATGTATCAAAGAGTTTGTTTGACAGGGTCGGTAAAGGACGTAGGTTTGAGCTATTCGTTCAAAGCCAACATAATAAAGTCGAAAGAATATCAAATACATATAATGAAGTTGATTCGGGGGAACTTGTTGCGCTTTTCAACTCAACAGGGCTTCTCGAAATTGCCATAAATAATGGACATGCAGCTCAACTGCTAAACTTATCGAATGGGTCGAGTATTAGGATTAAGTTTTATGAAGAATAGGATTGTATTGCTGTGATGCAGTAAAAATGTGATGCAGTAAAGCCTTAACGATGTATTGATTTTTCTAAACTTGAACTAACTATTATATGCCATTAGCAACTCGTTTTGAAGATTTAGAGATTTGGAAAATAGCACGTGAAATTGTTAATAATATTCATAATGATTTTAGTGAAATTAAGGACTATAGTTTTAAAAATCAGATTTACTCTGAAGGTTTCTCAATAATGAATAACATTTCTGAAGGTTTTGGCAGAGAATCAAAACAGGAGTTTCATCGATTCTTAGATTTTGCCAAAGGATCATGCTGTGAAGTAAAAAACATGTACTATATCGCTGAAGATCTCAAATACTTGGATGCAGAGACATCGCATAAAAGAAGAGAAAAATGTGAACTTGAAAAAAATAGCATTGCCAAATTCATGAAGTATCTAAAAATTAAGCCCGTTGCCACATCACAGCAACACAGCAATACTGTTACACAACAACACAAACAAGTTAAAAATGAATAACGATAAATCAGCCGCACTCCTCGCTTTCGAGAAGCTGCTCAACATTATGGATGAACTCCGTGAAAAGTGCCCTTGGGATCGGGAGCAAACGCTTGAAAGCATTCGTCCGCTTACCATTGAGGAAACCTATGAACTATCTGAAGGAATACTTGATGGTGATTTGGAACTAATTAAGAAGGAGCTTGGTGATATTCTTCTTCATATTGTATTTTATGCAAAAATAGGATCCGAAAAGAATGCATTCGATATTACAGATGTTATCAATGGGCTATGCGAAAAACTAATATTTAGGCATCCCCACGTTTTCGGTAATGTCAAAGTAAAAGATTCAACCCAAGTGGTAGAAAACTGGGAGCAGCTGAAAACTAAAGAAAAGGATGGCAATAAAACAATCCTATCGGGAGTTCCAAAGGTTTTACCTGCGCTAATCAAGGCAAATCGAATACAGGAAAAAGTACGGGCGGTTGGATTCGACTGGGAGGAACGTTCGCAGGTTTGGGAAAAGGTTGAGGAGGAGATGGGAGAACTGAAAAGTGAGATAATGGCTAACAATAGCGATAAGATGGAGGCGGAATTCGGCGATCTTCTTTTCTCAATGGTTAACGTTGCAAGGCTATACAACATCGAACCCGAAACGGCTTTAGAGCGCACCAACAGAAAATTCATTAAACGCTTCGGTTACCTTGAGGAAAAAACCATCAAGCAAGGTCGCTCGCTAAAAACTATGACCCTCGATGAGATGAATGTTTACTGGGAGGAAGCGAAAAAGTACGATAGATAAAGTTTCCTGTTGTCAGTTGTGGGTTTTCGGTTGTCGCTGAGTATTGATTTTTGGAATTTGGAATTTCTAAATTATGTTAAGATATCTCATCAAAAAAGTTCTCTACAGCATCCTCATAATCTGGGGTGTGGTTACAATGATATTCTTACTTTTCAACCTAGTACCGGGTGATCCTGCAAGAATGATGATGGGGCAGCGTTCCGATTCAGCCTCGCTTGCTGCTGTTCGTCACGATTTAGGGTTGGATCGTTCCATTTTTACTCAATACATCAAATATGTTAATGACCTTTCGCCTATCTCCATTCATAACCCGAGGTCAAAAAATAGCTATATCTATATCAGTAAAACCTCATATTCAAATTATACCAAAATTGCCCGGTTATCAAAATCAAGGGTTTTGGTTGTTAAAGCACCATACCTCCGACGTTCATACCAAAGCCAAAAAACGGTAACATCAATAATTAGCGAAACACTACCCAACACATTCATACTAGCGCTAACTTCAATGATCTTTGCAACGATTCTTGGCATTGCGCTTGGCGTATTATCTGCAATTAAAAAGGATAAACTTATTGATAGGTTTTCGCTCGTTTTTTCGGCCATTGGCATGTCACTCCCATCATTCTTTGCCGCCATACTCATTGGTTGGCTATTCGCTTTTGTCTTGGGGAAATATACTGGGTTGAACCTAACGGGTAATCTTTGGGTTGTCGATGATTTGGGCGAAGGTGTTCATCTTCAGCTAAAAAATATAATTCTTCCAACCATAACCCTTGGGTTAAGACCCCTCTCAATCGTAACGCAGCTCACCCGTAGCTCGTTGCTCGAAACGCTTTCGCAGGATTATATCCGAACAGCCAAGGCCAAAGGGCTCTCATTTGGTAAGGTTTTATGGCGTCATGCGCTCCGCAACTCACTAAACCCTGTGGTTACGGCAATTTCAGGGTGGTTCGCATCGCTTATGGCAGGAGTAATCTTTGTTGAGTATATCTTTGGATGGAAGGGTTTGGGTTATGTAATGGTTAATGCCCTAACCAGCTATGATGTGCCGTTGGTGATAGGGTGTGTAATTGCCATTTCATTGATATTTGTTATCGTTAACCTTTTGGTTGATATGGCTTATGCAATTTTGGATCCGAGGGTAAGGCTATGACAATGTATTTCTGTATATAAATTCAAGCAAATTCGTTCATTATTTTACAAAATATAACGTTTAACGCTATTGGCAGTAAGGAATTTCGGAGATGAAAACCTACCCATCGGCACAAAACTCAAGGCAGGAATGTACTTGATACCACTGAAACTCTTACTGACTATAGCGTAACTAGCAAATATGGCATTTTTTTTCTATTTACCTTACATTATATAGAGTTTGGATTTCTTTTTCATTTAATTCGCGATTATATATACAGATATCATCGATTATACCGTTAAATCGAAATGAACCTCCACTTCTATTTATACCACCAATGGATGTATAGTATGCTGGTTCTTGAGCATTAATTATATCACTCCACCATCTAGAATAATCATTATGAGCAGGATGATAATTACCAACTTCTTGACCATTTAAAAAGAGTTTTGGTTGAATACCATTATGTACTAAAGTAAGAAAATTCCAATTAAAGTTTTCATTACAATTAAATTGCTCAATAGGAACTTGAATAAACCATGATGTACTATTATTTAAGTATAAAATAACTTCTATTTCTTCTCTATCCCCAGAATCCCATCTTTGATCAAAACCTAAATAAAACTCATTTAAATTCGTTTCATTAAAATTAGTAAGTGATATTAACATTGTTTCACTGTTTGGTGTTCCCCCTATTTTAAACCAAATTGATATCGTTCCTTTTACTGAATTAAAACTACTAGAAGGAATTTGAATAGAGTTATCTACACCATCAAAATAAAATGCTTTATTTGAATTATTAAATCTATCTGTTGTTAATAATGCTCCATTCACTATTCCGTTATTTCCATTCCCACTCTCATCATTAGCGTTACCGTTAAAAGGATAATAAGCAACAAGTCCCTCTGTAGGAATTGAATTTTTTTTAAGTTCTACCAAAATTGGCAAACTCCCAACTGCATTCTTGTACATTTTCATTGAATCAATCGGATACGTATGCGTATAAGTTGTATATCCGCTCTTTTCTAATGTTAATGTATAATTACTTAAACCATCTTTAATTGTAACCACATTGTTTAAAACTGAATCGAGATTTTGAATGTAAGAATATGAGCCATTACCAACAGTTAACTTTGCAGCGAGTAATTTATTGCTATCATTGTCAACCACTCCGATCAAAAAGCTAAAAGTTTTCACCTCAATAAGAGGAAAATGGTTTAACCCAAAATCTTCCGGTTTCTTATTTTCAGTGCTTAACACTTCAACATTAATAGGGTTACTTGTATTCTTTGAAATAGAGAATACAATAGGTAATGGGTTACTAACATTTTGGGCTTCCTGAAAACCCGTTAATGGCGTAGCAAAAATTGTATTGCCCGATGCATCTAGTACAACAAATTCGGTCAATTTATAAGTACCCGTTTTTAGAACTATTTTTTGAGTGAAGTAACTCCCATTCATATGTTGAACCTTAACTTCAGACGAGGTGTATTTTGTGGGGCTTCCATCGCTGTTCTGAATAGTAAGGATAATTTTTTCTACATCGCTAAGGTTATACGCCATAGCACTTTTTAACATGGATGCACTTTTCGAATGTGAAATGTTGATGGCAAATGCTACCTCATTGTCTGTTGCAATGGTTTCATCACCTTCTTTCTGACAGGTTATTAATAGGCTGACCGTAAGGATTACAGCCATTGCCATAAATACAGTTTTTAAGTTTTTCATAGTTTTAAAGTTAAATAGGTTAATAAACTTATAGAAATGAAATATCCCATAAAAATAAACCGCTATCCGAATAGCGGTCAATTGGCAAAAATGCCACCTTTTCTATGGCAGAAATGGGGGGGGGTAGTTTGAAATGAAGATTTTATAGGAGGATAGCTATACCTTAACAATTTTGTTCTTAATAGCCCAAACAATAAGCTCTACTACGTTTTTGAAGTTTAAACCATACCTTTCGTTCAACTTGTGCTTAATATTATCCTTGTGGTTGGTTACCCCCTCCTCGCTAATCCCCAGCTGGCTTGCAATGGTTTTTGCGCTATGACCCTGGGAAAGGAGCTGGAGAATCTCAATCTCCTTTCCGGTTAGGCAGTAGTTATTATTCTTCTTTAGGAAGTTCACCAAACGTCGTCGATCCTCAATAATCTCCTTGTTAATCTCACGAATATCCACTGTTTCGCCCATAACTAAGGTTTTTCCGTGAACTACCTCCGTAATGGCGTTGATAATCTCATCGATGTTGGAATCCTTTAGCAGGTAGCCTTCAATGCCCACATCAATGGCTTCACGGATTAAATCGTAGTTATGGGCATCAAGAAACTGCGATGAGTAAGCTGAAAGTATAATAGTTTTTATTCCTTTGTATTTTTCATGGCTTTTTAGATTTCTGCAAATGCTTATCCCATCCAGCCCAGTTAAATGGTAGTCCATAAGGATAACATCAGGAATAATGCTGCTTTCAAGTTTGATCATCAATTGATCATAATCTGAAACTTCTGCAATTACCTCTACTGAATCTGAATAGGCTGCAAGTTTCAGCTTGAGCCCAGCAATGAATATCTCATGGTCGTCAACCAGAATAAGCTTAATTTTATCCATAATTCTCTAACGATTTAACTGTAAAAGAAATTTTCGAACCAGTATCCTTTCCAGCGCTTTCAATCCAAATTTTTCCGCCACATTGCTCTACGTATTCCTTACAAAGGGCTAATCCCAATCCTGAAGTTCTTTGCTTGGTTTCATAATCATTTTTATCACAGAAAAGCATTGCCATCAATTCGTTACTCATTCCAATTCCTGTATCTGTTACTGAAACAACAATCCCATTACCCTCTTTCTGCGTACTAATGGTTATAGCACCTTCTCTCTTTGTAAATTTTACCGCATTATTCAATAAGTTTCTAATAATTACATGCATCATATTTCTATCCGCATAAATGGTGGCTTCCGATTCAACTTTGCAATTCAAGGTTATCCCTTTTGATTTAGCTATCGGCTGGTAGATATCAATATTTGGGTAAACAGCTTCGATAAGCGGGAAACTCTCAAAATGGCATTTAATAAGCCCTTGCTGTGCTTTTGTCCATTCCAATAAGTTATCAACCAGAAGTTTTATGCTTTGCGACAGGTCAATAACCTGCTCGATATGCTCAGAAATTTGCTTGTACGAAAGGCTGTTAATCTGCCTGTTCAGGGGCTCCAGCAGATCAATAAACCCGATAATAGGCCCACGAACATCATGGGAGATAACTGAGAGCAGCTTCTCCCTTGACCTATTCAACTCGGTTAAATAGCTATTCGCCTTTTGTTTTAGCTTAAAAAGCCGATAGGTGTAAGAAGAAATAACTATTACAGAGATAAATATCAACCCCCCAATGATTAGGAATAATCTTGACCTTTTCAGCTCAAAGATTGTTTCGCTCCTTTTCAACGCCTCACTCTCCTTTTTTGTAATCTCGCGCCCAATATCGTTCTGCCACTTCTCCTCGTTGTACTTAAAGAAAGAGACAACCTCATTAACAAATAGAGAATCTTTTATTCGGTGTAAAGCGCAATGGTAATAGTATGCCTTTTGATAATCGCCCTTTGCCTCGTAAAGAGCCGAGAGGCTTTTGTAGGCCTTACTAAACAATAACCTCTCTTTCATATGGCTCGACATATTCATCGATTCAATCAATACATTCTCCGCAAGTCCAAATTTCTTGAGTTCTGTATAGGTTCTACCCATCTCGTTTAAAGCGTAAGCAATGTAGGCTGAATCGCTGGATGGTGAGAAATGATTTAATGAGCCTTTAAAATAGCTTAAAGCGGATAAAAAATCTGATTCCCTATAGTAAACCTCTCCCAGATTGGTTAAACAAATACCCGTTCTTAATTGGCTCACATTTTTATTACGTATTTCCAGAGACTTATTATAGAAGACTATAGAAGAATCATAGTTCCCTTTATAAAAATAGGATGCTCCAATACACTGGTAAACATCACTCAATGTAGCACTATCGTGTCTAATCCCATCGCTTTTTGCTGCCGTTTTAAAATGTTTTATCGCTTTTTTGTAGTTAAACCAATCGAAGTAAATCAGGCCAACCCAGTACTCAATTCTGTAATTCTGCTCAACAATCTTTTTCGCCTTTGTATCTTTAATTACCCCTATATAGTTATCGAGCGATCCAAAATGTTTTTTATTTCGGTAGAAGTGCAGCTCTTTAAATTTTTTAGCAGATATACCATCCTCAAAATCGTTAAATCCCAAAATAGGTAAATCGGTCTTTTGATTGTAGGTTGATGATAATGCATTGTAGAATTGCTCTATTCCTTGCTTATAGTTTAACTTTAAACTGAGTTCAAGTGCCATGTAACGTAACTCTTTTAAATTTCTACCGGTTCCGTTTTCACCAATTAAACTCTCAACACCAATCCTTGAAGCCTCAATTGATAAGTCGTACAATAGTTTTACTTTTACAGTATCATCAGGTAGTATAGATGAATAGTATAATGTTAACAGCGAATCGTACCTTTCCTTGCTCTGCGATTGAATAGAATTGGTATAAAGCAGGAAGAAAATCAGGGAAAAAGCATTGAAGAGATTCCTCTTAAAGTAGAATGTTAAGTAAAATGTATTAACTTTATTTCTCAAACCTAGCACGATTAATAATGTCTATTCCAAGTAAATATATTATTTTTTTCTTTATAGTAGTAATTTGGAGCTGTAATAAGAAACCACAGGTAAACTTCTCGACCTTTTCTCCAGGAACTGATTTAGCCTATAATGATGGTTATTCCTTGTATCCAAACCCGCTTGAATCTGACAAAGGATGGGGTGGCGCACCCTTTAAGTGGCATATCGTTGATGGCCTCAGAACCAAAGCAAACTACTGGAACTACGGGTTAGCTTTTACGGGAGGTAAAGATGAGTATATCGATACCTGTGGTTGGCGGCAAGTCACCATAAATTTCGGAAAACCCATCTCATATAATAGAGTAGTGATATGGATTTATCATTCTGTTAAGGATTTATTACCTGATTCATTTAAAATAATGCACTGGAGTGATCAGGATCATAAATGGGTACTAACAAAGGATGTCAAAAATAAGCTGAAACAAGTTGATTCTTATTTCTTCGCATTTGAGACCGAATGTGAAATAAAAAAAGTTAACATAGTGATTCCCTACGAAGAAACATTCCCTGTTGTAAAATCGAGTAGAGTTCGATTTCAACTCAATAATTGTGGAACGGATCATGGTTGGATCAACGAGTTTGAGGTTTATAATGATCCAATATCAGAGCAAGGTAAAAACCTTGTAATAAATAATCTTCCACAATGATTTACTTATTAAACTCTTATAGTACTTACTAAACTTTTACAATTTGTTAATCGTTCTAATCGCTTTTCATCTCAGGGATAAATGGAATAATATGACCATTTCTTGTTACGGAACTTCCTTGAGCCCAAATCATACTAACATATCCAGATTCACCAGAGGGCATCATTTTCAATCCATTAATCGTTAGTTTTTGAGAGTACCTAATAGTACTAGAGCACAGTATTAAAAATGTTAATAAATGTCGTAGCATCATATGTATATTTAGTTTAAACAAACTCTACTTTATTCAACATTAACTACATAAGTAGTTTTTTATAATATATTAATTACCACAAGAATATTCATTTCTTATCCTTAGTCTGTATAAGTAAAAGTATCACTATAAACCCATGAACTTCCGGATGTGCTCGCAACATTTACAGTTTCTTTTATAACCCTATTTTTGCTATCATACTCGTAAGTATATGTATCGGTATAATTATACACACCGCCCGAATTTGTTTGCGAGGAGATTAAGTTTCGGTTCTGCTTTCCAAAATAGTTTCTACCTTCATTAATATTCCCTATCGTGTTTACTTTTTCTTTCAAAAATGATGTTGTAATAGTTTTGGTAGTCGCATTAGAGGTTATTGTGCAGGTTACCACATTCCCATCGGAAATAGTGTATGTGTACGTTTCAATCTCATCTGAGTTTACAAAAATCTCTTTAATACAATACCCCTCATTATTATATTCAAATGTAGCACTAGCAGTTTCACCCTGTTTATAATCAATATTTCTACAAATCGACTTCGCTTTCTTTTTACTATTAAATTCATATATTGCATTAATAGCAAGTCCTTTAGAGTTTAAAGTATAATAATTTGTTTGAAGCAATTCGCTGTTCTCATCAAAATATCTATAGGTTACGGTTGAATTTAAATATTCGTAAATACAATATTCTCCATCGCTCCACATTTTTTTAATAAGACGACCTTTACTGTCATAAAAGTAATTACCCATATATTGAAATTTTCCATCAAAATATCTTGTGTTTCCCAATATTTTTGGAATGTATGGTTCTGTTTCATCCTTTTTACAAGAGTTCATAATCAAAGTGCTTATCAAAGCCAATAGTAATAAATGTTTTGTTTTCATCCTTACAAATTTTAATGAGTAAAAAATAAATTGGTTACAAATAACACTATCCTGAGCTAATAATAATAAATTTTGTGATTATACCCCATTGAAATTAATTAAAACTTAATTACCACAAATATATTCATGATTTACGGTTACTTTATATTTACAGGTAATGTAGTTCACCACCCCATTTACCTGATATGTACGACCCGAATTCTGGTATGTAAGCGTCCCATTACTGGTTACTTGCGTAATATTGCCATATGAATCGTATGTATAATTTGAGGTAATATTCGCAGTTACTGGGCCTGTTTCATTGCCAATTGTGAATGAAAAATTATTACAATCACCATGACAGGTTACGGATAACTTATCATCATCTTTGTCCTTTTTACAAGAAATTAATGCTGTAGCTAATACAACTAGAATAACACTTTTTACTAAAGAAAACTTTTTCATAATTTCAAGAATTAAAGGGTATTTTTAACCTTTTACCGTTTATAGTTAATTATTCTACATGACTTTTCTTCAAAAAGCAATACACTTTTTCCGTTCTGCAAGACATTAACTCCTAGTCCATAACCTCTTCCATAAATTAAGAAGGTTTGTTTTCCCGGAATTACAGTTATTGTAGTCACCATTACAGTTCCACTTCCACTTACTAAAAAATAATATACTCCAGTAGTTAAATTAAAGTCCTTATAATTAGATGTAAATGGAATTATATCCCCATCGATATACCAATCTGCATTAGTTTTACTATACGCAAATAGATCATCTGATGAAAGATTAAAATAATTGGTATTTTTTGATAGTGCTACAAAATATATTTGTGATCCATAGTTTAAGCCACTCCCTGACTGTAAACGAATCATTGTACTTAATTCGAAATTAGCAACCAATGCTCTGTTGCTGTTTGCAGTAAAAGAATAAACAGTATTTGTAGAAACTATTGTTCCATTTTCTGTCCAATTCGTAAATGCATATCCGACTGCTGGGGTAGCTGTTAACGTAACTGTTTGTCCATAATTATATGTTCCTGCACCAGTTATTGTCCCAGAATTTAATGGGTTTACGGTTGAAACTATTGTAAACGAAATGATTGTGAAATTAGCAACTAATATTCTGTTACTGTTTGCAGTAAACGAATAAGTTGAATTTGTTGAAATTGGAATTCCATTTTCTGTCCAATCTGTGAATGTATATCCGATTGCTGGGGTAGCTGTTAGTAAAACGTTTTGTCCATAACTGTAAGTTCCTGCACCATTTACTGTTCCTGAATTTTGAGGGTTAACGCTTACAGATATTGTATGCAAATTGAGTGAAAAATTAGCAATTACCTCCATGTTTTTACTCATAACAATTTTATCATTTTGTATATAAGAGGCATCTACACCGCTCCACGATTCAAATTTATACCCAACACCTGGTTTAGGTGTCAGAGTAACTTCAACGCCTTCTTCATATGTATTTCCGCTTGGTGATAAACTAACAGTTCCACTACTTACTGGTAGAATACCTACTGTTAATGAATTTTTTGTTGTTTCGTCTTTTTTGCATCCTGTTGCAAATATTAATAAACATGTAAAGAATAGACATGTATTAATGCGTTGAAGTATAACCGTTTTCTTCATTTTTTAAAATTTAAGTGTAATTATCCATGAATTATTTACTTGATAATATAAATCATATAAATCTAGCCTTACATTCTATTGATTTACAAATAATTGAATGACTTAAAAAATGCATTTAAAAATTAATGAATTTAAAAACAATTAAGGATTGTTTTCATAGCATTCCCGCTATCTAAAATATCACATAAAATTATACCCTAACTGAACAGCGTCCAATTGGCAAAAATGCCACTTTTTATATGGCATAAATGGGGGGGGAGATAACAGAATATGAAAATTAGAGGATAATTATATTATACTTTTACGACCTTACTCTTAATTGCCCAAACAATTAGCTCTACTACGTTTTTGAAGTTTAAACCATACCTTTCTTTCAACTTGTGCTTAATATTATCCTTGTGGTTGGTTACCCCCTCCTCGCTAATTCCCAGCTGGTTTGCTATAGTTTTTGCGCTATGACCCTGTGCAAGGAGCTGGAGAATCTCAACCTCCTTTTGGGTTAAACTGTAGCTGTTATGCTTTTTCAGGTAGCTCATCAACCGCCGCCGATCCTCGACGATCTCCTTGTTAATCTCTCGAATATCGACTGTTTCGCCCATAACGAAGGTTTTTCCGTGAATTACTTCCGTAATGGCGTTGATAATCTCATCGATTTTGGAATCCTTTAGCAGATAGCCTTCAACCCCAGCATCAATGGCTTCACGGATTAAATCGTAGTTATGCGCATTAAGAAACTGCGATGAGTAAGCTGAGAGTATAATGGTTTTTATTTCTTTGTATTTTTCATGGCTTTTTAGATTTCTGCAAATGCTTATCCCATCCAGCCCAGTTAAATGGTAGTCCATAAGGATAACATCAGGAATAATGCTGCTTTCAA